>JAABUK010008923.1_pt1 | contig 13881 bp, 12 predicted proteins | sample 5559141 | NCBI WGS metagenome assembly JAABUK01 (sample SAMN10711869, study PRJNA513367) | rock metagenome | isolation source: Antarctica rocks | place: Antarctica: Victoria Land, Pudding Butte nord | collected 2016-01-03
TGGAGGCTACATATTGCTGCTCTGCTATGCCTTGTGTGCCTGAATTGTTGGGGGGCAATTTTGCACCATTACCTGCAGACAAATCCGATTGGCACATTCATCAGTTTGTCAGGGTTCACATACCCTGACACATCCATCAGACTTGAGGCTGGGCAAAGGATGTAAAATCCCCTCTCTGGAGGGTCTCTGGATGTACGGTGTGACGGTGTACAAAATCATATATACGCCACATGCCGTAACGAAATCCAGATTATGCGGCGGGCGCCAACTAAGGCAGAAGAAGAGTGACGGACGGCGCAAGCCTCGGATGCACCGCTGTCCCTGTAGAGAGAGTCCGCAAGGATCTAGCCTTAACTTTCGTACTCGCAATTTTGGCTGCAAGTCTGTCGTGCCCTGCTGGCGTGTGTTACCCAGCCATTTCCCTACTCTAGCAGCAGGAGAGTTCGCAGCTAAAAGTTATAAGGCCCATCCCAAGACTTGCCTGTGTTTCTCTGGGCGTCTTCCTGCGTGGCTAAGTTGCGGTGTGTTTTGTTGAGCACCTGGTCTGTTGAGCGTTATTGGCACGACTTGTGTGGCAAGACTTATGTGCATACCGTCTGATAGCTGGCACAATCCAGTGAGAGGCTTGAATCGTGCGTGACGTGACGTCTTGGATTGCGCTTGCAGCTGCAGAAATGGATCAAAAGGCTGTAAGTCAACCTGTACAGCAACAGTCGCCCGTCAAAGTTCTGGTGAGAGGCTGAATACTTGTAGACCTGTGTGCTGCCTGCACAGCAGCTTCAGACGCTTGCAAACGTCGTTTGTCAAAACTTTCATTGCTGTGTGTAGCTTATGTTTCCATGCACTGATGCAATCATCATCTGGACTGGGAGTGTTGAGAACTCAGCGAAGTTCAGAGTGACGACACCTATCAAGGAAGTCTTGGAAAGATTGATGCAGCGATGGGGAAATGGTATGATTATTGACAATGAAGGGTTTGAAGTGACTCCAAGCTCTCCACACCTGCAGCCAGGCTGCTATGAGTACAAGGGCATCCTGCCAGGTACGCTGCATGGCACAGGCAGACTTTTCATAGGCTGCAAGGTCTGTTGTAGCTTTGGTCACGACAGATGACATGTGTATGCTGGGGTGCATCTTGTTTTCCTTTTGGGGTGTGTTTTGCTTTGCGCTTGCGTTTCTGCTGCATGTAGGCTCCAGCCTAGGCTGAGCCGGTGTGTCGTATGGTGTAAATCAAGAAATTGCTTGCTTTGCACACAAACAGCTTTTCAAAAGACATTGCTTCCGTGTTGATGGCCCAGGACCATGTGAAAAGCAGACGTTGCAATATAGGTGGGATGCCATACCCCTCAGCGCTGGCTCAAGATTTGTCAGCACGCCCTCCCAACACAAGACAAGCCCGTGATGCAGAACTGTGTGACAAGGCCAAGTCAGGTAGGCCAGAGAGCCTTGCTTGCAGCATTATTGATGATATGACCATCCCTGCATGCAACACTTTGTGGTAGGAAGAAGGCATTGTCGTCATGCAACATCTGTTCTGGTTCTGTGCAGAATTTACAAGGAAGTGGCAGCAGCTATGGTCGCCCCCAGTCAGCCAATCACGTAAAGTAAGATGATTTGAGCCGCAGGTGTGGGATGGAAGCTTCGGAGCTTAGCCCTACTTGTCTGTCTGTATCAAGTAGTCCAAATGGTCCTGCAAGGCATCAAAGATGGTCTCGACATTCGAGACAATAAGAAGTACAATCATCAGTCACACTCTATGACAATCATGGACTCTTCCCTCCTAGGGCTTAATTTGTTGGTATCGCTTGTACTCATGTTCAGTAGTGTATTCGCAATTGGCTTTTTGGCTGAAACACCTCATACAGTCGACGTTTTCCACGTTCTGTTTGCCATAACTCAATACGCACTTAAGGCAGCAATTTGGAAAGTGCTATCTGCAGCTGCTGATCTGCTCGAGCTTATGCGGAGAAAGTCTCCACAGGGCAGGAACTTTTCTCAAGCAGACGAGCACAGGCCTGGACAGTTACCTACCTGAGTAATGGTCCACAGCAGTGTTTGCAACCACAGCAGTGTCAACATCCAATACAAGGCCAACAAGTGCTGCTTTTCACATTCATGTCGCAAGCGAACCAGAAGAACCATTGGCAACGAGTCACCTTGATAGCAATAGAGGCATGCTCTGACACGTTAAACTTCTGATCTACCTCGAGCTCGTCCCATTGCACAACATCACAGGGTCATACCTGCCTGATGGCTATATGGCAAAGCAGCATAAATTTGATGAGATATTATTGCAAGGAGTTGTACCTGATGTGCTTTCCTTTCTGCTGTACCTAGTCTGCGGTTTGATGAGCTGTCATTAAAACCTGCATGAATGCAGGATTTGAGTCAGCAAAAATAATTCACTATGCATGGCACACGGCTTTAACAACGCTGCTTGCATGCTTGAGCCTGTGCATTTTGTTAGGGCAGCATAAGGACCAGTCATCTGGGCTGCAGCTTGAGTCCTCAGCAGCTGCTCAGATATACCATATGCACACTCCTCATGTACCTGGTAGCGGCATTACACCTTCTTGCTGCTGCAACTGGCATGCATGTATATGTTGACACTGTAGTTCCAAGCTAAGGAAACAAGGAAAGATGTAGTGTGTGGCGAGAGGTCGATAGATGTCAAACCTCAAAAACCATTGGAGCACGTCAAGAAACTCCTCCAGCCAGAACTGCAAGGTTTCTCTGTCTGGCACATCCCATAGGCTGACAGAGCGATTGCCTGAGTTTGGCAATACCTGGAAGTACAAATAAGCGTAAGGCAGAGCAGTAAGACTCCGTGCATCCGCTCGAAGCTCTGAAACACGACATAGTGTATGTTCTCACCACTCTGCGACGTAGGTCTGGGGACAGATCGTTTTTCCTGACGTGAAACCTGCAGTGCGCGAAGCTTATGCAGCGTGCAGTCTAGGCTAAGCTTGATGGTACCACACATACGGCTGGAACAAACGCTACCAAGAAGGACCGATGATTGCACAGCTGGCTTTATGATGCTATGCAGGCGTTGGTCCCTACCTCAGCATGATGATCGCAAAGGGGACAGTTGCGCTGACCTCCAGCACCGCGTGAACAGCAAGTACCAGCAGCATGATGGGCAAGTATAGAAAGCAAGGCTGGAAATGCGTGCTGCGTGATCCGGATATGAACCGCTCGCTCATGCAGCGCTGACCGCCTGCTTGCCCCTTTCAAGTCCCTGCATGGAGAGAGAGAAGCGTTTTACATCCTTTGCCCAGCCTGAGAGAGAGAGAGAGAAGCGTTTTACATCCCTCAAGTCTGATGGAGAGAGAGAGAGAGAGATTACAATGCTTTAGCCAGCCAGCAAGTCTGATCACATATAGAAGAAGACAAAGGTCAAATGGATGTGCCAGGGACGAAATGGGACGGCATGGGACGAATGGGCTGAGCTGTGCACATTCAGATTTCTCTGTGTCATTAAGCCCAGAGCGCTGCTATAAGTCAAAAATTAGGCTCACTTCGCAAGTCAGTCACCACACTGGACATTTTTCTCCGTCAAAACCGAAATTTTTACTTGTCTTATATAGGGCACTACGCTATGTGCAAGACAAGAGGTGACATACAGGCTCAAACAAACATGTCACATTGTGCACAAGGCTTAGTTGTGACTGCAAAATGCAATGCCGAGCACAACTGTTGAGCTGGAAAGCTATGGTACACCAAACCACAACCAAGCACTCACAACTGCAGCTCATCAGAGTTGAGCTAGGCTAGAAAAACAGGATGCCTTTACTGCTACTGCATGCATAAGATTCACACTGAACCGCTTTAAATTTACACTGGATGCAATGCAAGTTGTGTACAAAGTCTCACGCTGAAGTTACATCACTGTCAGCTGATCGTGGTCGTTTCCTTGGATGACTTTCCTTGGATGATGATTTTGGCGCCTGTCTGGCTGAGGTCTGAGGGACCTCAGCCTCTGAGTCAATAGAGCTGCCATGATGTGTGACTTGAATCTCTGCTCTGGTTCGCCGGTTCTCTGAAATGGCGTTTTCTCCCTTGAGCTTGCAATCCTCACACATGTCCGTCAAGCTGTTGCGAAAGTCAGCCTGAGTCATCTGTGTTTTGCGTCTGGAGACTTGCACCTTGTACACTTGACCTTCATGAGTAACAATTGTCTTATTTGGCCGCTCTGTCAACAGAGAGGGCAACATGGCCTCAAATTGCTGCCTTCTGAACTGAGCCTGACCAAGGAGCTTCTGCTGGACTTTTTGTGCTTGTTTAGCGTTGAATATCTTGACAAACAGCTCTGCATGGTCCTGCAAGCTAGAAGCTGATACAGCTTGATCTAGCCCCCCATATGCCTGCAACCATCACCCACAACACCATTTTTTTCATCTTTGCATTGCTGTGAGCATTCCCACAAGCTACTCAACCAATGGCTGCAACAATGGCCTCTTTTCTGACTCTCAAGCACAGCAACATTTGTGAAATGCAGCACCACTTGGACTGGGTTTGCACTGATCAGAATTATGCGGGTGGTAGTCAAGCACCAAACGATTTTGGTTTTGTCACAATTCTGCTGCTGATAGTTGGCCAACAATGACAGTTTGCACAGTGCACACTGGTACATGCGCTTGTAAGTGAGCAGTAGTAAAGGGGTGGGCAAGTTGCACTCCTGCACACGTGCAGGCATTGCTGGAGTTGGGCATACCCGGGTGATATAATAGCCCTCATACAGTTGTGGAGAACACACCAACTGCTGTGGGGTCTGCCGTCCAGAAGTTGCATCCTTAGTGGCTTGCTTTGATTTCTCCAAACCCATGAAAATGGACTTGGTAGGATCAAAGAGATGCTGCAAGATAGGGACATAGTCAGCATGCAAGGTAAATGGACTGAGTTTGGAGTCAAGACAGAGGGAACAAGTAGGCTTGTACAAACCTTAAGCAACATATCCAGACTGTATACGTTAAGCAGCAGTGTGTTCGGCAGGTAGAACAAACCATTTGATGACTGTGCAAATCAGCTAGGTGTCCATGCCTGGGATCACTGCAAACGTGTGCAAACCTGCCTGAACCTTGACCCGAACCATAATCTTAATGTCATTAGTTTCAGAAACACACCTTTAGTAGCATTTCTGTGTAACCCTGGCCATCAATGCAGCCATCCAAAGCAAAGCCCCCAGGCTCACAAGAATACACCACCAAAGCATCTCCCAATGACATGGAGTAATCAATGTCATGAGCTGCAGCGTTGCCCCTGTTGTCCCGACAGGCGTCAACGATAACCAAAGCTCTGGTAGCGCTGGCGACTTGGTCAAGTACAGAGCATAGAGACACCCCATACTGATCCAATGCAGCATCAATATTACCCTCCATTGCCTCATAGTCAGTGCAGACAAGAAAGAGCGCACCCTGGCTGTTCACACGGGCATGTCCTGCATCATTGCAAAGAATCATTTTAAGAATCATGCAAGCAAGAATGTGACACTCTTTGAAGGCTGGCAGGCAAACAAAGTAAGGTTGTGTGCAGAGCCCTCACTAGACAGACGCACCTGCAAAGTAGAAGAGTACAAAGCAGTCTGCAGCAGCCTCGATAGTTGCTTTGAGCTTCAGTAACTGCAATACGAGGTCTCGTCGGGCCAAATTGACTCTAAAGTTCACTTTGTTTTCAAATCCGGGCTGTGCTTCAGTTTTATGCGCCACGCTCTGTGCATCTATCGCAGCCCCGGGCAGGTACTTGAGCTGCTGGCGGTCATAGCTGCTATTTCCTACTACAAGTGAGTGGCGCTGTTCCACAATCATGGCAGCTACCGAGGTGTTCCACACCCCACGTCGACCGGGGATCCGGTCATCGATTTGAGCAGCTTTGCATGCTGCGCAGGTCTACCTGGAGCTGCAACCTGGCACGTTTAAGCGGACACCACATGTGACAGGCCTGGTTAGTTTGGAACATGAGCGGTGAGCGATGAGCAGCACCGGCCACTGTGACATCTACCGCCCAGTCTACCGCCTGTAAACTACAGGAGTTAAGAAGTTGCGCAGACCCTAGCCCTTTGGCGCCAATTTAGTTCCGGAAGGTTCAGTTTAGCATCACTGCAATCACCAGCAGACCGCACTTCACAGGGTGTCGCCTGCAGTGTGCAGACGCAGACAGCAGCGGCGACCTGTTGAAGAGCTCATTTTGAGTGCAGACACACTTGCATGCCTTGTGGACCTGCTGCCAGTGTGCTAGGTTGCAGCTATTACTCGCGTGCTACAAGACACCATGGGAAACGAGGACATCGATGATGTGGAGTTGGACTCCCCCGACTTACTCGAGGTTGGCTGTGCATACTCACATCTGCAGACTTGCTTGCTGAGCCTCCTGCTTCTCTCAGTTGAATAGGTGTGAGTGTTTGCCAGCTTGACTTTGTTGTACTTACTCAAATGCTGTCATTGTAGATGTACGCGGACTGGCAAGCAGAATATGCTGACAGTGGGGAGGCTGTTCGCGGCAATGATATTGTTCGCACAGACTTCAAATTTTGGCTGCGCAACAAGATTGTCATCAAAAATTGCACCACCCAGTCAAAGCATTTTACAGTCCACAGCGTGCCAAAACTCATCATAAAGAAGGTTGATGCAGAACTGGGTGCCAATGCTGCTGGAGGAAACGTGAAGTGTGCTGTTGAAAAAGATCTAGGCCCTCACCGCCTGCCTCAAGAACAGACCATCCACCCAGGGAAAACAGCATCCTTTTACCTTGGTGCAGAGTCTGAGTATGGGCAAGTCACTGTGGAAAACTCCCGGAATAGTCGTCAGGTACCTAGAAGCCGGCAGCTTAACTACCAAGAATGATACGAAGCAAGCAATTTTAGCTATGTGGTGGTTGACAGAAAACTGTGACAAAGCATTAGATATCTAGTCAAGTATGCTGCAGCAGTTAGCAGCCAATATGATTATCATACATAGCAGCAATCAAGACGCGTATATCATGTGCACATTAGTCAGGGGTGAAGCACAGTCCTTAGTCATGCTGAACACCTGATTCATGTGATTATTAGTCAGTCAAATAGTCAACGCTTGGCTGGGACCATTTCCCATTTGAATTACCCTGGCTTCACCCTAGCTGTATCTAGTGGGTGATTGATTGATGATTATGAAGTCCCATATATAAGGCGACTTTCAGTGGCTCAGACACACGCTTTTCCTCGATTCTTGACAAAGCTCAGGCTCTCACCAAGCTGCTGCCGCGTCTGCTTGTACCTAAGTCACTCCGTCCCAGTCCTGTTGTGCCCTGCTCTCTTGCATATACACTTGCATAGAGACGCCTGTGAGCGTCACAAAATTGCTTGGCGTGTGAACCAATATGGCACATCTGTTACACAAATTCACAGCTGGATAGCCAATGCTGTGCACATCAAGTTCAGTGAGCTTCACAGTCTTGAAGGTTGCCAACGCTTACTATTACAGTTTTCTGCGTACGCATGCAGCTGTAACCACCGTCAGTGTGCTGATGAGCTTGGATTAATGCCAAAAGTCGGCAGATGCTGTGCAGGAGCTCAGAAACGCTTAAGCTTATGACATATCAATGTGTCAAACTGGACCTCAAGTCTGACTCAGTGATATAGTTGAGCAGATGTCCTCTGGAGGCCCCCTTAATTGATGCTTTGATTGTTTCATCCCAGTCTAGCAAGCTGTGACATGCTGCGCCACAAACAGGTAGACCAGCCGCCTCTTGCAAGCTGTATTGCATGTTATATACGCCATGCAATACATGCTAAATAGGCCTGAACCGCAACACAACATGATACATGCATACCGTTTTCGACTGCAAAATTTGAATGCCAATTGTACAGCCAAAAGACTGCCATTCTCAGGACTCTATGGGGTTTTGGATCTAATGTTGATTGGCAATGGCAGAGTCTGAATGTACAGCCTGCACTGCTGCTGTTGCGACTCCGAGTGGGGCAATGTTGTACAATGGCTGCTGCCCAAGGATCAGTTCTGACAGGCACCTGCAAAACAAAACGCAAATCAGCTGAGGCAGGCCCCTGTGGCCTGCAGATTTGAAAGTGCAGGTGTAGCAAATTGCACCCACCTGCGCAGGAAACATGCCAGCAAGACAAGGCAAGGCACAAGTGTAGCTCCTCATAAATAAGTCTCTTGCAGCATGCACAGAGTTGCTAACATTAAAAGCAACCCTGGAACCTGACAGTGAGCTATGAACCTGAGGATGTCAGGCCCAGCTTTGATAGACAAGTCCAAACCCCAAGGAAGCGCATGCAAGGTGATACTGAGGTTACATGCTGGCATCATACTACTACTGCCACACATCATCAGTACGGCTTGCAATGTGGGCCGTATGGACTACAGAGTCATACTGCAGTCCATTGTGCCACCTGAGAACCTTGCCGACGCTTCGTGATCAGACTTGATCAACTGATCTGCCGCCTGTAGGTCATGCTAGTGGACTTGGTACACCACGTCCCACAGTTCTTGGAGCACCTGCCACCTGTTGCCTTGGCACAGCTATTGGCAACTTGCGTGTCTCTGCGCAAACGTGTACATGAACACGTCACCCAGATCACTTGTGCCATGGATTGCCAAGATGTCAGGGTGCTTACCACAGGGGTTTGGCCGCACCTAACACATCTAAAGCTCAAATATAGCAAGACTCTGGACGTCCAGTCTGTCTCCCAATTAGCCAAGGCAACACATCTTCAGCTCTAAAGCTTGAACCTAAGCTACAGCATGATACACTCATGCCATGCATTATTTTTGGCGGTGCCATACCCGAATCTTAAGTCTCTCAACTTGGCAGGCAACCATCTGACTACGTCAATGACATATCTAGCTGATGCCCACTTGCCTTTGCTGGAGGAGCTAGAGCTGTACGACAGCAAGCTCAACACACAGTCCATGGCAGCCTTGAGTAGAGGAAGCTGGCTGCAGCTGAAGACCTTGACCTTGGCATCCAACAGAATCCATGCTCGAGGCGTTCAGTATCTAGCTGGAGCACATTGGCCGCAGTTGGAAGCAATCAACCTTAATGTCACTGAACTTGATGGGTCAGCAATGGTCATATTGGTTTGCTGCAAATGGCCGTGCCTGCAAATTTTGGGCTTGAACAACAATCATATGCGTCATATCGGGGAGATGCCAGAAACTAGCCAGTGCTCATTACTCAAGCACCTGCACCTTCACGCTAGCAATCTGACTGATAACAGCCTACAGCAGCTCAGCAAGCCCAGGTGGAGGCAGCTGGAGACTATTGATCTGTCAAATAATATGCTGTACAGCATAAGTGCGCTCGTCCAAGCTTCGTGGCCAGCACTGAAAGCAATCCGGCTGGACGGCAATCCATCAGCAGCAGATGCCATGGCACACTTGTCTAAGGTGGATTGGCCTTCGCTGGAGCGCTTGTACCTCTGCAGGTGACGTACCTAGTACTTGTCCTGGCAGCATGCACGTTTCTTTCAGTGTCTGGTGCTACTACACATTTGTGCTCTCTCCAAGCCCGTCTATTGAACACCTTGAAAGGCACTGGATGAAACAATGAACTTTTGGTTTCACACAGTTTGCTGAATGTCTACAGGCTGTGGTTGGATGAGGTCGCCTTGCTTCACCTAAGCAAAGGCAACTGGCTGCGTTTAAAGAAGCTTGACATGTGCAACAATGAATATCCCTTGAGCAGTAAAGCCATCTCACACCTGTCTGACGCAAAGTGGCCACTGCTGGAGTGGCTGTGCCTCACCAACAATGGGTTCAACCAAACAAGCGTCCTGATGGAGCTTAGTAATGCTGACTGGCCATTGTTAAAGACTCTCCAGGTGAGCAATATGTTGCATGCAGCAGCCACGAGCTGCATTGCGTCAAAGACTTTGCTACAAAGCAACCTCACCCTCTGCTCGCAATGCACTCACCTTGGCTTCTGTTACTTGTGACACCTATTATGGTCCCATTGTCACTCTATGTTGCTCAAGATTGTCTGTGACAAGACTTCAGACAAGCCTCTGGGAATTTCATAGACTGTTTGTCAGACTCTACGCAACCAGTTGGTCATTCTTGCTTGCTTGAGGCAGGTTGTCCAGCTGCTGCACATACCCTGTTGCCTCGAAGATGACCACAACCATGATGCATGACTTTACCTTTGTTAGTCCAACCACAGACCTCAGAGCTCTGACCAGCTAGGCTTGCTGTGCAGATCAGTCTCAACAACTTTGAACCTGAGGCTACTTCACAGCTGGCGCGGGCACACTGGCCGCTCCTATAGAGCTTGACAGTGAGCTTCAAAGTTGTGGACGGTACCGCCATCAAGTCGCTGATCAAAGGCAATTGGCCTCTGTTGAAGGAGTTGGTGGTAGACACCACAACCTCTAGCTCGCATGATCCATTTGTTGGCTGGGACAAACAAAGACTACAGGCTTGGCAGAATGTCGAAGAAGGTTGCATGCAGATGTGCCGAGACAGATGGCAGCAGCTGGAGAGCTTGGAGCTTCCTTGCGCCCAGCATATTAGTGCTCAGCTATGCTGAAGGGATGTTTTGCTCATTGTGATGCTTGTTCTCCAGTCTCTGTGCAAATCAGCTGGATTGTTAATTGTGTCAGATTGCTCATGATTGCTCTTGAACACTGATAGAATTACACAAAAACCTGTCAAACAGTACTGAGCATGTGGATGAGGACGGGCGTGGCTACGCCCTGAGTCACTCTCGTAAGATGTCACTACAACATTGAGTAAACTTTAACAGCTCTGCGGTATTTGGACACGGTCAAATTTGTTGCTGGTTAAGCACACACAACATTTTCATGTGAGCATGCAAGAGTTGCAAAATGGTCGCTCACGTTTTCATGTCAGAGGTGACTTGTGCATCACATGTAAGTATTAGACAGGGGCATGTGCAGAAACTGAATGTCAGGCTGCCATGACATTGTTGGCGCGCTTGTAAATCGTGCTGAGCAAAGTGTGAATGGTCCGTTTGGGTAGGCCCCACCATACTCTTGTGTTTGCAGTTAGGTCAAACTTTGTTGCTTTACCCGCGAGTGTCATGTCAATGAGTGCCTGGTTGATTTACAACTGGTCCCCCGGAGATTCACTGTAAACATTTTCACAGACAGTGACTGTGGCTGGTTGTGGTGTCACAGGATAGATTGTCACATGAAGAGCTATGAAGAGGATGTCATGTCCTGTCATGCCAGGCATTGCACGTTTGCATTTAAGCGCTAGTCTGATTACTGCAGCATTGGCGATAGTGGCCTACTGGACACATGACTGACATTCAAACGCAACAGACATAAGCGATGCTTGTCAAAAAGCAAAACGGTGGCAAGCTGGAGCACCAAATAGCTTGGTTGATCATGTGGTTGAGACAGTTCTTGAGCTTTGGTACTAGCAAACAGCTTGCAACATCATGACGCCAACGTCTGTCAAAGAGGAAAACGGTGACAAGCTGGGGCACCAATTAGCTTTGTTGACCATTTGATTGAGACAGTTTTTGAGCTTTAGTACTAGCAAACAACTTGCAACATGGAGTCCAGAAGTCTGCACACACAATTCTGAGTAAGCAGACATGAAGCAGCACTGCCCTGCTAAACAGACTGTCTCATATTTGATATCATGGGCAGCATGCGGCTAAGCGAAACTTGCAACTACTGAGACATTGTTGCTCATTGGAAGCCTGCCATGGCCACGTATAGTGCGCTGAACTAAACTGCACTGCAAAACTTGAGTCCTCAGATGTACACAATGAGTTCTCATGCTGACTCCAGGAAGAGAGCCAGTATGGGCTGAAAAATTGGACTTAGTAGGAGTCGCGGCCGCTCTGGTTGCCATATCCAGATCCTCCACCACCCATGCCAGACCCTGCAAACATTGTCAAAAACTTGCAAGGCACATCAGGCTGCAGACTACTTTAGCAATGAATTATCAACACTTGAAGAGCCTGAGCTTGCTCAATGATGCATCCATGGATAACGCTGTTTTGCCTGTGTTGACAAGTGCACTGGCATCTTTATGTTGGCACACAGTAATTCATGGCATGCAGTGGCCTCTTTTTAAACATACTCAAGCTGGCTTGCACTTTGATTTTCTATCACATGCTTCAGCACATAGAATCATGATATCGACCTCCTGGCAGCAGCTCACAACCAAAAAAGCCCACAACCAAAATACAATATTTCAGCCCAAAGAGAACACCTAGGCCTATGGATGAGCAGCTAGATATGAATACAATGTGCAAGTTTTTTGCAAATTCTTGATGAAATAGAAATAGGCACAACTTGTGCATTTCAGTGCTGATGAAAATCTGAAAGGGATAGGCTGTTTATGCTTTGAACTGTGAACTGTGTCAAGACAAATGCAGCAGTGTACATACCAGAGTTGTAGTTGTCAGAGCTACCACCACCCATGCCACTGCTTTGGTCATAGCCTCCCCCTTGGCCCATGCCACCGCTCTGATCATAGCCACTGCCACCACCAGACATGCCGCTACGGCCACCAGTCATGCCACTGTCACCACCGATGCCAGCGCTCTGTCCACCCAATCCACCTGAACCGTAGCTGTCACCGCCCTGTCCACCAGACACGTAGCTGTCACCGCCTTGTCCACCAGACCCGTAACTGCCACCACCCTGTCCACCAGACCCATAGCTGTCACTGCCCTGTCCACCAGACCCGTAACTGCCACCACCCTGTCCACCAGACCCGTAGCTGTCACCACCCTGTCCACCAGACCCGTAGCTGTCACCACCCTGTCCACCCTGTCCAGTTCCTTCACGACCTGAGCCATAGTCACTGCCTGCACCACCACCCTGCTCTCCAGTCATTCCTGCATCACATGCCAAAAGACATATCACTCGACGATTTTGATAGAGTGCCTGATGGTGGCACACAAGGGTTTTGTTAAAAGGGATGCGACTGTGATGAACATCAGTGGAGATGACAGCTGGATCGCATCCATATCAACGGGTCGTGCTGCCGAAGAGTCTATCGGATCTTTAACGATGTCCGCCTGCAGCCCTGAGTGTCAGCGTGGCTTGCTGTTGTAAAATGTCAGCAAAACTGATACCTTGATCTTGGTTTCCAGAGCCGTACGAGTTGCTCCCGGTGCCACCTCCTGTTCCGGTGCCGCTTCCAGCTCCTACGAGAACACTACTGTTTGTTGAAACTCAGCTGTCAGACTCGTTCACCGTGACTCAAGGGGCAGCAGTCAGACAACAGTCGGTGTTCGTGAAGGTCGATGCACGTGTCGTTGACCTTGGCCATAGCCTTGAGTATCGTCACCAGAACTGTCGGATCCTTGCATTTTTTGCTTGATCTGCAACGTCAAGGACGCCATCAGCAGAGGTCACGACGCCAGCAACAAGCAGTGTACTACAGATACAATCGCGATGGAAACGACCCCTTTGCAGCAAGCATGACAAGCAACAATTATCAATACACACCTTGTCCATGACTCCCATGGTGTAGTAAGTACGAGATCTAGGCGAGCAAGCGCGTCGTAATTGCAGCTCAAAAGCTTACTTTGTGTCCGACTTGTTGCGTGGTTTCACTGCAGTGGCGGAAGTGCTGCACAACAATGGTATAAGTATCTGTCGCGTAACCGCATCAATTAGCTACCTTGCAGTGCTTCCTCGATTAGTCACACCCAAAGTCAATGTCTGTCTGAATGTCGGTTGCAAAAGTTGTGCAAATCACACTACCAGATACACATATCCACACAACGAGCAGTATATGTGTATTTGCCTACAGGCAGGTATGTGTATATCGTCTAAGACCACCCTCTTGGCTGCTGGCAGCGTTTCCACCTAGTCCAACTGGCGCCTTCAAGGCACCTCTGAACACAATTCAAGTGGGCCCCATTCCTTGTCAGACACCTTGTTCAGAATACTGTGGA
>JAABUK010008925.1_pt1 | contig 13880 bp, 23 predicted proteins | sample 5559141 | NCBI WGS metagenome assembly JAABUK01 (sample SAMN10711869, study PRJNA513367) | rock metagenome | isolation source: Antarctica rocks | place: Antarctica: Victoria Land, Pudding Butte nord | collected 2016-01-03
CGCGAGCCGCACCTTCTGAGCGGTTGATTTTGAGATGCCTTGAGAGACACCAAAAATCCGGCAAGCCTGGGCGCCGGCGGGCAGGTTCCTGCCCGTCGCACAAACGGCCGTTTGTGCGACAAGCGGGACCATTCCGTACCGAGCCGGACGCGTTCAGGAAGCGGCGCCGGGCTCCTCGCGCCAGATCTGCTCGATGACGGGGATCGCAGCGGCGACCGGCAGGGCCAGCAGCACGCCGACGACGCCGAGCAGCGTCCAGCCGACCAAGGCGGCGACCAGCACCGCGAACGACGAAATGCGCAGGCGCCCGGCGTAGATCCGCGGGACCAGGACATGACTTTCGAGCTGGTGGTAGATCACATACCCGCCGAGCACGATCGCCGCGGCCTGCGGCGAGACCGTCAGCGCCAGCAGCGCCGCGGGCGCCGTGGCCAGCAGCACCCCGGCAACCGGGATCGCGTCGAGCACGGCCGCGGCGACCGCCAGCAGCAAGGGCTGCGGCACGTGCTCCGTCCACAGGAGCAGATAGGCGAAAACCCCAAAGAGCAGCGAGGTCGCCACCTGGCCGATCAGGTAGCCGCTGACGACCCGGCTGATCTCCGGCAGCGCGCGCCGCACGTTGGCCCGCTGCTTGGGCGGCAGGAAATGCACCGCCCATCCGTAGCTGCGCTCCCCGTCGACGAGCAGATAGACGGTCATGACCAGCAAGATGACCAAGTCGCTGACGCCCTTCACGACGCCGGCTCCGATCGCCAGCGCTCCCCCGAGCAGCACCGTGGGGCTGGCCGATCCCGATCCGGCCGCGGCCCGCAACCGGTCGACGAGGGCCGGATTCCCGCGCGAGAGCCCTTTGGCGCGGTCGATGTAGGACGGCAGCTGGTCGCCAAACTGGGCGCCCTGGTCGATCAGGGGCGGGATGAGCAGCAGCAACAAGAGGGTGACGACGGCGACGAGGGCAAGGGCGAGCAAGCCCACCGAGACCGGACGAGGCAGCCCCCGCCGCTCCAGTCGACCGGCGATGGGATCGAGGGCGGCCGTGAGCAGAAACGCGACAAAAAGAAGGAGGAGAATCGTCGCCAGCTTGAGGACCAGCCACAGCCCGCCAATGGTGAGGGCCGTCACCGCCACGACCTTGACGACCGTGCGGGCCGAAACGTCGTGGCGCACCGAAGACGGCGCGGCGATTGGGGCGGCGAGGGGCGGAGCGAGCGGGGCGGCGAGGGGCGGGGCGAGCGGGTCGCCGTTGGGCGGGCTTGTCAAAACCGACGGCTCGATCGGCGGGGTTCCCATGGCCGCTTCGCTCCCGCGCGTCATCGCGCCCTATCGCCTCAGGCGGCGTCCACGTTGCGCTGCATGGCGCCCAGGATGCACGATTCGGTCCATGGCCGGCGGCGGCAACTGGAGAAGGGACGCGCGTGGACGAGGAGCAACGGTTTACCCCAGGAGTCGACGTCGTCGGTGCGGACGGAGAGAAGCTTGGCGAGCTCGTCGCGATCCGGGAAGAGCGCCTCGTGGTCGCCAAAGGCTTCTTCTACACCACCGACTATCACATTCCGTTCAGCGCGGTCGCCTCGGCCGATGGCGGGACCATCACCTTGCACGTGACCGTCGAGGAGGCGCTTGGCCATGGCTGGGAAGGAGGCGCGGACGGCGAAGGCCCTGCGGGGTCCGCGTCTGAAGCAGGGTGAGGTGCGCGCCCGCTGGCGTGAAGCGCGCCGTCACGAACGGACGCCGCGTCTGGGACGCGGTGATGGGCGACGACATCGGCACCAGCGCCTCGTCGTTCGCCTATCACCTGCTCTTCGCCATCCCGCCCTTGATCATCCTGACCGTAACGATCGCCGCGGTGCTGTCACGCCTCACCGCGCTCGACCTCACCGCCAGTTTTCAGCGGCAGATTCGCGATCACGCGCCGCCGGCGACCCGGGCGCTGCTGAGCTCGGTGGTCGATCAGGCCATGATTCGTGTCAGCAGCGGCGGGGCCTCGCTCGGCGTCGCGGCCACCGCCGCGCTGGCGCTGTGGTCGGGCTCGAACGCGGTCGGCTCGCTGCTGCGCGCCTTCAACCGCGCCTATGGCGTGGCCGAGACGCGCTCCTTCGGGCAGCGCACGCGGCTGCGGCTCATCCTCACGCTCCTCATCACGATTGCGATCAATCTCGCCTTCGCCGCCGTGGTGTTCGGCCACTGGATTGGCGCGCGGCTCGCCGCCGCCTTCCAGCTCAGCGCGCGCTTCAACCGCCTCTGGGATCTGCTCACGTGGCCGAGCGCGATCGTGGCGATGACGCTGCTGCTGGCGGTGCTCTATTACGCCGGTCCGAACGTCGATTGCTCGTTTCGGTGGATCTCGCCGGGCTCCTTGGTGGCGACGGCGCTCTGGCTGGGCGCGGCGGCGGCGTTCGGGTGGTGGCTGAGCGTCGCCAACCCCGGCAGCGCCTACGGCGCGCTGGGCAGCGTGGTCGTGCTGCTCTTCTTTCTCGACGTGACGGGCGTCATCTTTCTGCTCGGGGCAAAGCTCAACGCGGAAATCGGCAAGCGCTTCGATCCGCTCACGATCGAAGATCTGGCGACGACGGCGAAGACGCAACCGAGCGCGCGCGCCTCGGCCCGGCGGCGCTTGCGGCGCTGGCTCTCCCAGGGCGCCGTCACGACCCCCCGGATCCCTGCGCGCCCTCCTGAGCCGGACGCCGAATGAACGGCGGGCGTCCAGAACCGCCGGGGCGCGTGAGGCGGCCGCGTCCTGAGAATCTGGCATGGATCGTGTATGGCGGAGGGGAAACGCCGCCGGCGGGGCGGCGACGTTTCTGCCAGGAGAGGATGAGCAGCCGTGGCCGATCTTGCCAAACACCCCCAGAAGACCTTTTTCCGCGCGACCGACCGCGTGCCCGAGGAGACGTGGTACTGGCTCGCATTGGTTTCGATCGGGATCTCCGCCGCCCTCAAGCTGATGGAGAAGAATCATTGGGCGGTGTTCGTGGGGCAATGGCCGCCCACGTTTCTGCTGTTCGGGCTTTATCACCGTCTCGTCAAGCCCGGCGGCGACGTCTGAGCGCTCAGCGCCAGCGATCACGGGCGGTGTGACGGCGCCTGACGCACGGTGGCGCAGCGGGGGTGCTGGCGACCCGCTGGTGATCGTTGGCGCGCGCCAGGTCCGCTGCGGCTGCGCACGCCGCCGCCCGAGGAAATCAGCGCGCGCGTCATCGCCAAGCTGCCGGCGCCGGTTGACGCCGTGACGAGATTCCGGCCGCTGTGGCTCGTCGCGCACGGCGGGTATGGCCTGCTCTGCGGGGTCGCCTATCATTTCCTGCGTCCGCGGCTTCCCAATCAGCCCGCTCAGGCGGGTCTGCTCTTCGGCGGCATGGTCTGGAGCGTGAGCTATCTCGGGCTCCTGCCCGCGCTCGATCTCTATCCCTGGCCGGATGAAGATGCGACGCCGCGGCTCGCGGTGATGATCGCCGCGCACGCGGTGTACGGGGCGACGCTGGCGGCCGTGGTTCAGCGGCTGGATGAGCGTTGGCTCTCCCGTTGAACGGTCCGGTCTCACGCGATCTTGGTGCGCCCGTCCCTTGATCCTCCCCCCACCAGACTCCGTATCCCTCGTGGCTTCTTCGGTTCGGCCAGGCGTCGACCGCGCGGCCTCCCCCCAGCTGTTCGGTGGCGCGCCTTGCCGTCCGGAGAACCCTCACCCCCTATAATCCGTTCGGCTCCGGAGCCATCGTAAGAGAGCGTGCGCCGTGAAACCAATCCCCTGGGACGACGACTACGGAGATCATGTCCACGAGGACGCCTACCGGCCCGAGCCGGCGCCGAACCCGCGGTGCGCGCTGTGCGGCGCCGGGATGGCGATCAAACGGATGGAGCTGGACGCGCTGATCTGGCACTGCGACGGCGCGCTCGGCTGGGACAAATGGGGTCGGATGCACCGCGCGCCGGGCAGATGGGCGAACGACGCGCACTCACTCAAGAGTCAGGTTGAGCGGCGCCGGTAGTGATGCGCGGATCTCGGCTGATGATTGCGAGGTTCGGCACGGGTCAGGTTCGGGACGTCTTAAAAACCAGCGCCATTGCGCTGAGGACAGCGCGGGCGGCATGGTGCCGGAAACGCAGCGACTCCGGCGCGGTGGGAGGCCGGCCGGAGTCTCGCTGGGAAATGGGAGGGCGTGATGCCTGGTGTACGCGCATCGATGCGCGCGGGATTCAATGACTTCGATCAACGTCCCATCGTCCCGAGCAGCACCACGATCGCCAGGAGCAGCACGACGCTCGCGACGACGGAGCCAGTCAACAGATAATCCTTCATCGCCCCATCACCGCGTCCCACCAGCGGGCAAAGCGCCCCCGATGGCTTTCGAACGGTCCGCTAATTGACTCATCGATCACGCGAGGAGGCTCTGCGCGTCCTGAGGCAACGTCGTCGCTCTGGGGCGGTTCGTCCGTTTGCTGTCGCGAATTCGTGACAGCAAAGCCCTCGGCATCGTCGGTGGGAACAATTGTTCCCGGCCCTGCCGTCAACTGTTTCAGCTGCTGCTCGAGATTTACGGCGCGGATCTGCCAGACCGTCGCGGCTTCCGTGAGCCGCCGGATCTCTTGGCCCTGGCGCTCGATCAAGTCAGCCAGTGGTTGCAAGTCAATCGAGCCTGCGGCATAGGGCGCGGCCGTGTCCGCAGCGCGTGCGGCGCTGCTCTGCGGCATGTTCGCGGCGGGCGCCGCATGGGTGTGCGGCGTGTCCGCAGCCACCGCCGCACGTCTTCGCTCAACGTCATCGGGATCAATCTGGAACGCGCCAGCCGCATCCTTCACCGCGCCGAGCTTTCCACGCTCAATCCACCGGCGAACCGTCTTTTCGTGGACGCCGAGCATGTCCGCGGCCTGCCGCGCGGACAGGGCCGCAGGGTGCGGCGTTGAGTGCGGCGGCGTTGCGTCCATACGCCGCAGGATCGCCGATCATCCTCTGGAACGCAATCAGGACAAAAAGAGGACAGGACATGTAGTGCCCATTTTGGTACCATTGGTGAAGATATGGACACTACATGGCATCGGATGGGAGCGGGCATGTTTGTACGATGGAAGCACGTACGGCGCCGGGATCGCTGGGGGAAGGAAAACTGGGCGCACAGCGCCGTGCTGGTTGAAAGCGTCCGCATGGACGGCAAGCCGCGTCAGCGAATGATTGCCTATGTCGGCACGATTCAGGACCGCTACCTGCCGGGCGGCGCGGACACGACGCGGTGGCGCCTCTGGCGGTTTTGGGACAACGCGGACGCGGCGCTTGACCGGTTGGCGCTGCCGGACATCGAGCGGGCGAAGATCGTCGCCGCGCTTGAAGCCGTTGCGCCGAGGCCGCTGCCAAACTCGGGTTCCGTTCCATCGCTTGCGGAACTCGAAGCCCGCCGAGACGCGGGCTTAAGACGCCGGCCGTAGTGCCCACGAATTCCCCAATTGGAGACTGGTCCCTCCCACAAAGGGCGCCGGAATCAACGATCCATGGGTAGCCGCTCCCTGATCGACTACCCATGGGTAGTTCGGCGTCGATCAAAGAATCCCCAGCAACTGATTGCTCGCGTAAAGCGGGACAGCTGATAATGGGCGAGCTGTTCTAGGAATCGATCTCGCGTTCGAGTCGATAGATCTCGCGAGCAGAGAGGTCGTCTCCGACATCTGGCAGCAGCTGAACACCGACCTCGGCCCACCATTCAGCAAGTTCTTCAACGGCGTCGCTCAAATGCGGCCAGAGGTCGGCGCTGATCGGAACCTCGGGCATGATCTCACCCCATGTTTCGGGATTGAAGCGGTGGCAGTGATGCTTGTCGGGATGGCCGGCCTTTTGATCGAAATTGTCATACCGAAAGACGCAGCGATCTTGTTCGCCAGCGACCCCGGCGTGATAGGCGTAGTTCTTCGTGCGCACTAGGGTATCGTCGACAAATTCCAATTCTTTGGAGACATCAACGAAGAGACCGTGGGCGCACCAAAGGCGTCCTTTAATGCGAACGGAATCGCCGAGGATATCAAATTCGACATCGTCGGCGATTACGAAATAGCTCAGGTCTTCGAGTCGTTTGTGGTGAATGATTGAGTAATTTTCGAGGCTGTTCGGACCGTGGGGATCACCGTTAGATGGGCCGCTTCTCCGACCTCTGCAGCACGTCATAGTCGTTGGCCCACTGACAAACCTCGAAGGTCTCTTTCAGACGACCGGCGGCGACGGCAGAGCGAATGTCGATCGACGGGATTCCATACCGTAATTCATATGACGCGACGTTGCGCGCGAGCTTTGCGCGCAACGCTGTCTGATATTCCGGATTGTCGCGGAGTTGAATAAGTTTCTTTGCGACCGACGACGGACTGTTTCGGCCTACAGGCGCTCGGCGAACTGCGACCATACCAGCCTCCCTCTCATACTTCTGGAAAAGAAGCCAGTGTTTGTCAACGGCCCCGATAGTAGCACGTCAATTGGGTGAATACCTTAGGAATATTGGACGAAAATGCCCCGCCTGAAGGCCCAGGCGGGGCAGATAGGGGCGTTAGGATCAATAGGGTGATCCGACCGGCACTTTGCCGCTTCCGGCGCATCGCTGGCAGAGCGCATCGCCCTTGCCCCACCACACGCGATCGGCGTTCGTGAGAACGGATCCCAGCCCGTCGCACTTTGGACAGACCGCGAACGGCCCGAGCATCGCGAGCCGCAAATGCTCGCAGGCAGCGCCGACGCGCACGCCGTGGGTGTGGGTGTCGTTGACCAGCCCCATCACCGCCTCTTGAAATTGATGCCAGGCGTCGTAGGCCGCTGTTCCCTTCTCGTTGATGCTCGGCAGCAGTTCGGAGAAGACGGCGGTCGCCTGACGCATCGCGATCCATTCCTCCGGGCAAATGTGCTGGGCAAGGTCCATTTCGTCATTGAAGAAGCTGTATTCAACGTTCATGGCGAATTGTTCCGGGTTGGCGGGCTGATAGGGCTCAGGCTCTCGAACGGACCCGGTTGCGCGGGCGGGTTCGGCGAGCCGCTTGCGCGCCTCCGCCGGGGTGATCGTGAAGGCGATAACGGAACCAGCGGCGGCAAGTTTGATCGTGTCTCTGCGCGTCGTTTTCATCGAACGCTCTCCGTCTTCATAACCGGCTCACGCACGGCCTCGGGAATGAATCCCTTTTCGACTTGCAAGAGCGCGACGTGCTGGCAAGCACAACCGCTGCCGACGAATTGCCGGCAACCGCAGCTGACCGCGGTCACATAAGTGCGGCTGCCGTCGCGGGGATCGAACACGAAATGGTCGACGCGGGCGCCGGTCGCGACGGTCTCGATCGTCATGCCGTGATGACGTGCCCGTTGCGCCAGGCCGATCGTCTCGCGAGGGGTTGGGTAAGCGTTTCGCTCTTCAAAGTCTCGATTCCATTTGAGGGCCATGATGTGTTTGCTCCTTGAAGGGGTTGGCGCCGGACCGATCGGTCTGGCGCCTGAGGACGGTCTACGCGACGGCCAGGTCGCGCGCTTCGCTCAGCACACAGCCGGTGTTGGAACAGCGCGGGCAATCGTGCGTGATGTAATCCGCCATCCGCCCGCCGTAAAACGTCCGGCGATGACCGGCGCCATTGCAGTCCTGGCAGGTCACGAGCTCAACGATCGTGACGGCCGGCGCCGGGTCGACGGGGGCGGGGAAGGCGCGAAGGTAAAAGTCTTCAATGAGTTGATCAAGGGAGCCAGTCAAATCGGCCAAAGCGGCGCGATGTTTGCACATTTGACCGTGCTGACCAGCGAGGCATTCGCATTTCTCAAGCGTGACCAGGTAGACGACATGCTGGGCGTTCTCGAACCAACCGGTCGTCTCGCCGTTCAGCGGTTTGAGGCTCCAGAAGCGCTGATGCACTCCCTCTGAATAGGCGCGGCGGAGACTGCGGATCATCGCCTCTTCCTGCGCGTTCTGGGTGACGAACGAATCGATGAACGTGTTCATGACCTGGATTCCTCCTATAACGAACGACTCTGCTTGCCAGCGGCGGGCTTCCGGTCCACCGTTGTGTCTATTGTATGCGCTCTGTGTGTGAAAATCAAGCTATTGTGTGTGATTGGTAAGCGTGCTATCTTCTTAGTGAATTCGACTTGTATGCGATAGGGGATGTGCTTGGAAATTGAAGGCGAAAAATTACGCGCCGCACGCGACCGAAAAGCGCTCACGTTGAGAGAGCTTGCAGAGGCTTCCGGCGTGAATTACTCAACGATTTGGCAACTCGAATCCGGGCGCCGCGATGCCCGTCCTTCAACTATTCGCAAGCTCGTCGCGGCGCTGGGCATTGAACCCCGCGACTTGATGGCGGATGACGGAGCGTTGACCGGCGGGGTTAAAGAAACTCGCGGCTAGACGCGTTCGAAAACGGCCAGCCGCGAGTCGGAAGCCCACCACTCGGCAGAGTCACCGTCGAGCGAGGAATTGGAATCGTACTACCCGCCCGTGAGGATGCGCATGACCGACACTAAAATGAAGCCCATCCCGAGAACGCCAAACTCACCAGAGCCACAGGCGCCGAAACAGACCTGGCTTCAGTGGCTTCCAGAAGGTGTGCCGCCGCCGAGCGACGACGAGTTGATCGACCGAGATGAACTGCTCAGGCGGGTCAAGGAGGAAGACGGCCAAGATATTCCCCCACGAACGCTTCGCTTTTGGGAAGCGCTGGGCATTGTCCCCGGTCCAGTGCGTAAATGGCACGCTGGCGCCACCCGCGCGCTCTATCCCTGGTGGTGCGTGAACGTCGTCAAGATGGCCGCGTTCGGTCGTTCCCTGCACACCGATCCGGTAAGAATCGCCGAACTAGGTCGCGGCGCTGTTCCTACGTTTATTCGCTGGCACGAGATCAGAAAGGTGATTGAGAACCATCCAACTGCTCAACACGCCGCTTCTGACGCCCTGGCGCAAATGGCCGAGATCATCAGCCAAGGACTGTCGGAGAGCGGGCGCGCAGTTCCGACAACGGCATACGTTCGCTTTGACGACGCCGAAGGTCGAAGGGTGATGGATTTTGCGTTTGACGTGAGTCCCCATGAAGAACTCGAACCTACTGTCATAAACTCAGAGTCAATGGCAAATAATGACAGTAAGTGATAGACTAATCATCAGTCATTGTTGGTCGCTTTTAGCAGCCGAATCCCACGAAGGGAGCCAGGCTGATGATGTCGGATTTATCGCGGTTTGTCCGAACGGACGAAGCCTGCCGCCGCTCGGGATTGAGCGAACGAAATCTGGCGAGACGCATTGCGGACGGCGAGATTCCCGCGTTTCGCGACCCGAGGGATCGGCGATGGCGCTTGATTCGAATCGACGACCTGCCCGACCTCGTCGGGGTCGTCCCGTTCGAGCGGCGCCGATCACGAGCGGTTGAAGAAGTGGCGAGTTAAATAGAGAAGACCGGTGGGGGGCTCATTCCTTCCGGTCAACTCCAGGAGCTTCTGAATGACGAGTTTATTCGAGAAATCCCCGTACCGCAACTCTCAACACACTCAGAACGAATCCGAAGACCGGCGCGTCAAGGCGATCGCGTACATCGCGAAGGCGGCGACGCCTCGCGAGATCGCCTGGCTGATTGCGAAGGCGGCCGCCGGCGATCCAGAAGTCCTCAATGAGCTTGCGCTGGGCGGCGTCGACGTTGACAATCTCCGCGAGTTGCTCCGCGGTCAGGGCGGCGCCCAGATCCTCGATCAGTTTCGCTGGACGGGACGATGGGTCGGCACGCAGCCGCGACTGTTCATCCTTGCTGATTCGGAAGAACGCGGCCTCGCGCTTATCGAGCGTGAAGGGCTGGATCCATACAGGGTTTTCACGTACATCGACGCCGCCGAAGTGCGCCGGGACGTCGCGGCCAACGATGCCGCCGGTGTTCAGGTCGAAGTCGTCATCATCGGCGGTGGAACGTGAGCGCCGTTCGCGACCAGTCGGTCGATGACGCAGAGTGGGCGAGGTTGCCGCTCGATCCAAAACACGCCGAGGAATTGAAGCGATCAGCTATCTCGCCAGTGGTTGCTGCTGATCGCGGCTATTGCACGGTGACGACACAAGCTGCTCTTGCGCGGGAGGGGTTTGGCCGGACGCAACAAATACTCGTTCCGGGCCTGCTCTTGCCGTCGTTCGACATCGCGCAAGAAAGAACCTATCCAGCTTTTAAGCCCGATACGCCTCGGCTCAGAGAGGGACGGGCAGCGAAATATGAGTGGCCGAGCGGCAGCACGTCGCAACTCGACATTCCAAAACGCGCCCATAAATGGGCCATTGACCGCGAGATGCCGATAGTTTTCGTTGAGGGCCCCAAGAAATCCGACAGCCTCGCAAGTCACGAGATTTGTGCAGGCGCGATCGGTGGTTGTTCGAATTGGAAAGGCGATGATGTCATCGCTTCCCTTGATCTACTCCGTCTCAAGGGTCGCAATGCCTATGTCTGTCCTGATTCCGATTGGAGAGGCAACCCTAGGGTACGACGCGCCTGGCTCCACTTTGCCGTAGTGCTCAAAAAGAAGGGCGCTGAGGTTCTCCTGATCGATATTCCCGCTACGTCTGAAGGCCATAAACAAGGACCGGATGACTGGTTCTTCAACGGCGGTAAGTATCTTCAATTTTGGAATTTAGCGACCGAACTCGAAGAGCTCGAAAGTGTTGAATTTGACGATGACAGACCCGTCTTCGTTCGTCATGTCATTCCAAACGCGCCAGTTCTGGACACCGCGGTTGTTCCGAAGGGCTATGAATTCTCCGAGACGGGGATTGAGGCGAGCGGACTGCCGATCACGTCTCAACCAATCGTCATCAACGCCCGGCTAATCGACGTGGACGATCATTCCGAGTCGCTTCGCCTCGCCTGGGGAAGAGATGGGCGATGGCAAGAGCAGGTTGTCGGACGCGGCGTTGTCGCGAACGCCCGCGACCTGGTCGGTCTCGCGAGCATGGGCCTTGCGGTCACATCCCGAACCTCTGGCGATATCGTCGACTATCTGTCCGCCTATGAGGCTCAAAATCTCGCGACGATGCCTAAAGCCCGGGTATCCAGCCGCTTTGGATGGCAGGGCAAGGACGGATCTCTCGGCTTCCTTATTGGGCGAAATCTCATTCGCGCAGATGGATCCGAAGCCGGCGCCATCAACCTCAATGAAGTCTCGCCTTCAGATTGGCGTGAGGATTGGGTCGCTTTCCATGCATCGGACGACGGCAACGCGCAAGTTGCCGAGGCCTTCGGTCAGAGCGGAACTTATGAGGATTGGGTCAAAGCAGTTGCTTCTGTCAGCGCTTATCCCCGTGTGATGCTTGCCCTTTACGCCTCAATGGCGACACCGCTGTTATCCGTTTTAGGCGCATCCAACTTCGTCGTTGATTGGAGTTTTCCGACATCGACAGGGAAGACCACGACGTTGCGACTCGGAGCCTCTCCGTGGGGCAATCCGAACGAGCACGCTCGCGCATCGGTCGTTGGCACCTGGGACGCGACACGGGTCTATATCGAGCGAACATCAGCGATTCTTGACGGACTACCGTTGATCCTCGATGACACCAAGCAGGCCAAGGTTCCGAAGGTTGTCGCTCAAACGATTTACGACGTGGTTTCCGGCCGCGGCCGCGGCCGAGGATCGACCCAGGGCATCAGAAAGTCCGGGTCATGGTCGACGATCTTATTGTCCAGCGGAGAGGCGCCAGCAACGTCGTTCACCGAAGACGGCGGGACACGCGCTCGAACCATGGTTCTCTGGGGCTTGCCCTTCGGCCAGGCCAACTCAGCGACGGGCGTGGTCGTCAACGAATTGAACCTCGCGCTTCGCAACAACTATGGCCACGCCGGCCCAAAGTTTGTTCGACATCTGCTCGAGCATCGGTCGAGGTGGGATGAATGGCGCGCGGAGCATCGGTGCATCGAATCGGAGTACCTGAGACGTGCTGGAGACAATCCCGTCGCCGGTCGGTTTGCCGGATATTTTGCGATCCTCGACATGGCCTCTCTTCTCACCCATGACGCGCTCGATCTTCCGTGGGAATGCAAAGATCCAGTCGAGGCGCTTTGGGTGGATCTCGTGCACGAAGCAACCGACGCAGATCGCGCGAAGAGCGCCCTCGCGATGGTGCTGAGTTGGTCGCACTCCAACGAGCACACGTTCGACGGTCGACTTCAGACGGACAACAACGTCGGCTATCGGATTCCGAACCAGGGCATTACGGGCAAGTGGGAGAGCAGCGAGTCCTGGTCGTTTATCGCGTTCTTCCCGCACAAGATCAAAGAGTTGTTGACCGCATCCGGATTCGACGCAGAAGCCGTCGTGCGGACCTGGCGCGATCGTGATTGGCTTGACTTGGACAGCGATCGCAAGCGGATGACGAAACAAATTCGCATCAACGGCGAGAAAAGCTGGGCCGTCGTCGTCAACCGTTCAGCATTCGACCTTGCGGGAGAGTCATAGTGGGTACGTGGGTACATGGTGGGTACACCAGTGGGTACATCAAAAACATCATGTATAAGCTTCAAATGAGGAACTGTACCCGTATACCCACCAAAAAGAGGAATTTCCCTTGTAGAGGTGTAACGCGTGCGTGCATCAATCGCATCCGCGCGCGTCACCTGCCGCAAATAGGGGCGTCTGATTTAGTGGGTACAGTGGGGACAGTGGGTACGGAAGGCAAAAAACCCCGTAAATCCGGGCTATTTCCTGTCCCCACGTCCGTCCCCACACGCGTCCCCACCGGCTGTTTTACATATCCCCTGAAGCCCAAAATGGTGACAAAGACCTCATGGGATATGTTGCGAGACATAAAAAGTGAGGCGGTATGAGAACACGAAAACGGATTCCACTCTCCGAAATCGCCAAGGATGCGATTCGCGACAACCCGGACGCCTATGCAGTGATGATCAAGCTCGCGTGTCGCGGGATCTTCGTTCAGCTCAAGACCAACGGCGAACTCTTCTACGCCGAGACCAAGGGGATCAACATCACCCTCGACCTGTACCGTGAATTCAAGGCCCAGGCAGCGGGTCTCACGGCGATCTGCGAGGCGGCTGGCCTTCGCCGCCTGGATGATGGGAGATTCGCGTGAGTCGCTCGAAAACGACCTGCGCGCACTGCGCAACCGTCCTTGGCTTCAAGAACGCCAGTTCGAAGGTCTTCCACCCGGCGCCCGGCGCAAAGGCGATCTACGTCGATCTGCAGATTGGCACGACGCTCCTGTGTCCCGCCTGCGGCAAGCGCACCGTCGTGCGGGCCGAGCGCATTGACCTTTCGGCCCTCTCGCCGTAATCATTCGCCTAATCGAAGAAAGCGTTGGTCACCACGCCGGCGAGATTGTCTCCACTTGGAGGCGACTCGCCGGCATTTTTGTTTTCAGAACATCGAAAGGACCGATCAGATGAGCATGACAACTGCGGAAGCGAACGCAAACAAATTTCTTGGCCGCACTGACCACGAGCCGCGTCCGACGTGGGACAAGCCCTTTGGCCCCACTGGACGCGAGTCCCTCGCCCGCGATCAAGCCGCCTGGGACGCCGCGCGCGCGTGGGACCTCGACAATCACGCCCGCCGTGAGGCCCACATCGCCGGGGTCGACGCGAAGCGTGAGGCTGAGCGTCAGGCTCGGCGCGATGCGGACGAAGCCAGGGCGACCGATGCGCTTCGGCAGAAATATTTCCGGGCCGACCATCTGGCGACCGAAGAGGATTTTCAACAAGATTTGACGGAAATCAAGCGCCAGTTGCGGATCCAAGCGGCGCTCGCCGAATCGACCGCGCGACCGAAGGCGCGGCTCTAGAGCGGGTTGCATGTTGGTTGACACATTGGCACCATTAAGCTGTGCCACGAGGATACTCCCGCGATCTCCGTGAGCGACTGCTGCAGGCCGTGGCGTCCGGCCGTCCAGTGGTTGAGATCGCTC
>JAABUK010008928.1_pt1 | contig 13879 bp, 7 predicted proteins | sample 5559141 | NCBI WGS metagenome assembly JAABUK01 (sample SAMN10711869, study PRJNA513367) | rock metagenome | isolation source: Antarctica rocks | place: Antarctica: Victoria Land, Pudding Butte nord | collected 2016-01-03
CCCCGGCGCCGCTTCTTTGTCGAACAGCCTACAGCAGCTTGCGATGGCGCGTGTGCTATTAAATTGAGTGTAGGGGCAGCGGCTTTTGAAAAAATGCAACGATTTGTTCGACGACGTAGTGAATTTCGCCCGTCGTCAATTCCGGGAAGATAGGCAGCGCAAGAGTTTCGGCGGCGGCAGCTTCAGCGACAGGAAAATCGCCCGGCGCATGATCGAGCGCGGCGAAGCATTCCTGCAAGTGCGACGGCACGGGATAATAAATTTCCGTAGCGACGTTTTTATTCTTCAAAAAACTTCTCAACTCATCGCGCCGTCCCGCGCCCTTCACACGCACGACGTACTGGTTATAGATGTGTTTCGATTGACAGGCGACGGGTAACAAAAGCGACGCGGCAGCAGCGTTCGCGTCCATCTTTGAAAAAGCGCAGTGAGCAGCGCAAGTATTCACATCGGTGTTGAATGCGGCGAGGCCGGACTCCATTAAAAGCTTCGTATAAAGCGCGGCGTTATCCTGCCTCTTCGCGGTGTAGGCCTTCAGGCGTCGTAGTTTGACGCGAAGCAGCGCGGCTTGCAGCGCGTCTATGCGAAAGTTTGCGCCGACGAGTTTATGATAATACTTCGGCTCTGCGCCGTGCGTGCGGAGGATTTTGGCTTTCGCAGCCAACTCATCGTCGTTTGTCGTGAGGAGTCCGGCGTCGCCGAGAGCACCCAGATTCTTCGACGGGAAAAACGAAAAGCAGCCGAACGCGCCCATCGTTCCCGCGCCGCGATTTTTGTATTCGGCTCCGATGGCCTGCGCCGCGTCTTCGATGACGGGAATGCCGTGGCGTCGGCTAATCTCCATAATCTCGTCCATCTCTGCGCATTGCCCGTAGAGATGCACGGGCATAATGGCCTTCGTTCGCTTCGTCAGCTTGCCTTCGATTTGCGCCGGATCGAGGTTGTAGCAAACGGGATTGCTGTCCACGAAAACAGGCTTTGCGCCCATGCGCCAGATCGAACCGGCGGTGGCGAAGAACGTATATGTGGGACAAATGACTTCGTCGCCCGCGCCGATACCGAGCGTCATCAGCGCGAGCAGCAGCGCGTCCGTGCCGGACGAAACGCCGATGGCATGTTTCACTCCGATGTATTCGGCGCACTCCTGTTCAAACGCTTCGACTTCCTGCCCTAAAATGTAATGGCCGCTTCGCAGCACGCGCTCGAAGGCCGCGCGAAACTCGTCCATCACATCGTCGTCGTATCTGGTCAAATCGAGTAAAGGCACATTTATGTTCATCGCGTTCGTCGCTTTTGTCGCTTCGGTTATTTGCGCAGTCAACTTTCCTTCTCCGTTTCAAATGGTTTCAAGGCTTTATCGTTCGACGCAAATCAATATATCAAATGGACACGAATTTTCCTCGCGTATATACTTTCGGCACACTTCAACTTATGAGACTCAAGACCTGACAAAGAATAATCCCATGACAAAACGCATTGCACTCGCCACGATTTTTCTGATCGCCGCTTTGACCATCGTTTCCGCAGAGTGGCGAAACGGTTTTGCCGCGCCGCGCGTGGAGAATAACAGCCGCGAGACGGCGACAAAAAGCAAAGCCGCCGAAGCTTCCATAGACGCATTCATCGAGCGTGAATCGCCCGCGCTGCTCGCCACATACAAAATGCTGCACCAGCAGCCGGAGCTTTCCTACCACGAAGAAAAAACTTCCGCCTTCATCGCCGCGCAACTACGGGCAATGGGCTTCGTCGTTACCGATCACATAGGCAAATACGCGCGGCCTGAACTCAAGGGCTACGGCGTCGCAGGAGTCTTCAAGAACGGCGCGGGGCCGACGATTCTCGTGCGCACCGATATGGACGCATTACCCGTCGCCGAAGAAACAGGATTGGCTTACGCGAGCCGCGTTAAAACGAAAAACGCGAACGGCGAAGAAGTCAGCGTGATGCACGCCTGCGGCCACGACGTGCATATCACTTCGTTTCTCGGCACAGCGAAGTTGCTGCTTCAACTCAAAGATCAATGGCACGGCACGCTCGTCCTTGTCGGACAGCCTGCGGAAGAAACGGGACTCGGCGCGAAGGCGATGCTCGGCGATAATCTTTACGGGCGAATCGGGAAACCGGATTACGCGCTCGCGCTTCACGACAGCGCGTCGCTCGCGTTCGGCAAGATCGGCTACACGTCTGGCTATGCGCTGGCGAGCGCCGATTCCGTCAACGTCACGATACGCGGCATCGGCGGGCACGGCGCGGCTCCGCAAAACACAAAAGACCCGATTGTCGTCGCCGCGCAGTTCGTGATGGCGCTGCAAACAATAATTAGCCGCGAAGACTCGCCGTTAGACCCTGCCATCGTCACCGTCGGCTCTATACACGGCGGCACAAAGCACAACATCATCCCGAACGAAGTCAAACTTCAATTAACCGTCCGCACCTACAAAGCGGAAGTGCGAACACGCATTCTCGCGTCCATCGAACGCATCGCCAAAGGACTCGCCATCGCCGCAGGCATTCCGCCCGAACTCGCTCCGACAGTTGAACTCGACACGCTGCCGCTCGAATCCACTTACAATAATCCTGAACTAACGCAGAGACTGGCGACGGCTTGGGAACGAGTCCTCGGCGCAGACAACGTGCAGCCGATTCCGCCCGCGATGGTCAGCGAAGACTTCGGCGCGTTCAGTCTAGAGCACGCGATTCCGACGACGATTTTCTGGGTCGGCGCAGTCGATCCGGCGAAGATCGAAGAGAGCCGCCAAAGCAACACGCCTTTGCCCTCGCTTCATTCGAGTAAGTTTGCGCCCGTGCCGGAACCGACAATCAAAACGGCGATCAAAGCCATGGCGACGGCGGTGCTGGAATTGATGAAATCGTAGTCGGATGCCTGCGCTGCGGCAATGCAATATTTGTGTGCGGGGCGGTGAGAAGATTTTGCCGACAAACAGCCAATGCTGACCTAAAAAATAAAGCAGGACGAACGCGTGCTGTCAAAAGTCCCGGCGTGCGTTTGTCCTGCTATGGTGAGTTGATTGTTAATGAACGTTAGTCGCCTTTGTCGCCCTGACCGCTCGGCGCTTTGGTTTTAGCTTTGCGCCTCCTGTCCTGACTAAGCGAGCGCCCGACATCCACGACATCCTTGAACTGCCCTTTGGCATCGCGCCGCACATAACGCTTATCCGTTCCCGTGTCGATCAACGTGCGCTTACTGCTCACAGATTTTTTCGCCGCCTTCTTGGTGGCTTTTTTCGCGCTCGTCTTGGTTGCCGTTTTCGTGCCGGACTTGACCGATTTTTTGGCGCTCGACTTGGTCGCTTTTTTCGCCGCTCCGCCGCTTGATTTTTTAGCCGCTTTTTTAGTTGCCATTTTCACCGCCTTCATCATTTTGAATAATTCGAGCACGCGAGAATTCGCGTAAGGAACTTCTACTCTGAATGCGCTCGTTTGACAAGAAAGTTTTTCGACGCGCGTTTGATGGCGACCGACAATCAATCAATTAATTTCGTCGGACGATTTGCGGTTCCTTGCCTCGCATGGATTTTGCGCTCCACAACTCGTGTGGTTAAATGCTTTCCGTCAAGGAAAATTTTATGCAGCACAACAGCACGCTCGATCCCTCGCAAACCGCGCTTGCCATCATCGACATGCAAGAGGCGTTTCGCTCTTCCATCTCGGACTTCGCGGAAACGACGGCGCGCATCGCGCTCATCGCGCACGCCGCCGGACTTCTGAATGTTCCCGTGATCGTCACAGAGCAATATCCGAAGGGACTAGGCCGCACGGCGAACGAGCTTCAGATGGTACTGCCGCAGGCGACTGCGGTCATCGAAAAAACTTCATTCAGCGCGTGCGGCGCGCCCGAATTCGGCGCGCAGCTAGCGACAACGGGCGCGCGCCAAGTGCTGCTCTGCGGCATCGAAGCGCACATCTGCGTTAATCAAACCGCCCATGATTTGCTCGCCAGAGGCTTTCAGGTTCATCTACTAATTGATTGCATTACGGCGCGCGATTCACGCAACAAACAACTCGCGCTCGACAAAATGGAGCGCAGCGGCGCGCTTCCCTCATCAACCGAAATGGCGCTCTTTGAACTCATGCGCGATGCGCGCCACGAACAATTCAAATCAATTCAAAAATTAATCAAGTGAGAAGTCAGGAGTCAGTATTCAGAAGCCAGAATAAGCAAGTGACGGAACTTCCCTTCACGTTCATAATACATGCCGCCCATTCTTATTCTGACTTCTGTCTCCTGACTTCTGACTACTGTTTTCATCATGGATTTTCTTTCAACGCTTAATCCGCCGCAGCGCGAGGCGGTCACCGAAACAGAGGGGCCGCTGTTGATTCTTGCGGGTGCAGGCTCCGGCAAAACGCGCGTCATCACGTATCGCATCGTTTACCTTATCGTCGAGCGCAATATCCCGCCGCACCACATTCTCGCCGTCACCTTCACGAACAAAGCGGCGCAGGAAATGCGCGAGCGCGTCGCAAAACTAATCAGCAGTTTCAATCAACGCAGTGCTCCGCTGATCTCCACCTTTCATAGCCTTTGCGTGCGCATACTGCGTCAGGACATTCAAGCCTTGCAGGAAGGCTACACGCGATCCTTCACCATCTACGACCAAGACGATTCGGTGCGCCTCATCAAAGCCTGCATCAAGGATTCGGGTTACGACGACAAGCAACTCGGCCAGCGCGCAGTGCAATCAGCGATCAGCGCCGCCAAGAATCGCGGCGACGATGCGGAAAGCTATGCCGCACATGTCGAATACGGCGACGAAAAACGCTCGGCCATCGCGCGCGTCTTTCGTCTTTACGAAGAACGCCTGCGCAACAACAACGCGCTCGACTTCGATGATCTAATCATCAAGACAGTTCAACTTCTGCGCCGCGTCCCTGAAGTGCGCGAGCGTTACAATGATAAGTTCAAATACATTCTCGTTGACGAATATCAGGACACCAACAGTTTACAATTCGCGCTCATTCGCTTTCTCACCGAGAAGCAGCAGAACATTTGCGTGGTCGGAGACGAAGACCAATCTGTGTACAAATGGCGAGGAGCAGACATCACTAATATCTTAAACTTCGAGCAGCATTACCCGAACGCGAAGGCGATACGCCTCGAACAAAACTATCGCTCGACGCAGAACATTCTGGATGTGGCGGGCAGCGTCGTTAAAAACAACACGGAGCGCAAAGGCAAAACTCTGTGGACGGCGAATCCTGCGGGCGAAAGCATACGTTATTATCAAGCGTTCGACGGCGATGCGGAAGCGCGTTTCGTCGCCGCCAAGATCGAAGAACATCGCCGCCAAGAGCCGAAAGTGCGCGCTGCTATTCTCTACCGCACCAATGCACAATCCCGCGTTTTTGAGGAAGCCTTGCGCCGCTCGCGCATCGATTACAACATCGTCGGCGGCTTTTCCTTTTACGAGCGCGCGGAAGTCCGCGACATCGTTTCATATCTCAAGCTCGCGCTTAATCCGCACGATTCCATCGCGTTGATGCGCGTTATCAACAGTCCCGCGCGCGGTCTCGGCAAGCAAACGCTCGACGAGATCGAACGCCGCGCGAAGGATTACGCCGTGTCGCACTGGGAAACAATCGCGCTGCTCACGGACGGCAGCACGCCGGGACTTTCGCCGCGCGCCACAACTGCGCTGAAAAATTTTCAGAAGATAATCACAGACCTCGTGACGGCGACGACGAGCGCCGCAGCTTCGGATTCTCCCGTCTCCGATGTCGTCAAAGCGGCGATTTTAGATACGGGTTATGCCAACGCTTTGAAAGCGGAGAACACGGACGAAGCGGAAGCGCGCGTCGAGAACTTGCAGGAACTCGTCAACGCCGCCGTTGATTACGACGCACAGGACGTGGGCGAAGGCTTGCGGGATTTCATAGACCACGCCGCGCTCGTCTCGGATTCGGATCAATACAAACAGGATGCGCCGGTCACGTTGATGACCGTGCATTCGGCGAAGGGATTGGAATTTCCGCTCGTCTTCATCGTCGGCCTCGAAGACGGATTGTTTCCTCACTCGCGCTCGGCGACAGACCCTGCCGAACTCGAAGAAGAACGCCGCCTCGCGTATGTCGCAATCACGCGCGCCGAAAGATTCTTGTATGTTTCGCACGCGATGAAGCGCAGAGTTTACGGCGAGGAAATGGCGTCGGAGCCGTCGCAGTTTTTGAACGAAATGCCGCTCGAGTTAATGGAAGATTTATCACGCGGCGCGTCTTGGCTTTCGTTCGCGCGCAAGTCCTCGACGCTCGAAAACAAGCACGCCATACGCGCCCTCAAAGGACAAGGACTTGGCGAAAACGCCCGCCCAGAAAAAATCTATACAGGCAAAACTTATGATAGCGCCGACTCCATCGCTGAATTCTTCCGCAAACGCGGCCAGCAAATGAATCCATCATCCGCGCAGCCCACTGCGCCCGTCATACGCCGCATCGCCGCATCATCATCTTCACCATCCGGCAATTCCCAACCCGCACCGCGAAGCAACAGCAATAGCAGCAGCGGCGCGTCATCTGCCGCAACCGGCGACTTCACACCCGGTTCTCACGTTCGCCATCCGAAGTACGGGCGCGGCCTCGTGCTGCGTCGTGAAGGCACAGGCGATTCCGCTAAATTGACGGTGAGTTTCCCCGGATTCGGGCAAAAGAAATTGATCGAAAAGTACGCTGGCTTAGAAAAAGCTTAATGAGGCATTCCGGTAAAAGTTAAAGAGCGGCGCTTTACTCGAAGCGCCGCTCTTTAACTTTCCCTAACGTAGTATTTTACTTCTCTGTAATCACTGCCCGATCTGTCCGCATACTTGATCGTTGCGCGTGACAACTGAACTGAACCGTTCCTGATATTCGCGCGAAGTGACGAAGGCGCAGACCATCGAGCGGTAATTATTCGGTACGCGGTTGCTCAAAATGTCGAGCCAGAATTGATAGCCAGCCGTATCTGGATCGCGTCTCAAGTAACCGAAGTATTGCATCAGCACAAACGCGCGGTTGTATTCCGCTTGCTGAAATGCTTGATTCTCTGCGGCCTGCCGGACGATGCGCGCGCGGCTCTGGTTGGCGTTGTAGTCTGCGATGAAGGCATTGCGCTGGCTTGAAAGATCGACGCCGCTGCCCTGCTGAATTGTTTGTAGAAGCGCGTCGATGAACTGCGTGCCGGTCATACTCTGCGGATATTTAGCGAGGAAGTCCGGCCTCTGCACCCACGCGTCGGCAAACGCCTGCTTGCCCGCTTCCAGATTCGCGCCTCCGACAACGCGGCTTCTGTCGGGCATAAACTGCGCGTAGGTCGGCGGCTGCCCGTAAGAAGCTTTGTAGAAGCGATAAACGAAGCTGCCCGTGTCCTGAAATTCCTGTTCGATAAAGAACGCCGCCGAAACGGAGACGCGTTGTGTGTTAATACACTTCGCATCGTTTGAAGCGCACTTCGTAATCAAAGCCGTCCAGTAATTAAGCCCTCCCGTATCCGGCGTCCGGTTGAGAAAATCGCTGTACTGCTGCCGCACAAAAGATTGCGGAAAATCAATCGGGTTGAAAGTCGGCGTGCCGTAATCGTCGTCGATAATAGTCAACACGCTGGCGTTCGGCGTGCCGAGAGTCGCACCGACAACATTGCTTAACGTGAGATTGATTGTCTCGCTACTTTCAACGTAAGCATCATTGGTAATCAGCACCATGAAGGTTTTGCTGGTTTCGCCGGGAGCAAAAGTCAGCGTGCCGGAAGCCAGTGTGTAATCGCGGTTGTCGGTGGCCGTGCCGTTGCTCGTCGCATAATCGACATTCGCTGCACCGGAGTTGTCGCCGAAACGATTAACGGTGATGGTGGCCGATAATGCGCTCTCATTAACATTGTAGGTGGACGCGTCGAACTTGATCGACGAAGCGATCTTTTCGGTGGGATTGACCAGTGCGCTGCGAATCAGAAACACTTGGCTACCGATCGTGCCGTTGCCGCTCGAGTTAGTTTTGGTGGTGCGGAAGGCCAGCCCGTTTGTTCCCCATCGCACAAGACTGGTTGGCGCGCCTGTGATGCCCGGAATCGCCACCGAACCGATGGGCACAAACGTGCGCATATCGTAGACACGCAGCGTCGCCGCATTATATGCAGTTTGCGACACGAAATACACGCGCCCGTTCTTTGAGTCGGGCGCGACAATCGTCGGGCCGTAACTAGAAGTGACTCCAGTGAATGTTCCAACGAGCGTTCCCGTTTCAGGATCGACGACCTGCCCGTTCGGCAGGTAAATTCGCCCGCTGTCGAAACGAAAGTTGCCGCTGCCGGGCGCTTGCACACTGCTGGCGACAGTCACGCCGGAGTCGGTCACAGCGATTTTTTGCAGGCTGTTGCTGCCATAAGGTGCAAGGCCGTAGAGCGTTGCGGCAGAAGCGGAAAACTCGATGTAGGCATCCATGTAAGAAGGTGTCGTTGTCGTCGGTCGCTGTGTGCTGTCGTCGTAGATGGCAATGACAGGTCCGAGACCGCTGGAACCGGCGCCGGTCTTCGACACGGCGATCGATGTTGCGCGTCCCGGCAATACGGCGAGGTCGAAAGCTTTGTAGCTGGTAGTGCCGTTGTTGAGGCTGAACTGTAGCCCGGCAGTCTGCGCTACGGTGTCGAAGCGGCGAACGGCGTTTGCTCCGTCAAGCCCGGCATAGATGTACTGCGCGTTATCGGAGATCGCCAGCTTATTCGGCTCGCTGCCCATAAAAACGGATGAGCCGACTGTGGCCGTCGCCGGATCGACGGCGGTCAGTGTGTTGCCGATGCCGCTGACACTTCCCGGCACGCTCGCGTAAATTAACTGCGTCGCCGGATTATAAATCAGGTCATTAGTGTTTAGCGTTAATTGATTGATGTCGGTTGACGGCATAGGCGGCGCGGGCGAAGGCGTCGGCGCGGGCGAAGGCGTCACGGTCGGCACGGGATCAGACGGCGACACAAGCGCGCTCTGAATAAGGAAGACTTGATTGCTGCCGGGCATAACCGAATTGTCATATCCCGTATTGATGCCAGTGCGGAAGGCCAATCCGTTTGCGCCCCAGCGCACCAGACTGCTTGGCGTGGCGGTGATATTCGGTATGGTCAACGTGCCGAGCGGCAGAAAAGTAGATTGATCGTAAGCGCGTATGATGACGACCGGATTACCTATACTGGAAGTGCCCTGCGATAGGAAAAACACTCGTCCGAGAGTTGAGTCAGAAACAACGCTGAGCGGATTGTTGTTTCCGAACCCGGAAAAGACACCGAGCGGCGAGCCGGTCGCGGCGTCGAGAACTTGCCCGCTGGCGACGTAGATGCGCCCGTTATCATATTGAAAATCGCCGTAGGTATTAACGGGCGTGGTGCTGGCCACCGTTGCGCCGCTAGAGGTCACGGAAATTTTTTGCAACTGGCTGCCGTAATTGCTGGTTAAGCCATAGAGCGTCGCCGCCGATGGAGAGAATTCGATAAAAGGATTATTGGAGTTTGAAATGGCAGTGGGCCGCGCGACGTTATTGTCGTAGATGGTGAGGCCGACGTAGCTGCGCGAAACAGCGATTGACTCGGGATTGCCCGGCAAAACTTCGAGGTCAAAAATCGTGGGCACGCCTGACCCGGAATATGAACTATTATTGGCGAGACTGATTTGCAATCCGGCAGTCTGCGTCGTCAGATCAACGCGCCGCACAGCGTTCGCGCCCTCAAGCCCGGCATACAAATACTGGCCGTTGTCGGACAAAGCCAGTTTGCCCGGCTCGCTGCCGACGAAGACGGATGAACCGACTGTGCCCGTCGCCGGATTGATTGGCGTGATGCTATTGCCGCCCGCTCCCGCCGTGCTCGGAACACTCGCATAGATTGTCTGCCGCGACGGATCAAAAATAATGTCTCTGGTCGGCAGAGAAACTTGTCGCAGATTGCTCTCGAACGGAATTGGCGTGGGCGTCGGCGTTGGCGAGACAGCGGGCGTCGGCGACGGCGACGGCGGGATAGGCTCGGACGACGGAATCAAAGATGTTTGGATAAAATAAACTTGATAGCCACTCTGTACGTTCTGTATGCCATTATTGGAAATGTTGCTGCCGGTGCGAAACGCCAATCCGTTTGCGCCCCAACGCACCAAACTGCCCGGTGCCCCATTGACATTCGGGATGCTCAAAGTGCCGACGAGCACAAAAGTGTTCATGTCATAGGCGCGCAACGTCAGCGTCGAAATGCCTCCTGAATAGCCGCCCGATAAAAAGTAGACGCGCCCGACCGAAGAATCAGGCACAACCAGATTACCGTAGCTACTGATGTCGGGGAAGGTTCCGAGCAGCGCGCCGGTGTCCGCAGCATACACTTTTCCGGTGCTCGTATAGATACGCCCGTTATCAAAGCGAAAATCGCCACCATTCTCCACGATAATTTGTGTCGAACCGGCAGTCAGCCCCGAAGCCGATACCATGAACTTTTGAATAGTGCTCTGACCGCCGGTGTAGGCGTTGCCATAAGCATAAAGAACATCGGCGGAAGCGGAGAACTCTAAATAGCTACCACCACCGCCTGTCATCTGACGTTGAGTATCATTATCATAAACTGCGACTGCGCCGAGGCCGCCTCCGGCCCCAGTGGTAAGTCTGGAGACGGCAACCGATTGAGGATTGCCCGGCATTACAGCAATGTCAGAGGCTCTAAAGGCGTCGCCTGAGGATGTGCGCCCGACGCTAAACTGCAATCCGGCGGATTGCGAGGCGACATCAAAGCGACGAACGGCGTTCGCGCCGTCAAGTCCGGCATAGATGTACTGTCCGTTATCAGATATCGCCAGTTTGTTCGGTTCGCTGCCGATAAAAACGGAAGCGCCGATTACGCCTGTGGCCGGATCAACTAGCGTGAGGCTGTTGCCATTTGTGCCCGCTGCGCTCGGAACGCTCGCGTAGATTTTCCTTGTGTTCTTGTCATAAACGAGGTCATTGGTCGGCAGCGTGATTTGACGAATGCTGGAACTGTCGGCTTGCGCAAGCGTCGTCTGGCGTGCTTTGCCGGACATGTATGCGGAATTGGTCAGCCAGATCGTCGCACATGAAAGCGACAGGATGAGGACGAGTAAGCGAACAATCGAGTGAGACATTAATTTGCGTGAGTGGCGCATCGGCTTTTCCTTTGTAGTGAGCGTTAGATTTGGAAAGCGAGAAGCAATAGACAGGGTTGCGTTAAAATTTTTATCGGCATCTGCCTGTTTGCTCTTGCCGGACGTTAAAATGCCCGAGTCAGACCAACATATGCCGCATTGATTGAATCGCCGCCGATTAAAAATCCGTTCAGCGAAGAAGTTTCAACGCGGGCGCACCTGACGCCCGGACATTCTTCGCGGAGCCGACGAAGGACTCTCCGGCAGAACGGCAGCGGCGGGTGCGAGGCGATCATCATAAGTTATTTTACTGCGATACGGCTCACGCGGCGAAAGGCTTAACAGCAAGGGAGATCAAGTGTAGGCGGAGCAGCGAAGCCAAAATAAAACATGCCGGTGCGAATTGTCAATGAAAAATTCCGCGCAATCTCCCTCAATGCGCCCCGTCACTTGCCTTTGTTGAAAACAAAAAGGCGCGACGCGATTTCTTGCGCCGCACCTTTTTACAATTTACGTTTCGTTCTACTTCGTTAATTCATTGGCGACTTCATTTGCGCCATAGACTTTGCGGAGGGCTTCGATCATGCCGCGCGAATCGACGGAGACGGAGCGGTTCTGCGATTCGTCGTAGATGAAATCGCCGACGAGAGATTGAATGTTGCCGTCGAAGATAAGGCCGACGATCTCCGCGTTGCGATTGAAGACGGGCGAGCCGGAATTGCCGCCGATGATGTCCGCCGTCGAAACGAAATTAAAAGGCGTCTTCAGATTCAAGGCAGACTTGCGATCCAGCCAACGCTGCGGCAGTTGATACGGATATTTGTCGCCGTGCTCCGTCGCGTGGCGATAAAGGCCTGCGAAATCCGTGAACGGCGGAATGAGTTTGCCGTTTGCCTTGTAGCCTTTAACCGGGCCGTAAGAGAGACGCAAGCTAAAGGTCGCGTCAGGGTAAAGCTTCGTGCCTTCGAGATCGAAGAGGGCGCGTGCAATCTTCGCGTAGTCGGCGCGCTCGACGCTCAAGACTTCATTTTCGTAGCGCTGGCGGACGGCGCGCGATTCCGCGTCAATCGAACGCGCAAGCACGATCATCGGATCATTGGACGCTTCGATGGCCTGCACGCCTCCGGCGGCGAGTTGTTTACGGAAAGCCACGTCTTTGAGCTTTGTGCCGCTTATCAATTCGGCGGCGCGCTCGGCGGGAGTTTTGCCGTTCAAAACCTTTTGCACTGTCGGATTGCTCGCGCCTAATTCGTCGCGCATAAAAGCGAGCGAGTCTGTGAGCTTAAGCAACTCGAAATCGTCGTAGATCGGCGAAGCGGAAAAGAGCGCTTGTTCGAGCGAAGCGCGGCGCGCGTCCGTGTATTCGGGCAAGCGCGCAGAGTTCGCTTTCGCGCTTTCTGCCGCAAGGCGAACGAGGCTGCGCGCGAAGGTGAAGTAAGCCGAATTGAAGCCCCACGCGCTATCTAGGAATCTTCTTTCGCGTTCGTAAGCGGGCAAAGCCTTGCGCTCTTTGGCGATGGCGTCCCAAGCGTCGCCGTAAGTTTTTTGCTTTTGCGGATCGGCGGCGACGGCGCGGCGCAATCTGTTTTCCGCCGCAAATTTCCTCGCCATAATCGACTTGTCCTGCAAACCTTCGAGGCCGCCTTTGCGCGCCTTCAAACTGTTTTCAACGCCGAACAATTCTTCCTTCGCGCGGCGATCCTGTTCTTCGCCCTGCGCGCTGTAGCGTTGCAGAAGCGCGCGCTGGTGCTGGAGATATTTGAGCAGCAGCGGAAAGCCGAAGTCGCGGAAGTATTCGAGATGCGCGACGGTGTTCAAGCGCGAGGTCGAACCGGGATGGCCGGAGACGAAGACGAGTTCGTTATCCTTCGCGCCAGCTGCAGACCACTTGAAATAGTTTTCCGTTTTTATGGGCTGATCGTTTTCGTAAACGCGGAAAAGCGCGAGGTCTAAATCGTAGCGCGGATACTCGAAGTTATCGGGATCGCCGCCGAAGAAGGCGATTTGAAATTCGGGCGCGAAAACGAGCCGCACGTCCGTGTATTTTTTGTAGCGGTAAAGATTGTATTGCCCGCCTTGATAAAGCGTCACGACATCGGAGCGCAAGCCCGTCTGCTTCGTCGATTCTTCGGAGATGCGGCTGATCTCCGCGTTGCGCGCGGCTTGCGCATCGGCGTTGGACATGCCCTGCTTAACTGCGCTGTTGACGCGCGCCGTCACGTCCTCGATGCTTTGCAGCACGTTGAGTTCGACATCAGGCGCTTTGGCTTCTTCGGCGTGTGTGCGCGCGTAAAAGCCGTCCTTGAAATAATCCTTTTTCTCGCTGCTGATTTTTTGCAGAGTGTCCTGCGCGATGTGGTGGTTGGTCATCACGAGGCCATCCGGCGAAACGAACGAGCCGGAACCGCCGCTGTTGAATCTGACGGAAGCGAGCTGCACTTTCTTGAGCCACGCATCCGTTATGTCAAAGCCGTAGCGCCGCTTGATCTCTGCGCGCGGCGGGTTATTGAACGTCCACATGCCTTCGTCTGCGCGCGTGACGGCGACGTTGAAAATCGGAAGAACAAAAAGCGCGGCGAGCAATATCGCGCACAAAGATTTTCTTAAGTTCATGCTGTAATCCTTTTGTCGAATTTTAACTGCGATAGATATTTTAACTTGCGCGGGAGAATGCTTAGATTGTTTTCGCTGCGCGTTTGGATGCCTCTATTGATAACGGCGCGCAATGTATAATGTCAAGCCGCACAGATTCGACAAGGCACGGCGATTAC
>JAABUK010008929.1_pt1 | contig 13878 bp, 14 predicted proteins | sample 5559141 | NCBI WGS metagenome assembly JAABUK01 (sample SAMN10711869, study PRJNA513367) | rock metagenome | isolation source: Antarctica rocks | place: Antarctica: Victoria Land, Pudding Butte nord | collected 2016-01-03
AGGCCCTACAGCAGTACACAGGCGCGATGATACAGATCGATCAATCTTGTGAACCCACCAAGGTCACGGTCGCCGGCTCGGCACAGAGTCTGCAGTTAGCAGTTTCTATGGTACGAGATATAGTGGCTGGCAACTTCAAAGGTTTTGCTCTCTTGAGACAGCTTACCTCCGGAACCGGTCCACAAGTACCGCAAGGTTTTGAACAGTTCAGTCAAGCGCAGCCAGTGTACGTGGAAGGGTATGGTTTTGTTCCTCCCTCCCAGGTGCGTATTAACTAAAGCACACACAGTCACTGGTGTCAAGAGGATTCTCATGTGCAATGTGGTATGTCTCCATGCGATGCGTCGGCCTTGCTATCTGCGGCATTTGGTATATGAAAGTGCTGTGCCTGAGCCGAATACTGGCTGTACGCATACGGTCTTTTGGGCCAGCGAGCTTGCATGCAGTTGCTTACGCCAGTCACCAATTTCAAAGTTGGCGCACCGTTCGACGTGGCTACGCCTCTATTGCAAGGCACACAAGAAACGCATCCTCACTGTTGGCCACTCGATTGTTGTTGCATGTGTTGACTGCTTGGCAGTGTGGCACTTGTGTTGTTTTAACCTGCTTTCATTCAGCAAAGTGTCTGCTGCTGCAGGCTGACCTGCTCAGAGGAGTTGCTATCTCTGGCTTGAGTGCTTTGCCAACAAGCCCCAGTGTATTAGGCGGTGCTCCTCTAGGTGACAGTCCCTTGGCGCAAGCATTTGCTGTCAGTGACGTAGCATGCTTCTGTCAGTGCAGCTTGTCTTGGCTCATCAGCACACAACAACGCACGATTTTTGCATACCTGGCCTCATTGCCCCAAGGCTCCTCTTGCATATTCTTGGCCCGGTCCGCATGCTACCTTCTTCCTGCAGCTTCACAGAGTGATTATCTTGCTTTTAGTGATTGTCTTTGTCTTTCTTGTGCATCCTCCTAGGCCAGGTGCTGACTACAAAGACCCATGCAGGCATGCTGGCAGGAGGAGGGCTGCTTGGTATCAGTGACGGGTTTGGGGCACTCAGCCTCAGCAACAATCTTGCCTTGTCAGGGTTGAATGAGAAGGCCATTTCAATTGGTGGCAGCCAGGGCTTGACAAGTGAGCAGATGACCAGGAACAGTCTGAACAGCACTGTTCCTAGTCTTCCTTTCACCCCTGGCATGGCACAGTCCAATGGCCTGCCTTTTGGTTGGATGAGTATGGCTGACCCAGAAGGCAGAATGTTTTACTTCAATAACTTGACTGGTGTTGCTCAATGGAATCCCCCTCTGAGCGCATAATGCTAGGCATTGTCAGGCCTAGATAGCTCTATCTGGCTGTTCAGGTGTACTTCGTATACTGTTTAGTGTCAGTGTTGGGATGGATTGAACACTGACACACTGGTTAATCACAGAGGCTTTTGCTTGAAGGCTGTGCTTGAAATTGGTACTGGACAAATTTATGCTTGTCATTTGGTTTGGCCCAAGATACTGTGTTGCACTCTATCTTTGTTTTCGGTGTTCAAACGAACCCTGCATTTTCACAGTCAATCAAGATTTGATTTCAGTTGCTCCAGTATGTGGTTGATCTGTGTTGTCTGGCATGGCAACTTGTGTTACTGTTAACTGGTTGTTCTTCTGCATAAATTTGATGTTGATACATTTTGTTGACACACATGTGCAGCTGCACTGTACAGCTGTTCCAGCATTGTGTGGTCGGGGCTCAGTGTGCTTGATGCATGTCAAACTTTCAGACTAGAGTACACCTGTAAGTACTGAATACTCATGTAGCTGCATGTATGCTAGCATTGGAACAGTGTGTTTGCACACATATCTTTCATGCACGTATCAAACCTGTGATGATATATTGCTGTATGGATCTTATGATGCATATGCTATACTGCTGATGCATACGGCAGTATAGCATATGCATCAGCAGTATAGCTGGCGGGGAGTCATGCCTTTGGTCTTGTGCAACTGTACTGACTGGGCAGACATTTCAAACGAGCCCTGCGTCCAACTGGACAAGTATGAGCAAGCAAAGACCAAGGTTTGCAGCGGCCCTGATGATCTCATTTGCCTGATACTCATATTTAGCCTCACATCTCAGCTGGCTGCTGCAGCCCCTGAAGATGCAGAATCAGTGGTACAGGACAATTGCAAGCTTATGCTAAGAGTCTACAACTTCAGCTGTCCCCAAAGTGGCCATGGCAGCATGGCCAAATATAGTGATACTAAACGCTATGCCACAATGAATGACAGGAAAGACTCTTGATGTCAACACAGCACATACAAGTACGTCATGGAAGAAAAGGTTGTCGAGCGGTCAGAAGCAGAATCAATAACACAAAAGTAAGCGTCACATCCTGGTGTGAAAAAACCGCGCTCCTGGTTAGAGATTGTGATATGAGCCGCCCAAGGTTGACCTTGCACTGTTGCATTGCATAACAGATCATATATACTAGGTCACATTCAAGAGTTAGCCTCATCCAAGCCCCACATTTCGCGCTGCTTATCTGCATCTGACTTTTCCTGTTTATTTGAGAGGAATTCCTGATCCATGTGTAGCCCATATGTCCATTCACCGTTGGGGCCCCGTATGCATTCAGTCAAACAGCAGTAGGGGATATGTAGACTGCACTTCTGATTGGTCACTAATGCACTTGCCTGCAAGCACCTTCAGCCTCAGTGGTATACCAGACAGCTGCAATCATTGCACTGAACTTGCAGTGCATGATTATGGCATTTATTGCCAAAGCATCAAACAGATCCGCAACATAAGGAATGAAGAGACATGGCTGAAACTGCAGGCGGGCCTTGCGTACGCCACAAGTGACATTGTGTCAGACTCTTACCAGATATTCCACTGACAGCCCATGTGCCACCTGCACACCAGGCAGCCCACACACTTACTTCTGCAGCTGGTGACATCATTGCACAGCAATACAGCTGCAGTCCAGAGTGGAGCAACCTTGCAATACTGTCTGCAACAGGAAACTTACCAGCAGAACATTGTCATGTGGGTGCGTGTCGGCAAGCTGACGTGCTATTTGCCGGCACCGCTCCTGAGAGTCGCTGTAATCTTCAGGAAATTTGATGTGAAGCAAGGACTTGTACCCGGAATCCACACTCTTGCATGTGGTTTTGAGCTCTTCAGGTGTCTGGAAGTTGGGCCGGCCAGCAGGAAACAAGCCTACAATGAACTGCAAGTTGCTGCCAAGCAAAAGCACAGTAGTGCTGGCAAGCACCAATTTGACAAAGCATGCAGACAGTCGCCTTGTGAGTCCAAAAACAGCTTGTGGTTGCATGGCAAATGAGACTTTGATATGCTTACGGGTCAGCATGCCCTCAGCCAAGCCATCCTCTATACGAATTGTGACATTGTCTCCAACGCAGCTTGCCACTTCCTGTGCTGTCTGAACTGTCCTAAAGAAAGGGCTTGAATATATCTGCTGTATGTGTTCACCCTGCAAGGTCGCAGTGTTGACAGTGTGCACAGCTGGCTTTGGTTGCTGTGTTGAAAACCTGACAACACGGCACCTTGAGTCTGAGACCTAGCTCATGAGCTTGTTGAATACCTTGCTGTGTCAGTGGAGGGTCATCAATCGCCTGCAGCGCAGAGAGAGCTTGTTTATTGACGATCTAGCACGCTACAGAAGGCTGACGAGCACCTCTGCCTGCGCCAGCCAGGCTTCGTCAGCCAAGTCTGCCCTTTCGCCGTGCCTAGTGATAAAGACCTTCCCACTGCCGACAGACTTGTCTATTGGACGCTGAGCGGTACTGCCCTCTCGCACTTTGTCCAACGTTACTCCTGCCATCTGCCGTGGTGTCTGAGCAAAGCAAACACGGCTGTGCCGCTGCTGGGGATGGCACTTCGCTGACAGGCCTCGCGGTGGCGCTTTCATTCAGCTCCGCACATTGCTGCATAAACTTCGACGCCCTTTTAAGTGGATGAGTGTTTATCGCAGTTGACTAGGAAGGCCTAAAGCCCGATCGCCCTCGCGAGGGCGTCCCCAGGAACTGTTTCTGCAAGGCCCCTCAGCAGGTGTTTGACGACATCGACTTGCCATTCAAGCGCTGAGCAGTCATTACCCCACACTGCGGGGTGCAAGCAAATTGCTGGAGCGTGGTTGCCGCCTATGCGCAGCGTGATTTCGCAAACAGATCAACACCCACGTGCTTACTGACCATCCATACTATTGATCGTACAGTCAAATTCCGTACAAGCCTCCGTCAGATGCGCAACAATACTACCTGGGTGGTCGTGCTTGGTGATTTTGGGCGGAGCCCGCGCATGCAATATCACGCCGTATCGCTTTCTGAGCAGGTAGTGCCGCTCACGCAGCACAATTCAGACTGCTCTCTGCAAAGCCTCGCTAACTCGTGCGCCTGCTTGTCCCCAGGCTGACAACAACGTTTGTGTCCTTGGCCAGCACGACACTTTACCGGTGAAAGAGGTGGCAGTTGACCCGTATATATCGCTTTGGTCAATCCCAGAAACGTGATATGAGTGGCATGTTGTAGTTTACAACCACACTAGCTTCACAGATATATTCAGCACTCTGTGTTCTTGCAGGCCAGCTTGGGTTCAATGGCTTCCCTTCCTCAGTTGCAGATTGTGTGTAAAGGCTGCAGTGCAAATTGTGCTGCTTTGTTACTGCTTGTTTATCAAGCTGCCAAGGCCGGACACAGTCCTAGTACAAAACCCACCTGCCATTCCAACTTTAGTTCTGTGTGTTTTGGTTTGCTGGTGGCATGGAGCAAAGCTGGTGATTGACTGGCACAATTTTGGATACACTATAATGTCTTTGACCATGGGCAGGCGACACCCCCTGGTAAGCCAAACCCTGTTGACATCCCAGGTTTTGGGATGCCTCTGTCCTGCACACCACAAGCCTGCTCAGCTGTGCAAATATTGGCAGCGGCTTGTGTAGATCAGAACTAGACTTGCTCAGCGCACTGCACGCTGGTCGTCTTGGTTGCCACAGGGTATCTACATGTACACTTAAGGGGCCATTACCTTGTCAATGCAAGGGGAGTGTTGTCATTGCCTCACACTGGCACGCAGGTGGTCTTTGCACAGTGGTATGAGTGGTTCTTTGGGCGTCAAGCCACAAGTCACCTGTGCGTCTCCAAAGCAATGCAGCTTTTCCTCCAAGCTGAGTGGGGCATCACAGCCACAGTGTTCTATGACACACCCCCAACCTGGTTTCACAAAGCTAAGCTGCATGAGCAGCATGAGCTGTGTACACGCATTGCGGCAGACCTGAATGCGCCAATGCATGATGATGATCCAGCATATCATGTGAGATCACCATACAGCCAACACCACTTTGATACTGTGCAAAACAAACCCAAGCATGCTGAAGCTAACGGCTTGTTGAGGACTGACTTCAATGTCTTCACTCATTTGGTGGAAGGCAAGCCTCAGCTGAAGCCTCTTAGACCGGCTTTGCTCGTCAGTAGCACCAGCTGGACCATGGATGAGGATTTTGGCATCTTGTTGCAAGCAGCCTTACAGTATGAGCAGATGGTAGGTATGCCTACCGTCACACAGCACTTCTTCATTGCATGCATGTCTGGCCCTACTCATGCACACAAGGCTAGGGCAGCTGATGCACCTGCAGCACTCCATCACATACCACCTGTTTTTTCTTGTGCCTGCTGCATGATGTGAGCAGGAGCAGGAGCCTGTGGTGACAGCTTGCTGCCACTACCATGCACTGTCACCAACTGCTGGTCATACAGTTAATGCTGCACAAATGCACAGGTGGCCTGACTTTGATTATTTGCAAAAGTCTGCTTACCTGTTACGCTGCGCAGTCTGTCTCCATGCGCATCTTTTCACAAATATTGTATTGAGTTTAGACAAGCAAGCCGTCTGCCTTCAGAGAACCAGAAACAAAGTGTGGTGGTCTGCCTGCTTCAAGCTTGACCAACAGACAGCGTGGTCCCAACGCGTGAACCAAATTGGCTGTTTTGCAGGCTGCGTCAAGCCATGGCAGCTTGCCAGGCTTGGTGATAGCAGTGACAGGCAAAGGCCCACAGAAAGTCATGTATGAGGAGAAGATGCAGCAATTGCGCCTTCAGCATGTGGCCTTCAGGACGCTTTGGCTAGAAGCCTCGGACTACCCTCTTTTGCTGGGGTCAGCTGACCTTGGAGTGTGCCTGCACACCTCTTCATCTGGCCTGGATCTGCCCATGAAGGTGCAGCCATCTTTCTATATGACGACTGCACTTGCCCTGGGACACTTTGTCACAGTACCCAGGTGTTGACATCCACTGTACTGGCTGCTGGAGCAACTTTTGGCCTTTTTGGTATCGGCTTTTTTGATTTTGCACCTCAAATAAGTTTTGTGCAGACTAGGTAGCATGCAGCAGGATGGGACCCAAAGTTGGGCACTCAGCTGCTTTTGTTGGCTTGCATGGCTCACTGACGTGCCTAGCTCTGCTTGTGGGGCACAGAGCCAGCACTGTCTTCCTTGTTGTCAAGCCTTTGGTCAGTAACGACATGTGTGACACCACTGGCTATCAGGAACAGATGTCAGCAGCCATGCAGGTGGTGGACATGTTTGGCTGTGGGCTGCCAGTGTGTGCAGCCTCATATGATTGCATTGATGAGCTAGTGAAGGAGGGGCAGACAGGCCTTTTGTTTGATTCTTACCAGCAACTGGCAGATCAGTGGGTTGCTCTGTTTCAAGGCTTCCCCAAAAACCCGTCAAGGCAGCTGCTCCACATGCAGCAGCAAGTGCAGCAGCGCAAAGACAACTGGTCTGCAAGCTGGGAAAAGTTGATCCACATCTTTGCCTGAGAATCTTGTTTTCATGCTGCTTTTTGGGAGGTGATGATGTAGGTGACGAGATAATGATGTTGATATTCAGTTGCAGCATATGCATATGTGTGTTGAGTACACAAGGTATTCCAACAATCATTTGTTTTAAGCATTGTTTGCATTGTGCTGTCATTCCATTTGTAGATGCAGTAATGTGGTTGTGTATGCTGCTGCTAGACTCTTGTGTGCTCCTTGTATGCTCTGCATTTGATGATTTTGAGCTGCGGATTGGCTTTCTACGCTGTGCAACTGCTTCTTCAATGACGATGCAACTTTTGGGAAGCTGCTGCCAGTTGCATACAACCTCACCATGCTTGGCATGATCTTACAATGAATCAATCAAACAATTTTACATTTTCTGTCTTCATGACTCATCAGGGAGTCAACAACAACAGGGAACGTTGTATGTCAACATCACATACACGAAGCACTATGTCCAAGCTTGTTCAACGCCTTAAGACGTTTGACAATAGAGCACCAAAGTACAATCCTGGTCTGAGGGTCACCGCCACATGTCTGTTCCTGAAGCAACGTATCAATCATTTGCATATTTTACCTGCTGCACAGTGCCATTCCTACCATACTGCAACCTGCACTGCCGTACTAAAGCCTGCCCTAATTTAGCCACAGCAGCAGCAGCGGCCCCAACAGCAGCAAGAACATAGCGTGAAGCATGCTATATGGATGCCAATATGTACAGCAGGCTTCAGCAAGATGGCGACTAAGCTAAAGCCTGTTTTGGCCTGAGGTCAAAGCAGTATGGTCCATCAATCAGCTGGTGATGCTTGCTGATCTAACGTCTTTTGGCTGTAGTTTTATTGTGCAGCAACATGTATTGGAAACTTGGATGTACATTGTGGGTTGCACATGAGTGAATGCAATGCAAAAAATGTCTAACAATGTTTGTTTTGCCAGCTGGAGCATGCGCTACCATATACATATAAGTATAAAGCACAGGCTATGCCGTTGGATGTCCCTGTGCACACATGCGCCCTGGGCTATCTCTGGACGCTCTTGCTTTGCAAACCCTGTTTCTATGGGCAGCCTGTGGCCTCGGTGTCAAGCACAGGCAGACGCACCTTCAGCATTTCAGAAATGTTCAGACAGCCAGCTGGTCACGATATAGTGTCTGCTTTGTGCCTGGAGATGCTACTGCTTATGCCTAGGCCTGAGAGATGCGTCAGCACGTCTCTGTACACCTGTCAGCCCATATTTTTCTCCACTGTTTCTCCACTTCTTCAGAAATAACCAGCAACAAGACCTCCAACTCTACACGCTTTGTGCTTGAGCAGCCATATGGACTGTTGGCATTGTTTTAACTGTTGGCAGCAGATGCTCCGGTTACAATGTGGACTCTCACCAGCTTTCAAAGTCAGCGGCTGAAATCACCATGAATGTGAGCATGAGCTTCTAGATGCACTCCAATGCATTGTGCAGTCTGACACAGCCTTGCAGGTTTACAGGGCTCTCTATGATCCAGGCATCTTAGCAGACTAAGTAGAAGAGGTATGCCTAACTTGTACATCGGTCAACTGCCAAATCCCCAACTGACCGAGCCAGATAACGCTGCCGTTGCTGCTAAGCCAGGCAACGAGGAACATGCAGAAATTTTGTTGGTTCAAACAGAAGCCTTCTTGCAGGCAGAGGTGTAAGTAAGACAAGATTTGCGCAGACTAGGCTGTGCCTGCTCCCCACGCCACTGCCGGACCGCTTGTACGTCCCGCAAACCTCCCAGTAAGCCTCTGGTCGCTCGTTTGCATGCAACGTTCAGCATCATAACAGCCTTATGAGGGTTCATTGAGCGTTGCTGAGATAGTCAAACGTGGTCAAGCACTCCCAGATCACTCGGGACAGCTATGCGCATGTGTCACTCGACTCCGCTCATTGCGTTGCAGCTTTGTTGCGCCTCTCTGCAGGCTCATAGCCAGTTTCACGAACTGCGCAGCGAGCGCGCTCGATGACCAAGAGACCGTACTTGGACGACTTGCCCGAGCAGTTTGCACAGCTTGCAGACGTCACCCTGATAGCGGAGGGCGTCGAGCTTCCCGCTCACCAAGCTATTTTGGCTGCAAACTCTCCTTTTTTTGGAGATATGTTCCTGTCATCCTCGGAAGGCAACAAAGACACGTCAAGGGGTAGGCTGCGCTGCCCTTTACCGGGAGACAAGCTCGACGATGTACTCACAGTGCTGAGATATTGCTACCAATATTGCACGCTGTTCAGCTCTAACCAACCACGCCTAGAATCAGCCAAAGATGCTTGCTCTCTGGCCAAGTTTGCACACAAGTATGACATGCAAGCTCTATTGCGGGAATGTGAGACCTTTCTCACAACAAAAGCCAAAGCTGTGGAGGCAACTCATGATTCTTTGGACATCACATCAGTGATAGAATGGACAGCTTTGGCTGAGGAGTGTGGCATGACACAACTTGTGGCACATTGTGAACTTGTCATGGCCCAGTCATGGGACAGGAATCTGTGGCAGGATGATCGCCTGACAGCTACAAACAATATCAGCAGAGCTTGCTTGCTCAGGGTACTACGTGCTGCTCAGCACCACATGATAGCCTCTGAGCAGCGCATGCAGCAGATGGTGGTCAACAGATACAACAGTTTTCACACGGGGGCCAGTCCAACATGCCATGCAGGCATCAATGATCTGATAAAATGGCAGCAGGCCAGCAGGTCCCAGACCAGCCATCTGTTCTGTGACTGAGATCTGTTTGATTCTGTCGGCCATACAAGCCAACATCACCCCCTGTGTGCATGCGTCTGCCCATCTGGATAAGGTCTCCTTTCACAGAGTGTATTGGTACTGCTGCAACTCAGCCACATTACTGAATTTCAGGAATCTCTGCACACTGAAAACTTGGCAAAATGCCAGGTTCCTATCTCTGCTATCTCTGAAGACTGCTTATGCTTGACCATATTTGTCCCTGTACCTCACATTAATTATTCTTATTAGAAGCACATTAAAAGCTTCAGCCATTGGGGTCCGCAATGCAGGCTTTGTTCTGGATGACCCTGCATGATTTTCAGTTCAGGCTTTGTGTATCGTAGGGTCAGCCTGCTCTGCTTGTTAGTGAAGATTTTCAGTTGTATTTTGTGTACTAAGTATTCTGATTTGTATGTGTTTATTCCTCTTGTGTACTGAGCTGGGCATTCAGCTGTGAGTACATTCATTAAATTCTAATACTTCACCATCACGTCCCAGTTCTCACACAGAGGGTCAAAAGCTGCTTCGCCTTTCAACAAATTCAATTATCGAAGCACCACAGCAAAGCACAGATATTGCCGCCCATTATGTAAGCAGTGTAAGCGCCAGCAGTCATGCTGGCCAGGACCAATCATGCTAGCAGTCATGCTATTGTCAGCACAAGGCATGACCAACATTATCAGCTACAACTAATAGGTGTGGCTGCTGACGCTGGCTGCACCTGCAAGCACTGGTTGGAGTCCTCTCTACATGACAAGGAAGCATCTGGCAGCACTCACGCCAACACCAGACATAACTACAGTCCAGAGTCTAAGCTTAGACTTATAAGATCCTGAGGGACTCCAATTTCTAGCGAAAGCTGAAGCTGAATGTGTCAAGCTGAAAAGCTTTGCATGCACTGCAAGCCCGCACAAGAGAAGCAAGTGTCACAACCAAGAATTGCATTCAAGTGATGAAGAGGATGGGCTTGAATTGCAGTGAGAACGTTGTACCGTTCCTGGCAAGCCTCATTAGAGGCGCCAACAGCAGCATCTGCACCATGGTGACTGCTACAGTGTCCACTGGGTTCTGCAGCTCAGCAAGAGCACAGTGTGTAAGTAGTCCATGCAGCTCGGCAAGAGTGTGCAGAGCAAGGGCACATTCCAAGGCTGTAAAACGGAGTTGACTGCCCCCACTGCTCTGGGGGTCCATGCGTGTGTGTAAGCATATGCTGGTTTGACATGCACACCAGTTCCTGCAGCCTGCAAATCCACCTGTTAGTTCAGTCAAAGCAGCAATTGTCCACATGCATGCAATGTCATACACGAGTAAACTATGATTATGCAGGTCCTGGTGGCGGCACTGTAGGAAAGAGTCTAGCTTCATTGTGCCCAAGCGGCCACCACCGCACAGAGCTTTGCGTGCTACTACTGTTTCTTGCAGTTTCTTGTTGCCATGCAAGCATCAAACCAGGCACATTACACCTGTGTTTGAGCTGCCACATGGGGGTGTTGAATGATGCAAAGTCCTTGTTATGCATCAGTGGACACACATGACATATTTCATTTGAAAGGGTGTTGCATGTAGAATCGGAGATTGCTAGCAAGACGGCCACATGCATGCAATGTCTTACACGCTTTTCCATGTAAAACCCACACATAATACGCCAATCTGACAATGCATGCATGCCATGCAAGCTATCTAGTGCACTGACCACACCTACATGTGTCAAGGGCGATCACTCGATATATTTACACGGGGGCTACTTGCAGCCTTGAGGACATCATCATATGCCACATACGTGGTGCCTGCATAGACACAGGTATAGCTGTCATCTTTTCAGGCCAACCCTGTGTATGTATGTCAATACATGTTAAGCGGTTGCTGGCAGGAGAGACCCAAACGGTTGCACACCCTGAGCTATAGCACCAACATTCTGCCCACAACATAGCCGCCACCAAAGCACAAGCCAGGTTGGCAACGCTGCATTGACGCTGATCAGCAACAACACCACATGGTGCACCGTCTGAAAGCCATCAACACACTCAAAGCAAATTGGCAGCCAAGCTCATCTGCACCGCTCCCACCGCTGGGTGTGGGCCCCACATTTGCTGTTATGGGGATTTACCTCTTTGCCAATCATCCAAGGCAGCTCACAGAGCTAGCAGTCACCACACAACTAGCATTGCACACAGCAAAGAAAAAAGAAACAGAAAAGAAAAGACTACGCCACTTATGCGGTGGCGTTGTGTATGGGGGACAAGTGTGTGAAACACTGCCCCCCCCCCCCCGGGCTTTGTTGCCCCTGTGAACTGCACACACACAACATATACGGCAGTAGGTAGGGCGTGCCTGTGTCGCTGCATGAATCTGCAGTCGCCTTTCTTACTGCATGCTTGCTTGCTCTGGCTGTGGGATCAACTTTCCTGGAGGTATATTAACTTGTGTGCCCAGGCGCAGTCACTGTGCACACATGGCTGATGTCACAAGCCATGCAACAGCACTGCAACAGATGTCAAACAAGGAGTTCAGGTAAAGGTGGCTACCTGAAATGCTGGTCACTGCCATGGCATGTCTACTGCAAGCAACTCATCTGCAGAGGCAGTAAAGCTCAACTTCCTTGTGTTGTGCTTTGTAATCGTTGTGTGACATCATGAGATGGATGCACACAATACTCGAGGGTATTCATTGTACCTGGGGGTTGGCGGTTTAGCTGCACAGCAGCTTGAAGCGACTTTCTTCGCTGACAGTTGCTGATTGCTGCTGCAGATGGGCCTGGTACGTGATGCGGTGTGGAAAGAAGTCTGCGGGGTCAAGAGGCAAAGCTCTGCAACTGAGACATCCAGGCTCTATTAGTGCAATGTGGTACTGCATGCTTACATCAAGGTCACATTGTTGCGTATTTCAATCTGTGCCTTGTGGTGTCGAATGTCTGTATATGAGCCACAGCACAGACAGCCTGGTGCCACAAGTGGTCATCCATCAGCTAAGTTAAGACAAATTGGTGGGACAGCACGAGGCGGGTCTTGCAACAGTAAAATTGATTTAAGTTTGCTGGGTTGTGCTTTGTTCATGATTTGGAAAGGCACAGAGGTAACAGGTAACTAAGCCAAGTCATAGAGCACGCCTCAGGGCGTGCACAGGCCCCTGTATCTCTCAAGGGCAAGCTAACGACCTGAGTGTTTAAAAGCAACAGCATCTTGCTCCTTGTTGCGCGCGCACGAAGCTTACAGCAGGCGCAGCCAGCATGATGATCAAGAATGACAGATGATGACACCCTTCTGCCAAATATGCTGCACGCAGGGTGCAGTAAACAACCGTGCAGTGACAAGAGACGGTCGGCCTTGCGTAAAGCGTACGCAATGGCGACCACGCGCTCAGACCACCGAATTTGCCTTGTTTTCTGTTAACTGGGAGGAAAGGAGAGATATTTCCGAAGAGAAAGAGAGGATCGGATGGCGTGAATCATACCACACGTATACCGTGGTATGATTGACATCGAGCTGCTGTGCTCGGTCGTCTGCCGTATGGAAATCGGTGTTTTGCTCGTCTCACCAATGTGGGGTATGTGATCAACAGCTTGAGAGTTATGTTGATAAGGGCATCAGCTAGCATATTTTGGTCCCAGCAATTTCACATCACAGAGTCGCCCACCCAGCATTGAGGTGTACTTTTACCGCGAAACGACCCCGCCAAACCTTTCTTAACCCTGGGTCGTTGTGGGCCCAAATACAATGCATATTTTGTGCAACGTGGGTTACTTGGAGATACATTCTTTATATTGATGTTTTACAGCTGCTCGGATCAACTTGTCGGTAATATATTGAGCACTGCCCTCGATCCATGAAATCGCTAATTGAGTCAAAGCGGGCAACTTGCAAATGGCAGGTCAACTCAGCACTCATTCGCTCTCTGCAGGCCGAAGCAATTGCAAGGCAGGTAAATGTCGCACGGTGTGCAAGGCATAGTTTTGTCGTGGCTACGGGTGACGAATGATCGCATCTGAGCGTACCCTTAGCAAATTGTGGGTTAGCAAGGACGTGAGGCTGAGCTGCTGCGTTTCTGCAGCACAAGCAGTCTCTGATGAGCCCATGTATGTTTAAACTTGCCGGGGGCTGTCATGACAGGAAACAAGACGGCACAAGCTTATCTATTTGATCTTGGCGTCCTCTTACTGTTGGTGACAGTTATAGGCGCTCCTGCGAAATTACCGACCACCAGTTCTTTTCTTCAAGAAGAATGCGACAGCTACATACCCAAATATCTTCCTCTGGTGTCGAACATGCTGGGAAAGTACAGAGCTAGCGGGCTGGCGATCACTGACATTTTAAATCTGCATGGCTGGGAAGGGTCT
>JAABUK010008931.1_pt1 | contig 13875 bp, 14 predicted proteins | sample 5559141 | NCBI WGS metagenome assembly JAABUK01 (sample SAMN10711869, study PRJNA513367) | rock metagenome | isolation source: Antarctica rocks | place: Antarctica: Victoria Land, Pudding Butte nord | collected 2016-01-03
TTTGCCAAGAACAATAGTCTGGGAAGTTTCACCAGCCACAATCTGGCTGATGTCTCCACGCTCTCTTCCATCCCTGGGGAGGAGCTGATCCCCGGAATGGATCCCAAGGCTAGAGGTGAGGAAGGCAAGGGCACTGGGACAGAGCTGCTGGGAACAGCCCCGGGGCAAGTCCTTGTGGGCCCTGGCAAGGGCGCCTTTGGGGGTGGGGCTGACTTGACGGAGTGGGGTCAGCAGAAGAATTCTTGGGATGATCTCAATCCCCAGGAGACTGCTGGTCCATCTGGCAGGCGCAATCAGGAAGAAGAGAAACAGGAGGATTCCGAGCAGTACCAAGGAATGCTCTGGAAGCAGCTGCAGCAGCAGCGCCAACAGCAGCAGAAAAAAGAAGATATTTTGGGAAAAGAAACATCCCAGCAACCGCCCAGGAGGGCAAATGGTTTTCACGTCTCGGGATTGGCAAAATCCGGCGGCCATGAATCTGCAGTTGCGCACTTCACTCAGCTTCAGCGGGGCAGGACGCCGCCAGGCAGCCCTTATGACGAGCCAAAACAGGCCTGGACCAGGGCTCCTTCCAGCAGCCCTCAGCCTGAGGCCAATCATGCCAGAAGTAGACCCTCCAGTGGGGCGCACAGGGACCCCAGGGGGAACCGCCCTACCAGCCTCTCTCATGAGCCAGATGAGACACAGGGCAGGGCTGCTTCTGGCAGCCCTGGGCGTGATCAGGGGAAGAGCAAACCAAGCACATTCCTGTCAGAGCTTGCGCAAGCCATAGAGCCTTCAGTGAAGGGCAAAGACCACAGGTGACTCACACAACATTGTCCCCATTTAGTGTTTGCTTTGCTGTGCTGTGCTGTGCCGTGACGCGTGCGCTTTGCTGTGCTGTGCTGTGCTGTGCAGTGTTGCACTGTGCTCTGCTGTGCCGTGCTGCGTAGGGCACAATGTCCTTAATACAATTTGCTGCAGCATTTCAACGACAGTTGGATTTTGGTAGTACCAGACACAAGTGAGGGGTCAGCTGTCATCAATTTTTCCTAGTGTGAGCAGATCATCCATTGCATGAGCAGATCATCAACTTCATCAGCAGATCATCAACCACATCAACAGGTCCCCAACTGCATGAGAATACTTCTCAAGCAGCACTAATAGACACTGTGCCTTTTCTGCAGACATGCGCAGCAGAAGAGGAAGAGGAGCCTTGCCAGCAGCGATTTGCCTCACAAGGCAAAGCACAGGCGATCTGTCAACGACAGCCTGCTAGCTGGCCCTTCTGAAGCAGCCCCTGATGGGGCATCTAAAAGGGCACAATCTCAGCAGCAGCCCTCCCCTGGGGGTGGGGCCTCTGCCCCAGGGCACTCAGATGGGGTTGCCGGTCTGCATGGTGACACCCATAGAGTGGAAACACAGGGTGATGCATTGGACAGTTCTGGTGATGGGCTGTTGTCTAGAGACAACCCAGATCAGCTTTTGAGATCTGGCCCATCAGATATGTACAACAGTAACCCAGACGCCTTCCAGGCTGCTGCGAAAGGATCATCTCAGGATCATCCATTGGATGGTGGATATCAAGACAGATCAGCCAGTCCGCATGCAGATGATCCTGCCTATGTGAGTCATGCTGAGACTCAGAGTCACATGCCTGGGGTTGCCCATGATTTGAATCGTATGGTGGAGCACATGACTGGACATCTACACAGCTCTGCTGATGAGGATGATGCTGAAGCAGAAGATGAAGAGGCCACAGCTGATGAAAACACTGATTCTGATGGCAAGCATAGCCAACTTGATGTAGATGTCATCAATTGATCCATCATAACTCTGACCTTGGCTTTCAAGTATCCTTGGCTTTCAAGTATCAAGTATATTGTGCAAGTATGTACATATATGCAATTGGCACCTCCCTTATGTGTCAACTATCTGAACACTGGTACTAGTCTGGTTTTGCCCAGTGGTTTGTGGGATTCACTTCAGTTACTGATTTCGATTTTGAATGTTCAGATGAGTTGTGGGTAGCGGTTTGGGTACAGAACGCTCGGACATATGTGTTACTGACACTGCACTTGAGAGACGTGTGTCACTGAACCATGAAATGTCCCTGCAGAGTTGAGGATGTCAAGAGTGATAACAGGATGGTTAGTCATGGTTCAGTCGGACACTTTTGTATATGCCTGTCCTTGTGTGTTTGGCCCAATACTGGTCCTGCCTGTCTGCGCAATGCATGCTGACAGTGTGCGACATTGACGTCAGTACGTTGTCATCATAGATAATCATTAACAAGATGTCCATCGAGCTGATGCTAGTGCAATGATACCACACGTCAGCAACTGTTCTACTCCTCATGTTCGGGTTTGCATCTGCAGCTGACAGCCTGATGGCTGATGGCTCACGGCAAAAAAAAACATTGTACAGCCAGCACAATACACTTGCAATGCTCTGTGCTTCAGCTACTGAAGCGACAGCAAAAAGCTCTACATATGTTGATCATTGACACAGACACTATGGGTGCAGTGGACCAAAAGGTACTTTTGAGGGTCCATCGCCCTAGGGCCTGTCCCAGAATGCGTTGGCTTAATGTTGATCTACTAGATGGTAACTCGAGTCTAGTAGGTGGTCAACAGCCCCATATGGGGACCCGCATGATGGAAGACTGTTTGATCCGTTTTGTGCTGTGGTACGCTGTCTTTTGTTGGTTTGCTTTCCAATGCAGCAATCCCAATCCAGTTGCGAGCCTACTGTGATTGACCTCTTTGACAGATGACAACATGTGCTCGCCATGGAGCCTCTTCTCAAGAGGGTGCTGATCAACAGGGTTTCCTTGAGCTCAGCCAGGGCCACAGAATCTGATATGGTGTCTTGGTTTATGGGGCGCTCCTGAGGGTTAGAATACACAGAAGGAACGCACACATGCAGTTGTGAGTCACATACGGTAACTCAGGTCAACTTGTGAGTCACACAAGTTGACTGAATCTGTGTGTGACCGAGTCCTTGACAGGCAGCATTGAGCAATGTGCGGCAACTAAGCTGGTCAGCGGCGAAACAGCGAAACCAGGTACACACGCAGTTGGCTCTGATTTGTCCCGAGAGACCACCGCTAGCCTTGCGATTGCTGGGCGGCCTCGATCGGTCCTTCACGTCCTTCTGTAGTGGCTGCATCGCAAGATGAGTGACGATCGCAGAGCTGTGAACACCGGCCGCATTGCGGACTTGGACGATTCCCCATCGTTGTTGCTTCAAGAAGTGCGCCCTACTCGCGATATAAGCCAAATGTCCAGAATCTGTTGCAAATGAGCCTGAGCATCGACCACTTTATCGTCTTCCAGGCTGTCGAGCTTGTGGCAGGTCAAGCTTGTGGCAGCTTGCACACCACCTTTGCATATGTACAACAAGAAATTACTTTGCAGATGAAGAAGCCAGTCACCTCAGCCGAGCCTCACAGTCCCCAAATCAAAGTTGTGGGCAGGATGGGGGAGATGGAGTTTGCAATCGAGCGTGATGCTTCCAGGCCCATCACGAGGACTCCTCAGGTGCAACGCGAAACCCCAGTCCTGACCTTGTGCATGACGTAGACTGTCCTCACTTCAAGCTGGTCAATGTAGGGCAAAAGATTTCAGGAACCAGCTCTCCTGGCCCCTCCGCCTCCGGCAAATGAAGAGAGGCCAAAGGAGGGAGAGGTCAGCAGCATTTGTGCAAAGCGTGCAGAAACTGTGTTGCCTCAAATCACCTGGTCAGCCCTTGGCTTTTGATTACATTGCCACCAAAAGGTGTAGTGTTTTCTTTCTGCCTCAACTCTGCTGCCTGACGTTGTACAGTTTTTGTGCAGGAGGAGGCCACGCCTGTTGTACATTTGCCTCATGGATCTACTTCTATTGTCACTACAGACCACGTCACATATGACAGCTCATCACAGTTGCTTAAGGTGAAGTCAACGTCCAGCAGACGCAGCTTCTATCATCAGCTTGTCATGTGTTTTCTGTCTTATTCGCCTACAAGAGTGTGTGCGGTTCCATGCAAAATTAGTTGCACACTTTGTTCCTGTGACGGCAACCACAACAGTGTATATAGCTTATCACGTCATATCTGATGAACGTAGCTGTCCACATCCCTGAAAATCACTTTTCATCACTGCTGTTCACGGCTGCAGGAGGAGTTGTCAGTACACTCCATCATGAACCAATCATCATTCATGCCACTACCTCCTGGGCCATGTGCTTCAGGACAAGAGGCCAATATGAGAATGGCATATGTTCCCAAAGTGAGTTTCTTATCCAAATGGCAAGCTGTTGCAAAGCCTCATGGTTGCTGCCAACCATCGCAATGTCATGCGCTGTGCGTCGCCATACAAACATTTGTCACGCTTGACATGCTTCTCAGCAGCTGCAGCTGACTATGGTCACGATACGAAGTTTGTTCTTGACAGGGCTAATGGCAAGTTAGCCAATCTTTCAAAAAAACTAGGGATTCTTGAAGAATGGCAAACGTCGCAGATCAATCTTGTCATGAATCAGTTTAACACGTTGATTCAACAATGGTGTTACAAACATATTTTGACCTACAAACCTCCTGATACACATGTCATACCACACACACATGTGTGGTACATGTCTGACACATTTGAGGCAAGCAGCTGCAAAACAAAAGCCATTCACGGCTGCAGATTGCAACATTAACCCTGGGCATAAGTGCATTTGTTGACACAGGTTGATTTTTTTTTTTTGTATTTTGCTTCAAACACTGTCTGTGCTGATACAGGTGCCCATACAGGTGCCCCCAGCCATGCCAACACTTGCAACCTCAAACACAGACCCTTCACAACTTTGCAGCCCTGTCAGCTGCCTCAAGTTCGGCAGCTTTGATGCTGCACATTTCAGCTTTGATGCAGAGCATTTCAGCAGTGCACATTTCAGCAGTGCACCTTTCAGCAGTGCACATTTCAGCAGTGCACCTTTCAGCAGTGCACATTTCAGCAGTGCACATTTCAGCTGGGTAGCATCAGCCATGCATCCCCCTGTGCCTGCAACAGACAGCAGCCAGCAATTTCAGGAATGGCAGTCTGTCTGTTGCAACAATCAAGAACGCCACCCAGACCCATACGTGCTGTTTCCCATGGATGTGTACAATCGTGACAGCTTTTGGCCATACCCTGGATGAAATTCCGAAGAATGTCTGAATGTTGATGACTGTGCAGCAGTATGACCGCAATACCTAGCAGCTTCTGTGGCAGCTTCGGCCTGCCGTCAATAGACACATGTACCATACCATGTGACATATGTACCATACCATACCATACCATACCTTACCATACTGGTATGTAGAGCCTACCAATGTGCAATGTGTTTGTGTGCGGCTTGTCTTCCTCTTCAGTGCTGAGCAGAGCAAGGGTTGAAGTGACATCCCAATGCTGTAGGACCAGCAGCTGCTGTGATGTGCAATTTGCACTTTGTACTCAATAGATGACCCAAGCAAAAGCCAAGATGCAGGAATGACAGCTTTGCACAAGCTGCGCTGTACATGCATCTCAGTATTTGCATGCAGCAATATTCATTAATCAGCCCAGCTTGCAGCCTGCAGGTGCTCAGCTTTTTCGGAAATGGTGGAAAGAAATGTTTTGTTTTCTCTACGTCTTAAGTAAGCTTGCAGTATGACTTGGAACAGGTAATGCAACATGAGGATGTTACATTACTAGGCTGCAGCATGCTTTCATGCAAACAGGTAGTACTGCACATCTGCTGTAAGTTGTCTATGGTGATATCAATGTCTGCTTGTGATTTCGAGAGTCAACAGCATGATGAACAGCAGCAGCTGCGGTAATGTTGAACTTTACAAGAAAGCAATCCAATGGCTCCATATCCTATTATTTTCAAGCCTGCATGCTGTAAGCAAAATGCCGATCATATGCTGCATCAGCCAGGCCAGGAGTGAGGAGTGCAGGGGAAGAGAAACAAATGGTTGCCAGTGAGTCACACTCATCAGACGTTGCGTACAGTAGGACACTTGTCTACACCCAAGCAATTGATACTTGATGATTATACTCACCAGCATAGCACTAACACTCGTCACTGACTACAGCACGTATGCAGATCACACCAAACACTCACCACGAACAGATTCATCATAACTCAGTAAAAGCTCACTGTTCTGCAGCTGCAGTTGCCACTCCATTGAAGCTGAAATAGCTTTTGGTTCAAGCTAACAATATTGCAACACTGTCAAACTGTCATGCTGCCAAGAAGGGTCACAACTTCACCGCATCTGTTGTCTGTAGACTTTATGCCAATGCAAGGTAGTTTTTCTACTGCAAGCTTTATGTGCCAAGTCTCAAAGTTGCCAGCAGGACTGCCGAATCAGCCACTGTCTTTGCAGGTCTCTGTTCACTCATTTCTTCATTAGTCGTCACGTTAATTGTCATATCCTTCGAGGAGATCACTTGCTCTGTTTGATAGCACAGTGGCTACATAAGCTGAAGACTTGGCTTATCCCACTAAGCACAAGAGCTCCAACCAGGAAAAGGAAGCAGCTCCACGCGATGACAGCCCAACCAAACAGCAGCCCGGGTATTGAAAGTCCAAGAGCCAGCCACTGAAACAGCCAAATGGCTGTACAGCGCACGTCTTCGTACTCCATGTATAGTAGTACGGAGAAGCGTAACTGTTCACGGATACATAACTTGTCTGCGGTGCAACAAAGAGTTGACCAACTCGATTTGTCCACTGCAGTCCTTGCCCAGCACATGCTCTGCACTTCCTGCCGGAAAGCTGCGACTGTACAGGTCAATCCCTTGCTCATCATCTGAAATCTTAATCAGCACGCATTGCGCAGATTTGCACTTCGGACTCCGGCGGCTTCCCTTTGGTTGATTCAAAGCTATCTCTGTAACACAGCAGCGCTGCCGATATAGCCAGTATCAGAGATTTATAAGCGCAACATCAGTGCTGTTGCACATCTTCTTGTGTGCAAATCTCTGAGGTATTGACAGGTATTGCAGCTTGTCTGCATAGATCAAGCAATGAGGTCAAGCGTCACTAAAACAGCCGCAGCATATCAGACCACAGCTGCAAGATTTTGCTCAAGCAGGTGCGTGCAAAGACACAGCTGTGAATATCACAGCCAGAGCTGCTGCATCTGTGCCAGATGTCAGCTGCACAGTCTGACAAGATAAAGACACTCTGGCTTTAAACGGCACACCTAATGATCAAAGATTCAGTGCATGCAGCTGTGACAGTGCTTTGCGGCATGCACTCACAGAATTGTCAGCACTACATCCAGCGTTTGGGCATGCAGCAATCAGTGACACTGCTGCCAAGTGTCACACAACAAGCGCCTCAGTCGACACAATAATCCGGAAAATAAAGACACTAACTGGTCAGTACGGATGACCCCTTGCACCAAACCATGCTCACAGCGTTTTTTGTAACCATCAAGGCGCTGTTCACTGATGACCGTGCAGACTCCAAATCTGGGGTCCATCTTCTCTCGTTGGGAATCTGCAAGCCTGCATGTTGGCCAGCCTCAAACCAGTGGACCTTGGATGACTCATTGTACTGCTTTGCCATGCGATCAACATAAGGTTCCAGTTTGGCTACTGCTTCATTGTGCCCCCTAGCATGACCAGTGCTGACAGGATTGTTATGGCACTGCAATAAAGCCTGCACTGCTGCTGCTGTCTCAGGTGAGACGACACTGCCATCTGAACAAGAAATCACAGACAGATGAAATTACAAAGAAAAATGCATGGTTGCCATGCCTGCAGCTTCTCTTTGGGATATTTGTTTACTCACTGCTGCACATTGAGCAAGAGCATGGGTTTCAAAGACAACTTTCGTTTCACTCAGGATGACTGGCCATTCTGAACAACAACTCTCATGCTTTTGTACATCATAATGACTTGCACACAGCTTGTTTACAATGAATGGAAGTGACATCAATGCATTTAGGTCTTTGTTTCTGAATAGAACCCTCAGACCATTGCTCATGATGACCATGCAAGATCTCTGACTGCACTGCAGATTTCTAAGCAGGTTGAAACAGCTTGATGATGCATGTTGATTTGGGAGCTGACCCGATGGCATGGCAGAAGACAGGTATGACAACAGAAGGAGGTCACCAGCTGCATACATCTCCACTGTGGTCTCAGTGCCTGTCATGCAACACAGCCACACTCGTGCGATGCAGAATTGGACAAATACACACCAGCATCAGCAGCATTCCTAGACTCAACAAGTCCTATAGAGATCTGCAAGCGCCTCTTGTATTGCCAGCCTGGCCTGGTGAAACAATGGCAGTGGCAAGCCACGCAACTTTGCTATGGCATAGTCAATCACGGCTGCTTTGACAGGTGATGTGACCTCTTGGTCACTCAATGCTACCTGAAAAGACATTTGCAAGTTTCCTTGCCCTGAACTTTCAGCTGTGCAGCATGGAATTTTCAATCTTGTCAGGCCAGCATCAATGCATGCATGCTGCTCAGGTACACAATATCAAATCAATTCAAGGTGGGAATTCGAATGCAATTGTGGCAAGTGCCTTTGTCACGATCTAGGGTCTCCACTGGAATAAAAATTGATGTAGTGAGTTTACCGGAATTCGGAATTTCGGCAGGGCTTCACCTAAATTCCGGATTCTGGTGAAAAGGGTACTGGAATTCCGGACATTCTCCTTCATCTGTGTCATCTGTGCTGTAACAGGTGGACACGCTCAAGCAGCGCCTCTGAGCGGTGGTGACCATCTGCAAAATGGTCTGCAAGAGGCTGTATGTTGACATGGACGCAGTACTTTCTCCTGACACGTCCGTAGGGACAAAGGTAGCCGTAGTAAGCTGCTGCTGCGCGCTTGCGCGTCAACGCACACTCGGGCCTGTTCAACATAGGGCTGGCCTCCAGGTACCCAAGCTGGAGGTGTTGACAAGCTCCAGCCATCGCTGCCTGCAAAAAACTCTGCAAAAGAGGTACCAACGATTGAGCCGCAGCCTAGACCCTACAGACGAAGAGCTCGTGTTTTTCATCGAGAACGCCAACTTGGGTGGAAAGACTGTCAAAGTTTGCTCGGGACTCCTTTGAGGCAGCTGAGCATCAAGATAGGTGAAGTCACAACAATGCAGTTTGCACTGCGGGATTTTTGCTACGGTCTATTCTTGCGCTGTTGTGGATGTAGTCGTTGACTGTAAAGCGCTGTTTGTGCTTACCTGGTGCTTCATCCATATTTGTTGCCTTTCTTTGTGCATGTGTTCTATGCGTAATTATGCAACCCACGAGAGCACAGGTTCATTTTGCAGTTGGGCAGGTTATTGGGCAGGTTTCAATTTGATGCGCAATTTTGATGCTGGCTACACAGACCATAACACAGGCAGATTCTGTCTCCATCCACGCTTTCTAGAGCCAGAGTTTACCACTTCAAGCCAATCTGCAGATGATGCCCAGGTAGGCTATCGCACGCTGTGCTTGTGTTGCTACACCAGCATGTCTTTCCTCTGTGTCATGGTGCACTGTTGTCAGATTTGGTTAATGCATTCTTATATGCGGGCTCACTTTCAGTGTGAATTAAAAGCTGACATGCAGGTTGAGCAAGGGACGGCGCAAGACACAGAATCCGGCAACAAGAGAACCAAAATGCCTCACGAGCAAGCTACCGCAAGCAATGAAGCCTCTATGTCGTTTCTCCAGGACACAGCAGGTCACAGTCTCCTTGTAGCTGTAAAAGCTGTTGAGTATGATCGTTTGTTTACCTGAATTGCTGACACCGTCATATATGCGTATGTTGCAATCACATACACAGATTGTCGAGGGCCACACACACACAGCGGCCTTTGACAATCGTTTGGTGCAATAATTCCATCCTCTATCGTGGAGAGCACTTTCAATGAGACTCTTGTGATGGTTGTGCATAGTGTGTCAACTCACGTCTTGATAGTGGAGAGCTTAAAAGTCTGGCTTGTGATGCACGTCACGTGCACTTGTACTGCGTGTACATAAATTTTGAGCATACCAATCTTCCATTTGCGTTGATGCCATCCGCCTTGAACCTTTGTCATGCCCTGCTCGCAACAAATCCAAGGTAATGCATCCCGGTTTGTGTCTCAATCGCGTTCCAAACATTGACTGTAGTCCTTGTCCCCAGCTAGGCATCAACCTCCACATTCTTTACATGGTGTAGCAGCTTGCACCTTTGAGGTCTGTATGGTTGTCGTTTGCATGCATCCTATGTGTTCACATTTGCAGTCTCTTGTGCTTGGGAACCCTGTGCTTGCAGCAGGCATTCATCTTGCAGAGGATGATGTAGCAGACATGTTTGAGTACATGGGGCAAGCAGTGGGAGCCGACATCCTTGTTCAAAGGGGCAGGAGGGTTGAGTCTTACAAGGCCTTCAAGCGCTTGCATTGGAAGCTGAAAGTGCCTCAAGGTGACTCTTCTCATATTGAAACTGCCTGCTTGGTGGTACTTGAGACCTTCAATTGCTCTGTCAATTGGCTTCCCATCCCAACAACAGCAATATCAATTTACAATATCAAGCATAATAGGCGATGCATTTTAGGGTCCAGAGACAATCAGTTGTCTTGCTTTATGCTGAAGCATAAATACAAGTTGCAGACGGTAAATGCTGCTGTAGCACATGCATGAATCTGAATGGTAAGGAGGCAAGTCTGTTTTCTTCGAGCCTGCCTGCGCGTCAGTGTGCACAGTTGTCAAAGCAGTTTTCCATCATGCATTCAAGTTGATGTTCTTGTAAGAAGCAATCACACAGCCGATGGTGTTGAACACTTCTCATGCGATGTCAACGACTCTGCAATGTAGCCAGTCAGAGATTGGTGTCATGTTCTCCACCGTCTTGACAATGTGGAAAGCTGTGGCTGTATACTGCTGCAGCCGCAACAGCTGTCCTCCAAAGCATTGTATATATTTATACACTCATTGTGGGAGTTTGCTTTGCGCACACGTTGGGATGTGATTAATGTCATACACTTTGTTTGGTGACCTTGTACAGCTTGTTGCAGCCTTCCAATGCCTTGTGTTGACATCCAGTGCATGGTCAAGCTCTGTCCCATGAGCTAACAAACAAAAGCAATGCTATGCAAACCCCATGCAAACATGCAAGTCTATTCCAGAAGGTCTACTGCCCACATATCTTCCTGATTCCATTTGGTGCTTGGTCTTGCAGCTGCAAATGTGTGCGAATGGGCAACTCATGTCCACTTGGAGTTGCCACCATACGACAAGACATCAGGCCCTGTCTTCGGCCAAGGTGACGACCACCATGCCTTCAATGAAGACGAGGAGTATGGTGAATTCGATGAGCGCGCCATATACCCAACCCACACCACGCCTAGCATCTCCGCACTGAGCGCCATAGCAAGCCTCAAGGCCAACTCTACACAGAGCGAGTCTTCTTCTCTCTCCTCATCAGCAGCCCATGACGCATCACAAGAGTTGCTCAAGAAGCTGCCAAACCTCAGTGAGTCAGAAGGCACAGTTGAGAGGACTGGGAGCCCAGATGAGCAGACTGGTCTACAGCCAGACCACATTCCCTCAAACCGTGGCGAAAGCAGCTCTACAAGTCCTCCCATGCCAAAGCCAGACCCATGTGGTCTGCAAGTGCATTGCAAATCAACATCAGGGAAGTGCTCGGACATGGGAACACTGCAACAATCTATGCAGGTAAGTCTCTGTCATAAGCAGCTGTGGCAAGCCAATCTCATTGATAGCCGTTGACAAGCGCATGCAGACTTTCTGGATTTTATTGGGCGCAAAGTGTGCAACGAGCCACGTTTTTTGTATGATAAGGTCCTTATGAGCCGACAACAGCCCTCATGCAATGCCCACAGATTGTGTGTACCGCAACCTGCCTCAGTCAGAAATGAAACCTGAGTTGCTCAATGCCAAAATGAGATGCTGCAACCAATCCAAGATGTGTCTTGCATAGAATCACTTGTATGCTTTTGGGAGTGTAGTTGAAGCCTTGTCCCTGCTTCATCAGGTTGTTTGCAGCATGCTGACGTAGCTTCAGACAGCTTGTTCACACGTGCGCTTGAATGTGTTTAATGACAATTTGGAGCTTTTCTCAATTCAACGGGAAATGGCTAGCACTGTCATTTTGGCTTTGCATCTCGGCTTTGCGTTTTGGCATTGCATACAACGATGATGTGATGACTCTGTCGGTTTGTGATGGAGATGTGACGACACTGGTTGGGTCATTGTCATGGACCTCTTCTAGAGGCTCTTCTTCTAGAGGCTCTTAGTACAGGACATATGGCCTATGTGTGTGACAGATACCATCATAATACACCATAACTACTGTGTGTGCAGGTTACTATGAGGGCAAGCCTGTAGCTGTGAAGGTTACTAAGCCTTAACACAAGGCTCATCACATGTGTTCATCACATGTACTCTAAGGAGTTGAGGATCCTGCAAGAGGTTTGGGCCTACCAAGAGATTCAGAAAATGCCAGAGATTGCTGGGAAAACAGTCTCAAAGCTGCACGCTTTCTTGCGTCTTCCAAACGAGACCTTTGTACTGGTTGTAGATCGGCAGCAACAGTCGTTGAGTGACTGCGTGGATGAACATGGTTGTGTGCCTGAGGAGCTAAAGGAAAGGCTGTTGTCATCATTGAGGGTGTTGCACAGTAATGGTGTTGTGCATGGCAGCCCTAGGTTTGACAATGTCACAGTCAAGCCTGGCAGTCATGACATCTGCTGGATTGATTTGCAGAGGACAACAGTGCACACAAAGTACACATGGCGCACAAATCCTGGAGGAAAGATGTTTGACAGATCAACCGGGAATCTGCGAGAGAAGACTCACGATGAACAAGTCGCTGAAGGAGCGGAGGCACTGGCTCAGGATATCTTGGAACAAGCAAAGCTGAAGGCACAGGAATATCTGTATGTGTTCCGCATGTTGGATGCAGACTACAGTCAGCTTGACAAGGACTGTGCCAGTCATCAGCGATCAAGCTTCAGCCGCTCTTACAATGCTTAGTTTAATCTCAACATTGCGGCCAAACTCAGCATGTTCTGAATGTTACCATGATAGATCTGATATATGTGCTTTGTGGCCTGAAACGTCGTAGGCCTATAGTTGGCTCCATCGACGTGTGCGTGCACATGGTACTCTCAGTTCTTGAACATAGCCATTGCACTGGCAGACAATTGGTCAAACAGCAAGTGTCCTTCTGCCAGTATGCAATGAGACTCAACTGTAGTCTAGACAGAGATCACTGCAGCTAACAGCTTCAACCATTGTAAGCTGCACATGGACTCATTGAGTATGAAGCAGGCCATTAGCAGCCCAGTGAGCATCCAGGTCATTTCAATTTCTAGCATTTTGTGCTGCAGTACTGCTCGTGCTACTAGTACGCAACTACGCCACAGTACTGCACTAGTGTTGCAGCTGTCTACGTATACGCAGGCGCAAAGCATCTGGGCCGTGTGCGAGCACTATAACTGTAACAGTTGTATAACCAACTGTTGCGTGACCCCGAACTCAACAAGTGTAGGCCTGCTTACTTGTGCTAAAGTCAGCTGTCACTAGCCTGCTATGAACCAATGGGCCAGTTGTCTGTCTGTGAAGCTGGGCTCATCACGCAGCACGTGCTCATCACGTCATACATGGCTGCAAAGAACTACCGCAAGGCCTGACACATCAACTTCGAGCGGATCTGCAGCGATCCCAAGGACTCAGGTCGATTGCAGCGTAGTAATCTACATCATGGCCGAGCGTGCACTGGCGGCAGAGGTTCCGGCAGACGCAAATGCCCGTACGTCCTCACTCAGCGCTTGCCGCAAGACTGCTGGCTTTGTTTCTGCTCGTGAATGAGTTGTACGTTTGCTCTTTGGCTAATTAGCCTGCCCCATGCAGACTGTCCTGGTACAAGCAGCGAGACAGCCGGGAA
>JAABUK010008932.1_pt1 | contig 13875 bp, 11 predicted proteins | sample 5559141 | NCBI WGS metagenome assembly JAABUK01 (sample SAMN10711869, study PRJNA513367) | rock metagenome | isolation source: Antarctica rocks | place: Antarctica: Victoria Land, Pudding Butte nord | collected 2016-01-03
TAATCAGTGAACCATATCTTGAATTTTCTGATTCTGTCATATAGGTATCTACTCCAAATATAATTTTTGAAGCAGACAACCGGCTAAATGTGCCAAACATTCTATCCCATATACTTAATACATCTCCATAGTTGCAATCTGTATAAGGCTGCTTATAATGGTGGTGCACATGATGCAGGTTCGGAGTTATAAAAATCCATCCTACTATACGATCAAGTTTTTCCGGAAGGCGGTAATGAATGTGTGAAAATATATTGGAAGATACTTGTATAAGCTGCCTAAGAACCAGTACCCAAAAAAATGTACCACTGATAAATATCCATATAAGTGTAAACGAATTGCGTATAAGGTTTTCGCCTGGATGTTCACGGAGTGTAGTTGATACATCTACTGACAAATCGCTATGATGAACTACATGAAACATCCATAAACGCTTAATTTTATGCATCAGCACATGATATATGTATTCGCCAAAATCCAGAAATACAAAGGTTGCCAGGAAGAGAGCCAGTTGATTCTTTGCAAATGGCAAATATTGAAGGAAGCCGAAATGATGTGATTTAGTCCATTGCATGGTATACACAAATACAAAGCCCAGTAAAAATTGAACAGGAGTATTTGTGAATATAAATTTGGCATTCAGAAAAGTATGTTTCCACCTGTTATAATTCATGGCCAGTCCGGCAATATTTTCAATATTCCAACAAATCAATAACATTGCTGTAAAGATGATAATCTGTAACTCAGCGGAGGTATGTGAAAGAAAATTAACAAGTGCGTTCATAACAAGGTTTATGGGATAAATTAGCCAAAGGATTATATTTTTTTAAGACTTAAGGAATGTCCAAGACATTCAAAATGCCAAAAGCCCCTGACTTTAAGAAAATTATTATTTTCAAACCAAACGGATGCATTCCACGTTTTGCCAGAGTTTCCGTCATAAATTACTCCGTGCTCATAACGCTTATCCTTTTGATTATATGACAGATCCTGCAACACTTTCAACCCTTTCAACTTTCTTGTGCGAAAAGCCTGAATTGGATTTTTTTCATCCAATCGCTCATTCAAGGGTATGTCTTTTTTATCGCTGTTGTCAAACCATATTAATTTTCCCTGATAAGTAAATCCTTCTTTATATATTTCTACTATAAGATTACCTTCTGTGGATGCCCATTTTCCTATAATGGCGTCAGGGTTGTTTTGTGCATTGCTCCTGAGCGATGCCAAACAAAGAGTGAGCATAGTGACGGTTATAAATTTCATATATGAGTGTTGTTTTATAAATTAAAATATTAGCGTTACCCCAAGATAAAATCCATCCCGGCGGGCATAAGGATTATTCAAATGTGTTAACCGGCGGTAATACTCAATAGAGAGCACATGAAAGATATTTTCAATACCAACACTGGCTTCCATAAAAGGGATTCTGCCTGTAAGATTAAAATTCGATTTTGTATTATAATCTATGTTAGACCGGGTCATACTACCCATGTACATATTGTAAGAGAACCGTTCGCGCCAGCCAAGTTTGCGCAGGTACGGAATTTTATCAAAGACAACACCACCTAGCGATAACCTTGTGTGCAGGCCGATATATTTGTCAGCGGCAAATTCATAAGGTGTCATGGTGTTATACTGGTATTTGCTTGCTACATAATATTCATTACCTGATGGAATATTAAGTAGTATATAAGGTATGGTTCCGAAGGTTTTTCCTGCACTGACTTTATAGTAAAAAATACTTTTAGGAGGCAGCAGTAATTTTTGTTCAAGGCTTAGGTTTACTTTATGATATACAAACTGCGACTTTCCCATTTCAAACCCATAAGTGTAGTTCAGAGCGATAATTGGCTTAAAAGAACCAAGTAATATTCTGTCATAATTCATTATTGTAGTGCGTTCTTTCGGAGCATAGCGCAAACCAATGGAAGCTTCGGCTACCGCCAGTATCCTGGCAAAGACAGTATCATAAGGTTTATCCAGGACGGGGTTTATCGGGCGGAACTGAAAATCAAATACAGGATTCAATTCTCTGTAACCTAAAGAAGCAGTGATATTGATATTTTTGCTTAGGTATTGTTCCTGCTTTACTAATACCTGTTTTATATAGGTACGGGTAAAAGGTACTTTCTTTCTTAGAAAAGAATTGATGATGTTGTCTTTATCCAACTCATCGTCTTCGTTAATCATATAATCATAATCACTTCCACACCACACCGAACTTTTCGCCCACCTGGATGCGTTCCATACATACTTCATACCCAGGCCACCCTTTAATTTATTATCCTTAGTTCCATAAGCGGCATAACCATACAAATTGAGGCGCTTGCTGATACCGGGCATAGTCCAAAATCCTAATCGAAAACGCCATCCTTCAATTGAATTACTACTGATGAAAGAGGAATAAGGGCCAATACGCAATAGATTTTCATAATCCCAATAACCTGTTCCGGCAAAGGCTACTAATTTTATATCCCGTTGAAAACGTTTGTTATGATGTAGCGAATCTACCATCAGGTAAATACTTTTTTCATGCCTGGTAAGAGAATCTAACCGGTGCATTGCCCAGTAACTATCAGGCTTTTCATAATTTGTTACTTTTTTCTGATTCATCAGGTTTCCGATAACCAATTCCGGCTCGTTGGTATTAATATTAATTTTGTCAAGTACGCTGGTGCTTTTTGCAATTAAACTGAGGCTTTCTTTATTTTCCGGAACAGGAATACCAAGCAGCGAAAGACCTGCTTCAAATTTCACTTCAGAATAGTACTTGGAGGGCATATATACCATTTTGTCTGAGGTAGAGTCATATATCTGCTTGTAACCCTGGCTGTAATTAATGTCTTTAACAAAATTCAAATTGGCTGTTTTAGTAAGATTCATATCAACACTTTCTATAGCATAAGAACTGTCATTTATCCATAATGTCCCCGTAAATGCTCTTTCATATGCGCGAAGTGGAACAAAACGTATTTGCCTGAGTATATTTCCGTTTTCAACAAGGGTATCACCCATAAAAAACGAGTAATAGCTGAAAGCGTTATTGTTAAGCGGGCTTACATAAGTTTGTTCAAATACAGGTATCCAGTTGTTATACACATTAAACGAAAAATAAAATTTTTCCAAATGCCTCAGCAAATCATCTGTTTTCAGTCCTAGAGTTTTTTTTGCGACGATGTTTTCCCTTTCAATTTTCGGAGAAACAGCATGATAATTATTGGTAATGATCTCAGAAAAGTATATAGGCAATTCTTTATCGTACTTGCTGCTTGAATCCAAGCCTGAATAAATTGAAGCCATTACTCCCTTAAGGCTCTTCTTGCTCAATTTTTTATAATCCATATTATCGAGATCAAGTTCATTCCGGGTATACCGCTGGTAAGTATAGCTATGAAAACGTTCAGGATTATTATAAGACTTGTGTTCAATTACTTTTTCCATGAACGATTTCCCTGGTTTTTTAGGCACGCTAACGATAATTTCCTGTAAGTTGGCTGCGGTATTTTTCATTTCCAAAATCAGATTTGTCGTATGTAACTTTTGAAGGGAGACCTTCAACAGGTCATATCCTATATTAGTAATCAAAAGAGTATCGTACCATTCATCGCTTCTTATATGAAATGAGCCATCAGCTTTTGTAAGTGTACTGCCTGCATGTCCTACTAAATGAACAGTAGCGTATGGCAAAGGTTGTTTAGTGGTAGCATCAATTAACCTTCCTGAAACAGAAAAGATATTCTGACAATAAGATGCATCCCGAATAAAAACAAAGAGTAAGAAAGAGATAATTATTCTGAGTTTTGATTGAGGCATATTTATATTTAATAAAAAGCAGGTTGATACCATTAATAAGTTGCTTCACTGGTTATAATAAGTAAGAGTTGTAGTATCGAATAAAAATGGTTGGGTTTATTAGAAAATAATTGCTCACATGTAAAATGCATTTATTACTACCGGATAAATAGCTTACGTTTTATCTATCTTAGTTCGGTCGCTGTTAATGATTTGGTAATGGAGAACGAAATGAAGCCTAATTCAGAAAGTAAACAGAATCAGCTACTAATCTTGCCCAGGATAGAGATATTTAAACAAATGTATGCATTGGAATAATTTTTTAAATATAACCCAACCATTTTCTTCAGCACCTACAACTATGTTATTAAAGCAAACCAACTTCTTGGAACAAACAAACCAACTGATACCTGCCTGTATTAACGGTGACAGGTATTCACAAAATCAGTTATATAAATTGTTTGCTCCTAAAATGTTTGCTGTATGTCTGCGATACTCCCAAAACAGGGAAGAAGCTGAAGAAATAGTTCAGGAAGGATTTGTTCAAGTGTTCAGATCCTTACATAATTTCAGGTTTAATGGTTCATTCGAAGGATGGATAAGAAGAATTATGGTTAATTGTTCAGTTCAACATTATAGAAGCAAATCTAAAATGCATGTGGTAGTAAATCTGGATACAACTAATGTGGAAGAGATGGGAGATGAAGACATTTCAGCACAATTAGGGAAAAAGGAATTATTGAAAATGATCCAGTCTCTTCCACCTGCTTATCGAATGGTATTTAACCTTTACGTGTTTGAAGGAATGAAACACTGGGAAATCGCAGAACATTTAGGTATCGCTGAAGGAACATCTAAATCCAATCTTTCTGATGCAAAAGTTATTTTGAAAAAAGCTGTTATAAACAGCCTAAAAATTGCCAAACGAAATTTATAATATGGATAAAAATTTACCCGATATAGAAAATTTGTTCAGATCGAATCTTGATGATAATGAAGAGATGCCTTCCTCAAAAGTGTGGGAAGGTGTTGAACAGAGTTTAGATAAAGATAATGTCTTAACAATTAAAAAAAAATATAGTAACCTAAAACGGGTAGCCGTTCTTCTACTATTGCTTTTAACTGGATTATGTATTTATGATTTGCATAAAAGTTACCAGAAAAGGGAGTTAGCTACAGGAAACAAATCCATAAATAAAGGTATTGTAAAGCCTGAAGGTTATAAAAACAAAACTAATATCATTACACCGCTTCGGACAGATTCGTTCAAACTGGTTATGAAAGTTAAAACCAATATTGCAAAAGGTTTATCAATGCTTAGTAAGGAAGACGCTTCTATAGTTAAAGTAAAGAAAGCAAAAAGGATGAGTAGTGAATATTTTGTAAAGAGCGATTTAAAGCAGAAGGAACGAAATGTCTTTAGTTCAAAAAACAAAGTATTCTCAACACAAAGAAATGAGATTGTTGATACGAAAAAACCACACAAAATACTAACAGAAACCTATTCTGTTAATCAAACAAACAGATCTGGCCATGGCCATAAGAGTTTGCCTGTTAAGGGCCGTGTTGCAGAAGATCAAAATAAATTTTTTCAATCTGAGATAAGTTCCTTTCCTGATAGAGGCAAATTTAATGTAAGTATGATGAATACGATAAAAATAAAGCCAGCTGTAATTTTAATTACAACTGCCGACATTAACAATAATTTAAGTAGTGTTAAAAAGGTTCAGGATCAACGTACAGCTACGCCTTCAAAATTGTCTGTCTCCCTGTTTTTCTCTCCTGACTTTGCCTGGTACCGGTTACAAAACGACGTGCCTGATAACCATGCAGCTGATGCCGATGAAATTGAAAAAAGCGAACAGCATGATTTTTCATCTTCTGTTGGAGCATTGATTGATTATAAGTTAAGTAAGCACTGGAATATTCAATCGGGTCTTACATTTTCAAATACTACGATTACTGTTGAGCCAAAAACGATTTATGCTCAGGCAGATAATTCAGGATCTGTAAAATATCGCTTTAATACCTCGTCCGGCTATAGTTATATTCTTCCATCATTTAGCAGTTCACCGGGTATCGGAGACAGCTTGTATGCCTTTACATCTACTCATACCCTTCAATATATAGGCATCCCATTAGCCATCAAATATAATTTCACAAAGGGTAATTTTAATTTCAATGCTATGCTTGGACTTTCTACTAATTTTTTAACAAAAGGAAAGATAGAGACGGTTCTTGAAAAAGGAACTTCTAATGAAGCGGAAATCATTAATAATATCCAGGGATTAAAATCAACCTATTTAAGTGGTTTGCTTGGAGTTGGGGCGGAATATAACTTAAGTAAACGCACTGCAATAACATTTATGCCAACAGCAAGATTCGCTATTTCAGCTATTAATAAAGGCACCGTTGTAAAATCGTATCCTAATTCATTTGGTCTCGCGACAGGTATTCGTATAAAGCTGTGATAAAATTTTATTGATCCGGCATTTATATAATACTATTCTTTATATAATCCGGATTTCGAGAGGCTTTGAATTAATTGCATTAATATCTTTTTTCATTAGCGTTTTGATGTGGAAATTTTAAATCCGTGGAAAACCTTACCTATAGCGGATTCATAAGATTTGTGTAGTGAAACGAATTGAATTATTCTAAGTAATAATTTCGCTTACACGATTGATAATCAATGTCATTTTTTTAAAATTTTGTAACATCAAAACGCTAATGATCTTTTTTAAAAGTTAATAGACTACAGATAGCATGTCCACTTGTAAGTATAATTGTTTAAGAATTCTGTTCATTACTATCTTATCATTTTTTATCGCTTCCGGCTTTGCTTATGCACAAGAACCATCAAACCGTATTGTAGGAAAATGGATTTCAATTCAGGGAAATGTAATTATTCAGGTATTTAAGGATTCTTATGCATTCAAAGGAAAGGTAATCTGGTTTAGAGATACTGATGATAAGAGCCGGCCAATGAACTCACGAACTGATATTCATAACCCTGATGTCAACTTACAAAGCCGCAAAATTTTAGGGCTTGATGTCCTTGAAGGACTCACTTACAATGCAAGAGGCAACCGCTGGGAAAACGGAAGAATTTATGATGTAAAGACAGGCAGGGTGTGGAGTTCAACAATATGGATGGAAAGTGAAGACCTTCTTAAAGTGCGGGGATTCTGGCATTTTGAATTTATTGGACGTACAATGAATTTCAGACGCTTATAACAGTAGTGTTATGTCATCTATGAATTGCCACATATGCTTTCAGCCGTCAGCTTTCAGCTATCAGGAGGAATACATATTTACACTTTGCTTTGCTGACTGCTAATAGTGATAATATTTTAAAGTCAGCTCATGCTTGACACGACACTAAATTATTATTCCACCAGGCAGAGAATAAAATCTTATTCATGATTACTATTTCTTAAGCAATCTTCATACAAATTTGGTTAATCACTTTTGTTACATTATTTAGTTTGGCTAAACGTTTTCATTGTAGTAACAAAAATATCTTTTATCTAACCCAACTATTGTTTCTTATCCTTACAACTATAAATATATAAATGCTTTCACGCAAATAATTTCTTACCCAACACCATAAAAAATATGGTGTTTATTATTAATTAAATTGTTTTATTATGACAAATTTAAAATCAAGAACGATTGTACTGGCAATTGCCACTGTAATTTCTGTAAGCTTTTTTTCTTCTTGCGAAAAGAAAGACGTGGCTGCGTCCACTACCACGCTAAGAACCAAAGAAATTGTTTTAAACGCGACAGCAGGCAGTAATGTCAATGGTAAAGCAGTTTTTGCAGAGAACGCCGATCACTCAGCAAATATTCTTATTACCTTACAAAATACAGTCAAAGATACCCTGTTAGTAATGCATATTCACAATGGCACCATTGCTTCTCCCGGCACCATTGCAATTCCTTTAAGCAATATAATGGGTACAGGCGGACAGGCAGTTGGCACAACTCTAAATGTTACAACAGCTACTTCATCTGCTGGTTCAGTAGCAAATATTACCTACGATAATATCATTACTTATGCAGGGTATTTCGAAGTTCATTCCAGTGCATTACCAACTGGTAAAATGGTGGCAAACGCAGATATTAAATAATTTTCCCAATCATAAAATTCAATTAAATGAAAAAAATAGTTTTATTAGTACTGACAGCAACGATAGTTTTTATTGCCTGTTCCAAGGATAATAAAAATGAGAAGTCAGAAAATACTTGCCCGGTAGTTACAGTTAGTATGGTTCCCCAGGTAGTTAAAGACTCATTTGAAATCAGGTATCCGGCCAACACTGTTATTACCTGGTTCAATAAAGACAGTGTTGGTTATTGTGCATATTTCGCTGTAGCAGGTATTGATAAACTTGCCCAGTTTTCAAATAACGGATTATTTATCATGGAAGAACTGGAAACAAACCAGGAAGGACAAAATGAAGACAGCACAGCCACAGCAGGTAAAGGTATTACAGGTTGCGAATGTGACCTTCATAAAGAGCACGATTAAACATTCAATATAGCGAAGAGTTTAGTTTTGGTATCTTGGATTTAAGTCCCCTCCTTATTCTTATGTGAGGGGCTACTTTAGAATTTTGTGACAGGGAAAATTTATTAAAAGCAATATTAATGAAACAAAAAATCGCATTACTTCTAATGACCCTGCTACCGATTTTATCCATGGCGCAAACTAAAATCACTATCAGTGGATACGTTAAGGATACGAAAACCGGTGAAGCCCTGATTGGGGCGAGTGTTTATATCACTAACGAAAAGAGGGGTACTACATCCAATGCATATGGATTCTATTCTATCTCCGCAAAAAAAATCGATTCATTGGGGGTAGTTATTTCTTACCAGGGGTATCAACCTGAGCTATTCACCATAGCAGGAAAAATTGATATAACAATCGATTACAGCTTACAGGAAAAATCAAATGAACTTACAGAAGTGGTGGTAAGTTCAGTAAGGAATGATAACAATATCTCAAAATCAAGAATGAGTGTGATTAGTATTCCTATGAAACAAATCAGGACATTGCCAGCCATTGGTGGAGAAAGGGATATCCTAAAAATTATTCAGTTATTGCCAGGCGTTCAATCCGGTCAGGAAGGCACAACCGGTTTTTATGTACGAGGGGGTAATACCGATCAAAACCTTGTACAGCTTGACGAAGCTACTATATATAATCCCAATCATCTGTTTGGCTTGTTCAGCACTTTTAATACCAACGCTTTAAATAGTGTTACGTTGATTAAAGGCGGGTATCCTGCACAATACGGTGGGAGACTTAGTTCGATTCTTGATATAACCATGAAAGAGGGAAACAAGAAAAAGTTCAGTGGCGAAGGTGGAATTGGACTAATTTCTTCTAACCTTACGCTGGAAGGCCCCATTAAAAAAAACAAATCATCATTTATTATCTCTGGCCGAAGAACATTTATTGATTTGCTTACGCCCCTGGTCGTTCCCAAAAATAAGAATAACACTGATTATTATTTCTATGATGTAAATGCAAAAGTGAACTTTGAGCTGACCAAAAATGATCATTTATACCTTAGTTTTTTTAAAGGATTGGATAATGCGAAATATGCCGGTGCCAACAGTTTAAACTATGGAATTAATTTTGGCAACAGTACTGGAACGGCAAGGTGGAACCATTTATTCAATAAAAAGCTATTTGCAAATACTTCTTTCATATACAACGACTATCATTTAAGCCTGACCACTACTCAAGATCAGTATTATGCCCTGCTTTATACTGGTATCAAAGATATTAATGTTAAAACTGATTTCAGCTATTTCACTTCCTCCTCTCAAACTATTAAGGCAGGGGTGAATTATTCTTACAGCACGCTCTTTCCTTCTACATCATCAGCGAAAGTGCCACGAAACGGGAATATCGGCAAACCAAGTTTAGACAGCATACAACGTAAATATTCTTCCCAGGTAGCTTTCTATGTTAACGATGATATTACGCTGTCCGAAAATATCAGCGCTAGTGTTGGTTTACGTGTTCCCTTGTTTATTAGTGGGGATATACAATACCTTCGATACGAGCCAAGGGCTACTATTAAATACCAATTAGACAATGCTACTTCCTTAAAAGCGGCTTACACCGTAATGAATCAGTTCCAGCACCTGGTGCCTAGCAGCACAGCTTCCTTACCTACAGATATCTGGATAAGCAGCAGTAAGGTTGTAAAGCCCCAGACAAGCCAGCAATGGGCGTTAGGATTTTTTAAAAATTTTGAGGACAATACCTACGAAGCAAGTATTGAAGGTTATTATAAAACAATGAATAATCAGGTATTGTTTAAAGAAGGAGCCCAGTCGCTCCAAAGTGACGATATTGATTCTAAACTAACCTTTGGAAAAGGCCACAGTTACGGAGTAGAAGTGTTTGTAAAGAAGAACGTTGGCAAACTAACAGGATGGTTATCTTATACGCTGTCATTTACCAACCAAAAGTTCGATTCACTTAATTTCGGCAATCAATTTCCTTTTGCATATGATAAGCGGCATAATATTTCAGTAGTAAGCACTTATGATGTAAATAAGCGCTGGACTTTTTCTGCTGCTTTTGTTTTTACCTCAGGAGGTGCATTCACGCTTCCAACAGGACGAGCTGCCGTGTATGGAGATGGAACATTATACGACGGAACTTATTATGACTACACCGGAAGAAATAATTACCGGTATCGCTCCTATCACCGCCTAGATCTAAGTGCAATATATCACAGGCCTGCAAAAATATTTGGTAAAAAATATAATTCCGAATGGGTGTTTAGTGTATATAATATTTACAGCAGGCATAATCCTTACTTTATTTACTTAACAAAAGATGCGGTTACCAGCCAGGTGCAAGCAAGAGAAGTTTCCCTGTTGCCTATAATACCGAGCATCAGTTACAATTTTAAATTTTAAGAGTGAATCCAATAAAAAATATTCTGATCTGCTTGTTTATATTTTATGCAACTGCCTGTAATATCATTACTCCTCTTATTCATAATGTACCAAAAGAAAATAACGCACGGCTTTTTCCAAAAAGACATATTAGTAAAAGTGACAGTGTTTTCCATTTTTTTGAACCTTTACTTAAAAATAATATCGGAAGATCAATAAAAGTTGATGAGAGAAATATTGACCCAAGCGGAATTGACCTGGATGGAATGGTAAAACTTCATCATACGCTTTCTTTCATGATTATACGAAACGATACCATTGTATATGAAAGCTATGCACCAAAATTTAATGATACCAGCACCGTATCAAGTTTTTCCGTAGCTAAATCATTTGTATCCACCCTGATAGGCATGGCTATCGATCAGGGAAAAATCAGCAGTGTTGATCAATCTATAACAGATTTCATACCTGAGTTAAAATATAATGGATTTGAGCCTATTACAATAAACAATTTGTTAAAACATACTTCGGGTATTGAATTTTCAAAGTCTTCTTTTAATCCAAATTCAGACAATGCACAATTTTATTATGGAAATGATTTAAGAGTGAGGATGCTCAATTCAAAAATTGCTGAACCACCAGGGGTTCATTTTAACTATGAAAGTGAAAACTACCAATTATTGGGATTAATAATTGAGCGAGCTACGCATGAAACGTTATCCGTGAATTTAGAAAATAAATTATGGCATCCCCTGGGTATGGAGCATACCGCATTCTGGAACCTTGATAATAACAGTAATACCGGTATTGAAAAAGCTTTTTGCTGTTTAAATGCTACACCCCGGGATTTTGCCAAATTAGGTAGACTCTATTTGCGCAAAGGTAACTGGAATGGCAAGCAACTAATTTCAGAAAAATGGATCTATACATCAACACATCCTGATACAATTGCAGGGGGGAAATTTAATTTTCAATACAACTGGATAACCGGCCCTGAAAATTATGGAAGCTATTATGCTGCGGGATTATATGGGCAATACATCTATATATACCCAAAAAAAAATGTTATAATCGTCCGTTTTGGCAAGGAATCCCTGAATTATAATCCGGCTTACTGGAAAGAAACATTTCTTCAGATAGTCGACCAACTTTAAATTATCCCATGAAAAATAAGATATCACTCACTTCATTAATACTCATATTTATGGTAATAGCATCCTGTGAAAAAAATATTACCATAAAGCAACAGCCTTATCAAACTAAAGTTTCAATTCAATGCCTGATAACACCCAATCAAAAGCCGATACTCTACCTGAACAGAACCGTGCCCTACTTCGATCCTAAAATTAACACCAGGGAATTGACTATTGATAATGCCAGTGTTATAATAGATGATGGAAGTTATGTAAATAATCTACATTTTGACTCATTGTATAACTTTCATTTCTGCCGGTATGAATATTTTTACAAAGGGCTTCAGGACATTCAATCAAACAAAATATATACCCTTACCATCAATTATAAGGGGGCAAGCTATACGGCACAGGCGACCACCAACCTGATTTCTACACCCATTACATCAACCGGCTATGTGCACGTTTTTAAAGATTTGTATGGTGAGCATGAAGGCGTTGTTCTTGGCTATACGGATAAGCCAGGAACAGAAAATTACTACCGCTATGAGATGGGAAGAATGATTGACAGCAGTGTAAAAAGCGTTGGAGGTGTTAAAAGCAGCTGCACCTTCGGACAAAAATATTATGTAAAAGAAGTTGGTCGAACAATTTATGCAGATAAGAATCTGGACGGACTCCCCTTGACTTTCACAATTGAACCGACCTATTCACACAAAAAAAATGATTCGGCTTATATTAGCCTGCAATCAGTTGATAAAAATATTTATTCTTTCTACGACAACCTTGACAAGCAAAAGTTAGCGCAGTTCAATCCCTTTGTAGAACCGGTGTTTGTTGTACCGGGACAGTTTAGAGGTGCTATTGGTGTTTTTGGGGCTTACGCTGTCTCTGAATCAGTTTTATTCGTATATCCGGAATGAAAAAGAATGATAGGTAAGAAAGAAAAAGTATTAGCAGTCATTATACTTCCAATGATGCTACTAACATGATTTGCAACGTTAAGCCAATTATACTTGTGTGATGAAGTATGGATGTAAAATTATTTTACCACTCTTTTTCTGGATATGGCCAGCAGGTACATAGTATTAGCAAAGCTTCGAACAACCGGATACTTTGCATTGATGCCGCTGAATACCTGACACTTGAATTGGTGAATGAATTACAGGAAGAGCTCCTAAGTGTTAGTTTGCATTGGCTTTTAAATACCAATTAACTTGGTTTCAGAGGAATGCAATTCAGGAATTGCAAAGAAAGTAACCGTTACTCAGTAAAATTTTTCAACAAAAAATATGCTGTTGTTAGCAAGGATCACTTACATATAAGAATTGACATTACTGGCCATGTAAAAAAGATGAAAATCCTAATACTCCATTATAAATACATGGATGCTTACCAATGCATATCCAAGTTCAATAATGATTCCACTTTTGGCGCAGTTACCGCTATTAATAAAAAGGAATGACGGTTACACTTATAAATAATAATAGCTATGCCATTTTGCTTTATTAAATCGTATTTGTTTGAAAGAAATATTTTAAACTGTAAAAATGGATTTTACTGGTCTGTGCTACACGCTTTTTATTATTTTTTAGAATTTATTAAAATCAAAGATCTCCAAAGCAAAGTACTGGAAAGGAAATGAAATAGTTGTAAACAGTATTCTTATACGAATGTCGTTACCGGATTTTAATAATATTGTAATAATTAATCAGATTGTTTTACATATACAAATATCCATGTGTTCTTTGTTGTCTATAAAGATGGAGATGCAAAAAAATGAATAAAAGCGCTATTACTTGAAACTTACAACCACGCAACGTTTCTGATAAATTTAAGTATACGGGATCAAATAAATATTTATAATTATGAAAAAGACACTATTAATAAGTAAGCCTCCAACCTACCCCATCCTCTAAAAATATTTTTATTGCAGAAAAAAGCTTACGGGCTGATAGCACTTGGCTACAGGTGATTAACTTTGATGCAAACAGTTTAGTTGATGTCCCAATTTTTC
>JAABUK010008933.1_pt1 | contig 13874 bp, 6 predicted proteins | sample 5559141 | NCBI WGS metagenome assembly JAABUK01 (sample SAMN10711869, study PRJNA513367) | rock metagenome | isolation source: Antarctica rocks | place: Antarctica: Victoria Land, Pudding Butte nord | collected 2016-01-03
GACATCAATAACGATGGATGGCCGGATCTTTATGTAACGAACGATTATGTTGAAGAAGATTATTTGTATATAAATAACCACGACGGAACTTTTTCAGAAAAATTAAAGGAGGAGCTAGGACATATTTCAAATTTTTCGATGGGCTGCGATATTGCAGATATCAATAATGATGGATGGACCGATGTGTTCACATTGGATATGCTTCCCGAAGACAACAAAAGGCAGAAACTGATTTATATGCCTGATAATTATGAACTGTATAATAACCAGGTGCAAAATGGTTTCTATCACCAGCTGATGAGAAATATGTTACAGCTCAACAATGGCAATGGCACTTTCAGTGAAATAGGCCAGCTGAGTGGTGTGTTCTGTACTGACTGGAGCTGGGCATCACTGCTCGCAGACTTCAATAATGATGGAAATAAAGATATTTTTATTACAAATGGATATGGCCGCGACATGACCAACCGTGACTTTGTAAAATTTTATGGAAACGAACGGCTGAAATATTTACGAGGGGAAAAGAGTGACAATATGTTCAGGATGTTGCAGAGCATTCCGGTTACTCCTTTGCATGATTATCTGTATTTAAACAATGGCAATCTTCAATTTTCTGATGTTTCACTTGCATCAGGGTTCGATAAACCAACGCTTTCGAATGGCGCTGCCTATGCGGATCTTGATAACGACGGAGACCTCGACCTTGTTATTAATCATCTTAATGCCCCTGCAGAAATTTACCGTAATATGCTTGTAGAAAATGGAAATGGCGGCAATTGGGTGCAGTTCAACATTAAGGGGAAGGGCCTAAATAGTTTTGCTCTTGGAGCCGTGGTTACAGTATATACGCCGAAGGGATTAATGAAGCTCGAAAATTATCCTGTGCATGGATTCCAGAGCTCAATGCATGTGCCCCTGCATACAGGTTTGCCTTCTCAGCAAATTGATTCAGTGGTAATAAAATGGCCCGATGGAAAGATAGAAACACTGATGACCGTGAAGGCCAACATTACTAATAATATCAGTTATCAAACTGGTCAGAAAGATCCTGGCCATGTGAAAAATGTTACATCCGTTTTTTCTGCATCAGCGAATTCATTCCCATATGTGCACGTTTCACCCGAAACAAATGATTTCAAGGAACAACCCTTATTGCCGAATATGATTTCGTATAATGGTCCGCGAACCGCTAAAGCGGATGTTAATAAAGACGGACTGGAAGATATTTTTATTTGCGGTGCCCAGGGACAGCCAGGCAAGCTGTTTATCCAGCAAAAGGATGGTAGCTTCTTAGAAGACGCTCAGCCCGATTTTATAAAAGACGCTTTGTCCGATGATGTTGATGCGGTTTTTTTTGACGCCGATAACGATGGAGACGAGGACCTGTATGTAGTAAGCGGAGGTTATAATTTTAACCAGGGCGACAAGGAATTGCAGGATCGCTTATACATCAATACCAACGGTAAATTTTATAAAAGCATTCAATCATTACCGGTAGAATCACTGAGTGGTTCATGCGTGAGAGTGGCAGATATTGATAACGATGGTGATGTAGATATTTTTGTGGGAAGCAGGGTTGTACCGGGCAGATATCCTGAATCGCCGGGGAGTGTTCTGCTGATTAATAATGGAAAGGGAGTGTTTACAAATGCGCCTGCAGCAATGCGCGGGGTGTTAGATTCGTTGGGAATGGTAACGGATGCAGCATGGGTGGATGTTGACAACGATGGCAGAAAGGACCTGATCGTTTGCGGTGAGTGGATGAAACTGCATTTATTTTTGAATAAGAATGGAAAGTTGACAGATCTTTCTGAGCATTATTTTCCTGATTCTTTAAAAGGCTGGTGGAACCGTTTGCAGCTTGCAGATATGGATGGAGACGGCGACATGGATCTCATTGCAGGTAACTGGGGTTTGAACAGTCCTTTAAAGGTGAGCAGATCGGAACCTGCAATAATGTTTTATAATGATTTTGACAACAATGGCTCCGTTGATCCCTTGATTTGTTATTACATGCAAGGGAATTCTTACCCAATGGCCAGCCGCGATGAGATGACGGACCAGATAGTTAGCCTGCGGCAAAGATTCCCAACGTATGATTCTTATGCAAATGCCACTATCGAGGACATACTGACACCCGAACAGTTGAAAACAGCAAAACAATTATCCGCCAACTACTTTGAAACTACTTATTTTGAAAATAACAAAGGGGTATTTGAAGCCCGGAAACTTCCATTGCAGGCGAATTTTTTTCCTGTCTATGCAATAAGCACTGGTGATTTTGACCACGATGGGAAACAGGATATTTTATTGGCAGGTAATACAGACCATGCAAGAATAAAAATCGGAAAGATAGATGCAGGTTACGGAGTGTTATTAAGAGGAGACGGGAAAGGGCATTTCGAATATGTGCCTCAACTTAAATCGGGATTATCAGTGAAAGGTTGTACAAGGGATGTAATTAAGCTAAACGGAAAGAATGGTGATCGTGTGATCTTCGCTATAAATAATCATGCTCCTGTAATTTATTCGTATTGAAGTGTTGAAACATGAAGAAGATAATAGTATTTGTTGTTGCTGTGATATGGATGAACCCTGGACATGGGCAGAATAGGATATCGTTCGCTACAGGCGATTATGTCCGTGCATTGAAACATGCAACAGATGTGATGGTAAATGATGTTACTTCACCGGTAGCAGCATCAAGATATTATGGGTATATAAATCTGGCCGCTAATGAAACTGTCGCACTGTTTGATAAACAACAACCCCATTTTGCAGGATTCGTAAAAGGGTTGAAATTAATAACAGTTGATGATGCTCTTATTAAAAAAAGTGATCCTGAACTGGCGGTAATTCTTGCTTTGTATAAATCAGGAGCCAGGCTGCTTCCTTCCGGGTATATACTTCAGAAGAATTATGATTCTTTAAAACTTATTGCAAAAAAAAGAAAAAACCTGTCTTCTGAAAAAATAAGTGCAACTGTTGAACTTGTTGATAAGGTGGTTGAACAAGTGCTTAAATACGCGTATGAAGATGGATTCGTTAAGCTTAGCGGTTTAAGGAGGTTCACTCCTTCAAGCGGTGATGAATACTGGCAACCCACCGCCCCTGGCTTTATATCAGCCATTGAACCACACTGGAACATGCTCCGAACATTCATTCTTGATTCATGTTCACAATTTGCTGGCGGGCCCCCAAATAAATATGACACTGATACCAGCTCGCCTTTTTATAAACAATTGAACGAAGTATATGAGCTGGAAAAAAACCTTCCCCGAGAAAAAGCAGCAATCGCTATGTTCTGGGATTGCAATCCCTTTGCGCTGCAACAGGTTGGCCATCTTGAATTCGGAATTAAAAAAGTATCGCCGGGCGGACACTGGATGGGAATTACCGGCATTGCCTGTAAAAAGAAAAAATTTAGTTTATCAAAAACTGCTTATGTGCACACTATAGTTGCAATCGGGATGGCAGATGCGTTCATTTCGTGCTGGAACAACAAATACAAGTATAACAGGGTAAGACCTGAAACAGCTATTAAAAAACTCATAGACCGCAATTGGTTTCCATTGCTTCAAACCCCACCTTTCCCTGAATATACATCAGGCCACAGTGTCATTTCCACAACCGCATCTACCATTCTCACTCATTTATTCGGTGATCACTTTTCTTTTACTGACGACACTGAAGAAGAATTTGGACTTCCACCAAGGAAATTTAATTCCTTTACTATGGCATCGAAAGAGGCAGCCATTTCAAGATTGTACGGCGGAATCCATTTCAGGGACGCGATTGAAAACGGTGTAAAAGAAGGTGAACAAATTGGGAAGTTCGTTATTACACGTAGCCCTGATAGCCAGGAAAATAATAAGAATAACGTAAGAACACTTTCTCAGCAGTTAAAAAATAAAGATCAATGACACATCGCAGGCAATATGGATTTTTTAAAATTTCTTATGTAGCATTCAAATTTTTTTTTTCTGCTGTGGTGATGGCAATATTAATTGTTGAAATCTTTTCCGCCTGTACGCAAACTCATTCAAAAAAACAAAGCGAAGTGATTTGGAATAAAGATCTTCCTGTGATTGGATCCCAATCTTCACCACGCACTGCAGACCTTAACAAAGACGGGACATTGGACATTGTTATCGGTGCGGGAAAAAACGAATTTCAGAAAAGTGACATGGGAATCCTTGCGTTTGATGGAAGATCGGGAGAGCTGTTATGGAAGCAGGAATCCGTTGATCAGGTGTATGGCTCAGCAACGTTATATGACGTAACAGGGGATCAGGTAAAAGATATATTTATTGGTGGGCGATCTCCCCAACTGAAAGCTATCGATGGAAGATCCGGTGCCTTATTATGGGAGTTTAAGTACGAACGATACAATAATGATCCGATTATGCATTATGCTCACTTCAATTTCAATAATAGTGTTCTGGTTCCCGACCAGAACAATGATGGCTTGGAGGATCTCCTTACGATGAACGGTGGCAATGCCTATGCCGAACCTTATTCGAAGACAGAGCGGTATCCCGGAGTGCTCATGTTGCTGGATTCTAAAACAGGAAATGTGATAGCTGCAGATACAATGCCCGATGGAAAAGAATCGTATATGACGCCGTTGTGTTTTTCTCAGCCCGGAAGCAAGGAGCTATTTATTGTTTTTGGAACAGGAGGAGAAACCATTGATGGGAATCTTTATATATCCAACCTTTCACAACTGCTTTCAAAAAAGTTATCGATGGCTAAAGTCATTGCCACTGAAAAAGGACATGGTTTCATTGCCCCACCCATACTGGCGGATATTTCAGAAGATGGTTATCTTGATATCATTGCTATTTCACATGGAAGCAAAGCAATCGCGATTGATGGAAAAGATGATCACATTTTATGGATAAAATCGTTTCCCGGAACTGAATGCAGCAACAGCTTTGCAGCAGGATACTTTACCGATGACAATATTCCTGATTTTTTTACATTTATAAGCAAAGGCCAATGGCCCAACAGCACAGGCTCCATACAAATTATGCTCAACGGAAAGGATGGCAGCGTTGAATATATGGATTCTATCGGTTGTACAGGATTTTCATCACCAGTTGTTTATGATCTGAACAATGACGGACGTGATGAAGCTATTATCAGTGTGAATGATTTTGATTGTTCATTAGGGTATGCATCAAAGTCGCCCGGGGTAATGGAGAACAAACTGATAGCCATCGATTTCGTTAAAAAGTCAGTGAACACCATCGACCAGACTACAGGCTTTAAAAATATTTTTTCTACACCGTGGATTGGAGATCTTGACAACGATGGGTATCTCGATATTATCTATTGCCAATACTTCCATCATGCTGATCTGCTTTCGTTTCTTGGAATGAGAATAAAACGAATCGATACTCCTGTGCGGATAAAGAAGCATGTTGTATGGGGAGCGTACTTAGGTTCAAACGGAGATGGCTTGTTTGAAGGCAGGCATCATGATACTCAATAACAGGTTCTCCATTCTTTCGCGATCTTTGATAATTAAGATTGTAATGATCATTTAAAAACTCCAAAACTTAAATCACCTGACATGAAGTTTTTTTATCCGTGGTGGCTTTGTGCTTTTCTAATAGTAATCTCGTGTAACAACAAGCAATCCCAACCAACAAATGATTCCACTCCAATATTTCAATTACTCGGGCCGGAAAAAACCGGAATTAACTTTATTAACGAAGTTGTGGATGGTGAAAATTTTAATATTCTAACCTATCGTAACTTTTATAATGGAGGAGGCGTTGCGATCGGTGATATTAATAACGATTCATTACCTGACCTGTACTTTACAGCCAATCAAAAACCCAACAGGCTCTATCTTAATAAGGGAAACTTTGTTTTCGAGGATATTACAGACAAGGCCGGAGTAGGAGGAAAGATGGCGTGGAGCACTGGGGTTACAATGGCTGATGTAAATGCTGATGGCCTGCTGGATATTTATGTCTGTAATTCAGGTGATGTTGATGGGAATCTAAAAAAAAATGAATTGTTCATCAATAATGGAGACCTGACTTTTTCTGAAAAAGGCAGAGAATATAATCTTGACAATGAAGGTTACTCCACGCATGCAGCATTTTTTGATTATGATCAGGACGGTGATCTTGATTGTTATATCCTGAACAACAGCTTTAGGGATCCGGCTAAAATTGAGTTATACAGACAAGTTCGACAACAACCTTCACCAGGTGGTCATAAGCTTATGCGAAATGACGGAAACACTTTTACTGATGTAACTGCACAGGCAGGTATTTACAGCAGTGATATTGCCTTTGGTTTGGGAGTAGCTGTTTCCGACCTTAATGGGGATCATTTACCTGATCTGTATATAAGCAATGATTTTTGGGAGCGTGATTATCTATATATAAATAAAGGTGATGGGACATTCTCAGAGGAACTGCCTTCACGGCTGAACTATTGCTCCACATCCAGCATGGGAGCTGATATAGCCGATATCAATAATGACGGTCATCCGGACATATTTACAACCGATATGCTAGCTGGTGATAATTACCGGATAAAGACTACTATGGCCTTCGATCCATACCACCTGGAGGATCAGAAATACAGGGCTAATTATCACTATCAGATCACCCAGAATTGCCTCCATCTGAATGATGGTAATGCCGGTTTTGAAGAGATAGCTATGTTATCGGGTGTGGCCGCCACTGACTGGAGCTGGGGCGCTCTGATCTTTGATTTTGAAAATGACGGCAACAAAGACATTTTCGTGAGTAACGGAATTTTAAAAGATCTGATGTCATTGGACTTCCTTGAATTTATAGCGGATCGGGTTCGAACCCGTAATACGAATGAAAAGGGGAATTTTGATTATCGCAAATTTATTTCCAATATGCCGTCAAAACCATTGCAAAATTATGCTTTCTCAAATGTTGGTAATTTAACCTTCAGAAATAAGTCTGGCAGTTTGGGATTTTCTCAATTATCATACAGCAATGGGGCTGCTTATGGAGACCTCGATAATGATGGTGATCAGGATCTTGTTGTTAACAACACCAATTCAACAAGTTTTATTTACCGGAATGATGCAAAACAGGTTTTGGGAAATCATTTTCTCAAAGTAAGATTCTTAGGGTCAGAAAAAAATCGGTTTGGAATTGGTGCCGAAGTTAAAATTAAAGTCAAGGATGGTGTTAGGGTTCTTCAGAATTTCAATAGCCGTGGATTTCAAAGCAGTATAGAGCCGGTATTATTATTTGGTCTTAACAAAACAACATCAATCGATACCTTGCAGGTAACATGGCCAGACGGAAAAGTACAGGTTATGGCCAATGTTAAAACTGATCAGACAATTACCTTAAAAAATAGTGACGCCTCGGTTGAAAATAAGATTTCGAATGCGGATACCACACCGGCATTTGAAGAAGTAGGGAATAAATTAATTGATGGTGCTGCAATACATCATGAGGACAGGTATAATGATTTTGATTATGAACTCCTGCTGGTCAGGATGCTTTCAACAGAAGGTCCAAGATTAATTGAAGGTGATGTCAATGGTGATAAGCTGACCGATTTTATCTTGCTTGGTGCTGCCGGTGATCCGGATAAACTCTATATTCAAAAAGCCGATGGAACCTTTTCCTTCCGGGCAACCCCGGCATTCAATAAAAATGCCGGAACCTTCGAAAGCACCTGTGGTGCTTTGTTCGATTATGATAAAGACGGCGATCTTGATCTTATGATCGGTTCAGGTGGAAATGAAATTGAAATGAGCAAAATGAATTTCTCTCTAAGAGCATACATGAACGATGGAAAAGGAAATTTTTCAATTGCACCTTCTGCTATTCCGCACTTTCTTGGAAATTTTTCAACACTTGTAACTGATGATTTTGATGGTGACGGCGATGCTGATATCTTTTTAGGGGCGCGTAATGTTCCCGGTAATTATGGACTTCCTCCAAGGTCTTATTTGCTGATCAATGATCGTGGTTCGTGGACCGACATAGCTCCACCATCCCTGGCAAATGTTGGTATGGTAACCGATGCATGCTGGACTGATATAGATTCAGACGGAGATAAAGACCTGGTGGTTGTTGGCGACTGGATGGCCATAAGCATTTTTAAGAATGAGAATGGAACGTTTCAAAACAAAATCACGATTCCCAATAGCAACGGGTGGTGGAACAGAATTAAAGCTGCGGATCTGGATAACGACGGTGATCAGGATTTCATTCTGGGTAATTGGGGGTTGAATACTAAGTTCAAGGCCACACCTGAAAAGCCATTAACAATGTATGTGAATGATTTTGATAGTAATGGAAAGAGCGAATGTATCATTAACTGGTATCCTCCACTGGATTCAACTTCTTACCCCTTTGCAACCAAAGCAGAGATGACGTCTCAATTGCCAGGATTAAAAAAACAGATTCTGAGATATCAGGATTATGGTAATAAAACATACGATTCGCTGTTTTCTGCAGAATTGCGTAGTAGAGCTTTGGGATATGAGGCAAATTATTTGCAAAGCGCAGTGTTATGGAACAATAGTGGAACCTTTCAATTGGAAGCCTTGCCTCTCGAGGCGCAGGTATCACCTGTTTTTGGAATTGTTGCAGACGATATTGATGGGGACGGTAAAAAAGATATCTGGCTTGGTGGAAACTTTTATGCGCTTAAGCCGCAGGTTGGAAGGCAAAATGCCAGTAAGGGTGTTTATCTGAAAGGGAATGGCGGGAAGTCTTTTACCTATATTTCTCCGAGCGAATCGGGTATAAAAGTCGAAGGGGAAGTTCGGGATGCAGGGATCATTCAGATTAAAGGCTCAAAGCACCTGATTGTGGGAAGAAACAATGCAAGCGTTTTGTTATTCGAAAAAAAGAAAAATAAGGTAGTGTTAGCATCCGCCCAGTTAAGCAGATAGCATACTTTAGTATATCTTTAAATACAATTACATGAAATATAACTTTTTACCCACAGTAATATTGTTTGTACTTATCACAGGTTGTGAGCAAGCAAAGCACCTCAAGGATAGCAGTACAAATAATAATTACGGTTCTTTCTCTATCAAGCGCGGGACAAACATCGCTCACTGGTTGTCGCAAAGCGACAGAAGGGGAGATGAAAGGTCTTCCTTCTTCACTCAAAAAGATATTGCATTTATTAAATCCGCGGACTTCGATCATATCCGGCTTCCTGTAGACGAGCAACAATTGTGGGATTCAGCTGGCAAAAGATATGATGATGCTTTTCAATTGCTCGGGAACTGCCTGAAGTGGGCCAATAGTGCCGGTTTAAGGGTCGTGCTTGACCTGCATATTCTGCGTTCTCATCATTTCAATGAAGCAGAAAAGCCACTATGGACACAACCGGCTGCACAGGATAAATTCATACAGCTATGGAAAGATCTTGCTGCTGCTGTACATAAATGGCCCAACGGAATGCTGGCTTATGAATTCATGAATGAGCCGGTGGCAGACGATCCAGAACAATGGAACCGGCTGCTGGCAAGAGTTGCTGATTCAATACGAAGCTGGGAACCTGAGAGAATGCTGGTTATAGGATCAAACCGTTGGCAGTCCGCCAATACATTCGACCAGTTAAAAATCCCTGCGAATGATAAAAATATCCTGCTAAGCTTTCATTTTTATGAGCCATTTCATCTCACCCATTATAAGGCCTCATGGACAAAGCTGAAAGATTTCAATGGGCAGGTTCAATATCCAGGACAGGTAGTTGTCAACGGAACAACAGATGAAGAAAAAAAGGTGTATAACAGGGAAACTCTCGAGACAATGATGACAAAACCAATTCATTTGGCAGATAGCCTGAAACTCCCTTTATATTGCGGCGAATTTGGAGTGATTGACGGATCGCCTCGTGATTCAAAAATGGGATGGTATAAGGATCTTGTCGCCATTTTTGAAAAACATAATATCGCCTACGCCAACTGGAACTATAAGGCAGGCTCTTTCGGGATTGTTGATGGAGATATGAAACCAGATACCATGATGGTGAAAATTTTGACAGCAAAAAAATAGCGGCAGAGATTAGTTGCAAGTATGTACTCTGTTGTAAAAAGAGCCAAAAAGGCACAAAGAAAGAAATACAAGGAGCACAAAGACAGCCTCATAATCTACTAAAAGCAATAATTTAACGTCATTGGCTGATGGCACATCGCTTCTCGAGTTCAGCATCAATTAGAACAAATTACTTTCATCCTTTGCCAGGAACAGCTTCAACGAATTTATTATTCAATGATGAAAACGGGAAAATAGATAGGGTTATTGAACTAATCAAAAAGCCCTTGAAGATTCAAGGGCTTTTTGATACTTAAAATATAAATCGGCTATTCAGGACCACCTGCCCACCAAACTTTTGTTACATAATCATTTGCACTTGCACCAGTCTTAAAATTAGGATTGCCTGCAACTTCAGCATTTGGATATTTTAACTTTTGAGGTATCTTTCCACCTGTAACATTTCCAGGGTAATTGGTTGGAACCAATTTAGGAAAACCTGTCCTTCTCCAGTCAGACCAGGCTTCCCACCAGTTAAGGAAATGATTAACCCACATTTGATCACCAATCATTTCCAGGGCAGGTTTTGCAACATTATAAGGGTAAGTAGCAAGGTATGCATCCACTTTAGCATCGGTAACAACGAATGAAGGATCATAAATAATGTACATCTGCATTGATGCCCTTACACCCGCATTATAATGGGCTACAGCGCCAGCTGCGGTGAGGCCACCAATGCCTCTTTGTGAAGCTTCAGCTAAAAGAAGCTCAACTTCACCATAGTTCATAAGCATATACGGTTCAGCTCTGTCTAACAACTTAGGGTTGATCTTTGAATACGTTGCATTCAGATCAAGAGTAGGTGATCCTTCAATCAGCCGAAGGAGCGTTAAGTCGTTTCCGTTCGGCATGCCTTTCTGATCGAGTGGATCAGTTTTTGTCGGCTGCCAAAGACCACCACCCGAAGCTGACCAAATACCAATTCCTCCACTGATGATCATAAGTCTCGGATCATCATCTGTTGTCGATCCGGTATTGGGTCCTTTCAGAAAGTCAATCAGGGTTTTGCTTAGGAAAGACGAATTGCCACCATCACCCGGATAAAACGCACGTGATATTCCATTCTGGTTTGTCCACAAACTCGGTCCTTCTGCCATTTGAACAATGACATTGTCTGCATTGCTCTGAAATACTCCCCCGGTTACAGCTTTGGCTACATATTTATTCGCCATCGCCGCATCTACGTTTGAAACACGCATTGCAAGCCGGAGCATGAGTGAATAACCCCATCTTTTCCATTTAATAACATCCCCGCTATAATAAAGATCAGCAGCAGCGAAACCGGGATCAGCCGCTCCAAATGCTGCAGTAGCTTCCTCTAGCTCTTTCAATAAGTCAGTATAAATAGCTTTCTGCTTATCATATTTAGGAAAGAATGTTCCTTTTTCGGCTTGATTAGCTTCAAAATAAGGAATGCTGCCATAATAATCTGTAAGGCGGTGAAAAAGAAATACCCTCAGGATTCTTGCGGCTTGTCTAGTGTTATTGCTCTGACCTTCTGCATATCCCCCTGGACCTGTATGCTTTATTATATCGGCAAGACTCCTTAAGTCACTGTAGATAAATTCAAAAGGAGCACTGGTGGTTTCAGCATTATCCAGGTATTTATCACCTGTATTGGAAATATCACTAATAGCGGCAAGTTGTTGAATAGCCGTGGAGGCCATTCCAATATTAGTTCTCCAATCGATATAACGGTTGTCTCCACGGGAACCACCGGATGCTGCGCCTAGCTGTGCGGAAGTAAACAGAAAGTTCACATCAATCGTATTTTTTGCCTGTGGATTGATATTAAGATCTTTTAGTTCGCTCTTGTTACATGATGTGATAAGAGCCGCAGTAATGGCGATGCAATAAATTAATTTTCGTAAATATTTCATATTTAATTCAGTTTATTGTTAAAAGATTGCCCGCAGGTTAAAGCCATAAGTACGAGTTGCCGGCATGCCAAAGTAATCAAGACCTTGAGAGTTACCACTGGAATAAGTTGATTCCGGATCAATGTTAGGGACATTCTTGTACAAAATCGCCAGGTTACGTGCAACAAAAGAAAGCATTAAATTTCGTATAGGTGTTTTAGTGAAGAGTTTTGTTGGTAGATTATACCCAAAGGTTATCTGCCTGAGTTTAACAAAAGATGCGTCATAAACGAAGTTCTCTTGTGCTCGTTCACCAAGTTGGCCCCAGTAATTTCGTGCCTGACCGGGAGTGAGTGTTTTAGTAAAGGGCTTATAAACAGGGTTCCCACTCACGATACCATCTTGCACCACGCCGTTTATAACGAGCGGGGCTTCTCCCGCGCGGCCTAGGAGGGTTTGCTGAGTGAAACCTGCCTGAGTCATCCTGACATTTGTTCCGGAATAAATATCTCCACCTGATTTGAAATCGATCAGGAAAGTGAGATTCAGATTTTTCCAGGACAATGAGTTGTTTATACCACCGGTAAAATCAGGTACTCCATTGCCAAGAATCTTGTAACTTCCATCAGTTAAAGGAGCACCGCTTGTGTCATATACAAGGAGCCCGGTTGCAGGATCGACTCTTTGCGTTTGTCCGGTGATCATACCATATGGATAACCTACAATATGCTTGATGAAAGCTGTTCTTGTTCTGGGTTCTTCGCCAACAACTTCCGTTTGACCTTCAATCAGTGAAATGACCTTGCTTTTGTTTTTCGCAAAATTCAATGAAACATCCCATGTTATAGCAGACTTGATAGGCGTTCCGGTTACCAAAAATTCCACGCCTTTATTTCCAATTTTACCAAGATTGACCGAAGTGGTCCTATATCCTGAACTGCCGGAGATATTTGCATTCAGAATGTCATTAGTAGTTTTTTGATCATAGTAGGTGATATCCAATCCCAGTCTGTTATTGAATAATCTCACTTCCAGGCCATATTCCATCTCTGTTGATGTGAAAGGTATCAGGTTAGGATTGGGTAAATTATCTCCTGATGAATATCCGCCTAAAGGCCTGTTCAGGTGTGAGCTTCCAGCGTTATAGGTTAGTATTGTCTGGTAAGGGCCTACGGAACTCACATTACCAACTTGTGCCCATGCAGCTCTTACCTTTCCATAGCTAAGCCAACTTGGCAAAGATTTAATCGCATCTGAAAATACAAAGCTTCCACCTAATGAAGGGTACAGAATACTGTTGTCTTCAGGGTTTAATACTGAAAACCAGTCCTCTCTGGCCGTTCCTGTCACGAATAAATAGTTGTTGTATGATACTTCAACAGATCCGAACAAAGAATTGATACCTTGTTTTCCATAACCATAACCAAAGTTCCTTTGCTTGGCATTGTTGATTGCAGCGAGAAACGGTGTATTGAAACCTGTTCCTACTGCTGAAATATTTTCGGTAGTACGACGCATCCGGTTTCCACCCACAAAAGCATTGACGCCAAGCTTGTTATAGGTTTTGTTGAAACCCAGCATATACTGAAGGTTTATTTCACGTGTCCGGTATTCGTTTTCTGAAATACCTCCTCCACGATCATAACCGGTACCCTGAGGTGTTAATTGCGTTCCTTTTAAGGTGAACCAATCCATTCCGGCCTGACCTGAAGCGTACAGGAAATCGGTGATATTATACCGCACCTCGCCACTGGTAATGACCCGATCACGAACATCATTATTTGCAAACTGGTATGCTGCCCAATACGGATTCTGTTGCCACAAATTAGTTGACATCTGGAATTCTTCTCCGGGAGCTTTTTTATCCTGAATGGTGATCCCCATTTCTTTTTGCTTTTGCAACGAAGGTACAGCACCAGGTTTATCAGGGTCACCCAGA
>JAABUK010008934.1_pt1 | contig 13872 bp, 12 predicted proteins | sample 5559141 | NCBI WGS metagenome assembly JAABUK01 (sample SAMN10711869, study PRJNA513367) | rock metagenome | isolation source: Antarctica rocks | place: Antarctica: Victoria Land, Pudding Butte nord | collected 2016-01-03
TTTGTTGCTTCATATCTCAAAATTCCGACCGTCCTTCTTATTTTCTCCCATCTCCACTGTTATTTCTTTGCTATATTCATGCAACAAAGCCGGTTTTAATTATAATTAATTGTTCAATCCTAACCAGTTTATCCTATGCTAAAATTTATTGGTTTCGCAATTCAATAAAATTATACAGATGAAAATTCACTGGCTCAATAATTTTTTTCGAAATTGATTATGGGCAATTTTTATAACAGGATAATAAACTTTTATTATCCTGGTTCTTAGGAAAGCTTTACAACTTCAATACAAAATTACTTCCAGTAAGTCTTTATCGAATTAAAAAAAGATAAGAAATGCATCATTTAGTCATACCAATGAATAAAGCAAAATTCTTGATTAATTAATGTGAAGAAGGGAGCGATGAATGAAACTAAGTAAATCCATTTAAAGCTCTGTTATCAGGGACTAAAATTCTGTTTCGGTCTTAGTTTGTGTTCCTAAAAAAATAGTATCGGAAACAATTAAAAATCCTAAAAGCAAATTTAATAGGCATCTATTGAGCCATTGCATATCTGCCTGTTGAAGAAAGTATAAAACTATAGATAAAATTCCGACGCTGAGGTTAACTGTTCCGATTAGTATGTATATTAAATGGGTATTGCTTTTAATGAGTTTAAAAATTCTAGATAGTAATACGATTCCACCAACAACAAGGACAACGTTTCTTGTAATTATATATATTACTGCTACGCCGAATGATTTGCCTAAGCCATTATTGTTCCCATAAAATAATAGGAAGATGATTGAAATATACGCAGCAATTATTGCTAATGAAATCAAGAAGTTCTTGTATTTCTTACTAAGCATTAATTCGATTTGCGGGAAGGATTAATAGTACTCATCTTTTTCATATTATCATTCAAAAATTCTAACCATTGATCTTTCAGTTCAATCGGTAACTCATAATAACGTTTTGTCAATTGATCATAAAAAAAGCCACCATAGTTACTTATAATAATTTTTCTTGGCTTCCCGTCTTCCAGTTCACATGTCGCAATGTACAAGCCCATCCAAAGACTATATTTCTCCTTTGGCCATTCAGATATATCATTCGTAAAGGTATGCATTGTTTGATTACTCAAGTCAGTGCTTTGAAAGCTTACTAATGTATCTAGTGAATACGTGAAACCAGCCTTATTAATAATATTATATAATTTCCAATTTTTGGAGTTTTTCCAAATTACTTCTTGTCCAGAACAAACATCGAATTTAATCAGGGTAAATAATACCAAAAGAAAGGGCGTAAGTTTCATGCGATTTAATTAAGTATGATATTAAAAGCATTTTCCCTGGTTATAGTGCCAGCTAAAGATTGTTTTTCGGCTCATGTTTGCAGGTAAATACAAATCTCTAATGTCTTCCCCCAAATCGCCTGGATTTACACCTCCACCGTTAGTCCAGGTACCTCTTGTTCGTGGTAGGTTTATCCCAATGCTTGATAGGGCATTTAAAGCAAAGGTGGTGCAATTGTTAGAATTGAGATTATATATATATCCTGCATCATTTCCCTGAGAAACAAAGTTTAACATGGTTGTGAAATCGCTGCTTGTAAGAGTGATTGCTAGAGAGATGTTGAAATCATGTATCTCATCATTGTTCAATTTACCTTCAATAGATGGATATATGGGGTTTATACCGTTAGCCGGGTAAAATCCTACATTTCTTGATATAATTTGTGTTGGTGTTGTCTCAGTGAAAATCATAAATGTATGACCTACGTAGATAGGGTTTCCACTTGCTGAAGAGCCGCTCATGCTAGAGAATCCCCAAGGTTCTCTAGTGCCAGCTATTGGCTGTGCCACGCATATTTTTACTTCATAAGTGTTGACATTTCCAGCAGTATTGGTGAAGCACTTATTATAATCTTTAATATTACCTATAATATTGTCACCAGAAAACACTACCATAATATTAGCTGGATATATTGGAGAACTTCCATATCCACCAATCGGTACATTTCCGTAGTTTGATACGTTGAGGTATGCATTATTTACCGCGTAACCACTATCAATTTGTGTAAAGTATATTTCACATCCTGCAGGTTCAGACCAGTAATATCCATTGTTTGGATCATCTACCGAGTAATTATATCCTGATATTTCGTAACAAACGGTAATACCACTGTTCTGCCTTGATGAATTGCCAGGATTTGTATCTAAAGATCCTTTATCTTTATTGGATGAATATAAATTCTCATTTACTATATTTATAGATCGCTTGATCATCCCATTTTTTTCATATTTGTATTTATCAATGGAATTACCAAACCAGTCTTCAACAAATAACAATCCAGTAAACGCCTCATTAATAATACTTCTATAATTACTATCCGGAATAGATGTAAGCAGTTCTGCATGATACTGCTGATCTTTATCCTGGTATATCAATAATTTTGTCAAGTCATTAATATTGTAGGGTTTGTTTCCCAGATTACTTTTAATAAGAAATGGCTTATTATATATAACTGGAACTACAACTGCCGAACCAACAGGTAATTTCATGATGTAAGCATTTTCCCATAGAGGCTTTCTTTCTAATTGCTTGCGTGGGTTCTTTATAATATAACCAGTTTCAAAAGTAATTATTTGCTGGGGCAGTAACTTTCCTTCAATTTCCTGGTGAAAAAAGTCCCGGGCTCGATTGACTAAGGACTGGTCCGGAGTAAGAATTACTGAGTCTTCCTTTTTACAAGAAGAATATAAAATAGCAATAAGGAATACTATGATGTTTATTGGACGACACTTAACCATGATTCATTTTTAAGCTGATGAGTAAAGTAAGATTGATCTTAATGATAAAGGTTGAACGGAATATCGAATCAGCTTAGAACAAGGCGTTTAATTTTCTACCTTTAATTTTACTTAAAGTCACTTCAGTTATATCTAAATAAGAAGCAATGAATTTAGCCGGAACCCTTAATAGCAATTCAGGATGATTTGTTAACAACCATTGATAGCGCTCATTTGCATTCTGCATTCTTAGAGAATACAGTTGTTGCGCCCATAATTTATGGTACTTGATGGTGAGAACTCTTCCTATGAAATTAAATTCAGGATACTCCTGGTAGATATATTCCAATTCATTATAATCAATTGAAAAAATAGTGCAGTCTTCAAGTGCCTGAATGTTCTCATAACTTGGTTTTTGGTCATAAAAGCTTTCTATCGATAAGCTAAAATCTCCTTCTTTCATAAACCAACTACTTATATCCTTATCGTTTTTAATATAAAATGCACGAAGTAAGCCATGGCTTATAAAATAAGCACATCTTGATATATGTCCCGCTTTTAAAATGAAATCTTTTTTTAATAATTTTCTGGACTTTATTACTTTTAAAAGGTGTTCGACCAGTTTAGGTGATACAGGGTGAATTGACTGTAAGAATTGTATAAGTTGATTCATACGTACAGATTAAATTGTAAAAAGTCGCTCAATTGCAGGGTCTTGCATGTTTTGTACAGGCCGATAAAATAAGTGCGAGAACAATTACTCATTCTCTCATTATATCGAATTAATGGTGTCTAAAGAATATTTTTACTGTAACTTAGGTATTGATCTACCAATATAAGCGTTGGTGTAAGTAGAAAATTAAGGTTTAGCTTTCAATATTCCCATTCCACTTAACTGAAAATTTACTTCCTGTGCTTGGCTAGTGATTCTTGATAATATATTATACTGGCGTATTTAGATTTAATTAATCTTTGTATTAAAATATTAGATTGGATAGCTTAGAATGCCTGTAATAATTAGCATGCAATTTTCGAGCCACTGGAAGTAGCTACAGTTTAAACGGGTATTAAAAAATTGCCCATAGATGAGTAGAATACTAGCAAATTATTGATGTTTCGTATATATAACAATCTCTACATCTCATTCAGTCGTACTGAAATATTCAATATGAATTCATATTTAAGTTTACATTGGTGTATTCAGTTTGCAGGGTATTGATCACTTAAATCTTTACTTTTTAATTTAACCGCAGAAAATTAAATATGAGCTGGTATTATAAAATTGCATTCAAATTACAGGAAATATAGGTTGATCTAAAAGTTAGTCACGCAATCATGAATAATTCTATTAACTCTTTTGCTCCTGTCGTAAAACTCATCCAATCTTCACGTAATGCAGCACTACGTTCTGTAAACAAAGCGTTAATAGAGCTTTACTGGAAAATAGGACAATATATCAGCCAACGTGTGGCTTTTGAAGAGTGGGGTAAAAGCGTGGTAACCGAATTAGCAAATTATATCGCCCATACAGAACCTTCCGCAACAGGATTTACTGACAAAAACCTTTGGCGAATGAAACAATTTTATGAAACCTACAAAGACTCCTCAATTCTCACCGCAGCGTGGCGAGAATTAAAAGACGAAAAACTCGCCACAGTGAGGCGAGAATTAGAAATAGCTGCTACTCCCCTGGCAGAATTAAGCTGGAGCCACCATCGCACCATTTTTGGCCGTTGTGAAAACGAAGAAGAAAGGCTGTTTTACATTCGCTTGGTCATACAAGAAGGATATAGTGTAAGGGAACTTGAAAGGCAAATCAACAGCGGAATTTTTGAGCGGGCTATCCTGGGCAATACAAAACCACCCTTTGTAAAAGAATTGGCACCAAATCTTTCATCTCCGTTCAAAGATCACTACGTCTTTGAATTTTTAAATTTACCTGAACCCCATACCGAAAGGATCTGCAAAAAGCCATCCTTCAAAATCTTAAAAAATTCTTATTGGAGTTCAGCCGGGATTTCGCTTTTCTAGGCGAAGAATTTACCATCCAGGTTGGTAATAAAGATTTTGCTCTCGATTTACTATTTTTCAACAGGGCATTGAATTCATTGATCGCCATTGAACTCAAGGTAGTTGAGTTTATCCCTGAACATTTAGGTAAGTTAAATTTTTACCTTGAGGCGTTGGATCGTGATGTAAAGAAAGCTCATGAAAATCCTAGTATCGGAATTTTATTGTGTAAATCGAAGGACGACGAAGTAGTGGAATACGCAATGAGCAGGCAATTAAGTGCGGCAATGGTAGCTAAGTACCAGTTGCAGTTACCGGATAAGAAGCCATATGCCAAAAGGATGGGCGAATACTGTAAATAATCATCCGCGCTTGTTTTGAAATGAGGAATGTCTGTATTTCTCTCTTTATACAGTTCAAAGTTTAATGATTGTTTAATCTTGACCTCTGAAATGATGCCAGAAATAATAAGTGCCGAAGGAACATACAATTGATGAAAATGAGGATTGCATTCTCCTTGATGCTTAATTTGAGGGATTGTATCATTATTTTGAGAATAGCTCAGCAACGTGCAGCAGAATAAAAATATAGTGATTAAGGACTTCATAGTTGTGTAATTAACAGTATATGGTATTAAAAATCGTAATAGAAGTTACGGAACGAGCTACGCAATCCTAAGGTTATATAATGCGTGTTGCTATGAGAAATTGAATTGGCTTCAATCCGGTTTACATAGCCTAACTCTACCCTTAAATTAATTTTTGGATTAAGTATATAGGCTACTTTTAAATCAGTATAAGACAGGCTCGTCTTAATGCCAGATCCTATAAAGTATCCATAATTACTACTTCTTGTGGTATAGGGACGATAAACGTCCTTACCCACATTACTGTTGGTATCCAAAGGATTATCAATCCCATAAAACGCATAATTGAACTGTGTCCGAAAATCAAAGCGCTTATACCGATAATTAAAAATCACTATTCCTTCTTTAAAATTAGCACCTAAAGGATGGGCAAGGGGTTGATTGAAATGTGCATAATTTTTAATAGGTATATTAGCTGAATAAGTAAAGGGCCTAACTGTATTAAATTCGGTTAGGAAATTCAAATTTTTGGTATTAAAAATATCAAATCCTCTTATTCCTAATTGAACACCTTGCTTGTTAGCCCAGTAGCCATTTTTTTTAATAACTTCTTTAGCTGTAAACTCATTAATCATAAGCTGACCATATAGCAGATAGTTGTTAGGTAATTTGTAGCTCAAATTCAAACCAACCAAAGCCTTATCCGGCGAACCTTCAGAAAATTCTACTGGTCGTAGGAAAATAATAGGATTTATATAATTCAAATCAAATCCCCTGGGTTGCATCATTATGTTCTCAAACAGACCGATTGTAAAACGTTTGCTTACGCTCCAATCCAGGTAATGAAAAACTCCATACTTTTTAGGGAATGCCGTTTCATCATCAAAAGCCACATTGTGAAAATCAGAAAATTGCGCCCATAAACTAATGTATCTGATATTTCCAAAGGTGGTGATAATTTTAAAATAAGGATAATTAAAAGCCACATCGGATAATAAAAGCGAACGATAGCCATCTCCGATGAAATTTTTACCATGCCCTAATTGGAAAGTGAAGTATTTGCTTGGAGTATAAGACACATAACCGTCTGCGCTAACATAATCAAAGGCATTGTTACCGTAATTTTTGATATAACCCTGACCTGGCACAATTCTGTTGTTATTAATGTAATCCGTAAGATATGCAGGAAACTTTCCCTGCACTTCGTATAAAGTGGTTTGAAAGGTTACATCCTTTCCAATACGCCCACTTAACTGAAACCCTCTGTTGTTCGTCCAGGTGGTTTGTTTAGCATTCAAGTCTTTACCAATTTGAAAGTCAGGTAGGAAGTCAGCATATAACTGGTAATCTTTTTTATTCACCTGAATTAAATGCTCATTAAATAATTTACGGATTATAAAATTATTGCCGGAAGGAAGATATGTCAGTGAAGTAACAGAATCAAAATCGGCTGCAACGGATGAATCCTCCATCAGGTAAGGCTTAATGGAGGTATGGTTTCTTTCGTCTGGCGTGTAAAGTGATTTGCCCATTTGATTATATGTATTGAAATCGTATGGAATAAACTTCGATTGCGCTAAGCTTTGAAAAGATGCAAATGAGAACAGAAGAGTGTAACTGAAATATTTTCTCATAAATAAAGTATTTTAAAAGAGATATTGATTTTTAAAAATTAATCTTGTTCACCGCCTTGCGCTTTATTTTTTTCTGATACCAGGAAGTAAGTTCCTTTTGTAACGACTTTAGCCGAAGGAGGAAAATTTTCCAAAAAGCTAACTTGCATATAACCGGCTTCAGAAGCTCCCGTTTTTACTTCTTTAACCGAAAAAATATAATTGGTATCCTGTTTTTCGACGTATGTTCGGGACAGGATAAAAATGTTTTCTGTTTCACCTGTTTTAAAAATCGCTTCATCAGGAAGGGCAGTAACACTTTCATTTCCTGTTTCAATAAATGCATTTACATAGATGCCTGGCATTACATCCCCTCTTGTATTACGATCAACTCTTGCATGAACAATTATTGATTTATTGGTGCTATCAAAAGCTTTATCTATGGCATAAACAGTTGCCATTTTATTTGCTGTATTTAAAGATGGAGTGGTAAAAGTGAGTCTTTGGCCTTTCCTTATTTTGCCAATATCCTGTTGATACACCTGAAGGTCTATAAACAACGTACTATTATCATAGATCTCAAATACTATTTGGGTTGGGTCTGCAAACTTTCCAATATTTGCATTTATTTTCTGCACATATCCGCTAATAGGTGAAACCAATGGTACGGCTGATAATATATTCCCATTTTCAACACTATTAATTGGTATGCCAATAAGATTAAGTTTATTTTTTAAAGAAAATACAGTTGCTTTTGTTGTGTTGTAATTGCTTAGCGTTTGCTGAACTAATTTTTTTGATGTGGCACTATCGCTTAACATGTTTTTTTGCCTGTTGTATTCCTGCTCTAAAAACACAAGCGAGCTTTTGGCTGTTAAATAATCTTGCTGCAGTTGTATATAATCGGGATGTTCTAAGTAAACAAGCACCTGTCCTTTTTTTACATAGCTGCCAGGAATAACCGACACAGATTTAATAACGCCACCTATTACAGGAGAAACATTTGCTTTATTTTGGGGTGGCGATGTAATAAATCCATTTGCTTTTACAATATTGGTAAGATTTTTTTGAACAGGAGTACCGAGTTCAATTTTCATTATATCAAACTGTTTTTTAGTAAGCATTACTTCGTCTGGTTTAATATCTGCTTTTTCTTTTGCAGCCTCCTCCTGCGCTTTTTCTGCCTTTTCTTTGTCTTCACTTTCCATCCCGCAGGAGTATAAAAGGAAAACACAGACCAATAACAGTAGTGAAATTCGTATAATTGAATGTTTCATTTTTAAAATTTTAGTTGATCCCTAACAGGTAATTTATATTAATGATGCTTTGGTTATATTGATTGAGTGCACCCAGGTATTGTAATTTTATATTGAATGCTTGGGTTAGATTTTGGATATACTCTATATAGCTAATATTTCCGTATCTATAATTTACGCCTGCATTTTTTATTATTTCGTCTGATTGTTTTAAGCCTGCACGCTCATAGTAACTTAATTGTTCATTCCATTTTAAATACTGTTGGAGTTGTTGATTATAAGCAGCCTTTGTGGTGTCAATAATATTGGCATAATCAGCTTCGGCAATTTTTATAGCCATCTTAGCAGCCTCATTCCTGCCCTGATATGGTCGAAACCACAAAGGAATATTTACTCCTACACTATATCCTAAATATTGCTGCGAAATACCTATACCCGTTTTCGATAGACCTACTGAAAAGTCGGGGAGTGTCCTGCTTTTTGTTAATGCAAGGTTTGCCGCCGCAACATTTACATTTTGCTGATAATAATTCAAAATGGGATTTTGGGATATAGTAAGCGTATCTAATAAAATTGGGATTGGCAGCTTTTCTATTCGGTCTGCTGTTGGTTCAACGACAGTATTAGTAAATAGCCATTTTTGTAATTCCTGCTCATAAATAATAATATCTGACTGTGCTTGTTTCCTGAGCAGAACAATTTGCTGGTAAGTAGCATCGGCAGTTACTTTTTCCAGATAACCTGTTTCTCCGTTGGTATATCTCGAATTTGCTGCGTTGGTGAAATTTTTGTAAACACTATCCTGATACATAAGCACCTTTAAATAATTCTGTCCATATACAAGTTGATAATAGGCTGTTTTTACATTCCTTATTAAGTCCGCTTTTGATATGGTCAAATACTTTTCACTTAAAACAACTTGCTGGTTAATTAGCTTGCCTTGCCGGTTATACACCGTTGGTAAACTAAAAGATTGCTGAACGCCTATACTTTTATTGCCATTTAGAACCGTGTTATCAAAGCCGTATTGAAATCCGGTTTTATTGAGGTCAACGGCTGTTTTCCTCAACGCTTGTTGTTGGCCTACCCCATATTCAGCGCTTTTAATTGCCTGATTGTTTTTCAATGCCATGTTGATTGCTTCATTAAGAGAAAGCTGTATAGGCTTTAGCCCAGGAGAGACAGGCAATTGAGCCTTACCAGAAACAGGAGCGCGAAGAACACCCAACAAGAGTAAAATGCCGATTGTATTGCCCTTACCTTGTATTTTTTTTGATTTTTTAGTTGACATGAAAATGCTATATAAAACAGGTAGCACAATTAAGGTCAGTAAAGTGGATGTTACTAAGCCACCAATAACCACAGTTGCCAACGGACGCTGCACCTCAGCACCAGAAGAGGCGGAAATTGCCATTGGTAAAAAACCAAATGAGGCAACAGTTGCTGTCATTACCACTGGACGAAGCCGTACATTAACGCCTTCTAAAATGCGCCGGTTTATATTGGTTCTTCCTTCTTTTTTTAATTGATTAAAAAAGCTGATCAGTACAATCCCATTAAGCACTGCAACGCCAAAGAGGGCTATAAATCCAACACCGGCAGAGATGCTGAAAGGCATACCCCTGAGTAACAATGCAAACACGCCTCCAATAGCTGCAAAAGGGATTGCCGTAAATATCAAAAGCGTTTCTTTAAGCGATCCAAATGTGAAAAATAATAACATAAAGATCAGAGCTAAAGCGACTGGCACTGCAATCATCAGTCGCTGTTTGGCATCAATTAAATTCTGAAACGCACCGCCATAGGCTATAAGATAACCCGTTGGTAATTTCAACTGAGATGATAATTGTGTTTGAATATCAATTACCACACTTTGAACGTCCCGGTTACGAACATTCAGTCCTATTGCTATTCTACGCTTAGTGTTGTCCCTTGAAATGAGAGAAGGACCTTCCTGATATTTTACCGTGGCAACTTCGCTTAAAGGAATTGGATTGCCATTGGGCAATGAGATGAATAAATTCTGAACATTAGACAAATCTTTCCGGTGTTGCTCATCATAACGTATTACTAAATCAAACTGTCGGTCTCCCTCATAAACAATGCCTGCTTTTGCACCAGCAAAGGCACTCTCTAACGCAGTATTTACCTCTGCTATAGATAATCCCATTTGAGCGATTTTATCGCGATTATACGTTACAGATATTTCCGGCAGTCCGTTTGTTCGTTCAGATAAAACGTCCTGTGCGCCACTTACTTTGCTTATGATAGCAGCAGCCTGCGTTCCAAGATGTGCCAGGACATCTAAATCTTCTCCATAAATCTTAACCGATACATCCTGTCGGGAACCGCTTAAGAGTTCATTAAACCGTAATTGGATAGGCTGCGAGAACTCATAGTTCACACCTGGGATTACCGATAAGGCTTGTTTCATTTTATCAGCCAGCTCTGCCTCGTTAGCGGCACTTACCCACTCACTTTTATCTTTTAAAACAACTGTTACCATAGCCGTTTCAATTGGGTCAGGGTCGGTTGGAATACTGGCAACTCCAATGCGGGACACAACCTGTTTGACTTCCGGAAAATTTTTCTTCAAAATATCTCCGGCATCAATAGTTGTTTTTATCGTTTGAGATAAAGCGCTGCCCGGTTGGAGACGTAATTCAATAGCAATATCCCCTTCCTGTAACGTAGGAATGAACTCACCGCCAAGCCGGTTAAAAAGCAAATAACTTATTACTAACAGTACGACAGAGGTAATTACTACCAGAACTTTCCTTCGCAAGGCAAATAGTATCACTGGACGGTATATACGATGCAGAAAGCTCATTATTCTGTCTGCGACGGTTATTTTATGAGAAACTTTTTTACTTAGCAGCACCGCCGACATCATGGGTACATAGGTAAGTGACAGGATTAATGCGCCTACAATAGCAAAGCTTACGGTTTGTGCCATAGGTTTAAACATCTTTCCCTCTACACCAACTAAGGCAAGAATTGGAATGTAAACCATTAGGATAATTATTTCTCCAAAAGCAGCAGATTTACGGATACGCACAGCAGACTGAAATACTTGCTCATCCATTTGAGATTGAGATAGTTCATTAAGGTTAGATAGCTTGGAATTATGATGAATGCTAAATACAATGCTTTCCACTATAATTACGGCTCCATCTACTATTAACCCGAAATCAATGGCTCCCAGGCTCATTAGATTAGCAGAAACACCAAAGACGTTCATCATGCCCAAAGCAAACAGCATGGAGAGAGGGATAACGGAAGCCACTACAATGCCTGCTCGAAGATTGCCTAAAAACAAGATCAATATGAATATAACTATCAATCCTCCTTCAATCAGGTTGCGGCTTACGGTATGGATAGCCCTGTTTATAAGGTTACTTCGGTCAATAAACGGCTTAATGATTATACCCTTTGGTAATGCTTTTTGAATTTCGGCTATCTTATTTTTTACAGCAGTAATTACCTGCATCGAATTTTCGCCTTTCAGCATGAGTATCACACCCCCCACTGCTTCTCCGGTTTCTGAAGTCGTCATTGCACCATACCTTATGGCATGTCCAAATTGCACTTGTGCAACATCTCTAATTAATACCGGGATACCACCACTATTTTTTATAACGATTTTTCTAACGTCCTCCAGGGTTTTCAACAAACCTATCCCTCTTATAAAATAAGCACTGTGCAGTTTTTCTATATATGCACCACCCGTGTTTTGGTTGTTTTGTTGCAGGGCATCAAATATTTCTTTGACAGTAATATTTTGGCTTCTTAACTTTTCGGGATCAACGGCAACCTCATACTGTTTTATATAGCCCCCAAAACTATTTATCTCGGCTACACCCGGTGTACCTTCTAATTGCCTTTTTACGACCCAATCCTGTATGGTTCTGAGTTCATCTAAGGAATATTTCTTTTCGCCCGGTTGGGGCTGTAGTACATATTGATAAATCTCCCCTAAGCCCGTGGCGATGGGAGACATCTCTATTGTAGCGACCCCTTGTGGAATTAAATCCTGAGCACCCTGAATTTTTTGGAATATCAGTTCCCGTGCCTGATAAATATCAACATCCTCTCTGAATACAATTGTTATTACTGATAGACCAAAACGGGAAATAGACCTGATTTCGATAATTCCCGGAGTATTAGCCATCGTAATCTCCAAAGGAGAAGTGATAGTTTGTTCAACATCCTGTGCCGATAAAGCCGGAGCAATGGCATGTACCTGCACCTGGTTATTAGTAATATCAGGTAATGCATCAACAGGTAGCTTGTTTAAGGAGTAAACGCCCCAATCAATTAAAGCTATTACAAAAAATATGATAATGGCTTTATTTCTTATAGAAAAGCCTATGAGTTTATCAATCATGAATGTTGATATAATAGATAAATGATTTGAATAACCTTTAAAACGAAAGGTATATTTCAGCTTATTTTTTACAATGAGAGTTTGTTCCAGTAATTATGTACTAATCCGGAAGACAGAAGAAATAAGGAAGAAATCAAATCAATAAAACAGAATAGAAGAGGTAAAGCCTACCGGACTTTGGAGGTGGAGAATTGTATAAAGAAAAAGGTGGGTTAGTGCTGTTACCAGAAGCAACTAAATAACGATAGCAAAAGTTTACAACCAGATAAAGGTCATCAATTTGTTTTACACACTTAAAAGTAAAAGTTTTGGCATCTTTTTCGGCATTTGTATAGACGTGTGTTTCTTTCCCATAGTTTTGCTTAGACTCTTTACTGTCAAATTCAAAAACTGAATTGAAGTAACAAATGCTTACAAGAAGTACTAAAAAATATTTGAAGAAAGACTTCATCTATATGCAAGTTAGTAAAAATTAAAAAAATCCTTATAATATTTTTGTTTATCAATCATATAACTAAATCATATCCTGCTTTCTAACAGGCGTATATTATGTTCTTTGCGTTTCTGTAGCTTACTTTTACCGTAAGCCGTAAAATAACTATGAGATTTTAGAAATACATATCAGGTTTTGCCAGGTGATAAAAGTCTGCATCACGCAAAACCTCTTGTAACTGGTTATAAGGCTGCTGTGGAAAACGGGTTGATTCAATACAGTCTGTTACCATTTTCATTTTATCTTTATGATATTGTTTAGTAGTTAGAAAAATTGCAGCCATTTTTTGCTTTCATCTTCATGATTTTTATAGGTGCTACAGTAACCTGCATCATGATACCATGCAGCAAGCAGAACGTCAGTCGCTATCAAGCGTTAGCTGAACCGCGAGGTCCCAATTTACAATGACTGATAGTTTTATATAGCTTTGTTCCCTTTTATCAATTGTAAATAACGGAAATCGCAACTAGAACTAAAAAAACATGGATGATGCCAGTTGTTGCGTGAAAATCAAAATAACCGAGTATCCGTGCAATGAACAACCCAACCACTACGATGCATAAAATGTTTACCACAATTATATAATTTGATTAAAAGATTTTAATAACCATGCTATCAGATATGAACGAACACATTTATAATTGCACTGCTAAATGATTGTTGTCAGAAATGCAATATTCACAAACTGGTTTTAAATTAAAAAAAAATAATAAATACAGGTGTTTAAAGCTAACCGTCGATCCACCGTGAAAA
>JAABUK010008936.1_pt1 | contig 13870 bp, 9 predicted proteins | sample 5559141 | NCBI WGS metagenome assembly JAABUK01 (sample SAMN10711869, study PRJNA513367) | rock metagenome | isolation source: Antarctica rocks | place: Antarctica: Victoria Land, Pudding Butte nord | collected 2016-01-03
AAGATCCGTCGGAAAGCACCTCATAAGCCTCGCCCGATCCGCAATAACTCCTTGTCTCCACCGCTGTCTAGCGTTGTGTAGATACCAATGCACAAGGGGCGAGGGGGCAAGATTTCTCCCTCTCCCCTTGTGGGAGAGGGTTGGGGAGAGGGGTATCTTCGCACGACCAAGGACCTTTGAATGGCCCTGGGAAACCCCCCGGTCGCCGGAGGTCGGAGGGTCTCCCCTCGTCGACCGTCCCGGGAGCCGGGGGGTTCTCGCGGCGATAGGCCGGGACGCGGGAAGGGCGACGTCGCCCCTCCCGGCGAAGGCGGCTGGCGCGGACTTCGGTCAGATCGGGAGGCGAACCGGCCGGCGGCGGCCGGCGTTGCCCGGCGAGGTCGGCTCCAGGCCGGTCCCCTGGGAGTCCGGCGCCGACCCGCCCTGGGGGATCGCGTACAGGCCCAGGTTCGCGCCGACCGTGCCGGAGTGGGAGGCCGACGCGACCGGGCGGGTCGTCGGGACGGGCCGGAGGCCCGCCGCGGGGGCGTCGGTGCTCGACCCGGCCGGGACGGGGGACGGGATGCCGCCCGGCACCGAAGCGGCCGGGCCGATCAGGACGAACCCCTTCGAGGTCGCCGACCCGCCGGAGGGCGCCGAGGGACCGGCGTCGGGCGAGCCTGCGATGCGACCGGCCGAGGCCCCGGGGAGGCGGACCACGTCCTGGTGCTTCCAGGACCCGCCGTCGGAGGTGTCGCCGAACTTGGCGACCGAGTTGCCGGCCTCCTTCACCGTCGTGGTGATGGTGTGTCGACCGCCCGAAGTGTAGGTGTGGGAGCCGGTCACCGTGTAGGTGCTGCCCGACTGGGTGATGGTCCCCGTCGAGGTCGTCCCGTCGCCCCAGTTGATGGTGGCGATGAAGGCGCCGATCGGCTCCACGCCGTTGGCGTGGGTGAAGGTGGCCGTCTGATAGTTGGTCAGCGTCGAACTCTTCGTGGCGATGGCGCCCGAGACGACGATCGGCGGCTCGGCGAACGACGTGGTCGCCGACGCGCTGTTGTTGGCCGTATTGGGGTCGGCACTGGAGGCCGTCGCCGTGGCGGTGTCGCTGCCGCTGCCGTCCTCGATGGCCCGGCCGGTAACCGTCGCCGTGACGGTGGCCCCGGCGGCGATCGTGCCCATGGAGAAGGTGACCGTGCCGCCCGAGACGGCGAACGTCCCCTGGCCGGTGGTGGCCGAGATGTAATTCACCAGGCCGGGCAGGTTGTCGGTGAGCGTCACGCCGGTCGCGGCGGCGGGGCCGGCATTCGTCACCGTGATCGTGTACTGGACGGTGTCGCCCTCGTTGGCCGTGGCAGGCCCGGAGACGCCGACCGACAGGTCGGCGTTGGGGTTGCTGTTGACCACCGAGCCGGTGGCCGTGCTGGTGTTGTTGGCGGTGTTGGGGTCGGGGTTGTTGGCCCGGACGGAGGCCGTGTCGTTGAAGCTCGCCCCGTTGCCCAGCCCGGACGGGGCCGAGACGACCAGGGTGAAGGTGTCGGAGCCGCCGCCGGCGATGTCGGCGGTGGCGGTCGCGGTGGCGCTTCCCCCGGACTGGGCCAGCGTGAATGTGTCGGTCCCCGACGTCTTGGTCCACGAGCCGAAGGACGACCCGGCCGGCAGGGTGTCGGTCAGGACGACCCCCTGGGCGGCGTTGGGGCCGCTATTGGTAATCGTGATGGTGTAGGTCGCGCTGGTCCCGGCCGTGACCGACGACGGCCCGGCGACGGTGACCGCCATGTCGGCGGGCGGGAGCGGGCTGGTGAGCGTGAAGTTGGCGACCGCGGTCCCCCAGTTGGCCGAGGCTTCGGTGTTGGCGAATTCGTTGGACGCCCAGAAGCTGCCGTCGGTCGGGTCGACGTTGATCCCGCTGAGGTCGCCGCACCGGCCGCCGGCGGTGAAGTCCTTGTAATTCGCCTGGCCGGCCCCGGCCGGGACGAGGGCGGCGGCCTCCATGGTCCCGGCGGGGTCGCCCGGGTTCCGGCCGGTGACGTACATCGAGAGGTAGTCGGTGGACGTGTCGTTGCCCGACCGGGCGTAGGTCATGCCGATCTGGCCCGACGCGTTGATGTCGATGCCGGGGAACGTGGTGTAGGTGTTGGCCCCCCCGCCCACCCGCCCCTGGTCCTTGAGCACCGGCGAGGCGCCGCTGACGTCGACGGCGTACCACTGCGCGTCGTCCTCGGCGGTGCCGACCGAGACGCTGTGGCTGGCCACCACCACCTTGTTCCACTCGGCGGCCTTCTGGATCCGCGAGTCCATGTTGGTGGTGACGGTGGTGCCGTTGGGGTTGATCGGGTGGACCGCGGTGGAGTAGGCGGCGACGGGCAGGTTGGTGTACGCGATGGTGGCGGCGTTGGAGAGGACGCCGGTCTGCTTGATGACGTCGATCGACTTGCCGTCGCCGTGCTCGGAGAGCAGCCACATCGGGTCGCCGGCGACCGAGTCGTGCATGGTGGTGGGCCGGAGGCTGAAGTCGCTGACGTCGTTCCGGTAGACGTTGAGCGAGGCCTGCGCCACCCCGGCGGCGAGGTCGGCATGGCTGACCGAGACGACCATGGCGTGATTCGAGGTGCCGAACATGTTCATCGTGAACACGAAGGCGTCGTGGTTGTAGCCGAAGTTGCCGGGGTAGTCGGCGTCATACCCGGTCTCGGTGGTGCTGATCCGGTAGAAGTTCCAGTCCGAGGTGCCCAGCGTGGTCGGGCTGCTCGTCTTGGAGACGGCGATGTCGAAGGTGCTGACGTGGGTGGTGCCGTTGACGTCCTGGTCGCCGATGATGAATCGGCCGATCTGGTCGTCATAGGCCGTGATCGGGTCGGACAGGCCGGAGCCGCCGTCGGCGTGGGCCAGGCCCCCGGTGGTGAACCAGAAATTGCTCAGGGACGAGGTGACCGCCGGGGTCCCGGAGGCCTTCGAGCCGTAGAGGGCGACCGCCTGATTGACCGTCTCGACGTAGGCCGACGGCCCGGCGGCGCCGCTGGTATCGGGCGGGGTGAAGCCCCCGCTCTGGTTGAAGTCCAGGGCGGCGTATCCGTGCCCGCTGTTATTGGTGGCCGCGATCGTGACCGACAGGACAACCCGCCCCTCCAACCCCTCGAGTTCGGGCCGCCGCGACCGGGTCGCCCGGGCCGGTCGGCCTCCCATGGGGCCGGCCGGGGAGAGCCGAGGGAACCGGACTCGCGATCGATGCGACATCGGGGGTGCCTTGGGTTCGGGGAGGGGGGTAAATGGTGTCGTCGGGATGCCCCGCGATGGTCGTTCCCGTCCGCGCGGGCGAGGACCGTACGCGTCCCGGGCCGATGACGGTGCCACCGCGCGGGGCCTCACGGCAGCTCGATCGGCAGATTAATTCGACTCGGATCGTGGCGGGGCGGCTGTTCCGGACGGGGACGGTCGGGGCGGCCGTTTCGCCGCACGACTCTCGGGCAGGACATCCAGTTAAACCGACGGACGGCCACGGATCAAGGAAATTATCCATGGAATTTCTCGCATCAGTGTGATCCTGATGTATTCCGGCAAGGGAAAGCACCGGCGCGGTTCCCGGTCGTGTGTCGCAATGCGTTGGTTGGCAATAAATTCCGAGAACCCATGGGCGTTCGACGGTCGCGCCGGCCTTCAGCCCCGGGCCGATCGGGCATAACGGTTCCGGATCACGATGGCCGCGGCGTTCATCGTGAGCAGGAGCGCCAGGAGGAGGAGGATCCCGCCGGCGGCGATCGCCTCGTATCGGGGGTCTCGTTCCTTGGCGTAGTTGTAGATCTCGACCGGCAGCGCGGTGTACCTGCTCGACGGTCCCCTGGGGGTCGAGAGGATCGTCGCGGCGGCGCCGACCATCAGCAGGGGGGCCGTCTCGCCGATGGCCCGGGACAGGGCGAGGATCACCCCGGTCATCACCCCCGGCAGGGCGCCGGGCAGGACGTGGTCGCGGACCACCTGCCATCGGGTCGCCCCCAGTGCCAGGGCGGCCTGGCGGAGCGAGTCGGGCACGGTCCGCAGCGCCTCCTGGGTGGCGATCACGATCACCGGCAGGACCAGGAGGCCCAGGGTCAGCGCGCCGGCCAGGAGCGAAGGGCCCAGCTTGAGCCGATCCGCCCCCAGCGCCCGGACGAACAGCGCCAGGCCGAGCAGGCCGTAGACGATCGACGGCACGCCCGCCAGGTTGGCGATGTTCAGCTGGATCAGCCGTCGGATCCGGCCCGGGGGGGCGTATTCCTCCAGGAAGACCGCGGCGCCGACCCCCACCGGGATCGCGAACGCCGCCACCAGGCCGAGCAGCCAGAGGCTCCCGAAGATCCCCGCCCGGTATCCCGCCTGCGCGGGCAGATAGGACTGCATCCGGGTCGTCAGCTCGCCCAGGACGACGAACACCGACCGGCCCCTCAACCCCCGGAGCATCGTCCCCACCACGGCGCCCAGCAGGACCGAGAGGACCACGACCCCGCTCGACGTCGCCAGCAGGCAGGCCGCCCCGAACAGCGGCCCGAGGGCCCGTCGGACCTTCCGGTCCGGCCGGTAGCGCGGCGGGTCGGGCGGGGGCCTCACTGGTAGACCTCCCGGAACCGCCGGAGCACGAAGCCCGAGGCGACGTTCAGCGTCAGCGTGATCAGGAACAGCGCCATCCCCACGGCGAACAGCGACAGCGACTTGGTCGACTCGGCGCTGTTGTCGCCCCCGGACACGGCGACGATGTACGCCGTCATGGTCTCGATCGGGACCAGCGGGTTGAGCGTGATCCGCGGGCTCATCCCGGCGGCCAGGACCACCGCCATCGTCTCGCCGATCGCCCGGCTGATCGCCAGGATGAACGACGCGATCACCCCCGACAGGCCCGCCGGCAGGACGATCCGCGTCGACACCTCGAACTTGGTCGCCCCCAGCCCGTACCCCGCCTCGCGGAGCCCCCGGGGGACCGCCGAGAGCACGTCCTCGCTCAGCGACGAGACCATCGGGATGATCATCACCCCCACCACGATGCACGCGCTCAGCGCGTTGAACGGCTCGACCGCCAGGCCGATCGGCGCCAGCAGCGCCTTCAGCGCCGGGGTCACCAGCAGCGCGGCGATGTAGCCGTAGACGATCGTGGGGATCCCGGCCAGCAGCTCCAGGGTCGGCTTGAGGACCGCCCGGAGCCGCCGGGGTGCGTACTCGCTCAGGTAGATCGCGCTCAAAAGACCGATCGGCAGGGCGATCAGCGACGACCCCAGGGCGATCACCAGGGTCCCCCAGGCCAGCGGCAGGATCCCGAACCGGGACTGATCCGGCAGGATCTCGGTCCCGAGCAGGAAGTCGCCGATCCGGACCCCCGGCCTGCCGAAGAATTTGACCGTCTCCACCCCCAGGACCAGGACGATCCCGGCCGTGGTCAGCACCGTGATCGCGGCGCAGCCGAACAGGAACGCGAGCACGCCCAGCTCTCGGGCCGATCGCCAACGGGTCGGGCCCGCCCACCGCGACGGCGGGGCGGGGTCAGTCTCCGGGATCCTGTTCAACCGCGGGGCCTCGGGGGGACGCCGTTCACGCGGACGGGCCGCCGGCCGCGCCCAGGGTCTTCTTGTTGGCCTCGATGTCCTCGGCCGTCGGCGCCACGTAGCCGGCCTTGGTGGCCAGCGACTCCACCTTCTCCAGATAGAACCTCACGAACGCCGCCGCGCCCGCCCGACGCATCGCCGACCGCTTCACGTAGATGTACAACGGCCGCGACAGGGGGGCGTAGGCCTTGGACAGGATCGACGCCGGGTCCGGCATCACGGCCGGGGCGTCCTTGTCCTTCCGGATCGGGACGGCCCGGAGCCGCTCCGCGTTCGCCTGGTAATACGAATAGCCGAAATAGCCGATCCCGTCGTCGGCGCCCGAGACGCCCCGGACCAGGGTGTTGTCGTCCGAGCTGACCTGGACGTCCGACCGCTGGCTCTTGGCCTTGCCGACGATCGCCTCGGTGAAGAAGTCGAACGTCCCCGAGTCGTTGTCCGGCGAGAACAGCGTGATCGGGCGGTCCGGCCACGACCCGTCCAGGTCCTTCCAGGTCTTGACCTGGCTGTCCGGCGCCCAGAGTTTCTTGAGCTGGTCGACGCCCAGCTCCTTGACGAAGGTGTTCTTGGGGTGGACCACCACGGTGATCCCGTCATAGCCCACCAGGAACCGCGACCAGTCGAGCCCCTGCTCCCTGGCCTTCGCCTCCTCGTCCGGCTTGGCGGCCCGGGACGCGTCGACGATGTCGACCTCGTTGTGGAGATACTTGCCGAACCCGCCGCCGGTCCCCGACTTGCCGACGACCACCTCGACCTTGTCGTCGACCTGATTGAACTCCTCGGCGGCCACCCGGCTGATCTGGTAGACGGTGCTCGACCCGTCGATGACCACCCCCGGGTCGGCGGCCCCGCCCGGGGTGGCGTCGCCCCCGCAGCCGCCGGCCAGGGCCCCGGCCATCGCCAGGGCGGTCCAGGAGACGAGTCGGGCGGTGGGCCGGGGGCGGGGCCCCGGCGAGGTCGGATCGGGCATGGGTGTCTCGGCTGCGGGTGAAGGGATCGCGCCGGGCGGGCCCGGCGTCGGGGGAGGCCGACGGATCGAGTCGTCAGCTTACCAGGCCCCCGTGAGGTTTTCGTGAAGACGCCGCCAATGTCGCCGGATTCTCAGGCGGGCGGCCGGTATCGGGGGAGCCGGACCGTGAACCGGGTCCCCTCGCCGACCCGGCTCTCGACCGTGATCTGGCCGCCGATCGACTGGATCAGGTGCTTGACGATCGACAGGCCCAGGCCGGTCCCGCCCATCTCGCGGCTCCGGGCCTTGTCGACCCGGTAGAACCGCTCGAACACGCGCGGGAGGTCGTCGCGGGGGATCCCGATCCCGGAGTCGGCCACGTCCAGCGCCACGTCGCCCTCGGAGAGCGTCCCGGCGACCCGGACCCAGCCCCCCTCGGGGGTATACTTGATGGCATTGTCGATCAGGTTGTCCAGGATCTGGTGGACCGCCTCCTCGTCGGCGACGACCAGGGCGGCGTCGTCGACCGACCCGAGGTCGAGGTCCAGCCGGAGCCCCTTGGCCTCGGCCCGGCCCCGGTGGGTCTCGATGCACGCCCCGACCACCGCCCCGACGGCGAGCGGGCCGTGGTGGAACGCCTCCTGGCCCGACTCCAGCCGGGCCAGGCTGAGGAGGTCGAGGATCAGCTGTTCGAGCCGGTCGGCCTGCTCCTCGATCTGGTTCAGGAACCGGACATTCACCTTCTCGTCGTGCAGGGCCCAGTCCAGGAGCGTCTCCGTATACGCCTTGATCGACGACAGGGGCGTCTTCAGCTCGTGCGAGACGTTGGCGACGAAGTCCTGCCGCATCCGCTCCAGCCGCCTCAGCTCGGTGACGTCGTGGAAGACCAGGACCGCCCCCGACGGCATCGACCCCGGGAGCATCGACCCGTGGACCGCCAGGACCCTCGGGAGCGACCGGGGGAGGACCTCGCGGCCCGGCAGGACGACCTCGCCCCGGTAGCTCTCCGGGCCCGACAGCATCGCGTCCACCGCCTCCTGGATCTGCGGGCTCCGGATCAGCTCCGGGAGGAGCCGGCCCACGGCCTGCGGGCCGAGCCCGAACAGCTGGTCGGCGCTCTTGTTGGCGAACAGGAGCCGCCGCCGCGAGTCGATCGCGATGACCCCCTCGGCCATACCCGCGAGGACCACCCGGAGCTGCTCGACGTCACGGCCCAGCCGGCCGACCCGATCCTGCAGGTCCGGCACCACCGAGTCGAACGCCCGGGCCAGGCGGCCCGGGGCGCCGGGGGCCCGGTTCCCGATCGGCCGGACCGGCCGCCCTTCGCCCAGCGCGATCAGCCCGCGCTCCAGCTCCCGGAGGGCCGCCCGTCCCCGGACGATCCCCCAAGAGATCCGCCCCGCCGCCCCGACCGCGACGATCGCACCCAGGATCGCCCAGGCCGAAACCCCCATCGCGCGCACGCCCCCCGCCCCGGAACCCGCCCGGGCCCGAGCCGGCCCGACGATCCGGCCAGTATCGAGGCGAATGGCCGCCGGGGTCAAGTCGGCGACCCGCCCGCCGGCCGATTGAGGCCCGTCGGGACCGATCCGGGATGGCCCGTCGACCCCGAGATTGCCAGGCCCCCTCGTCCTGGGTGTCCTTCGCAGTCAACCTCAAGGCCCGGGGTGCCGATAAACCCTCTGGACGTCGCCCGGGTCTGTCCCGGGCGATGTGTTGACCGGCCATTGGCCGGGCCGTCCTCCGGGCACGGATCGCCCGGGGGGGGAGGGCCAGGCCCCTCCATCGCACTCAACCATCCAGGGACGGGCCCATGGCACGATTCCGCCGAACCGGCGACGCCTCGCGAGGCGAATCCGCCCTCGCCCCCAGACGCGACCGGACCCGACCGACCCGGACCCGGCCGGTCGTCGAGGGCCTCGAACCGCGATCCCTCCTGAGCACGACGGCGGGGGTCGCGGATCCCACCTTCGCCGGGGATGGCCAGTTCATCCGCCCGGTCGCGCCCGGCCATGGCACCGGGCTCCTGAATTTCTACGCGGCGGCCGTCCAGCCCGACGGCAAGACCCTGGCCGGGGGGACGGTCGGCCTGGGCGATAGCCACAGCTACGGCATCCTCCGGCTCACGCTCGACGGGAAGCCGGACCCCTCGTTCGGCCTCGGCGGCGAGGCCGACCTCACGCTCCCCGCCGGCTGGGCGGCCAGCGACGAGATGCACGCGCTCCTCCTCCAGCGCGACGGCAAGATCGTCATCGCGGGGACCATCAGCGACGGGCAGTTGACCGAAAGCCTCGCCGCCCGGTTCAACCCCGACGGCACGCCCGACGCGACCTTCGGCCGGAACGGCCTGGATATCCTGGCCCATTCGGGGTTCGCCCTCAACTTCCCGGCGCTCCAGCCCGACGGCAAGATCCTCCTGGTCGGGACCGTCCCGATCCCGTCCGCTCCGGGGAATACCGAGGTCGCCGCGGCCCGGCTCGAACCGAACGGCCTGCTCGATCCCACGTTCGGCCAGGGTGGGCTGGTGACGATCTCCGACATCCCGCCCGGCTCGGCCACCGGGGCCCGGGAATCGGTCACCGGCGTGGCGCTCCAGGCCGACGGCCGGATCGTGATGGTCGGCTCCCTGTCCCTCCCCAACAACCCCGCCGCCCCGGCCGGGACCGCCGAGATCTTCCGACTCAACCCCGACGGGTCGCGGGACAACTCGATCGGCCAGGACGGCCTCCGGTTCGCCCACATGACCGGCACCGGCTTCAACGGCGTGATCGTCAAGCCCGACGGCGGGATCCTGGTCCTGGGCCACCTGGCCATCGGGGCGAGCTTCCCGGCCCTGGCCAGCCTGAACCCGGACGGGTCGCTCGTCGCCGTCTCCAACGTGCCGCATCAGGCATTGGGGATCTACCTGAATTACTTCGCCCTCCAGCCGGACGGCAAGATCGTGATCACCGGCGACGAGTTCTCGCTCCGATTCGTCGCGCTCCGGTTCAACCCCGACCTCACGCCCGAGGCCTCGTTCGGGTTCTACGGCGAGTCGTTCACCCAGATCCGGGGGGCGGCCGTCACCTGCGCCGCCGAGGTCGTGGCGCTGGCGCCCAACGGCGACATCGTCCTGGCCGGGACCTCGTCGTCGAGCACCAATCTGGCCATCGTCCGCCTGCTCGGCGACTCCCCGGCGCCGCCGGCCGCGCCGGCCCCGAGACCCGCCCCGAATCCGAGGCCGGGAGTTGCCGGCGACTACCTCGGCACGGGCCACGCCGACGTGGCCGCCTATCTCCCCCTGGCCGGGGCCTTCGCGATCCGGAGCCCCGGCGAGCCCGATCGGGTCGTCCCGTTCGGGGCGGCCGGGGTCGGTCAGTCGATCCCGGCTCCGGGGGATTACGACCGCCTTGGCAAGACCAACCTGGCCGTCTACCTCGTCGGGGCGGGTGCCTTCGCGATCCGACCCTCCGACGGCGAGCCGGATCGGGTCATCCCCTTCGGAATCCCCGGGCCCGGCCAGACCCTCCCCGCGCCCGGCGACTACTTCGGGACCGGCCAGACCGACCTGGCGGCCTACCTCCCGTCCGCCGGCGCCTTCGCGATCCGGAACCCGATCACCGGCGCCGACCAGGTCATCCCGTTCGGGATCCCCGGCGCCGGCCAGTCGATCCCCGTCCCCGGCGACTATGACGGCTCGGGCCACACCGAGCTGGCCGTCTATCTCCCCTCCGTCGGCGCATTCGTCTACCGCCCGGCCGGCGGCGGGCCGGATCGGGTCATCCCGTTCGGGATCCCCGGGCCCGGCCAGACCATCCCCGCCCCCGGCGACTTCGACGGCGCGGGCCATACCGAGCTGGGGGTCTACCTGCCGTCGGTCGGCGATTTCGTCTATCGGTCGGCCTTCGGCGGCCCGGACGTGGTCCAGCCGTTCGGGGTCGCCGGGGCGGGCCAGACGATCCCCGCCATTGGCGACTACGACGGGATCGGCCGCGACGAGGTCGGGGCCTACCTGCCGGCCTTCGGCGACTTCGCCCACCGGCCGGCCCTCGGCGGCCCGGACGTGATCGAGCCGTTCGGGATGCCCGGCACCGGCCGGACGGTCCCGGCCAATGCGGTCCCGGTCCCGGCCATCGCGGTCCAGGCCCTCGCGCCTCCCCGACCGGCGCCGATCTCCGAGGCCACCTCGGGGGCGATCGCCGCGGGCAGGATCCACCACAAGAAGCCGAGGCACCCGGCCCGCCCGTGAACCCGCGACCAGTCCCCGCCGGACCCCCAAGCTGGGGGGTCGGCGGGGCCTTCCGGTCGGTTCAGCCGACCCGGCGGGCCGACTCGTCGGCGATGGCCTGGGCCGGGAGGTCGAGGTCGTCCCGGCGGTCGGCCAGGTGACGTTCGAGCTTGCGGAGGGCCTTGTATTTCTCGTCGCTGACCCGGGACGGGGACAGGCCGAGCGACCCGCCGATCTCGGGGACGTTCCACCCCCGGGTCCAGAGCTCGACGATCCGGTCTTGCCGGGGGCTCAGGACGGCCCGTCGGGCGGCTTCGAGGATCTCGCCGAGCTCCTGCCGATCGCGGCCGCGGCGGTCGTGGTCGGGGCCGGGCGTCGACTGGTCGTCCAGGGGCTGGAATCGGCGGGTCCGCTGGACCCGCTTGCGGACCATGTCGATGGCCCGGACCAGCTCGCGACGCTCGGGGGTATCGTCGGCCAGGACGAGGTTGAGGTCGAGCACCCCGGCCCGGGCCTTGCCCAGGAGCCGGCAGCAGACCTCCTGGGTGCAGTCGTCCCAGAGCCCCGGGTCGAGCCGGGCATTCCGCCAGCAGACGGCGCAGTAGCGCTGGATGTCGTGGACCAGCTCGGATTCGGTCGCCTGGACGGTCAGTGCGGCCAGGCCCATGACCAGGGCCATGGCCCCGGCACGTCGGCCCCGATGGCCCCTGGGTGTGTCGGTTGCGTCGGCGGACATCGCGGTCAACTCCCGTCGGAGGACGGTTGAGCGGTCAGGTCGGGGGCCGAGATCGCCATCCTCGAAGGTACAGGACGGCGAGTCGGTGGAAATCGCCGGGCGGGCGGCCGGTCACCGTTTCCGGTCCCGGGCCGAGGCGTGGTCGGGGCGGGCGGGACGGACGACGATCCAGCCCCGGGCCCGCGCCAGTCGGGCGAGCTTGCGGTGCGGATGGACGACCACCGCCCGGCCCACCTGGCCGAGCAGGGCCCGATCACTCCAATTATCCGCATACGCGGCCGCGTCGTCCATCGCGATCCGGTGAGACTCCGCCCATCGCCGGGCCCAGTGTAATTTTCCCTCGCCGTAACACGGTGGGCCGTCGGAGATTCCGACCAATCGCCCGCGCTCGATTCGGACCGGCGTCGTCAGGGTCTCGGAGCACCCCAGGTAGATCGAGAGCGGTTCCAGGACGATCCCCGGCGACGACGACACCAGGACCACGGCCGTCCCGCGCATCCGCAATTCGTCCAGGTGGTCGACCACCCCTTCATAGAGCCGGGGCTTGACGTGCTCGACGAAATTCTCGTAGGCGATCCGCTGGAGGTCGATGATCGGGATCCGGGCGATGCTGTTCAGGCCGAAGGCGACGAGCCTGCCGTAGTCGAGCCGGCCGAGCCGGTGCTGGAGGCCGTGGTAGAGCGCCCGGAGGATGAACGACCGCTTGATCAGGCCCCGTCGGCGGAGGATCCGGGCGAACAGGTAGGTGGTCGTCTCGGCCAGGAGCGTGCCGTCGACGTCGATGAAGGCGACGGCCGGCGGCTTCTCGAAGGTCGGCCAGGGTTTCACGCCCCCCTCCCGGCGGCCACCCGCAGGCCGATCTGGTCGGCCAGGTGGTGCGCCGTGGCCGGATCGGCCGCCTCGGCGATCACCCGGACGATCGGCTCGGTGTTGCTCGACCGGACGTGCGCCCACCGGTCGGGCCATTCCAGCCGGAGCCCGTCGCGGCGGTCGACCTTCGCCCCGGGCAGGGCCTCGGCGATCCGGTCGAACAGGTCGTCGGCCGCGATCGGGGCCCCGCCGGTGGGGAACTGGTTCTTGACCATCGCATATCGCGGCAGGGCGGCGACCAGCTCCGAGAGGGGCCGGCCGGTCTCGGCCAGGAGGTCGAGGACCAGGGCCATCGCCGCGAAGCTGTCGCGGACGAACCCGACCCGGGGGTCGATCACCCCGCCGTTCCCCTCGCCGCCCAGGACGGCCGCATGGGCCCGCATCGCCTCGACCACGTGGATCTCGCCGACCGGGGTCCGATAGACCGGGCAGCCGGCCCGGGCGGCCAGGTCCTCGGTCACCCGGGAGGTCGACAGGTTGAGGACCACCGGCCCGGTCGCCTGCGCGAGCCGGTGCGAGGCGGCCAGGGCCAGCGTCAGCTCCTCGCCGATGTACCGGCCCGACTCGTCGACGATCGCCAGCCGGTCGGCGTCGGGATCCTGGGCGAAGCCGACCGCCGCGCCCAGGACGGGGACCAGCCGGGCGAACCGGCGGAGGTTGGCCTCGGTCGGCTCGGGCGGGTGGTCGTACCGGCCGTCGGGGGCCCCGCCCAGGACCACCGGCTCGCACCCCAGAACCCGGAGCAGGGCCTCGCCCAGCCGGCCGCCCGACCCGTGGCAGGCGTCCAGCGCCACGGCGAACTTCCGGCGGCGGATCGCCCCGACGTCGACCGTGGCCAGGACGAGTTCCAGGTGCCGGCCGTCGGGCTCCTCCAGGGGCCGGATCCGGCCGAGGTCGGCCCAGCTCGCCCAGCCCAGGGCCCGGGCCTCGAGCCGGTCGAGGACCGCGCGGCCCTCGGCCGGGCCGAGCACCATCCCGCCGGCCTGGAAGAACTTCAACCCGTTATACTGCGGCGGGTTGTGCGACGCCGAGATCTGGATCCCGCCGGCCGCCTTGAGGTCGACGACCAGGCGGCCGAGGGTCGGCGTGGCGACGGGCCCGGCCAGCCAGGCGTCGCGCCCGGTGGCGGTGACGGCCGACAGGACGGCGGGCAGGAACACCGGGGCCGAGACCCGGCCGTCGTGCCCGACGACGATCGGCCCGCGGCCCTGCCCGGCGGCGTAGGCCGCCGCGAAGTCGGCCACGATCGCCGGGTCGAGCCCGTCTCCCACGATCCCCCGGACGCCCGACACGCTCGCGATCCGAGTCCCGGCCACTCGCCCCTCCGCCGATTGCCCCGGGCCGCCTCGCCCGGCCCGTTCGCCACCACTCTAGAGGACCAGCCCCTCGCTCGGCAAGGGCCGCCCGTCGTCGCCGTCGCTGCCCTCGTCCTCGGGTGTAACCAGGGAATCTTGGGTTTCACGCTGCTCGCTTCCAGAACAGCTCCCATTGGTCAGTCTGGCGGCAGCAGATCAGGGCGGCCATCGCCCGGACGTTCTTGTGTCGCCAGCGCGCCCCCC
>JAABUK010008937.1_pt1 | contig 13868 bp, 27 predicted proteins | sample 5559141 | NCBI WGS metagenome assembly JAABUK01 (sample SAMN10711869, study PRJNA513367) | rock metagenome | isolation source: Antarctica rocks | place: Antarctica: Victoria Land, Pudding Butte nord | collected 2016-01-03
CCCAGCATGCCCGGGAAGCTTGAGTTGCAGGGGTAGTAAGCAAAGAAGTTGGAGCTCTGCCAATGAGTCAGCCCTGCAGTACATGATAATGGCTGCTGTCACAGCATGCCCAGCTCATCATGCAGCATGCGGTCAACATACTGTGCCCATCGCCACTCAAGCTGCTCTTCATCACCAGAGATGAGCAGCTTGACCAGTGTGCTAGGGGTGCACAGTCAGCGATCACCTATTTGCCAGCATGCAAGCCAAAAGTGTGTAGGATGTGGAAAGGAAAGGCCACACTGACAGAAACTGCAGGAACCCGTGCTATCCGTTGCCAACATGGCGGTATAGCAGGGAACATGTGTCAAACAAAGAGTGCAAGAATGCTGCTGTCAAGGTCTCTTCCTGTCTGCATCATGTGATCACACACCAACTTTAGCTTGCATGCGAGCAGGTCTATGAGTTACACACAGGCCTGGCTATGCATATACAGCTGCATGTCACCGACCAGGATTGGGGGCCAGCAGTCAGATGGGAAGGCGTTGGAAGATCCTGCCTGGATGTGCTATTGATGCTTTTAACATCTTATGTCACATTGCTGGCTGCTATATACACTCTTTGAAGTCAGCACCAACAGCAGTTTGGCGCCTTGCCACAGAAAACAATGGAGACAATGCAGGCATTCAGCGCTGCAAAATGCAGAGCATGCAAACTGCCCGAGTCAGCAATTCAACTTTGGCGCTGAAGTGCACCTGGCACAATCTTGTCTTCCACATCCTTCATGATCACATCCCAGTTCTCTCCTTGCTGTGGTGCTTCTGTTGGCAGCTGTTTGTGCAAGAAGCCAGGCTGCATAACTTGCAAAGAAGCCCTCAAAACACAGTGATATAGTGCTGTGTTCACAAGACTGCTTGTGTTGAGAAGCAAGTTGTGATGCGTCCAGGGATGATAATTCTTGATACATGCCAGTTCAGCACAGGGCTTCAGGACACACCTCCACAGACGACCGCACAGGCAGGGAATCCACTCGACTGTAGTAGTCACATATGAAGTCAACAGCTTCGTGCGCCCTACTCCTGAACTGCAGCCATGGTATGCACAAGATTCTCCCGCCGCTCAGAAGCGAAATCGCGTACGAAATTTTGTGTCAACGTTTCAAACGGACCGCGGTACCTCATCTAGACTCATGGGATGTTCGAAGTGGGACCGTGGGGTGTCGGAAGCAGATTTCGATGATCCGTTGCTTTGCTGTTCGCTCTGTGTACTATGGCCATTCGGTTCATAGCTCGGAATGCTTTTCATTTTCTCGTCACACGCTTCCGTGACCTTACTCACCATGTCGTCCTCGTTCGGTTGACTGGGACCACTGGCCGTCGCCAAGGCCAGTTACATGAACCGAGGCACTTCTTGCGCAACGTGACCTCTGCTTTTTCTGGTAGCTTACTGACACAAGCACGTCGACCACTGACGATGTATGCTGCCGCAATCATTCTGCATGCAACATGAGTCATGCCCATGACTGATGGATTGTGAACCCTAAACAGGCATAGAACCTTCTATCGAATTCGCGATTTCGACCGCCGGCAATCTGAGGTGCGACAGCTTCAATTTGGGCTCTGTGACAGCGGTACCTGCACGAAGCGCTGCGTCCGCGTTGATCGATGCAGAGTTTTGGACGCGCTCTAGCTCGCGGCGCTAAGTCAGGGCGACAGGCGGTGCGGTTTTGTTGCCGACATGTATAGGCGATCAGTGCTCAGTATCGGATCTGAGTCAGTGGCAATGACTCGTACCGTGACTGCAGGCTATCCAGCAGGCACAAGTCCGCGGATTTGCTAAGGAGGTCAAGTTTGGCGTCGATTGCCGTGCTGCCGTACTGTCCGGCGTCGAGAAACTTGCAGATGCAGTGCAAGTGACGCTAGGGCCAAAGGTGTGACACTTGGTTGGCCAATGCTAGCAATGCAGTGCCTCCGCCCGTTCAAACAACTAGAGCATTCATGCATCACTGTTGCCATCATTTCTCACACCTGTTGCACTGACACCCTCCTTTTTGCTTCTACACAGGGCAGGAATGTCATTATTGAGCAGGCTTACGGCAGCCCCAAGATCACCAAAGATGGTGTCACTGTAGCCAAGGCTATTGAGTTCGAAAACAGATATCAGAACGTTGGTGCCAGCCTTGTCAAGCAGGTTGCTTCAGCAACAAATGATGTTGCAGGAGATGGTACGCTTCAGCTTCTGCGCATCAGTCTGTGCACTCAGACATATCATGCATGGCCATGTTATCACTCCATTGGTGCACATATCAGATCATTGCTACATCACTGACACCATCAAACGGTCATGCAGGTACCACCACTGCAACTGTGTTGACTAGAGCCATCCTCTCAGAGGGATGCAAGTCTGTAGCAGCAGGCATGAACCCTATGGACTTGAGGAGAGGCATCAACCTTGCTGTAGAGCACGTGTTGGCAGACCTGAAAGGCCGCGCAAAGATGATCAGCACAACTGAGGAGATTGCGCAGGTGTTGTCAGCAATCATATCATGTAGCAGCCTTGTATACGACAACCAAACCGCCCTGGCAGCAAAGCAAAACCAGCTCACTGCACTGCAAGCTTGCATAGCAGCGTGCCAACCGGTGACTTGTCAACAGTGCATTGTGAAGTACAGTTTGTGTCGTGAATGTCTGCATAGCAGCACACAGCAGCACAAGCAGCATGCAGCACGTAGCAGCATGCAAGCCACTTCACTCCTGTTGTATTGCTAAAGCATCTCCACAAATGGGTGAGGCAGCATGACTGACAATGGCTCTCTGGGGATGACTCAGGTGGGCACCATCTCTGCCAATGGAGAGAAGGAGATTGGAGACCTGATTGCTCGTGCCATGGAGCGTGTGGGCAAGGAGGGAGTCATCACTGTTGCGGTGCGTCAACCTGCTGCTTGCTGTCAATCACCTCTACTGCGTCTATGAAAGACAAGGCTGAAGGGCAAGCACATTAAGCTTTGCTGTAGCTGCATGTCGACTCACTGCGGACCTGGCAAGCTTTCGATCGTGCACAGATGCATGTTGTCTTGTTTGACCAGCTGCTGGGCACCTTCTGTGTGCCAGCAAGACAGCAATCTGCAAAGGCCCTGCCTCAGTCCTGTGATGATATCGATATATTCATGCGTGTCAAATGAGCTGCCTTTTGGCTGGCACAATGATATGTCTCCTAATCTTCTCTCTGAGGACCTGCCAGTAAACAGTGCACTGTGTTCTTGATTATGTGCAAAGTTTTCAGTACATGCTTCATCCACTGCTATAACCAGCATTGCGACAAAGTCCATCCTGTTGTATGGCATGAACAATGTTCATTGTCATTGGTTCTTAGCTGACTGCAAGCATAACAGTCTTATTTGAGGCACCATTAGACAATAGCCAGCCACCTGCTGGGCCGTTGAGTACCCTCTTTCATGCAGAAAAAAAATGAATATTGTTCTTGAACGTCGGGTCTATAAGGCAATGACTTCACTTCATCAAGTCATGGTTGCAGGATGGCAAGACCCTAGAGAATGAGCTAGAGGTGGTGGAGGGCATGAAGTTTGACCGGGGATACATCTCCCCCTACTTCATCACTGACACCAAGACCATGAAGTGTGAACTGGATGACCCCTTCGTCCTCATTGCAGAGAAGAAAATCTCCCAGTAAGCCCTCTTCTAGATCAGGAGCACAGCCAGCTGGACTTGGCAAAAGCCCAGAGTCAACTGAAATTTTGCTGATACTACTTTGCATGATGCAGGCACATGGCTTGAGCATTCTCAGCTGTGCATTGAAGCGCATGACATCATCACATGCATTGGGGTGTCTGAGCACAGGCATCTGCTTGCATGCGCACTGCCTATTGAATGTGTAGCCTTTGAACTCAGCATGTGCTGCCTGCATTGAGCTGTCTGTCCTGCTGGTTGAGCTTCATATTATGCCATGCCAGTAAAGTTGCGACTGACAGGTTGCAGCTCTCGCTGCAGTGTGTGGCATGTATACAGATATCACACCTGTGCTTGACCCACTGCAATTCCTGCTGTCCTTGGTGATTGACTCACTACGCATCATCATGCCTGTTTCCACATCCTATTGTCTCTGCTGTCATATGGCAGCATATCATTTGACGCCGGCACACGCCTCAGTCAGGACAGCAACACTCACCATGCATGACAACCCATCATTGTTGTATTGATGTCATGAAACGTGTGCTTGGCAGGTTGCAACCTCTGCTGCCCATTCTGGAAGCTTCCATGAAGTCCCAGCGGCCCCTGCTGATCATTGGTGAGGATGTGGAGAGCGAAGCTCTAGCCACGCTCATTGTCAACAAGCTGCGCGCGGGCATCAAGGTGTGTGCTGTCAAGGCACCCGGCTTCGGCGACAACAGGAAGGCCAACCTTCAAGACATAGCCGTCCTCACTGGTGGTCAGGTAACCACTGTCCTCTGTCTTTCACCTTCATGCTGACATCTCCTGCTGTCATGGTGTCAATGACAGACTACGCTTTAAACTTCTGCCACAAAGTCAGGGTAAGCACTGTCCTCTGTCATTGTTGCCATTACTGTACCCTCAATGGTGACATCTCCTGCTGTCACGGTGCTGATGACAAATATGCTTGAAATTTGTGCTCCCCTGCTTCTCCCCTACCAACATACTGTTCTCTCCATCTGTCAGGTCTCGCATACCTGCCTGCCAGCATTGTCCAGTTGCTATGCCATGGCAAAGTTACAAAGTCAGCATGAAGTGTGTGTTGCATGTACACTGCTTCGTTGAGTAGTTTATGGCACAAATGCACCCTCATCAGACAGCAGATTGCCCAGCTGACATACTTCAGCATGCTGTGGTGACCGTTGTTGGCCAGGTCATTGCCACCAAGCTTGATGGGTATCATCTGGTGTACGACTATCAGCATGATAGACTGAAATATGTCAGCTGGGCTGTCTGCTCTCTGATCAGGGTGCACGTCTGCCCTAGCTGCTCTGTTGTCATGCTCTCCATTTTATCTGTAAGCACAGGGACGCCCCCGGGGACTGTTGCAGTCCCAGCTCATTTCAGGGACTGTGTCTCTTGCACTAGACACTATGCTTCAGCTGCCATCACATAAGCTTGCCAATGCCAAAGATGATCACACTCATCAGGGTCTTGACGTCCATGCCGATCTGCATTACGTTTAACACACTGAATGCGCTTTTTTCTCTGTCTTGTCTACTGGTGGATCTGTGCAGAGTGTGTCAATTTCACATGTTGCAGGTTTTTTTGTGATGGATCTGTGCGGTATGAGAGTTTGACATGGTGTAGGTGATCAGCGAGGACCTAGGACTGAAGCTAGAGACAGCAGACATCAGCATGATGGGCCGAGCCAAGAAGATTACCATTACTAAGGATGACACCATCATCCTGGATGGTGCTGGTGACAAATCGGCCATTGGCGAGCGCTGTGATCAGATCAGGGAAGCTGTTGCCCAGAGTCAGTCAGACTACGACAGGTACAGCCTTTGTCTCACTTCCTGACTGCAATTCAAGGATGTAGCTGTGCAACAGGTACAGCCTTTGCCCCACTTCCTGATTGTGACCCAAGGATGTAGCCGTGTGACAGGTACAGCCTTTGTCACACTTCCTGACTGCAAATGAAATTGTAGCTGTGTGAGAGGTGTAGACTTAGTCTACCTTTCTGGGAAAGAGGTCGAGATTTAGAGCTAGGTCTAGATCTAGGTCTGGATTCCTGGCTAGGCTTAGATATAAGATTCAGCTTTGCATTGGGATTCTGGCTGCCTGTCCCTCACCCGTGCATGTGTCAAGATGCATGTGGTGACTAAGACACTGATTGTTTTGTCAAGACAGGATGCACATCTGTTGCATGCTGTGTTACATTGGCATGCATGGCATGCAGCGCAAAGCATCACAGGGATGACTTTCAATGTCTCACTGCTGTGCTGGGGAGACATGGATGGTACAGTGCAAGACTGTACATCTCAAGCAAGTGGCTAGGTAGGAGGACACCTCCCAGTGATGACATCAGATAGCTCTGGGGAAGATCTCTCTGAACAGCTTTCTATTGTCATCACTGGGAGGTGTCCTCCTACCTAGCCACTTGTTTGAGATGTACAGTCTTGCACTGTACCATCCATGTCTCCCCAGCATAGCAGTGGAATGGTGAAAGTCATCACTGTGATGCTTTGCGCTGCATGCCAATGTGACACACTATGCAAGAGATGTGCATCCTGTCCTGACAAAACAACCAGTGTCTTGATGACCACATGCATCTTGACACATGTGCGGCTTGCCAGAAAACAGCTGAGGGACAGGCAGCCAGAATCTCTGTCTTGAATGTCAGTCTGCTCTGCACCATGACTCTGACTCAAGCATGATGGTAGGTCCAGGAAGTCCTCCTCTGACATGTTCCACAGGTGTTTGATTCAATGACAAAAGCCGCCTCAGCAACGCCAGCTGTGCTTGTCAGTGCATGCTGACCCAATGCGCTGTATGGTCAATTGTTTGGTATATTCCGCTGCATAGCTGTGTTTGCTGTCTGAGTAAGGCTTGAGGGCATTGCTGCAGAGAGAAGCTACAGGAGCGTTTGGCCAAGCTGAGTGGCGGTGTAGCTGTCTTGAAGGTTGGTGGCGGTAGTGAAGTAGAAGTAGGGGAGAAGAAGGACCGTGTGACAGATGCCTTGAATGCTACCAAGGCTGCAGTGGAGGAGGGCATCGTGCCAGGTCTGCTGCTTGCCTTTCTTGCCGTTCAGCTTCTTGCCCTCATTCCTTCTCCTTTGCCCCTTGACCCTTTGCCTTTCTTCCCTTTTGCCTTTCTCCTCTTTTGGCTTCTTGCCCTGATACTTTCTTCTTTGCCCCTTGACCCTCTGCCTTTGATCTATGCTTGTGCCCTTTCCTTTTTAGCCCTTGCTGTTCGCAACAAAGTTTTGCTTAGGATACTGCTCACTGCCAGGCAACATGGCATGCCAAGCCAGTTCTAGCTTTTGCTATTCATGTATTGGTACAAAGTGGCAGCTGAATGGCTCACTAAACGCAAGCAGCATGGTATCAGATGGCACTTTCAGAACTGCTTGCGCTGGATGGTGTACAGGCTTCACCTGCCTGGATACTTTGAATACAATCAGCTCTCGATGCTGTGTTCAGTTGGTCGTCCCCATCGTTCTGCAGGGGTACTATTGCATGTTCCCACATACAAACCATGTATTTAAACACACAGGCGTCCTGCATGCTTGCTGATGTGGACACATGCGTTGTTGTCAGCATAAGCATGCTTATGCCCAGACACAAGAGCCGATGCCCCCTCACTGCGTAGGGCCTTAGCCTCAGCAGCAATGTAATTTATGCCGTCAACCATTGGGTTATGCCATAAACGATATGAACATGCTTATGCCTGGGATGCTTGGATGCAGGAGGTGGTGTGGCTCTGCTGTATGCCAGCAAGTCACTGGATGCAGTCAAGGAGAAGCTAGAGAACTTTGACCAGACTGTGGGTGTACAGATCCTGCAGACTGCCCTCAGAGTGCCCCTCAAAACCATTGCTGACAATGCCGGTGAGCTGCACTTGCCTGTGTCAGTGTTGTTTCTAGTCATGCACAGGCAGCTTTGCATGTGTCAGTGTTGTTTCTAGGCAGCGTGGCCTGTGTCGTCGTTGTTTCTAGTCATGCACAGGCAGCTTTGCATGTGTCATTATTGTTTTTAGTCATGCGTAGGCAGCGTTGCATGTGTCATTGCATCTCATTGCCAACAAGGGCATAGCTGGCTGTTTCACATGCATACATGTTGCTGTTACACACTTGGTTGTATGAGTGCAACCTGGGATGCAGCTGTCAGATAGGGCTGCAGTGGAACTGTGTGGCAGCAGGCGTGCATGAGTTTCATCATTCACTGTACAGCTGAGCATGTCGCCCACATGCAGGATGCTAGACAGACATGTCAATATGCGTATTGCACGCATACACAAAGTGTGTGGCTGACACAATTTCGTGTCCACTTAGCAAGATGGTGTGATCCAGGTGTGGAGGGCGCAGTAGTTGTTGGGAAGCTGCTGGAGCGCAATGCAGAGGCTGACTACGGCTACAACGCAGCTACCAACACCTACCAGGACCTGGTCAAGGCTGGTATCATCGACCCCCTCAAGGTAAATCCCTCATCCTCTGTGGGGCTTCTGAAGCAGTGTGACTGGACCAGTCAGTCTGTGCACAATTAGTCTGTGTACGATGAAGCTCCTCTGCAGAGCAAAGCAAATCTCAGCATTGCCTCCTGTATTACTCACTCTCAACAAAAGATTAGCCCAAACTTCGGGCTATGGAATTGCAGCTCAGGGCCTCAAGAGGCTTCCCTCTTGAAGGCAGTGTTTACGTATGCTAGAGTGGCTTTGCAGGTTGTGCGAACGGCGCTTTCAGATGCAGCCAGTGTCAGCAGCCTTTTGACGACCAGCGAGGCCATTGTGGTGGAGGCCCCCAAGAAGGACACCCCTGCCCCAGCAGGTGGCATGGGCGGAGGTATGGGGGGCATGGGTGGAATGGGTGACATGTACTAGACAACGGCATGGAACTTAGGCCCAGCATCAATTTCGACCAAAGAGCTTCAAAACCTTTCTTGCATCCTAAGTGGGCTCTAATGAGCCACTTATGGGCTCACCGTTTTGTGGTGTCCTGTTGTAGACCCCATGTGGTGTAGTCGAAATGTGACGTACTCATGTGGTGCTGTGGCGTTTTGCTAGCAGGTTGTGTTTCAAGTCCTTGCAGGATGGCATGCATACCTTATCACTCACAGCAGGTTGGACCACAATTTATTCAACACCTCTTTGGCCATGAGAGGTGTGCCTCAATATGAAGTTGCAAGTCCCATATCTATTGCCTTGTAACAAGCAACAATTTCCGCATGTCCTCATCATTGCGTGCCTTGTTCCGGCAAACTTATTCATGCCTTGCTTGATGGAAGTTCACAATTCTTTGCAAGCTGCATGCATCAAATTGCGCATGCATGGTACCCCGAGCCTGCGTGCTCAGGCTTATAGCGCAGCGCCCTCCCAAAACGCCTATTCCGATTTAGAAACGTCATCAGCTCAGTCACATGAGCTTACATGATGAGCTTTAGGTACCGTACTGGCTCGAAATCATCCCGCAAAATTAATTCGATAGTGCCCTGCGGGATGAAATTAATTCCGAACCAGACCAAAATTTGACCGTAAAACACCGTAAACGTTGGGTTACATACACCAAATACGTAATGCATACACCGTAGTACATACATGTACGGCGTAGTGCGGGGTAGCAATAATAAATTATAAATTTTAGGGTGCGGGATGATTTCGAGCCAGTACGGTACGTGAGCCTTTGCAACAGCCCTTAGTCAATTCGGCACCTGTGGGTGCAGTGGACAATGCAGCTGGACAATGCAACACTTCTCTCTCTTCTCTCAGCTCTCGATAGTCTGCTCGGTTTTCTCGCTTCTTGAGCGTGATGCGCCACATTTCTGGAACCATGCACACTCCGCTGACGGACTTGCTGCAAATCAGTGTCCCTGTCATCGCTGCACCCATGGCTGGCATCTCGGGACCGGATGTTGCTGCTGCTGTGGCCAAAGCTGGGGGACTGGGGCTCATTGGCGCTGGGTACATCGAGCCAGACAGGTTGACAAGCATGTGTAACGCAGCTTTGCAGCAGCTAAACTCGACCGCTGAAGCTAACGGTGCCGTCGCCGTTGGCTTGATCAACTTTGCCTGCTCCCAGGTGCGCACTACCAGGACACTGCAGTGGTTGTTCTGTCAAGACAGGATGCACATATCTTGCATGATACATTGGCATGCAGCGCAAAGCATCAGAAGGATCAATCTCAATGCTTGTCTGCTCTGCACCTTGACTCTGACTCCAGCATATTGGTGGCAATGCTTGCTTACCCGACGTGCTGTAAGGACAAACATTTGGCATAACGCTTTGCAAAGCTGTATTCCCTATCTGATTGAGGCTCCCAGGTGGGCTCGCAAGCCTTGCACTGAGGCGGTGCACGGGCTCACAAGCATTCTGGTGGACAGGAACTCCTGCAAACGATCATCGACTTCAAACCCCGGGCTATTTGGTTGAGCTTTGGTGAGTGGGAGGATCTGGCTGTGCCAATCAAGAAAGCAGGCATAAAGCTGATATGCCAGATTCAGCATCTGGAGCAGGTGGAGCCTGCTCTACGCGCTGGAGCAGATATTATTATTGGCCAGGTATAAACCAAGAATGCCTGTGCACAACATATGTGGTACCAGACTGTTAGTGTGACACGCAACCAGTGATAATACACCTGCTGCCTGTGAAGACCAAGCGTAACACACTAAAAATTCAGGCACAACCTAAAACGTTCACCCCTGCATGGACAACTGCAACTGTGTGCTGGCAATGACATGCTAGAGGTAAATCAGGGCTCACCAAGCACTGAGTCATCCAGTGCCAAATTTGGTACAGGGCAGCGAAGCTGGGGGTCATGGGGCTAGCCCAGCCTCCCTACTCACCCTCATACCTGAGCTGGGGGATCCTGTAGAGCGTGTGTGTCTGAAGCTTGGCATCTGTCCAGCAGTCCCAGTTGCAGCAGCTGGGGGCATTTCTGATGCGAGACAGGTCAGCTCTTCTTCAGCATCCTCACTGATCGGCTCATGCCACACTTGCATTTGCCCCCATCACAGGTGTGTGGACAGGGTGCTACATCAAGACAGCAGGCTGCGTGCTGCAGTCAACAATGTCACTTGTTTCCAGGTCAAATGCCCATGGGACATGCATAGATTTTGGCATGAGTCAACCCATAGAGGTCCCTGTGGCACCAGTGACAAGCAGTTTGCACCAATGTCAAGCAGTGAGACTGATGGCCAATGGCAGTCGCCTTCACTCCCTTCCATGCATGCTGCAGATGGCTGCTGCCTTTGCGCTTGGTGCCTCAGGCGTAGTGCTAGGCACCAGGTTGTGTGCCACTCACGAGTCCTTGCTCCCAGAAGCTAAGAAGCAGGCATTGGTAGAAGCAGGCTACAGCTCATCTTGCAACCCATCAACTCTGCGTACCACCCTGTACGATGAGTTGGGCACTGTTCCCTGGGCTCCGCAAATAGATGGGCGGTGCCTAACGAACCAATTCACAGCAGTGTACAGTGGCCAGACACCCTTGCAGGTAGGCTCAGTGCTTGCAAGTTCATTTTGTCAGCATATATGTGGTGTTTATCAAGCCGTACAAGGTTGGCCAGCAGCAGGCATTTGTATTAAAAAAGGGGTGAATCATATGATGCAACAAACAACTGGTCTTGAATGCTCTGTTAGCATGTTCCATTGTATGCCTCATTGGTATTAAAGCTCAGCTCATGGTTCACTGGTCAGCAAGACAGGTCCAATTTGTCAGGACTAGGGACCGAGCACTATTCACATGTGTTGTCAGTCAAGTGCAAAGACGTGTCAAGACAGTTCAGCAAAATTTAGTTTCAAGTGCATCATTGCAATCAGCCTGTTTGGTTTGTGTTGTCCAGTAACGCAGGTGGTGGTTGTTTGACCATCAATTGTCTGACATGAGCATTGCTTGGGTGACAAAGGCCAACATGTCATATGTGATGTAAAGTCAAGCTTAGGGCTGCATCAAAGATCGCAATAGTGTATGCTTGCTCTGCAGTGTACTGGTAATCTAAACTGATCCTCAGGTCTGACTCCTTGATATGTTACTTTCTCCTATATATGTTGAAGCATTGTCGTCTTATAGTACCCTTTACGAGCTCAGCTTTGGTGGTGAATGGTGCACCTTCCTCTGATGATCCTCTGCAATGACTAGTCACTGTGTGCAATGACTGCTGATGCCTTGCAAATGCTACCAAATGCTGAGACTTTGCTGTATCCTCTTGTGAGTTCCTACAACAAATCAGCTGCTTCAAATCAGCTGCTTCAAATCAGCAGCCTTGTAAAACAAACAAAGCACAGAGGGTGGCATGGACACACTGCGTCTGGCAGTGCTGCTGAAAAAATGCCCTGGTGCTGTGCTCAAGGCTCACCAGCACAAGTTAAGATTCATAAGGTGAGAGCTCATGAGCCTCAGTCACATATGTGTTTGCTGCAGTCATGACTGAGCCCAACGATGAGGGTAGTATGCTTACTTGCTTGAGGGCTGCTACATTCTACCATGACACTAGCAGCCTTGCGCAGTACCCAGCCGTGCTGAGGCATCCTTGACCCCATGCTACAGAGGGCCAATGAAGGTTCAAACCACTCCAAATCTCAGAAGCTGGCAGGCCTCCTCTGCTTTTCTGCTTTAGTCTCAAGCCTATTCTTTTCATACACCATGTATCCAAGGATGCCAACGAAAAGCGTTGTGCCCGTATAAGCAGCCAGTCGCATGAATCCAGTAGGTTTCTGCGCATACGAGGACTTCATTCAACACCGTGTTGCATGATTCGGGGCGGGTCAAGGAGGACATACCGCATATAGCTCAAAGTTGAAGGCACGGAAAGGCCCTGATCCGTGCTGTGTGACCACAAAATCCTCCACAGGCTTGGCCTTACTGACCTCCGGCTTCGACATGTTGCTGCTGTAACTCCAGAGACGACGTTCGACCCTAGTGCTGTTGATCCTAGCACGCCTCCTTCGTCTGCTTGCTGAGCCTGCTGAGGCGAAGCTGTGCAGGAAGCTGCAAGACCCTTGGCCATACCCTAATGGCTTTCCAGCATGACGTTGCTAGCCTGGGTGCGCAGCAAAGTCTTTTGGTCGTGACGTTCCCGACACCTCTCATTAGTGTTGCCGGATCTGCATCGGCTTTGCACACATTGCTTGGTGAGATATGGCGGCCGAAACAATGGAGGCACAGCCTCAAGGCTTTTACAGCACCACTTCCGGCACCTATTTCTCCGACAAGGATTCCTTGGCGGAGCATTACAAGAGCGATTTTCACAAATACAACTTGAAGCGCAAGGTTGCCGGATTGCCTCCTGTCACCAAAGAGTGGTTTGATTCAAGGAAGGAGCTGCTGAGCAGCAGTGCCACGGTGGGACCTGTGCAAAAGTTCTGGTACGATCCGTTGACCAAGAAAAAGTTCAGCACGGAGAACACGTACTTAGCACATGTCAACAGCAAGAAGTACAAGGATCTGCTGAAGAAGACAGGCCAAGATGCACCAGCACCAGTCGTTACAGCCAGACGAGGTGAAAATGCAGGTAATTGGCTTGGCAGTCTGCCTGCATCAGTTTGAGCTGCTAATTAATTGCGAGCAGCTGTGTGCAAACACAATTGGGGCTATATGTATCAGTATTCATGCATACATCTGTGTACACAAACAAGTGCTCATTTTTCAGAAAACATCTCATCAATTTTGTTATTTGACGCACTGATTTGAATCTGCGTCAGCTTGGTACACATCAATCTTGCTATTTGCACAGGTGCTACAATAACAACGCCAACAGCAGCACAATCAGCAAGCAAGCCAGGCTATAACATGGCTGTTCCCAATGGTGTGAGACCAGACAAGGCTCAAACCCCCTCAGCTGAGAACACCAGAGCTGCAGAAGACAGTGTTTCAGAAGCTGACAGTGCAGGCTGGGAGACAGCATCAGACGCAGATGACACAGACGCATCACTATCACAGACAGAAGCAATAGCAAACACATCAGGCGTCAAGAGTGCTGAAGATGCCAGCAGACAGACATCAGCAAGAGTTGCGTCCAGCAGCTCAGCACAGACCTCTCTGGACACCCCAGCTACCCCCAGCAGGGGTGCTGAATCCTCTGTCAGGGGTGAAGCTTCTGACGAAGCTTCTTCAGCACAGGATGTTGAAGAGTGGGATCTGAAGCGCAGCTTTTTTGACAACCACATGAGCAGCAGCATGGAGGCAAACCTGGAGTACATGTTCAAGCACTTTGGCTTCTACTTGCCAG
>JAABUK010008939.1_pt1 | contig 13865 bp, 17 predicted proteins | sample 5559141 | NCBI WGS metagenome assembly JAABUK01 (sample SAMN10711869, study PRJNA513367) | rock metagenome | isolation source: Antarctica rocks | place: Antarctica: Victoria Land, Pudding Butte nord | collected 2016-01-03
CAAAGTCAGATCCTGGGGTATATGGGTCATACAGTGTGTTGAAAAAGAAGGGGGTGGATGGAGTCAAAAGGTTCTTGATGTGCTGCTCAAGGGCGTTGATGTCCTCGCCGCTGGGAGTCTTGGCGACGAAACAGTCGTCGTCAATGGTGTAGATGTACTTTTTGCGGGAAACTGCATAGCCAAAACATCTGCAGGCACTGTCTTTGTAGCTAATGCACCAGGCCTTGTCGCCTAGCGCCTTCTCGATATCCGTCCTGGTGTAAATATCGTAGTCAAACCTGCACAGCGGATGCCTGTGTCGAACCCAACAGGTACGCGAGACGTGCAGGCGACACTGGTTGACTGCAGTGATGTGCAGACACAACGTACCCTTCGGGCACCTGGACTGTGCGCTTTGGATCGCCATCCTGAATAATGATCATGTGATACTTCTCAAAGAACGGGCGCCACATCTCAAGGAACTCCAGGTTCCGGATCGTTGGAATGACAATATCTAGATCGTTTCGCAGATCCGGCAGAGGGCCACCCGCGTGTGCCATGGTTGCAGACTGTGCTCGACTCAGGCCAGCGCAGGCAATTCGACCGATGCACAGGGAGGAACCGATGCGAAAAGTAAGATGTGATCTACAAGGACGTCGCTCGTGGCTTTATTGCCCACAAAATTGGCGCGCTCCACTCTTCCAAGAGCTGTATTAACAACCAACCAGTTGCTGGCTCACAGCGCTCAGGCATCAGCCGCTCAGCGGCAGCGCGCTCAGCTTCAACCTGAGTCTGATGAGAGTCGGAATGACCAATTTTGGCGGCCACATTGGCGCGCTGTCAGTGCCCTGTCTGGGTTGGCACTAATTAGCTCCAAAGCTGCGCCTGAACAGATGGCGCCAGACTGTGAGCCAACGCATCTCAAGACTACGGTATGAGATGCCACACGTCGCACAGAAAGTGTCCATGCCTCACATGTTCAGGCGTTGCATTTGACATCAACAATAACTTTTGCACCAGTCAAATATTTTACGGCGATGATTTTTATGTTGACATGCATAGTAGCAGAGTCCTGAGAAGCTGAGTGCGGTTCGCTGTGTACTTTATGTTGCCTGTTAGCAATTGCAAACTGCCATTTGCATGACAGCTGTTTTGCCTACTCTCAGTGACTTGCCAGCCTATGATGTAAGACATATATTTTGCAGCAGCCTACACATTGCATGCCTGCTTACTTGCAGTTTCAAAGCTTGTCACATCAAAGCTATGCAGCCTCACAAATCTGAAGCCCCATTGCATGCCTGCTTATCACTCAGTTTTAAAGCCTGTCACATCACAACTGTGCAACCTCACAATTTGCAAATCTGAGGCCCCAATATTTCAACATGGGTTCGGAACTAGTTTCAGTCCAAAGGCTTGCAGAGCTCTGTCTCGAGGGCATGAACTGAAATAACATTGTGGAATTCCAGCAACTCAACTGGTCCGCTCTGTACCTCTATCAGTACTAGTATTGTCGATTCATAAAGTGTACAATTCTGATTGTACGTATATACATATAGAGCAAGATTGAACTATTGTATTGCAAAAGGAGAAAAGTGTCATAAGAAAGACCTAGGGGAGAAGTGGCCCTTTTCAGACAGAGAAACGAATACACACACAATAAGCTCAAAGCCGCTGTGTGGCTGTTATGCTGACTTCCCAGGCACATCCTGCTAAACACAAACTTCACAAATTTCACAAACTTCACAAATGCAATATGTCGATCAGACTGCAGGACATGTAGCCCAATTTTTCCTCCCAAAGGCTTTAGGGCAGGACTCAGACTGGACCAGAAGGCTGCGATGCTGCTTCCTACTCATCTCTTGCTTTTGTACAGAAAACGTGAAAGTTGTGCATATGCATATACTCTGCTTGTAGGCACATCCAGTTGCTTTGCTACATCAACTTGCACTCTAGCTGGCGTTCTTGGACTCATGCAAAAATTTGACAATGCCAGTGTGGCCTCTGCTGAGCGCCAACTGCTCAGCAGTCATGCCCTCTAAATTATGTGCAGCAACATCAGCACCTTTACGGACAAACAGCTTGACCAAACGGCCATGACCTTCTCTGCATGCCAGCATGAGTGGGGTGTTCCCTTCTCCATCAGCTACATTCAATGGAAGGCCCAATTTTACACAAGCCCTGGCTTCACTGTACCTACACAACCATTCCGGGCTTCTCAAAAGCACTTCTGGACCTTTCTGAGGTGACGGCACGCGTCTCACTGTACCACCTCTTGCTCATAGTTTGAGCACAAGCTGTTTGTTGTGCGCCCAAAGAAAGCAACATGAAGAATGTCAAACAGCCTTGGTCCTTATAGTCACCACCAACCAGCGATGGCGCCATATGCATGTGCCTCAGGGCCTCGAGGCAATCATTGCAGACTAATATGGGGATTTTGCGGGGGCTGCAGAGCACGCATGTGCAAGTGTTGCAAGCTAGAAGGTCTGGCAAAATCACCTGCCGGCACAACAGAGCTCCAGAAACTGGGAGCCCATTGCTGCATCCCTGCCTGAAGCTGCAGGGTCAGCTGCAGCTATACCATCCGCAGCTGCTGCGTCTGATGCTTGCTGATCATCACCAGGCAAGACCAAACCTGCTGCACAAACCTGCTGACGAATGGTGTGAGGTGCTGAGCTGACACACAGCTGCTGATGCAACATATCTGCTGAACCCTCACTTGTACCAATCACTTGCTGCAATTCTGCTGAACCCTCACTTGTACCAATCACTTGCTGCAATTCTGCTGCAGCAGCAGCGCTGGAGTCACATGGCGCAAGCAGTTGAACTGCTTGCTTGCGCACAGCGCCTTGACTGACAGACACAGCTGACTGTGCAGCTGCATCTGCTTCTGGTTGAAGTGACATGGCTCGCAAAGACGCATGCACATCTGAGCAGCCTGCAGGGCTGGCGGGGCCTGTTAAGACTATGGGGCCGATCCCCTGCGCTGCAAAGTGCTCTAACTGGACCAGTAGGCCTTGCAGCAAGGCCGGCTGCTGGATCAGCTGAGCAGCTAGCATGACAGCTGGATCTGCAGCTTCAGGAGCAGCTGCTGCCTGTTGCTGGCATGGGTCTGGAATATCTTGACAAGCTGCTGATGCCATCTGACGCGTGTCTGCCCCAGATGCTGGCTGACCAACAGCCTGACAGGACTGCATTGATGCCACATCATGCAAATGGCCATTCATGTGACTCTTGCTGCTGGTGCTTTGCTTGATGCCCCTGTCACCTGTAGCTGATTGCGGCACTGCCTGCTGAAGCTGTTCAGAAGGTTTGTTGTCAGCTGTTGCTGGCCGTGTGCTGACGCTAACCTTTCTGCCACTCTGCCTTGTGCCTGCTGTTGCTACTTCAAGCTGCTTCCTGTTTTGCCCAGCAGAACGCTGTTGTGACTGGGATCCAGCTTGGGAGGGCTTGGATGCTTGCAGCCATCCCTGAGGCGACCAGCAGTCAGAGGACTCCTGCACTGTACACACTGCATACTTTTGCTGTCCTATTAAATTGATTGACAGGGGATACGCAGATCAGACATGTCCTAACACATACAGGTTCCCTGCTTGAGCAACCAAGGCGCAACACGCAAAGCTTGCCTGCATAAGTAACGAGGCAAGCAAGTGTGGACTCCAGGGCATATATGCTAGCTTTGGTGTGGTCCATTCCAGGGAGATGTCAGCAACAAGGGGACTTGCCAGCAAAAGAGAGCATGTAGTCAAAGACTGGCACCTGCAGCAGTGCCGCCACTTCCAATTCTTCCGCCAAGGATTCTGAGCAGTGCACTGGGCAGGAGTCAACAAAGCAGCAACACAGGCTTGCATCATGCTGCCTGTTTGTATGTCTAGGGCAGCGCTGACTTGACTTGGTTGGCCGTTTTGGCCCTACGAGTGAAGGGCTGTGATAGACTCGACTGTCCCAGCTGTGCACACGTGCTGTGCGGCGGTGACGCTGATACAGGGCAGCTGCCCTCTCCAGACTGTGATACAAGGGGCTGGACCTGTGGTTTTCGCAGAGCTGCTTAGGCTGACAGGACTTAGACATGTGATGGTATGAGCTGAGGAAGCTATTTTCAGAAGGAGTAGGATTACTGCGATCTTTGAACCTTTGCATTATGCAAGTTGCTCGTTGGTCATGACTGCAAAACAAGCCATCGACATCAGCCTTCATTTTCATGGTGGTGTAGGGCTGGCGCAATGGCACACTGCGTCAAACCTTTAGGCGTTAGTACCCCGGCATGCATCGTTACCACGTCCAAATTGCAGCGCCAAGCAACACTGTCCCGAAGTGCAGAAGGCGCTCGCCTGTTTGAAGAGGACAGGCCCTTCAGCAACAGGACCGAAAGAGCCCCGGCGCTGGCCGTTGTCGTTGCAAACCTAACTGTAACGCTCGCGGCCCAGACGTCAGGCATGAATTGCCTATAGCACGTGATCCGCGTTCACCCGCACGAGCAATCACGGTCCAAAGGCATGAATTGCCTAGTGACATTGTCTTCTTCCATATGTCATCAGACTTGTTGGCTGGCTAAAGCATTGCAATCTCTCTCGCCCTCCCCCCATGTAGCTGTTGATAGGTCAGTATACATGTCACTACTGGTGTGCATGCTTGAAGCCATCGTCACGTTGGCAGTGCCATTCAACATTTAGTGTTAACAATGTTGAATGGCAAGCTACAACATCAATATTTAGTGCTAACAATATCGTACCTTGCAAACATGCTTCATTGGTGAACAACCTGCAGTGACTAGATAGTTCAGAGCATGATATAGCTGTAGCTATGATGTCACTGGATACAGCCGCGGTGTTCATGGAACAGAGCGCAAACAGGACAGCACACGTTCTGCACAACATAGCTTTGGGGTCATTGCTGATATGGTTCCGCAGCTTCAGATGACAGCATACAACTGTGAGGCACGAAAGCTGCATCCAAGTAGCTGCATGACACGCCAAATTTGGCAAGGCAGCCTGCTTCCTTGCAGGGGATCAGCTGATGCCTCCAACAACCCATGCACTTACACAGACGCCAACTGCGTGAGTTTGTCAAGCCATGGCTTGTTCTCAGTTGAGGGGTTTTGCAGGAGCGCCACCCAATTAATCGGCGTGTGAGTCAGGTCTGCTCACATCTCACCACACTCACCAATTGCCACTGGAAGCTTTGGCTTGTTTCCTGGGTTTGTGGCAACATTCTCCATCTTTCTGACCACCAGGAGGCCCTCACCCAGCACGCGCCCAAACACGACGTGCTTGTTGTCCAGCCAGTCTGTTTTTGCACATGTAATGAAGAACTGGCAACCATTTGAGCCAGGCCCACTGTTGGCCTACAAGCCAGGGCACACAATTCGGTCTGCATGCTGCTCACATGACCGTCTTATGTATCTTCGCCGCAGCGCTTCCAAAAGTCGCGTCTGACTGACCAGTGCATGCAGTGCTACAGCGTGGCGTTAAGCATACCATTGATAAAATGCCTGGGCCTGTGTGTTTGCCAATGAAGTTCTCATCTGCAAACCTTGCTCCGTATATGCTCAAACAGCCAGTGCCATCACCCTGTAACATCAAAGCAGCACGAGTGAAGAGTATGTACAAAATTGGTTTATTCCAAGCATTTGTGTAGATAGTGGTGTGAAAGCACGCACACCTTGACAAAATCACCCCCCTGTATCATGAAGCCTTTGATGATTCTGTGAAATCCACACCCCTTGTATCCCACCGGTTGCATATTGCGCCTGCATGATATCACACTCAGCTGCGTTGACCTGAACCCACTGTGGTTGAGCCAGAACTTGCACTCAGCTGCAGATACCTGTAGTCTCCAGTGAAAAACTGCCTGACATTCTCAGCAGTTTTTGGGACTACATCAGCAAAAAGCTCTATCTGCACCCTCCCAGCAGGCGTACCACCTATGGTAACATCTGCAGGCACAGGGCAGCTATTTGAAGCTTTCAGCCGGCTTGTCGGGAAAGTGCAAGGCACACATTCCGAGCCAATTGTGAAGCCAATCTTACCAAAGAACACAACTGGGTTTGCAGAATTACGGGCTCGCAAGTGCCACTCTTGAGTGGTACTCATATTGTACAGATCACCTCTTGCGCATGGTGGGTTCCTTTATGCCAGTCGGTTTACGCATGCACGCGGCTTCGTTGCATGGGAGACTAATTTCACCCAGGAGCTGGTCACGGAAGCCTTCGCAGTGGTCAAGCTCTGCAGCTGAACGCCTTCACAGTGGCACAACTAGGGTTTCTGCTCTCTTCAAGTGCGCACAGTTTGACTTCAGTCAAACGCTAGCACTTCACGGGACGGCGCAGCACCTCCGCCTGCAGGCATCACATCTGCAACCAGTCGCCATACTGCAGTGTCATGGGCCGCCGGCACGGTGGACAAGGAATATCGTTTAAGCAAACACAGTAAAGTCGATCATGCCAGCAATCACCTGCAGTTTGCCCTCCGTTCCGACACCGACCGTGGGTGTCCGTCCCAGCACCAGAGCGCAATTGTTTTGCACACATCTGCCGCAAATCAGAAGACACTTACGACTGTCCTCCTCACAAGTTTTCTGCCTGATCAAAGCCGACACTAGTGCACCAATAGAGTGGCACGAAGAGCGTCTCAAGCATGTCGTGGAGTCTCAGCAATTCAGTCAGGCAGCTCTGGCCAAAATCTTTGCAACCGCAACTGAAATGGAAGCTATCAAACGTGGCACGCCCGATGCTAGACAGCTGGAAGGCTACATAATGTCAACCCTCTTTTACGAGCCTTCAACCAGAACAAGGTTGTCATTTGAGTCAGCCATGAGCAGGCTTGGTGGCACCGTGCTGTCAACTGAGAGCGCAGGAGAATATTCATCTGCAGCTAAAGGAGAGACCCTGGAAGGTGACTAGTAGACTAACAGCTGCTGCTGGCTGCTGCTAGTGAACATTTTTAGCATAGCCAGCCTGAGCACATACCTTTCTCTCAATGACAATGCAGACACCATCAGGACAATTGAAGGTTACGCTGACTGCATAGTACTTCGACATAACTTGGCTGGCTCTGCCAAAAGAGCTGCAGCAGCAGCATCTGTCCCAATTATCAATGCTGGAGATGGACCAGGGCAGCATCCGACGCAGGTGCTGCTCAAGCCAAGAGCCATACACTTTCCGCTCACATTCTACCTCAAAGAGCTGACATCTGCAATCTGCACACATCGCTATGCCAGCTTACCCTTATTTGAAGGACCAGATCAATTATCTGTGTGCAGGCTCTTTTAGATATGTACACCATTCAGCAGGAAGTTGGGCATCTAGACAACCTCAAGATTGGTCTAGTAGGAGACTTGGCAAATGGCAGAACTGTACGCAGCCTGGCATACCTGCTTTCCATGTACAACGGCGTCAAAATGTATTTTGTTGCGCCTGATGTGGTGCGTATGAAAGATGACATCAAGGAGTTTTTGACAGGCAGGCAAGTGCTACTGATATACTGCATTTACACCACTGATGGCTCTACTTCCGTTGCATGATGATGTTTTGCCATGCTGCGCCATCTGCCAGCAGTTTGAGCCATTTATGCTGCTGAACCAACTGCACATGCTGAAACCAGGATTGATACCAATCATCAGTCTCTGCAGGTGCCATGTTGTGAAGGGCTTCATGTCCCTGGTGTACACATTGTGTCTGTACCTTACTTTGGGTGCCCACTTGAGCTGGCATCACACAAGAAGGTGATGCTACAAGGCTTGACAAGTGACAGTCTTGCTGTAATGTGCAGAGGAGTAGATTGGCAAGAAGCTGAAAGCCTACAAGAGGTTGCAGCTGATGTGGAGGTTCTGTATCAGACACGCATCCAGAAGGAGCGCTTCCAGGACAGACCAGAAGACTATGAGAAGGCGCGAGGGAAATACATCATCAATGCAGACTTGATGAAGATCCTGCCACAGCAGTCTGTGGTGATGCATCCTCTACCCAGAGTGGATGAGGTGATTGCAGCATGTTGTTCATCATGTAGCCTGGTGTGCTTGTATCTGTCATGCAGCACTACACTGCTGAACACAGACTGCCTTGCGTTTGTCGTCAATTGTGATTTGCTGTGTGTCATGCATCTGCCGTTCGATATCATGCACCGTTTTTGGCAGCTTTGTTGTCCAATGCTGCTTCTGTTTTTGCTTCATGAACTTCAGATGCCCTGATAACACTGGATCAGATAAGGTTAGAAAAGCACCCAAATTGTTCTGTGCATTGAGTATATGAATCCCCGTATTGGAATTTGGTCGTTTGATCCTCTGCAGATCAGTGTGGAGGTGGATGCAGACCCACGAGCTGCCTACTTCAGACAAGCAAGAAATGGCCTCTTCATCAGAATGGCGTTGCTGAAGCTAGCCCTGACAGGATAAGTGAGACACTGTGTCCGCAATGCTGCATGTGCTACAGCGGCGCAAAAGACTGTGCCCTATACCAACGGTTGGCCTATGCTACCTCAGAGAGTCAGATAGCATGTTTGCTGGGTCAAGGACTTACGTGACATTTGGATGAGCTTGAACAAGAAGCATGCCATGCATTCTGTAGGTTATACACATGCATGTGCATATCAAAAAGCTTCATGATCCTTTGATTTCTAGATGGATGCTATCGGCTGCTGCAGCTGGGTTTGAGTTCAAGAGTAAGTCTCTGAAGTCTTTCGATCGGCACAGCTGGAGAGATTGTCCGCACGCACCAACAGCGCTGCTAGCAATTGTGACTCTGGTTGTGTGTGACTGTCGCACTTGCTTATCTGTTAGCGATGCAACTTTTTCACACACAACATAAGGGCTCCAGACCAACTTGCAGCTCCAGGACGGTGCTACGTATAGCGAGAGTCACAAGGCAAATCAGGAGCATAATGAGAAAGAATAAAGTCTTAGATCCGCTGCCTTAAAGTGCCTATGAGTAATGCCGCCGGTTTGACTAATCATCCCCATGCAACACGAACGAGACTGGTGGACCATTGCAGCAAGCTCTGGGCCCGCGAACCGGCAGGACGGACCGCTGACCGCAGCTTGCTGATGAGCGCATAGACTTCGGTGCAACAATGGCGAGCGAATTGTCGCAGCTAATAGAAAGCGAGCTCAGGAAAGCTGAGGGTGCAAACAAACCAGACGAGCACCAACGTAGGTTAGCCTCTCTGAGGGTCAAGGTAAGGCTCGTAGCTGCACGCGCCAATTGAGAATGGTTTATTCGGAGCAGCGCATCCCGAGTTTGAGTGACGAGTTTCGATGAGTGTGCTGTCGGAGCGATAGTTCTGCCTGATCCAGATCTGTGCTGCCTGCTAGACTGGTCTGGAAAAACCACCTCCGACTCTTCTTCAGAGAGTCTGCACTACCAAGAGGCAGATCATAGCTGGGGGAGTAGTGACGCTTCTGCTGGTCATACTTGTTATATATGCAGCTGCAAGCCATAGACACGCCTCTGCAAGGCCAGGCAGGTGGAAATTTTAGTCAATCTGCATCATGACTGCCATTGTACCCACCTTGCATACGCGCATTGCAGCCCTGCTAGATTTGCAGTTGATTAATGCTGTATGTGTGCACAGGTAGCACAACTTCACTTGACATGTCCAGCAGCAGCAGCAGCAGCAGTAGGCCATTGGTTACGACAGGCAAAGCGGATATTCTGGACGCAACCAACAGCAAAAATGTTGAACCTGTCTCTCCTGACCACCTTTTGACAGATGGAACAGAGTATTCTGAAGACAACACTCCAGTATCAGAGAACACAATCATGACCGTATCTCCCTTGGCAGAAGGCAACTATGATGTCATATCAGCGCAGGCTGATGATGATTCTGAGCTACCCCCAGCTGAGATTCAAGAAAGCAAAAAAGCTTTGAATCCCAACTTGGAATACGCTGGCTACCCTGGCACTGCACCAGCATTGTCACAAGATATACAAACAAGCGTCCCTGCGCTTGCCCCAAGCTTGTCAGACTCGGTTATTTCCATGATACAAAATTCAACGGCAGCAAATGCTCCTGCACCTAGCAGCTAGCCGCAGCAGTCCTTGCAAGCCCCATGTCAAATGTGTGCTGGTCTATGTGATATGATGCAACAAATGAACCAGTGTAAGGTTCACCCAGCCTGTGTGGTGTCACTTTTGTCTCTGTATGCTATAGTCAAAAAGTCGTCATGACAGAGTAGGATCTGCTGGTTGCATTGGCGTTTACAAAATGTTCTGTATGTCCTGTGCACACTGCGTCAGGACTTCAACAAACATGGTGAGCAGAGATCTGTGTCATTTTTACTGTGACCCAGTAACGTATCTGGATAATGCGCAGGACACAACAGCTCAGCATATTGCCAGATAGCTGGCATGCATGTCAGGCCAAAGCAGAGCCAACACTTAATTTTTAAGCTCTGCGTAGCTGGTCAAACAGCCATCTTCATTGCGATCTTTTTGTGAGGATTGTACCCAGATATCTCTAGATCGCCCATTGAGTACGCATCTATATCTGTCTTCTCTGTTTTGATGTGAAGCACCTGCACACGAATGCATTTGTCTCATTTTGATGCCAGCATACAGACAAGCGGCTGAAACAAATGCACTATGCTCATGCAAAATACTGATCACAGCAAATCCACTCACAGGAAAGGGCTTTAAGGAGTTCTGCAGCTGCTCCTTCAGAGGCTCCACATGGTTTGCATATACATGTGTGTCTCCCATTGCATGTATGAAGTCGCCAGGCCGCAGTCCACAAACCTACAGAAACAATACAAGCATATTTGTCTATGTGGAGCAGTTTTGTGCCATACAAGCAGGTTACTTACTTACAAGCAAAACATACTCCACAGTGTGTTCACACAAAACCAGAGCTTCTGATAAAATGCAAACATGTTCACAGTCAGATGTGAGTGGCGCTTTTGACACAATCTTTCTGTGCGAGAGTGGGTCTCTGCCCACTAGAGGTACAGTCAGCAGCTCTCATTTGATGCCTTCTCACCTTTGCAATGAGGCATGTCAGCAAGGCATAACTGGCTACATTGAAGGGCACACCCAGACCCAGATCACAGCTGCGCTGGTACATCTGACACGACAGCTCCCCATCTGCCACATAGAACTGCAGCACAGGTGCGCTTGTGATGAGCATGCAAAACAATGCTCAAAGGAAAAGAAGGAAAGGAAAGGATGCAAATTCTCTGAAAAGACAATAAGAAAAATGCGAGAGCAAAATGACAGTCATGCCTGCAGGCAGAGGTCAAGCAGACTTTGGCAACTGGTCACAGGGCGGCAGCCAGCATGTGACCAAAGGGGCAGGCTGACCTGGCAGAACATGTGGCAAGGAGGAAGAGCCATCTCTGGTAGTGCTGCTGGGTTCCACGCTGTCAAAACAATGCGGCGGTCCTCAGGGTTGTTCCTGATCTTATCAATGACCTGCGTACAACAATGTGGTCACCAGGCTGCTGTACAGCAGCTCCAATGCTTGCAAAGGTTTTTGTCAACGTTTCAGGGCATGCATGCATAAGCCCATAGCCAGAAAGGCTTGTTGACAGCATGCATGTACACACACACACACATGCCCCACCTGTGCAAGCTGGTCGACTCCTTGACCTGTGTAGTCTGCATGCATGCCCTTGTACTCTGCCCCAAAGTGGCGCCACTGGAAGCCATACACTGGCCCCAGATCTCCCTCCTCCCTGAACACACACAAATGTGCCCTCACGCCTATCAGGTGCTTTGACTTGCAACTAGCAAACAGATGCTTCAAGATCATCAGCCCTGTCAATCACTTCTTCAGCCTATTGTGGCTCGCTGCCAAAAACAGTTACTGCTGCACTCAGGAGCCATTTCCTTCAGTCAGCTGTACCTTGACAGTGAAACAAAAGAGGTGCAGCATACCTCAGCAGCAGGAATCAGGATGTGATGCAAAGACATTGTAGCTGCACAGCTGCAGGGCCAAGCGAAAGTGCTTGCCTGTCTGTGAGGCCAATGCTGTCCAAGTAGTCTCGGGAGCCATTGCCATCCCAGATGTGGATGCCCATGTCTTGCAACACCTTTGCAGATGTGCTGCCACTGATGAACCACAGCAGCTCCTCAGCCACACCTGAGGCAGACAGCACCTCAGTGACCAGGCAGCTTGCCTTGACTGACATGCAGTAATGGCACTCACAGCTCATGCATTGCCTGACGAGACAGCTCATCTCAATGCTGTTACTTTTGCAATCTCGGACAGAATGATCACAACAGCCAATGTTTCTAGAAACAGTCTTGACAGAAGGATAGAGCAGGGTGCAAAGGTGTAGGACTTCAACACACATGCCACGTGTTCGTTGAAGCTGATATGTTTTGCTGTGCAAGAGCTGGTAGAGATGTGAAAAACAAGAGGGGCGTGACAGCTGATGACAGGTGAGAATGAGACATGCCTTGTAGGGCGGAGGGCAGCTGGCTAGCAGCTCACCTCTCCAGAAGACGCGCTTTGTGGTGAGCAGTGGGAAGCTGTGCCTCAAGTTGAACTTCATCTGGCATCCAAACTTGGAGTAAGTGCCTGTTCCAGTTCTGTCACCCCGCCTTGTGCCTGTTTTGATGATATCGGCCACCATGTCTAAATACTGCACTAAAAGATGGCATATAAATGAGGTGCAGAACAAGCTGCAGTGCCTGTTGTGAGGCGCACTTGGGCAAGGATGACCTTGTAGCAATTTACATGCTGAGAGGTGACAGTCAGTGCAAGGAGCTGAGGCATTGGTGGGCATGTGCATGTCAGCAGATCTGTGCATGTCAGCAGTCTTGTGCATGTCAGCAGTCTTGTGCATGTCAGTAGCCTTGTCAGCCAACAGACCTGCTGTTCTTCGTGCTTGCTGGCTATGGCTGTTGGCAGCTGGGGTGGCCCTTGGAGGTTGCGAGCTGTGTAGCACAGGAAATGGTATTTGACATCATTGTCAGACCGAGGGGCTGCGGCTGACCATAGGGCAAAGCGCTGTGGGTCAATCTCTGGAAAGAATGTGTCGCATTCAATGTCAGATTCTATGGCTGTCATGTGGATGACTGCACATTCTGGCAATGCTATTGCCTCTTTATAGACTTGACCACCACCAATCACAAATATGTTTTCTAGCTGATCTCTGTACTCAGTGCTAGTCAGCAAGGACATGGCTGAGGCCAGACTGTTGCATCTCACTGCATCTGATGCAGTGGATGCCCTGTGACCGCCATTGGCAGAGCTGCTGTCGTTCTCGTCGACTTGCTTTCGTGTCAGAACAACATTCACCCTGTTCCTTAAGGGCCGAAACTTGGGTGGAATAGAGTCCCAGGTATTGCGGCCCATGATCACAGCATTCTTCTTGCTGGTGTCTGCTGTCTTTGACGTGATGTCCTTGAAGTAAGCCATATCACCAGGCAACTTCCACGGCAGAGATCCATTTCGGCCGATTCCCAGCTGCCTAGTTGCAGCAACAACCAGCTGAAACGTGCGTGGACCCGCTTCGGTTGACATAGTGTTGATTGCAAATCTATGCCGTCAGCGCTGCCGCAATGAGAGAGAGAAAGGGCGTCCAAAATTTGAAAGGCTTCTTGAAAGGCTTGAAAGGCTTTCATGACGTCATGGCTGCAACTCCGACACTTCGACTCTCCAGCGACGGCATTCTTTGCTGCAGTGTGGCAAAACCATCAACTTGCATTTACATTTATTGCAGGCTGTCTTGGTGTCTGTCTTGCTGTATGGATGTCAAGTGTGGGGCATGCACAGCCCGCGTGTTGCTGCTGCTAACCGTGCTCGTTTGGACTTGCAACGCTTGTATGATTACTACCTCAGGACAATCTGTGGTTTGCTGCCTTCAACCCCGCGTAGGATGCTGCTGGCAGAGTTGGGTTTGTTGCCTTTGCAAGTGTTATGGTGGAGGCAAACTTTGCGATTTTGGAATAG
>JAABUK010008940.1_pt1 | contig 13865 bp, 10 predicted proteins | sample 5559141 | NCBI WGS metagenome assembly JAABUK01 (sample SAMN10711869, study PRJNA513367) | rock metagenome | isolation source: Antarctica rocks | place: Antarctica: Victoria Land, Pudding Butte nord | collected 2016-01-03
TGGCGTAGCTGCCGCAGAGCACGCCCTGGTTGGTGGGCAGCTTCTCGCCGCCCATGATCTTGCGCCGGTTCGGCTGCGCGAACGGATCCTTGTTCGGGTCATCGTTCGATTGCTCGTCGCGCCAGTCAAGCGCCTCAAAATCGGTGCCGTCCTTATAATGTGTTCCCACTTCGCCTCCGCCGCAGCGTCGGTCTCGTCGGCGATGATCATGGTCAGGATCAGCGCGCCACAGCGTCGCCCGGTGAGCTTCGTCGCGGCCACGAGGCGGGACACGCTGGTCGCTACGGCGGTCGGCTGATTGAAGCCGAAGCTGGCGCAGAAATTGTAGTCCGCGTATTCGGCGGCGTATTTCGTGCCGGCATCGCTCTGAGCGGCGCAAATGATCGGGATCGGCTTGGCCGGGCGCGGGCTGAGTTTGCAATCCGTCATGGTGAAGAAGTCACCCTTGAAGTCGGATTGTCCGGTCGACCACAGCTCCTTCATGACCGTCACGTATTCAGCGCAGTATTCGTAGCGGCGCTGGTAGTGATCGGCGCCGGGCCAGATCCCCATCTGCGCGTATTCGGCGCGCTGCCAGCCGGAAATGATGTTCACACCGAACCGGCCCGGGGCAATGCTGTCGATCGTGACCGCCATGCGCGCCGCGATCGGCGGCGGCATGGTGAGCACGGCGCAGGTGGCGAAGAGCTGGATGCGCGACGTCACCGCCGCCAGCCCGGCCATCAACGTGAACGATTCGAGGTTGTAGTCCCAGAACTGCGAGGGGCCGCCGAACCCGTGCAGCTTGATCATCGACAGCGCGAAATCGAAGCCGAAGCGCTCCGCCTTTTCGACGATGGTGCGGTTGAGGTCGAAGCTCGGCTTGTATTGCGGCGAGGTGGTCGAGATCAACCAGCCGTTGTTGCCGATGGGAATGAAGACGCCGAGCTGCATAGGCTTGCTCCGTTCAGGCACTGATAAATTCGTTCCACTTGCGGGTGAGATAGCGGTCCTCGTCCATCACCGAGTTCCACACGGCGACGTTGCCCATGCGCTCCTCGAACGAGCCGCCGTCGCGCGCGCGCCCGGCTTTCTCCATCAGCTTGCCGAACGGGTCGTGGATGTCATCGGCTGCTGGCTTGCCGCTGTACCAGTAATCCCACTCGACCGGGCTGAGGAACTTCTTCGCGTTCGTCGGCTGCGCCGAGTAATAGCCCTCGCGCGCCACGAACGCGCCGGCGAACCCACTGCAGTACCAGTTGATATACTCCAAGGCGCAATCCCGCTTGAGCCCGGTCAAGTGCTTCATCATACCGAGCATGTAGCCCCAGCCGCGATATCCCTCCTTGAGCGGCTGGAACACACACGGAATGCCGCGGGTGCGAACAGCGGTCACCGCGGGCGACCACATCGACTGGATCACCACCTCACCCGAGGCCATCAGGTTCACCGACTGGTCGAACGATCCCCAAAACGACCGGAACTGGCCGGAGCGCTTGATGTCGGTCATCAGGGCCAACGTCTTGTCGATCTCGGCCTTCGTCATGTTGCCCTTGTTGGCGTATTTGACGTCGCCGCGCGCCTCGACGGCCATCGCGACGTCGATGACGCCGACGGTCGGGTTGTCCTGCAACGCCGCCCTGCCCTTGAACTCCGGGTTGATCAGGTCGGCCCAGCTATTGATCGGCCGGCCGCACAGGTCGGGGCGGATGCCGAGCGTGTCGGCGTTGGTGATGGTCGGCACCGCGGTGAGGAACTCGCTCGGCTCGGCGTTGAACTTCGAGCCGGATGCGTCGGTGGCAAAGAGAACGGTGTAGGGCGCGGTGCCCTGCTTGGAGGCGGGGCGGCCATCCGCGTAGACGCTCTTGGTGAACAGCGGCAGCGTCTGGTCCCACTGCTTGAACTTATCGAGCGGGATGGTTTGCAGCACGTTCCGGCCGACCAGGTATTTCATGTAAGGCAGGCTGATATCGCCCATGTCGATATTGGCTGCCTGGGTCAGGAACCGGTTCAGCAGGTCAGAACTCTCGGCCGCCTGCATCGTCACCTTGAAGCCGAGGTCTTTGGTGGCCTGATCGCCGATCGCCTGGATCGCGGTGACCGGCTGGCCGGCGTGCTTCAGCTCGATATCCTTGATGTTCTGCGCCCAGATCGTCGGGAAGCCCTGGATGGCGCCGGAACCAATGGCAGCGCCGAGCGTGGCGGAGCCGGCTTTGAGCAAGTGACGGCGGGAGAAGTTCTTGGTCTCGTCGGACATGCGATACTCCTGGAGGTCGAGGATCAGGCGGCGAGAGACAGATTGCTGCGGCTGCGCATCAGCGGCTGGATGCGGGTGCCGAACTGCTCCATGCCGATCACGAAATCATCGAAGGTCAGCATGGCGCCCTCGACGCCCGGAACGCCGGCGAGCTCGTCGAGCATGGCGGCGACTTTGGCGTAGCTTCCGCACAGGATGCCCTGGTTGGTCGGCAGCTTCTCGATCGTCGTCGGGACGAAGCGGCCGGCCACCGAGTGCGGGTCCTTGACCGGGTCGTTCTGCGCCTGGCCGTCACGCCAGGCCAGCGCCTCCAGGTCCGTGCCGGCCTTGTAGTGCTCCCACTTGGCTTCGGCCGCCCCGTCGGTCTCGTCGGCGATCACCATCGTCAGAACCAGCGCGCCGCAGCGCCGCCCGGTCTCGGCCGTGGCCTTGACCAGGCGGGCAACGGAGTTGGTGATCTTCGCGGGCGTGTTGAAGCCGCTGCTGGCGACGAAATTGTAGTCGGCATATTCGGCGGCAAAGCGGGTGCCGCGATCGCTCTGGCCGGCGCAGACGATCGGAATGTCGCGCGAGGGCAGGGGCAGACAGCGGCAATCGTCCATCTGGAAGAAGTCGCCCTTCAGATCGGAACGGCCGGTCTGCCAGAGTTCCTTCATGATGGTCACGTATTCTTCGCAGTATTCGTAGCGGCGGCGGTAATGGTCCTCGCCGGGCCAGATGCCCATCTGCGAATATTCGGTCTCCTGCCAGCCCGAGATCACGTTGACCCCGAAACGGCCCTTGGAGATGCTGTCGATCGTCACCGCCATGCGCGCGACCAGCGGCGCCGGCATCGTGAGTACCCCGATAGTGGCGAACAGCTCGATGCGGCTCGTCACCGCCGCCAGGCCCGCCATCAGCGTGAACGATTCCAAATTGTGGTCCCAGAACTCCGAGGGGCCGCCGAAGCCGCGCAGCTTGATCATCGACAGCGCGAAATCGAACCCGAAGCCTTCCGCCTTCTGGACGATCGTCCGGTTCAGATCGTACGTGGGCATGTATTGCGGCGAGGTGGTGGAGATCAGCCAGCCATTGTTGCCGATAGGAATGAAGACGCCCAGTTTCATGCGATCACCACTTTCGTTCATGAGAGGCAACGGAAGATATTGGCCGGCTCATCGCCATAGGCGCGAGCCCGGCGCAGGCGCCCCGTCATCGCCTCGACATAGGGAGCGGCGACACAGACCATTTCGAACTGGCGTTCGGTCAGCGAGAGCTCGGCGCGGCGCACGGCTTCCGCCACGCCGGCGCGGGCGGCATCGCCCAAATCGCTCACCGGGTCGGGGCGGGGCGGCAACGGGGGCGGGGCGGCGCCTGGCAGCAGCGTCGGCCGCCGCCGGCGCCACGCGGTCGCGCTCTCGTAGGCATGGGCGATCCGCAGCACGGACGTCTCGTCGAACGGCCGCCCCGCCACTTGCAGCGCGAGCGGCAACCCGCTGGCGCCGAAGCCCATGCACTGCGACAGCGCCGGGCCTCCCGAGACATTCCAAGGTGTCGTGAACGAGGCCTTTTGCCAGAAATGCACGGTCTGCCAAGCCCCGAAAGCGGCCGCCGGGCTCGGCGCGGTGGGCGAGACCACGGCATCGTACCGACTCCACAGCGCCTGGAACTCGCCCAACATGACCCGGCGCTCGCGTTGCGCGTCCATGTAATCCGAGCCGCTGATCAGGACGGCGCCGAGCGCTCGCCCCAGCATGTCCTCGCCGAAATCGCCCGGCCGGGTGCGCAGCCTATCGGCATGGACGTTGAACAACTCGCTCTCGGCGATCGTCACCTTTACGTCGCTATAGTACTTGGCCGGGCGGAGCCGAACGTCTTCGACGACGGCGCCGAGCGAGCGCAGCACGAAGAGGGCCGTCTCGAACGCATCGACGATGTCAGGGTCGGTCCGGATGTCGCTTTCGTGCCAGTGGCGGGCGACGCCGATCCGCATGCCGCGCAGATCCTCGCCGAGTGCGGCGGCGTAGTCGGGGATGGCGATGTCGACGCTGGCCGGGTCGGCGGGGTCGTGCCCGGCGATGGCGCCGAGGAGGGCGGCGCAGTCGGCGACGGTCCACGTCATCGGCCCGACATGGTCGAAGGTAAACGAGTTGGGGTAGACGCCGCGCCGGCTTACCAGCCCGTAGGTAGGCTTCAACCCGACGATGCCGCAGAGCGCGGCGGGCAATCGGATCGAGCCGCCGGTATCCGTTCCCAGCGCGGCCGGCGTGAGCCCAGCGGCGATGGCAGCGCCGGACCCGCTCGACGATCCGCCAGTGATATGGCCGGTGTTCCATGGGTTGCGCGCCGGCGGCCACGGGAGATCGAAGGACGGGCCGCCATGGGCGAATTCATGGGTAGCGAGTTTTCCCAGCAGCGTCGCGCCGGCCTTGTAGAGCAGGCTCACGACGGTCGCGTCGGTCTGGGGCACGGTATAGGCGCACACGCGGGACTGTCCGGTGGTGCGGATGTTCGCGGTGCTGACGATGTCTTTCAGGGCGAATGGGATGCCGTGCAGCGAGCCACGGTAATGGCCTGCGTTGAGTTCCGCCTCGGCGACCTTGGCTTGTTCGATCGCGACGTCGGCGGTGATCGTCAGATAGGCATTGAGCTGTGGGTTCAGGGCTTGCGCGCGGTCGAGAAAGCCCTGCGCCAACTCGGTGGGAGACAACTCGCGCCGCGCGATCAACCGACCTGCTTGGACGATACCAAGATTGTGTATTTCGGTCATATCGGCGGTGAAAGTATCTGGCACCGTTAAGCCAATCGACTTGTCATCAGACTAGACTCCGCCTCTCGCGCCCACGGGCAACTGAATGGCATTTCGTCCCAAATTTCATTGACCCGGCGCCGCGATACCTTGCGCCTCGCCAAATTCGCGTCGCTGTCCGAAAACGACTTCTGTTGCAGAAAGAAGGCCGTGCCAGGGCGTTTTTGTCAAGCGCCCGCAGCGAATTTTAGCTGCACAATTAGGCAGTAGTTAGCGAAAAACCGTTCGAACAAACTGACTTCGATTAACTTCCGGGCGTTAGCATATTTATTATGCAAATGTGGATACCAATGCCTGTAGCAGATCTCCGCTGGTGCTGCGGCTGACGAGAGGGTTGATCCCGGCTGCAACGATCGGCCCGGCATGATCTCAACGGCGCTCGAGGCCCGCTTCTGGGCACGGTGCAAAGCGGGCTGGCGCGCCACTCCGGTCGCATGGGACGAGGAGATGGCGCCGACCGTGTGACACGACCCGTATCGCAACCCTTTCATTGCGCTCGCCGGAAAGCGTTCTCGATCCAGGCGGCCGTGTCGAGCAATCTGGCGTCGCCGCCGCGCCGGCCAACCAACTGGACACCGATCGGCATCCCGTTCGGGCCGACATTGCCGGGCAGGCTGACGCAGGGGGCGTGCAGCGCCGTGAACGTGCCGTTGAACACGGCCGAACCGGTATCGGCGAGGCCGACGGGCGCCTCGCCGGGTGACGCTGGTGTCAACAGGACGTCGGTATCGTCGAACACGCCGTCGAACTCGATCCGGCAGCGTTCCGCCAGCCGGCAGCAATGCCAGACGGACCCGCACATGCCGAAACGGCGCGGTCGGACTGCACGTTGCGGATCGGCATGACGCTGGCCGACCTGCCGACACCGAACGGCGCGCCCGACCAGGGCACGGAAGCCTGCGCTTCATGGGCTACACGCTGTACGACGCGTTGATCGATTGGGATCTGTCGCGGTCGGACGTGGCCGCCCCGCTGAAGCCGGGGCTCGCGACCGGCTGGTCGGTGGACGAGGCCGAAAAGACGAGGTGGACGATCCGGCTGCGCCCCGGCGTGCGTTTCCACGATGGTTCGCTCGTGGATGCCGACGCCATCGTGTGGAACCTGGACAAGGTCTTCAACAAGGACGCGCCGCAATACAGCCCGGCCGTCGTGGCCCAGGTGCTGTGGCGCCTGCCCGGCATCGCGTCCTATCGCAAGATCGACGCCATGACGGTGGAGATCACGACCAAAGGGCCTGACGCCACGCTGCCCTACCAGCTCGCCGGCCTGATGATCGCGAGCCCAGCCCGTTGGCGCGACGCCGGGAGTTGGCAGGCCTTCGCGCGCAACCCATCTGGCACCGGGCCCTGGACGGCCGCCGAATCCCGCGACCGGCGTGGTGGCGAAGGGGACGCCCTGGTATGGCACCTCGAGCTTCCAGATCCGCTACGACCCGGTGGAGGCCAAACGCCTGCTGGCGGAGGCAGGCTACGGGCCGACAAGCCGCTGCACCTGCGCTTCATGATCTCGACCTCGGGCTCCGGCCAGATGTACCCGCTGCCGATGAACGAGTTCGTGCAGCAGAACCTCGCCGATGTCGGGGTGAAGCTGGATCTGGAGGTGCTCGAGTGGCAGGCGTTGCGGGCCAGGCGCGACGCCGGCGGGGCCAAGGGAGCCGGCAGCAAGGGCATCGACGCGATCAACAATTCCTGGAACTCCATGGACCCGCTGAGCGCCTTCCTGCGGCACGTGGACAGCACCGCGACGCCGCCCGCCGGGCTGAACTGGGGCTTCCTGAACGACCCGGAGCTGGACAAACTCGCCGCCGAGGCACGCGAGACTTTCGACCCGAAAGCGCAAGACGCCGTGCTGGCCAAGATCGATACCCGCATGGTCGATCAAGCCGACTGGATCTTCGTGGTGCACGACGTCAACCCGCGCGCGGTGACGAACAAGGTGAGCGGGTTGGTCGAGGCGCAGAGCTGGTACGTGGACTTCTCCCCGGTCTCGGTGCCTCGCACCGCAACCGTCAACCCCGCACGTCCATGGCGGACCGCAGCCCGTCGCTGACCATGTTGAAGCACAGGCTGGTGGCGAAGATGCAAAAGCCCGGCAGCATCGTCAGCACCGGCCGCGTGTAGATCGCGGTGCGCAGCGTGTTCAGCATCAGGCCCCATTCCGGCTCCGGCGGCTTGGTGCCCAGGCCCAGAAACGACAGGCCGGAGGCCAGGATCATCGACACGCTGATCAGCCCGGTGGCGTAGACGAAGATCGGCCCCAGCACGTTGGGCAACACGTGCACGCGCACGATGGTCAGCGCCCCGGCCCCGCTGGCCCGGGCTGATTCCACGTAGTCCAGATTGCGCACGCCGGTCGTGACGGTTTCCGCCACCCGGATGATCTGCGGCACGAACACCAGGCTCAACGACAGGATGGCATTACCGATGCCGGCCCCCAGCGCGCCGCTGATCGCGACCGCCAGCAGCACGGAGGGGAAGGCGTAGAACACGTCCGTCACCCGCATGATCAGCGAGTTCACCCAACCCCCCGCAAATCCCGCGATCACGCCCAGCGAGCCGCCGACGGCGAACGCCAGCACCACCGGGGTGATACCCAGGAACCACGACAGCCGCCCGCCGTAGAGCAACCGGGTCAGCATGTCGCGGCCCAGCTCGTCCGTGCCGAGCAGATGCCCGGCATAGCCGAACGGCCGTAACCGCCGTGCCATGCTGCCCTGGTAGGGATCGAACGGCGCCACCAGCGGCGCGAACACGATCGCCAGCAGCATCAGCATGAGCACCGCGGCGCAGATCAGCGTGACCGGGTCCCGCCGCAAGCGGCGCGCGACGCCCGACCAATAGCCTCGCCCGCGGACCCTGACGACCGGCTGAGGCGCGAGTGTGGTGGCCAGGGTGGAGACGGTCTCTGTGGAGACGGCCTCGGCGGTCATGTGCGGCTGATCCGTGGGTCGAGGAGGGTCTGCATGAGGTCCACCACCAGGTTCACCAGGACGAAGAAGATCGCCAGCATGAGGATGGTACCCTGCAGCACCGGGATGTCGCGCTGGAAGATGGCGCTGTTCAGCAGGAAGCCGGTGCCGGGCCAACTGAACACGGTCTCGACCAGGATGGACCCGCCCATCAGGTAGCCGAGTTGCAACCCCATCACCGCCAGGACCTGCGGTGCCGCGTTGATCACCACGTGGTAGGCGATCGTGCGCCCCCGCAGCCCCTTGCCGCGCAGCGTATTGATGAACTCGTGGCCCAAGATTTCCGATACCGTGCCGCGAATGGCCCGGGTGATGATGCCGGCCGGGATCACCGCGAGCGTCACGGCCGGGAGGATCAGGTGCTGGATGTGCGCCCAATTCCAGCTCCAGCCGGCGGCATTGTCGGGCCCCGCGCCCATCGCCGGCAGCATGTTGAAGGTGACGCTGAAGGTGATGACCAGCACCATGCCCAGCCAGTAATGCGGCACCGAAACACCGGCGACGGCGATCGTGGTGGCGACCCGGTCGACCCAACGACCGCGGAACACGCCGGATAGGCCACCCAGCACGACGCCGATCAGAAATCCTAGCAGCGACGCAACCACGGCCAGACGCAGGGTGTTCGCGACGGCGCCGCGCAGCTCCTCCCACACCGGCCGCCCAGTCGCCAGCGAACGTCCGAGATCGCCCTGCAGCACGTGGCCCAGCCAGATCGCGAACTGCACCGGCAGGGGCTTGTCCAGCCCATAGGCGTGCCTGACCTGCTCGACCACCGCCTGCGGCGCGTCGGGTGGCACGATGGCATTGATCGGGTCGCCCGGTGCGATATGGACCAGCATGAAACACACCAGCCCGACCGAGAGCGCGATCGGCACCGCGTAGAGGATCCGCCTGATCACGTAGAACATGGCCAGCCCTTCCTCATGCCGCGCGCTCCAGCTCCGGTGCCCCGCCCGGCACCAGGATGCACCGCGCCTGATGCACCGGGTTCGGCCCCCGCAAGCTAGGCACCGCGGGGAGGCAAGCCGCCTCGGCGAACGAGCAGCGGGGCGCGAAAGCGCAACCCGGCGGCAGATGCTCGAGATTGGGCGGCGCGCCGGGGATGGTGGTCAGCCGCTGCCCGCGCGGCTGGTCGTGCACCGTGGCCCCCAGCAGGCCGCGCGTGTAGGGATGCAGCGGTGCGCGCATCAGGGCGCTCACCGGGCCTTCCTCCACGAAGCGCCCGGCATACATCACCGCCACCCGGTCGGCGATCTCGCCGGCCACGCCGAGGTCGTGGGTCACGAAGATCACCCCCCATGCCCAACTCTGCCTGCAGCCGTTTCAGCAGCAGCAGGATCTGGATCTGCACCGTGGCGTCCAGCGCCGTGGTCGGCTCGTCGGCCAGCAGCAGTTTCGGCCGGCAGGACAGGGCGATCGCAATCATCGCGCGCTGCCGCAACCCGCCCGACAGCTCGTGCGGATAAGCGTCCAACCGGCGGCGGGCGGAGGGGATCTGCACCAGCTCCAGCAGCTCCAGCGCGCGATGGTCCGCCTCGGCGCGGCTCACTGGCTCGTGCCGCAGGATGGTCTCGCGGATTTGGCGTCCGATCGTGAAGACCGGGTCGAGCGCGGTCATCGGCTCCTGGAAGATCATCGACACCACGCTGCCGCGGATGTCGGACAGCGTGCGCTCCTTGGCCGCGATCAGGTCGTGCCCGCCGACGCGCAGACTGCCCTCGATCACGGTGCGCCGCGGCGGGTTCAGGCGCATCAACGCCCTGAGCGTGACGCTCTTGCCCGAGCCGCTCTCGCCCAAAATGCACAGCGTCTCACGCGCTGCGAGGTCGAACGATACACCGTTGACCGCGCGGATCGTGGCGTCGCGGGTGACGAAGCGGACATCGAGGTCGCGCGCCTCGACGAGCTTGCCCGCGTCACTCATGCCGCGATCGCCGACGCGTAGGAATGGCCGCTCCCCGGCAGCACCATCAGACAGGCCGCTTCGTGGTCCGGCCCGGCAGCGGCCAACGGGGGCGCTATAGTGCTGCACACCGGCTCGGCAAAGCGGCAGCGCGTGTGGAAGCGGCAGCCGGCGGGTGGGTCGATGGGGTTGGGCGGGTCCCCGGTCAGCGGCGGCTCGGTGCGGCGGTTCTCCGGGTCCATGGAGGGCCGGCTGTCCAGCAGGGCCGCGGTATAGGGGTGCGCGGCGCTGGCGTAGATCTGCTGCACCGGGCCGATCTCCGCCACCTGGCCGAGATACATCACCAGCACCCGGTCGGACACGTGATGCACCACGCCCAGATCATGGCTGATGAACAGGTAGGTGAGGCCGAAATCCTCCTTCAAATCCAGCAGCAGGTTCAGCACCTGCGCTTCGACGGACTTGTCCAGGGCGGACACCGGCTCGTCCAGGATGATCAGCCGCGGGCGTAGGGCCAGGGCACGCGCGATGTTGACGCGCTGGCGCTGCCCGCCCGACAGCTCGTGCGGGTAGCGGCCGGCGAATTGGTTGGGCTCGAGCCCGACCGCGGCCAGTAGCTCGCCCGCTCGCCCGGCGGCGGCCCGTCGCGCCATGCCGTGAACCTGCGGCGCGAAGGCGATGCTCTCCCCGATCGTCAGCCGCGGGTTGAGCGAAGCGTAGCTGTCCTGGAACACCATCTGCACCTGGCGCCGGTATTCCTTCAGCGTCAGCCCGCCCTGGCCGATGGACTGGCCGTCGAACAGGATTTCGCCGGCGGTGGGCTGCATCAGCGCCATGATGAGGCGAGAGGTGGTGCTCTTGCCGCAACCGGACTCGCCGACGATGCCCAGCGTCTCGCCCTTGCGCAGGTCAAACGAGATACCGTCCACCGCGCGGACCACACTGCGCCGGCCGCCCAGCGAACCCAGAAAGCCACCTTTGAGCGCGAAATGACGGGTCAGGCCCCGCACGGTCAGCAAAGGCTGCGCCGGGCCGCCGACATCGGGAACCTGGTCGAGCCGGACTGCCGTCATGCCGCTTGCCCTTTCGTCACGAACAACCCTACGCAAGAGCCGTGCCGTTACTCCGCCATGAAGACGGAGGTGAGTTGCGGGAACCAGGACTGCGCCTGGACATAGCCCCGCACCTGCTTGCTCATGGCCCGTGGCGCCAGGTCGTGCGCGACGAAGACGTAGGCGGCTTGATCCACCACTTTCGCGTGGACCCGCGCCAGCAGCGCGTCTTGCTCCGCGGGTTGAAAGGTCGCTTGCGCCTCCCGCAGCCACGCGTCGATCTCCGCATCGCGGAAATGACCCCAGTTGAAGCCCGCGGGCGCGTCCATCCAGCTGGCGAATTGCCGCACGAAGGTCGAGGCCGGGTCGATCGACCCATAGCTGTTGTTGATGGCGCTGATGTCCTTGTTAACCGGCGCCTGCGCCCCCACCCGGCGCCGCCCCCGCAGGGTCTCCCATTCCAGCACCTCGAATTGCAGGTCCACGCCAACGGCGGCGAGGTTCTGTTGGATGAATTCGTTCATCGCCAGCGGCTGCATCTGGCCCGAGCCGGAGGTCGAGATGGCGACGCGCAGATGCAACGGCTTGTCCTGCCCGAAGCCGGCTTCGGCCAACAGGCGCTTGGCCTCGTCCGGGTCATACTTGATGTGGAAATCCGGGTGCCCATACCAGGGCGAGCTTTCGGGCACGTAGCCGGTCGCCGGCTTCATGGTGCCGGACAGCAACTCCGTCAGCCCGTCGCGGTCGATCGCCAGGTTCACCGCCTTGCGCACCCGGATGTCGTTCCACGGGCTGCCCGGCAGCCGGCTCGGCTCGTATGGCCAGAGATGCGGATAGATATTCTGCACGACCACCATCCCTGTAGCGCGCAACTGTGGCAGATTGTCCGGCGCGGGCGCCTCCGCCCAGTCGATTTGGTGGGACAGTAATGCGCTGGTCCGTGTGGTGGCTTCCGGCACGGGGCGCAGGATCAACCGGTCCAGCTTCGGAATACGGTCCTTGTCCCAGTAATCGGGGTTGCGCACCAGCACCAGGCGCTGCCGCGGCTCGACGCTCTCGACCCGGAACGGCCCGGTGCCGGACGGATGCAGTGCCACCTGCGACCAGTCGCGCCCTTCCTTCTCCCACTGCGCCGGGGACGAGAACAGCAGGTAGGAGATCTCGTACGGGAAGAAGGCGTCCACGTCTTGCGTCGTGATCTCCAGCGTTGCCGGGTCCAAGGCGCGAAAGCCGGTGATGGCTGACAACCGTCCGATGACCTGCCCCGACTGACGCGGGTCGAATTGCGGCGCGCTCTTGTCGTAGATCTTGGCCAGATTCCACACCGCCGCATCGGCGTCGAACTTCGAGCCGTCGTGGAAGCGGACGCCGGAGCGCAGATGGAAACGCCACCGGCGACGATCCGCCGGGTCAGCCTCCCAGGACAGCGCGAGCCCGGGTTTCAGCGTCGGCGAGACGTCCGCGCCCGACAGATCCCAATTCACCAGCGAGTCGTAGATCGTGTAGCCGGTGAACCGGTATCCCTCCATACCCTGATCGGGCTGGCCCGTGGTCAACGGAATGTCGGCGATGGTCATGCCGATCCGCAGCGTCCCTTGTGCCAGCACCTCGAGTGAGGGAAGCGTCAGGCCGGCGAGCAGCGTCAAGAGGAGGGGCGTCTTCATGGGGCATGTCCTTGCAATGTGTCGCGGATCCAGCCGGCGACGGCGCACAACGCCGCATCCCTGTCGCGAAAGCCGCATAGTTGCAGGCCGAGCGGCAGGTTTGCGGCCATCAGCAACGGCATGGCGATCGCGGGCGCGGCCACCATGGTCCAGGGCAGGGCGTAGGAGCGCGACCCGGTGAAATCGTGTCCCGGAATGGCCGGCCCGGAGGAACACAGCGCTAGGAAGCCGTCGAACTCGCCCGCCAGCGCCTCGACCGCATGGCGCAGCGCGGCCCGCCGCTCCAGCGCCCGGACATAGGCGGCAGCTGCCATGCCGGCGGCATGGCTCATCAGGTCGTGGATGCGCTTGCCGACCATGCCGGGACCGTGGTCCAGGTACGACATCAACGGCCAGCGCGTTTCCCAAGCCAGGATGTCGTAGGAATAATCGTTGGCATCGGCGAGCAGAGTTTCGAGTTCGGCGATGCCGGGATGCGTGCGGCGGTCAGCGACCGGCACCCCGGCCGCCTCGATCCGGCGACACGCGGCGCCGAAGGCGGCGCGGCTCTCCGCATCCGTCTCCGTCCAACCCTGCATATCCAGGCGCGCCAAGGCCCGCGGCCGGCTGGGTGGCGGCACGGTGTCCGGCCCGGCCAGACCCGGGTGCGGCGGCGTGCCGCCCACGTGGCGCGCGATGGCACGGGCGCCCGCCCAGACATCCCCCAGGCTGGCACCGAACACCCCCAGATGGTCCTGCGTCGGCGCCAGCGGAGTGACGCCGCCCGTGTGTAGAGAATCGATGCTGGGCTTGATCGCCCAGGCGCCGCAATAGCCCGCGGGGCGGATGGTCGAGGCCTGTGTCTGTGTTCCCAGCGCCAGCGACGCCATGCCCGCGCCCACCGCGGCGGCGGAGCCGGAGGAGGAGCCGCCGGGCGTGCGGCCACTGTCATAGGGGTTGCGGGTGGGGCCGGAGTTGCTGACGGCGAACTCCGTCGTCACCGTCTTGCCCAGGATGACGGCGCCGGCTTGGCGCAGCGCCCAGACCGCGGCGGCGTCGCGCCGTGACGACCATCCCGCATAGATCGGGCTGTTCATGGCGGTGGGCAGATCGCGCGTCTCGATCATGTCCTTGATCGCGACCGGCATCCCGTCCACGGGACCCAGCGGCCGCCCGGCCTTCCACCGCGCCGTGGCGGCATCGGCAGCACGCCGTGCACCGGCCTCGTCCACCAGCACGAAGGCACGCACCGAGGGTTCGGCAGTCGCAATGACG
>JAABUK010008941.1_pt1 | contig 13863 bp, 21 predicted proteins | sample 5559141 | NCBI WGS metagenome assembly JAABUK01 (sample SAMN10711869, study PRJNA513367) | rock metagenome | isolation source: Antarctica rocks | place: Antarctica: Victoria Land, Pudding Butte nord | collected 2016-01-03
TAGGTAAGCTGCAACTCTTGCGTGAACTATGTTGGTGGCGTATGAACTTGCTGGTTTGCAGCAGCACTGCGATTTGATGCAAAGTGCGCTGTCATTGTAGTTGTACCTGCACTGCAGCATCATGTGTTCCCTTTGGAAGCGACTCCTGGTGGTGTTGTGACTGCAGGCCACCCCTCCCTTTGGCTCAACCCCATCCTGCCAGCAGAGGGCCATGTTGAGCACCCCCCACCCCCTCCCGGTCTACCAAGAAGGCCAGGTCATTGTTCACAGGGTAAGAACCTCGGCCTGTCTGCTTGCTTCAACGGCTTGCATGCTTGCTCGCTGCTTGTGCAATAGACGTTTGCTGAGCGGGCTTGCAATGAAAAGCATTTGCCACCCTTCCATCATGCTCTGCTTTTTGCTTGCTACAGTGGCTGTCTCGTTCCTTGTTCACTGCACATGTACAGCAATGACATGACAAGGTAGGACAATGCAACAGGGATTGGCCTGGTTGCTATTCATCAGCCATTGCAGTGTACCAGCAAGTTGTATTTGGCTGTAGCATGATGGCAAAAGCATCCGTTGTCATGTATACTTTCTCTGCAGAGTGCTCAAGTACAGCATCTGTTGATGTGTGTTCTGCAGTGTGTGCAAAGTGCCTAAGAAACATCTGAGAGGCTGTTGCACTGCAGGTGTTTGAGCCAAAGGCACGCGGCTGGCATGTGCGGGTGCATGGCAGCAATCCTCGCAGGGTGACCCTCAGGCGGCGTCCAGCTCGCTCCAATCACAGGGTATGAACCTATCTGGCTTATCCCATGACTTGCACACGCGCACGCATCTGATCTTTCTGTGACAGTCTTGCTCTGCGTGCTTGCAATGATAGCCTGTAGATCAGTCTAGCATGCTCTGCTTGGCACTTGCTCTACTGGCTGTTTTGTCTGATGTGCATGCACAGCAATAACATGCCAAGGTAGCTTGATGCAACAGAGATTTGCCTGGCTGCTCCTGATCCCCAGCGTTATTCCGTCGGTTCTCACCGTTAGGATTTTTCAAAAGCCTGAAGAATTTCAAACTTTTAATTTTGTTAGGGTTGTTGAATAGGATGTAGGGTTTTTGCGGTTTTTGCATTTTTGCCGTTTAGGGTCTGAGAACCGATGATAAATAAAGCTGGCCGCTACTGATCAGCCTTTGCAATTGGCAGTGCAAGTTTGGCAGGCTCAAGCATGTTCACAAACAGCGTGAATTGTGATGCATAGCTTGTCTTCTGCTCCGTTTAAAACCATCTGAGAGGCTGCTGCACTGCAGGTGATGGACTCAAAGCCGGGCAGTTGGCATGTGCGGGTGCATGGCAGTAACGCTCGCAAGGTGACCTTCAGGCAGCAAGCAGCATGGCAACGCCACTTCTTGGCTGCTCCCCGTGCTCACTGGCAGGGCCTGCAATCAAGCCCCTGCCCTGGCGACCTCCTGAAGGTCACTGTTAGAGGGCTCCCCGTCACCAAGCAACACCCCTCCTCACCCTTGGAGGTTGCGTCATCATCTGCTGAGCTGAATGCTGGTGCAGCTGCCAGCACCTCCAACAGCCCTACTCCCTCGGTCTCCCCTGTTGGTACCCTCTACGCTGCATTCTTAAGCGGAGTGCCAACTCCCATGGCTGACGTGGAGGCGCTGATCACCATGGGCCCCTCCCCTGACAGCCCCAAGGGTACCCCCCTGGTTAACAGGTCACAACGCCCTACCCTGGCCAACCCAAGCAACAAGCTGAACCCACAGGTGACTCTCTGCTCCAAGTGCTGTGCTCTCGCCAAGCATTGCATTGCGTACTTGCGTATCTGTTTTGTTAGGGTTCCCGTCCATTTTCCCCCTTCTGAATGCCCCTTGGCCCCACCCCTATCTCCCTTTAGCCCCTTTTCCCAATGCTATTGCAGCCATGGCGCAATCACTCAACATGCCAAGTGGTAGTCAACAAATGGCTAGGGATAGCTCCAGTCTGTTGCCTTGCTACAAGTGTTTATTTAGAAAATGTCTGATTGATATTGCAGCAGCTCTGGATGTCATGTAATGCACGTGCACGCAAATAGATATGAAGTGCTGCTTGTGCATTACTGCTGCTGCAAGCAAGCTGCAGTTCCATTTTTGGCATTAACAAGGCCCAAAGCGGCATGCGTTGGGTGTCCTGAGCAACACTGCAGTGCAGCTTTTGCAAAGTGCACTCAACCACAAAGCCGTCCCCTTGAGACACCACCACGTGTGTCGAATGCTGATTTGGTGGTGCAATGTCTGCAGGCAAGATGTTTGAGCATGGTTGGCATGCCCTCAACCCCCTCTGCAGAGAGTGCCACATTTGATGTTGCCAGCCTCCTTGGCGCTGACTCACCCATGAGCATTGGTGGCACTGCCTGGAGTTCCTCTGCAGACAGCTTCACATCGGGTGTTGCCAGCCTCTCTGATGCTGGGTCACCGATGAGTTCCTCATCTGTGGCCACTCACGACTCAGATGTGTTTGAGGGTGAGATGGAGGTGAGTGGTGATGCTGCACCTGCTGGTGCTTGTCAGGCCACGCCCTGCCCATGCATCAAATGACATCTGTCAGCAAATGTCAGAAGCATGCAAAAGCTGTTTAAATCAGCTCAAGTACTGACTTGGTCATCTGCAAACAAGCGATGATGCTAGCAGGTCTGCTTAGTTGACTTTTGCATGCTAAGCATGCAAGTGGTGTTACACTGTGGTGATTTGTCCTACAGTTGTCCTACAAAGTTGTCCTACAACGTTGTCCTACAAGTGATTTGTAGGACGTTGCGGTGGGTTTTTCAAAGTTGACAACATCTGTTTATGCAGGATCTGGCGTGTGTGACCAAGGATCTGTCTAGGGGAGCCAGCATTGTGCAGACCCCCGGGGCTACACCAGCCGGGCCTGCAAACAGGGTGGGTGTCTGCTTCCTGTCGCAACTGCTATCTGTTGACAGTCCAAACTGTCTGTCTACCTTTTCTGTATGTTCGCTGTTCCACTGCTTTGCCCTGCCCCATGCCCATTGATTCCCACCCATACCCCCTCTAGCTTCCCCTGCAGCCCCCCTCCCTCCCCCCCCCCCCCCACCCCCTCCTTTCACAAATTTCTATTTCAAACCCAGGCTGTTGCGTTCGCACACACATGAGACGTTGGTCGATTTGTTGTCTTGACTTGAAGACAAGCCCAATCATGCTGCAAAGACCCTGACTGGTGGTGTAGCAGCTGGTGGCAAGTCTTGCATGCAATTGCAGTCTGGGTGGGTCGCTAGTCAATCATGTTCTGGTTTCTGCTGCCTGTAATGGCTGTCTTGTTTGATGTTGAATGGGCATGCACAGCAACGCCACAACAAGACTCCACAATGCATCAGGGATTTGCCCGATTCCCATCGATTGGCCTCTGCAGTGTACAACTAAGTTGTGGTTGGCTAAAGCATGATGACAACTACCATCAGTTGTGGTGTGTAGTTTTTCTGCAAGATGCACAAGTAGATGGATGGGCATTCAGCGTTGTGTACAAAGTGCTTGGGAGACATCTGAGAGGTGTTGCACTGCAGGTGTTTGAGCCAAAGGCAGGCAGTTGGCATGGGCAGCTGCATGACAGCAACCCCCTCAGGGTGACCTTCAAGCGGGGTGCAGAGCCCTCAGACCCAATCCCTCTGTTCACCCTTGCCTCACCCTCTCCACACCCCTACTGCTTCATCCCCCCCACTGCCATGCCACTTCTGGTCCCATCGGCTCTTGCTGCTGACACAGTAGGAGGCAGCTCTTCCATATCACTCTCTTTGAGCAGGCCCTCTTCTGATTCAGAGGCAGGGCCTTTGCTGGCTGCCTCCTGTGCTCCAGCCCCCTGCCCTGACATCCCCCTGGAGGTTACTGTCAGAGGTGCCCCTGTCACCAGCCAGCACCCCTCCTCACCCTTGGAGTTTGAGTCCCCACCTGCTGAGTTGGATGCTGATGCAGCTGCCACCACCTCCAGCCGCCCTTCTCCCTTGGCATCCCCTATCACCAGCATACACTCTGCTTTGTTAAGCGAGTTGCCATCTCCCATGGCTTGTGTGAAGGCGTTATGCGCCTTGGGCACCCCCTCTGAGGGCCCCAAGTCTAGCCCCCTGGTCAACATGTCACCACGCCCTGCTCTGGCCAATCTGACCAATGGGCTCACCCCACAGGTCACTCTCCTCTCCAGCCGCTGTATCCTTGCCAAGCATTGCATTGCCTGATGTGTGCTTGATTGTCCTGCGCCAATGCCAATTACTGGGTAATTATTATTTTGGTTGACAAGCCCTTGCATGCCGTCGACCAACGCTAATTCTTCCTTCCCAACTTTCTGATGTTGATTGTGATTGACTTTGCTAATCAAGTACCATCAAGCAGTCAACTGCTCTTTAGACATGTGACACTGAGGTGGTGATCCCTGTGGGTGCAGGCAAGGGTGACCACTGGCCTGGCAGCCTCAGCCCAGACTCCAGGCAAGGCCCACCCCCCCACATCTGCTGCTGGACGCCCCCTGTCTGCCCTCCTGCAGCGCTCCCCTTCACCCTGCCCCAGGCCTCGGACTAGCTTCCCCAGGGTGGTGGTCACAGGCAACAAGTCTGCCTCTAGCATCAGAAGCAGCCATGGGTTTGAAGCCTCTCCTGGCACCCCCCCTGCATTGGACCTGTTGTCCCCTGCTAGGGCACTTGGCAACACAGCGAGGGCAGTGGGCTGCTTCTCCATGGCCCTGCCCTCAGATACTGCTGCCACAGCAGTCTGCACCCAAATTGTGTCCCCTATGGCTTCCATCCGGACATTTCTGACCAGCCCTACAGCTTCTTCAACACCCAGGGCAGTTGGGAGCCACCTTAGGGGTAGTCTGCTTGGAGCCAGGGCATTTAGCTACACCCCTACAGGCCCCTTTGCAGAGCCCTCAGTGTTAGTGCACAGTTTGATGCCAGCTGCTGACCAGAGGTTCAGTCTTGACCCCTCCTTGCCTGAGGCACAGTCCTCCCCAGCAATGCAACCAGATGTCAGCCTGTCCTCTGCAGCATTGGTGCCTCTGCAGTTGACTCCAGTGCAGCAGCCACTTCAGGCACATGGCTCCGCTGCACGCTCTGTGGGTGTCAGCAATGGCAGAACCAGGAGTGTGCCTACCTCTGCAATCAGCTCAGGTCAGGCCAGCAGAAGGTCAAGCATCTCCACTAGCATTGCTGACAGGCCGGCCTGGAGCCCTTGCTTCAGCCACAGCACTGCTTTGCACGCATGCTCTGCAGAGGACAGGACTCCAGTGAGCAGGCGGCTCACCACAGCCAGCCCCCACAGGGCCGCTAGCAGCACCCCTTCCTCCCCTAGCCCTGTCAGACAGCCCAGCAGTGTGCAAGCGATCAGGCGCACTGGCAGCAATGCTGCAGCGGCTCGCTTGATGAGCACAGCCAAGATTGGAGGCAGCTCCAGGGCGGCTGCTCAGCCTAGTGGTGTCAGACCCACAGCAGCACAGTCCAATGCCGGCAGAGCAGTTGTGCAGGGCACAACCAGGGCTACCAGAGCAAGACAGTCCAAGGCAGGGCCAGCTGCACCTGTCCCAGCTGTTCAGAGACCTGCGACAATCAGAGCCACAGCACGTAGCAGCAGGGCTGCAACATCCACATCTGCTGGGCAGTCTGTGGCAAAGGACAGGGGAGCAGCGTCTGGAAGGCCGGGTGAAGTGCAGAGCAAGTCTGGTCCTACACCTGTTGAGCCCAAGCAGGCAAGGAGAGGCCAAGGCAAGACAGTGAAGAAAGAGGCACCAACAAGGACCCAGCCTGCACGCCGGGCAGAGGACTCTGGGCACACCTGGAAGTGCTAGACTCACCTCTTTTCTACCTTCTTGTATTCATACACTCGCATTTCTAGTCTGCGGGTCTTTCATGCATGATGATGTATTGGCACTTTCAGTAGATGGGTCTTTGGATGGGCTATGCTTAGTCTTACTTGAAATTGCTGACTGCTGCATCTGTTGTCTCAATCAAAGCACGCTTCTATTATACAAATCTTCCAAGCCTGATGTTACATTGGTACTCTCAGACATTTTCTTTACTAGACTTGTTCTCACTCAAGGTTGCTGACTACAGATTGCTGTTCACATGCCTTGTTTACTCTTTGTGATTTCCAGACAATTCAAAAACAAATTTGCAAGGCATCAAACGATAAGTGTTGCTTGAAATTTGAGTACATGAGTTCACCAAAGTCTCCACAGCTTGAACATGTAATGACAACACTGTGGGCTTACTTACTTCAGCAAACGTACTACAGCAACAGCTTGAAAGTCCTCACTTGCTGATGTCAACAGGGCAAACCTAAGTGTCTTTACAATATTTGCACCTGGCCACTACTTGAAAGCTTCACATCTCGTACTAAAGTCTGTACTGCACAACTTAGCTTCATCCTTCTGTGCACATCATACAGATCATTTGACTGCTTGTGCCAAGACGCTCAGACAGACTCTGTCTGGCAGTATCATCCTTGCAAAGGCACATGAGTGCAGCATGGTACAGCAATGTGCTTCTGACCTCACAGTACCTTACTCCAGCATGCTCAAGTCCACTCAGCAACAGCTCTGTGGTCAGACACAGCAATGCTAGGGTCTATACTACTCTGACAATCAGTACAGTTTGAGCTGGTTCCAGATGCAAGGTGTACAACTGCTGACAGGCTGGCATTCTGCAGTTGCCTGGGTCGATACACGCCCTCTTCATTCCCTTACAGGCAGCGGCAGCTTTCATGTGAGTCATGCGATGTGTGATTGTCTCTGTCCCGAATCATGTCATGCATCTGCTGATGGACTTGCTTACTGGCTATGAAGCCATGCAAATGCCACAGAAACTAAACTTGTGCTCTAGGTTTTGCTGAGATGTTTCACCACCGGCTGCATGGGTACCATGCTTGCATATGGGTGTGCGCGCTCAAAGGCAGCTGCAGCAGCCAGAAGGGCATGTTCCCCTTGAGGCTTGCCAACGATCTGCAGCCCTACAGGGCGACCATCAGCGGTCATGCCGCATGGCAGACACAACACCGGCACGTCCACCAGAGAAAACACATACGCCATCATCATCCAGTCGACGTAGTTGTCAAACTTTGTGCCCTCAACTTCCTGAATCCACCTGTGAGGCATACATATAGGGCATGAGGGGCATTTATGTTTATGGGTGACATGAGACGCTCCAGCCTGCCCTTCTTGGATGGGCAACCCTTTTGTTTATAGTGTTGAAAGCTTGAAGCCATTCAGGCATGGTCAGCAGATGGGCCTCAGTGGATGTGAAAATGTGCACATGCACAATGCACTGCATGTCACAAACATAGACCACATGATGCACTGAATTCTTCATGCTGCAAGTACACGCTGCAGCGTTAAGAGCCCAGTGCATCAACAACAGCAAAAGCACATGTGCTACCACCTTTCTCATCTGCATCATGCAACACTCAAACCAGGAGTATGTGTCTTACGCGACAGCTGTGACCGTAATGTCATTCACACAAGCCATAAACATCACTCTGCTGCATGAGACAAAAGGAAACAGTCTGCAAGGAGGACTCAGTCAATGCAGTTGTCCACTTCTGGAGCATGCAAGCACCAAGTGACATGCAGCCGCAGGAATAGCCTACCTGATGTCAACATCAAATGGCGCAACCATGGCGCAGGGGCAACACAGCAAATCAAACCCGCTCATGAAGTGGAGCACACGGTCTACATACTGCTGATGCCCCCTCTTGGCCTCTGCAACCTGCATAGCAAGCAGGTTGGCTCATGGATTCTGCCAGGATACCCTATTCTGTGGGGAATGTGATGCCCCCCCCCTCCCCCCGGGCATTTTGCTTCTGCAACTTGCCAATGCTGTCCCTATGCGGCTAATACGCTCACACTGGTTCCACACAAGCACACAGTGATGATCAACACAGATGTTGCACTTGATGGCAGCCCACTCATGCCTTGCAACTACAGCCACATTGCGTCCTCTTCCTCAACTGTCACATGTGCAATGCATTTGCACCAGGGCCTAACAGCAAACACCCAAACACACCAAACATCACCAATGACAATGGCCTTACACGCCACAGCATGGCTCAGCTTGACGCTGCCCAACCTGTTCAGGGGATTGCTGGAAGCCCTTCTCCAACTGCCAAACCACCTCTGGCTTCAGCAAGCTGCGCCGGGGCTCTTGCATGTTCATCTTGCAGTCAGGATCCTGGATCACCAGATCGGCTCTGAGCACCTGCATAGCATCATTGCAAGCTCAGTCAAAATTGATCTCAGTCCTGCAGAAACATGGGCAGACTGTCACTGGGCTGTTGGGCTCAGGTATGGGTGTAACAGGGTTTAGTAAAGTGACTGTAAAGGGTGCAGTCATGCATACACCTATGGAGCAACAGCCAAAAGTGCACTGAGATGTCAACTGGTGGTGAGCATGCACACACGCACACCTGAAGCAGCTCCTGGGTACCATGCAAAACAACCATGGGCACCTTGCACATTGCAAGCAACATGAACACATGGGCACCTGGAACAGCTCCTGAGCATCATGCACATCTGGGCAGGCGTCCACAACGCTTGCTCCCACGCTGGAGAACCATCGGGCAGCCTTCTCACAAAGGCTTGCCACTTCAGGCTCTACAGGGCAGATGCCAATGTCTGCTGTCCATGCTACTGCAGTAGGCAGTGGCAGTGCGCCCTGTTCCACAGCCTTTGTGTAGGACATCTCAGGTGCAGGCTGGCTCAATGGATCTCTGCAGCAATGAGCCTGAGTCAGCTGAGAAGCGTCTGCCCTTGGGCAGCTGTCATTCACCAACATTGCTGCTCAGAATGGGAGCCTCGTGTATGACTGGGCCACGTCTTTCAGGTATTCATGCGTGTTTCTCATGTCTGGATCAACAATGCTCAAAATGGTCGATCACAAGTGCCATCACTGCGCATACATGTAAACAAAAGCAGAATTTGGTGTCTGGGAACCAACACAGATATGCTGGGCACCAATATGCAATTCTTGAGTGAATTTGTGGGGAGGGACAAAACTTGTGCAGCTGCAGACAGGGGTAAAGTGGGAGTGGGGTGGCGCAAGGGGGGGGGGGGGAGGGGGGAAGAAAGGGAACAATGAAAGAGCACCCAGAGTGAGAAGGAGACACCCAAGGCAGGCACACCAAGCATATCCTTGGAAGACTGACTGACTGACTTGGGGTGTTGATGAGCCATGGCGTCCAAGAAGAGAGCCAAGTCAGGCACGTTCCTGGCCATAGGCCCGGACACTGCATGCAGCTGTAGCTTCCCCTTGGCTGCTGGTTGGTGCAGACTGTTGCCCTGTGGCACCCGCCCCACCGATGGCCTCAGACCCACCACCCCACAGAAGGATGCTGGGGTCCGCAGGGACCCACCCAGATCAGAACCCGTCGCCAGCCATACCTGGCAGCAAATGGCTGTAACTACAAAGTATGGTTCCTCAGTGTTAAGTTCCTCACTGTTAAGAACTAAACGGAAGAGGGGATGAAGTAAATAGACAAGAGAAGTTATGTTTAATGCTCCAATATACTTTGAACCAAGTAACAGTCTTTTTTGGTCCCTCTGCCTCAGCAGATGCGACATACACACTGGGTTTAGGAGAGCTTTGTTGGTGCTTCAGTTTGATTTGCCATCAGGATCTGAGTCTACTGCCAGGTCATAGTGAATGCACCAACAACTCTTCCTCTTGCAGACTGTGGAATGGAAACTGTTTGCACCAAAGATGTGGGTTTTCTTCTGATTTGGTAGTCACAGCCTCTACATGCAAGGCTGCCGGTAGCTGTACCCAGTCACCAAACCCTGCAGCACTGGCTGGGGAGCTTCCGTATGTCTTGCTGACTGATACACTGTGAGTGGGTGTTGCCTGTATGCTGCCGTTCATACAGTTCTGAATGCAGTGTCCAACATGTGAGCTGGAGTGCTGAGGCTTGAGATGTGATCAGGCTTTCTCAGGTTCCAGAAGCGATGCTACATACACACCGCACCAGGGCTATTGAAACATGCAACATGAGCATGCGCAAATGGAGTCTGCTGCAAAAAAGTCATCGGCTTGTTCTGCCACTATCTTGACTTGCACATGTTTGCTGTCAGTCAAAGTGAGATTGGAGTGACAACAGATCCCAGGTCAAGGGGCCCATTGAGGGGGGTCAAGAGGAGATTATGGTACGAAGATGTAGGGCAAGGAGGCATATTGACATGTTGTCTGCATGATAAACCGGCATACAAACTGTTGTTGGTATCAGAAACTGTGTGACTTTCTGTTTTGCTGTGCAAACAATGATCAGCATTGTTTGTGAGAAAGTGGCTACCATGACTCACCTGACCAGCTGCCAGGGCAGCTGCGCTCCCTCCTGATGAGCCTGCCGCTGTCAATTTAGTATTCCATGGATTGCGTGTCTTGCCATACACGCTGCAACACACTTGGGATACTTGGGTTGGGAAGTGGCAATGAGCCAATGATGTTAGGCAGCTTTTCCATGATGCTGTTGAATATGGTTTTTGGGGGATTTGGCACATTTGAGATCTGCAAGAACTGTTTAAATCAGTGAATCCCTGATTGAGAGATAGGAACATTGCTCAAGAGTTTGTTTGGAACTTGGCAGATACATCTCCCTGAGCAAGAGCAGTACTTTGCCGCTTTCAAGATTGACTGTCATGTATGGCAGTTAGACAGGAATAGTTGGATCGTGAACCACTTGGGTTGTCACTGGAACCAGCCAGCTACCAATAGGTAGTGCTTCTGGGTAACTGATGACAAGGGTTTGGTGAAACGAGTAATTTGCACATCACTAGGTGCATATAGTCTGCCAAATAAACAGCTGAGGCCTCAGCTGTTTCTTGAATGCTGGCACAGGCAGGAGTGTGCCTTTGAGACATGCACAGCAGAACATGCAAAGCGATTGCGCAAACAGATAGGTGCCTACTCATTGAAAGTGTTTGCGCCTGCTCCAAACTCGGGAGTATTTGTCTTGCCAATGACAATTGCGCCATTGTCTTCCAGAACATCAACCAAGGCATCATTTGCAGCTGCGATGCGATCTTTGTATATGCGGCTGCCCTGCAATGTGCATGAGGCTCTACTGATCATTTCTCCCTGTGGGATGACGCCATGATCAATGACATCATCTGTGCAGGTTCAGTAGCATGATGCTCACCTCAGTAAATGGGAGCCCTTTCACGGCTGTCAAATCTTTCACAAGCACTGGCAAACCTGCAGCCAGCAAGATGTGCGCAGCCATGAGGTCGCCAGATTGGCAGGTACCACTGAAGTCATTGCATGCGTCACAACATTGCTGTATCACTTACCGTGCAGGTATCCACGCGAATTGGCCTTGGCAGAGTTCTGCCAGCTTGCAGCGATCTGTGTGGCTTGCTCAAAACACCGTATGGGAGTGGCGTTCAGTTCCGCATCTGTAGCCTGCAACAGTGTGCAGACACCTTTACATAGCTGATGCAGCAGACAGCACTTACTGCAGTTGCAGGGGACGCGCACGAATACCTGTATTCGAGTCGCAGCTGCCTCCATCAACTGCAGTGGGGTGACCTATGGCAGCCACCCGAGAAGTGTCATCGCATTTGGTGCTGCAGTTCGTGAGCACTGCTTTCCAGTTCACTCACCGACTTTGTCTTGAGCAAGTGCACAGCCTCAGTCGCAGTCAAACTCCAGAGCTCGGCTACGTTAAACGCTGAGGTCATCCGATTGTGTTGTTTATTTCACCACTGATCTGATCACTGATGACCTAAAACCCACATGCAACGGTGTTCGAAGTTTTTGTTGTCCTTTTGCAAAGCGCTTGCGTTGGTAATGTCTTGTACGAAATTGACGTACGTTCGTTTTTGAATCGTTTTGTTTCGGATTTGCGTTGAGTCATCTTGGCTTCATCACGCTGGCATAGCACGAGGATGCACGTGGCGAGATCAGTCCGAGCACCTTCCGGAACGGCCTGCAAGTTAGGCGTAGCAACGAAGTTCTTGGGTGATATAACGAGCTGAAGGTGTTGGTTACCCAGCCGCATCGTTTCCTCACAATACCGGAGCCGGTCACGCTTCGAAACTGTAGTTGACGCTGTTTTGTGTGTCTCATAGTCTGCTGGCGCACCAAGATGTACCCTGTCCACCCGCTTTTGGAGTTTGAAAGCCTGTAGCATGCATCCAGTCAGTGCAACAGTACATGTCGTGCTGCCAGCCCGTCCGTCGGTATATTGCCAAGCCCGCTGTGACCTGAACCGACGGAACGCTGGCTCTGTACGAAGCCTGCCGAAGCGGATGATGCATAGTCCCACTGTGTTCCCAGGAGAGGATGCACCCGGAACCGGTATGCTCCTGTTTCCACCTCATGTTCCAACCTGCCAGGTTTCACCTCAGGTGTGAGGACATATGCACAGTATACTGCGCAGTATTTCAGAAGATCTGACTGCTGCAGGTCTGCGCCACTTTCCTGAGGACGTAACAGAAGACTCTGAAGATGACAACGCTCCACACAAATCACTGCCAAGTCACCTCAAGCAGAGCAAAGATGGCAACTTCCAGTACAAGACAACAAAACAATGCTACGAGGAGTTCCCTGCCATGGTTCACAGTGGATTTTTGCTGCATCCTCCCCAGGCTGTGCAATCACCGCTGGAGCTGGAGGAAGGTCCTCAGACAGGTCAAAGGCGGCGTCCAGCAGTCATCGACTTCAAAGACAAAACTCGTCCAAGAATTCCGGGAGAAAAACAGTCAGCTGAGGGATATCTGCGAGAACTTCTTGGTAGAAGAGGGCAATGACCTTGCCGAAACGCTGTCTTGCTGTACCATAGCATCCAGTGAAAAGTGTTCAATTAGTCAGATTAGGTCACCAGCGGGCTGCGTCAGATACAATGAGGGTTTCTGAACATTAGGCAGCATCTCTTGGATGTATAACACTCACTTTTTGTTTGCAACTGTGCAGCCCCTTTCTTTCGATTCACCAGAATTTGCAATTTACCAAAGACATGCAATATAGAAGTTTGTCTTGTGCAGGTGTTCATGTAAGTAATAGAACATTCACAAGTGGCATAGGATAGTACACCTGAGGTCTCCACTGTCACAGTGTATCATAAGCTTGTCCAACGATTCTTCTTTCTCCCCAGGGCAGATCAGCGTAATTTGATGTCATAGCAGATGGTGATGATCATCCCTACACCTTGTCACCTTGTCTTGGACTGTACTGTGGTGATTGTGAAAGGGTTTGGTAGCAGAAGTTGGGATGGCAACTCTTGCACGTGTATTCAGCAATAAACACAGCATGCATCCAGCCTTTGCAGGCCTAAATGCAGAGCACAACAGTTTGCACACCATGCAGGATGCCATACAACCAATGCAGTATACCGCACATGTGTACAGATGAGCAACAGGTGATAGGGTTACACGGAATTGGTTGTTGGTCAGAGCAGAAGGGCTGCTTCTGCAGCATCTACCGTATGTATGTACAGTTCTACGTAAATTCAATATCCTAAACCGCAGCAACAGTTGTAAAGACCTAAACTGCCAAATTGCTGCATCAAAGCTCGAGGTGACCATCGTCAGGTTGGCCTGCCATTTTGTTCAAACACTCTAGCAGACAACTCGAGGAGCATGTGGCACTACTGGTATACAATACAGCAAAATCTCTCAGATAACGCTGCCACATGACATGCCACATTGTGTTCAAATTGAAGCTACAAAACACCCCTAATAGATAAGCGATCAACAGCTGCTCCCGACCTCAGTTACTCATCTGTTGACTCACCGCTGCATTGCATGTTTGGACTCGTTGTGGATTTGCTTGAAACTGAGGTCTCTAACAATGTGGTCAATTCAATTGCATGCGTAGGGCGGCTAACAAAGCTTGCAGCAAGTTCACTAGGCTTCAATTG
>JAABUK010008942.1_pt1 | contig 13863 bp, 15 predicted proteins | sample 5559141 | NCBI WGS metagenome assembly JAABUK01 (sample SAMN10711869, study PRJNA513367) | rock metagenome | isolation source: Antarctica rocks | place: Antarctica: Victoria Land, Pudding Butte nord | collected 2016-01-03
CCCGGCGCGGTTCGGCAAGCGACCCCACCCACCGACCCGGCCCGACAAGGCCTGGATCAACCAACCCCAACCAGCCCTACCCGAATAAACTCAACACCCGTGTCCCGCTTGACTTGACAGATAGCGACCGGGTGCGACACCAAACCGCAATTGTGTGTCTCAACTAGTAATGCGGAGGTTGATCTGAGCCATCCATGCGGCGTCGGTGTGCCACATGGGGTGTTGCGGTGCTGCGTTGGAGGTAAGGACGGTGCCGGCGTATCCGCGTTCCAGGCACCGGTCGACAGTGAGCTCGATTAGGTTTTTGCCGACTGCGTCCTCTTCGAATCGAGTGAGGCGGGGTGTGTAGCCGACGACACCTTCACCCAGCACGGCGGGTATGCCGCGCATGGCCGCGAAGTCGGCGACGGAGTCCACCCAGCTCAGCAGCGTGGCGTGCATCGAGTCGCGGTGGGACTCGTAGTGTTCATAGAGCCACAGGTCCCATTTGTTCTCATCCACCCAGTCGTGGACGTAAAACAGGTCGCGGTTGATGCCGGTGGCGGCCGATTGCCAACCTGCCTGGGGCTGGTAGTCGTCGCGTGTTGGCACGTCGGGGCGCAGCATCTTTGCCAGCGCGCCCGTTGGCCAATGGTCGATGGCCGGGCGTGGCTCGGTTCCGTGGCCGAGCCCAACTGCGGCGTATATGGCTGCCAGGACGCCGTAGACGTAGAAGTGAAAGTGCGCGACGTCGGATTTTGGTAGCGCGGACATCTCGTGAGGCCAGGTCTCGCCCAGTGAGTAGGTGAGTGGGATGTCAGGGTGCCGTTCGACGAACGCGACGCGGGCCTGGTCTAAGGGTCCGGATAGGCGTGCGTAGTGACCTGCGGGCTGGCCGGGTTCGGCGGGGACGAGGTTGCAGTTGTCGACCTCGTTGTGAATTTCGACGTAGGCGATCGGGTCGGCAAGGTTCCGCTCGATGAGGTGGTCAATCAGCTTCGCCATCGCGACTGCGACCAATTGTGCCCGGTCGGGGCCGTCGATCGAGGCCAGGGCGGTGAACCAGCGGTCGTCGCTGACGAAGCAGGGGGACTGCTGGTATTCCCAGGAGGACAGGATCACTGAGCAGTCGTGTCGTTGCGCGGCGGCGAAGAGCGTTTCCAGCCGGGTGAGCAGGTCCAGCCGGTAGCCGCCGTCAACGTTGTACCAGCGGGTGCGTTGTCCGTAGTGAGCTCCCAGGCCCGTGACGATCAGGTTTGCGGGGTCAGCCACTTTGTCGGAGAACAGCAGGAACGGCGCGGCGCAGATGCGGACGGTGTTGAAACCGCGAGCGACGAGTTCGTCGAAGGCGCGGTCGATGTCGTGGAACGGCTGGCCTGGCCCAGCTTGGGTGTACCAGCTGAAGTCCCATAGCGAGATGGCCAGACGGCGGGATGGAAATGGGGGGACGGGCACGGCATGGCTCCTTGGAAGAGTGCAGCGCGGTTATCGGTCGGTGTGGCCGGGCGTGGTGGCAATCAGCGGCAGTTCGGACCGGGTGGGCAACCCTTGCCAGTCTCCGGAGGCTTGCACGCAGAATGCGGCGACGGTGACCGCCCGCAGCAGCCGATCGGCGGGGGCGAGGTCATCGAGCAGCCCGGACAGGTAGCCTGCGCAGAACGCGTCGCCGGCACCGACGGTGTCGACAGCCACTATTGGCGGCGCCGGCACTTGGTACTGATGGCCGCTGATCCGGGCGGTGGCGCCGCGCTCGCCCTGCTTGACGATGACGTCGAGTGTGCCCAGCTCCGGCACTGCCGATGTGGCCACTGCGTCGTTGGTGCCGAGGGCAGTCCTGCCCAGGGCGGCGGCAAGGACGGGGAGCTCGTCCTCGCCGAGGATGAGCAGATTGATCATCGGCAGTAGGTCAGCGAGCATGCGGGCTGCGTCGGCGACATTGGTGAGGCGCAGCCGCAGGTTGACATCGTAGGAGACGGTCGCTCCCGCCTGATGCGCTGTTGTGAGGGCGTAGCGGGTTGCCCGCGCTGCGGTGTCGCTGAGGGCTGCTGTGATCCCGGTGGCGTGCACGATCTGCGGCATGGGACTCAGCAACGGTTTGAGGTCCTCGGTCGTGAGCTGCGAACCCGCCGAGCCTGATCGGTAGTAGGACACCCGGTATCGGCCCGGGAGCCGCGGCTGGCGCAGCATCAGCCCGGTCGGTGCGGTTGGGTCCTGGGTGAGCCGGGCATCGGCGCCGGTTGAGCGCAACGCTGCGCTCACGAGGTCGCCGGCGTCATCTGCTCCGACTCGACCGGCCCAGCACACCTGATGCCCGAGCCGTGCCAGTCCTGTCGCGACGGTCGCCTCGGCTCCGGCGGCGGACACCGCGAGTTGCGCGTTCAGCTGCAGGGGCCCGGGCTCAGTTCCGTGTAGTAGGAGCATCGCCTCGCCGAAGGTCAGGACGTCCGTCACGCGGTGACCGCCTCAAGGAATGTCGCCACTCGACCGGCCAGGGCATGCTGGTCGCCGCCATCGGCCGCGTCGCCGATCAGCGGGGATCCGATCCCGACCGCGGTGGCCCCGGCCGTGAGGTAGGCCTTCGCTGCTTCCGCGTCGATGCCGCCGACGGGCACGAACGGGACATCGGGAAATGGCGCTCTGAGCGCGGCGAGGTAGGGCGGCCCACCCAGGGATGCGGGGAACAACTTCACCGCGTCGGCCTGTTGCGCAGCGGCGATGATCTCGGTCGGGGTCATCGCCCCGGCGACGAGGCCCAGCCGCAGTCGGTTGGCCTCGGCGACAGCGGGACTCAAGCCTGGCGTGACCAGGAATCGGGCGCCGGCCTGATGGGCGGCGCGGGCCTGCTGGACGCTCAGTACCGTGCCGGCTCCGACCCACGTATCCAGGCCTGCGTGTGAGCTGATGCGTGCGATCGCCGCCAGTGCGCGGTGGCCGCTGAGGGAGACCTCCAGAAGTCGCACGCCGCTGCTGATGAGTGTGTGGGCGGTGGCGACGGTGGCGTCCTCGTCGTGCCCGCGCACGATGGCGAGCAGCCGGTGCTCGGTCAGGGCCTGAAGGACGGGGCTCACCATTCTGCGAAGGACCCGTCTGTGTGCCGCCAGGTCGGGGATCGCCATTGGTGCCCGTGCTTTGCGGCGGCGCGTACCGCATCCTCATCGACTTCGATTCCCAGACCTGGACCGGTCGGTCGGCTGATGTGGCCGTTGTGAAACTCGAATACGCTGGGGTCGACCAGGTAATCCAGGAGTTCGTTACCGATGTTGTAATGGATGCCCAGACTCTGCTCCTGGATGAGCAGATTCGGGATCGCGAAGTCAAGCTGAAGGCAGGCGGCGAGCGCGATCGGCCCAAGTGGGCAGTGCGGGGCCAGTGGCAGTCCGAAGGTTTCGGCCAGGGCCGCGATGCGGCGAACCTCGGAGATGCCGCCGGCGTGGGAGATATCGGGTTGAGCGACCGCGAGACCGTTCTGCAGGACAGGGAGGAATTCAGCGCGGCTGTACAGCCGTTCGCCAGCCGCGAGTGGGGTCGCCCCGACCAGGGATCGTAGCTGGAACAGGTATTCCGGCAGTACCGGCTCCTCGGCGAAGAGCAGGTGATACGGCGCCAGCATCGGCAGGATCCGCGCGGCGTTGGCCGGAGATACGCGGCCGTGAAAATCTACGGCCAGATCGCGTTCGGGGCCGAGGGCGACGCGGGCTGCCTCAACTCGCGCCAGGACCGCGGCGGTGTCGGCCATAGTGGCCAGCGCAGACATGCGTCCGCTGATGTTCATTTTCACTGCGGTGAATCCGGCCTCGATTTGGGCGTGGATCTGGTCCTCCAGCTCGGCGGGTTCGTCTCCGCCGACCCAGGTGTACATGCGGATGCGGTCCCGGACCGGCCCGCCGAGCAGCTCATGAACCGGTGCGTTGCGGACCTTGCCGGCGATGTCCCACAGCGCCTGATCCAGTCCCGCGACCGCGCTGGACAGAACCGGGCCACCGCGGTAGAAGCCGGCTTTGCTCATGCTCTGCCAGTGGTCCTCGATGCGCAGCGGGTCAGCGCCCACCAACAGCTCGGCCAGCTCGTGCACTGCGGTCCGGACGGTGTCGGCATGTCCCTCCAGCGATGGTTCGCCCCACCCGATCACGCCCTCGTCGGTGGTGATCTTGCAGAACAGCCATCTTGGCGGGACGAGAAAGGTCTCGACGTCGATGATCTTCACGCGGTGTTCCTCACTACCTGGCGGCCGGCCGACTTTCGACGGCTGGAGAGCGCGGCGTAGTCCGCGGACGCCTGATCCAGCAGCGCGAGCATGCGTGCTTGGGCGGCCAGCGCGTCGCCGGCGCGGATCGCATCGAGCACAGCCTGGTGGGCCGGGACGGGGTCGCTGACCGCGCCGCTGGCATGCACGATGAGGTCACGTTGCCGCAGGCCTTGTTCGATGACCATTTCCAGCGCGGCCAGCAGGTCGTTGTGGGTGGCCTGCAGGAGCGCGGCGTGGAAGGCCAGATCGGCCTCGGCGGCGTGGCTGGCCGAAGCATCGTGATCGCCCATCGCGGTCACGGCTGCTTGCATCCGGGCGATATCGGCCTCGTCATGGCGAAGGGCGGCCAGCGCAGCAGCCGCCGGTTCGACGATGGCGCGGACTTCACCGAGGTGGGTGAGCAGCTGCGGGGTGGGCTGGTCGGCCTGCCAGCGAAGTATGTCAGCATCGAGCAGGTTCCACTGGCTGCGATACAGAACGTAGGTGCCTCGTTTTTGGCGGGCATCGACCAGGCCCTTAGCTGCGAGCACTTTCAGGGCCTCTCGAAGCGCGGTCCGCGAGACTCCAAGTTCCCCTTCAAGGGCTAGCAGATCCAGCGTCGCACCTTCGGGGATGCGGTCGGACAAAATACGCACGCCTAGCTCGTGCACGACCTGACCGTGCAGGCCGCGGAGGGTGTAGCCGCTCATGCTGAATCCTTCATGATGCTCCACCCTCCATCGACCACCAGCGAACTACCGGTGACGAAGCTGGCGTCCTGGGAAGCGAGGAACGATACGGCCGCGGCCACCTCCGACGGCTTTCCCAGTCGCCGCAGCGGTGTCTGGGCGACGCTGCGGGCTCGGGCATCGTCGTCGATACCGTCCCAAGCAGGGGTGAGGATCGGACCGGGAAGCACGCAGTTCACCCGCACCGGTGCGTAATCCACCGCGACCTGACGGGTGAGCGCGGTCAATGCAGCCTTGGTGGCCGCGTAGGCCGGATGAGCCGGCAAGCCGACAAGCGCGTGAACCGAGGAGATCAGCACTGCGTTGCCCCGGCGGCGCGACAGTGCGGGCAGGAACTGCCGCAGGCCGAGGAAGGCCCCTCGGACGTTGACGGCGAACTGGGCATCCCAGTCGCTCAGGCGCGCATCGGTGACCGCGGCGGGAATCTGCAGGGCCGCGTTGCTCACCAGCACGTCGACCTCGTCACCCACCATTGCAGCCACCGTCGCCCAATCCGGCTCAGAGGACACGTCGGCGCGAACGCCCAGTCCTCCCAGTGCACGTGCGCATCGTTCGGTGTCCGCGGCAGTGTCGACGATGACAACGCGGGCACCCTCGGAAGCGAAACGCTCTGCGATGGCGGCGCCGATACCCGAGGCGCCGCCAGTGACGACCGCGGTATGCCTGGACTGATCCTGCCGGCTCATTTTGCTCCTCACGCCGAGGAAAACAGCATACCCAAAAAATAAAATATGACTACATCTTGACAGCACGCAGGCTCTCACGGAACCCTTGGCCCTCAGATGTGGGCTTCACATCGGTGTCTTGACCAGTAGGAAGGACCACCTCAATGCCCACCACCTCGTTGATGTCGCACCCGACTCGACACCGCTCACGGCGATGGCTCGCCATCGCAGCCACGGCCTTGCTGGCTGTGACCGCAGCGTGCACCGGACAGTCATCCTCCTCCGGCTCGGCAGACACCGTGGCGGCCGCCAAACCCGGCGAGAAGGTAAATCTGACCTTCTGGTCCTGGGTTCCAGGCGTGGACAAGGCCGTCGACCTGTGGAACCAGAACAACCCCAATGTGCAGGTGACGCTGCAGAAGATCCCGTCCGGCACGGCCGGCGGCTACGCCAAGATGCATTCGGCGCTGCAAGCCAAGACCGCCCCCGACCTGGCCCAGGTCGAGTACCAGGAGATTCCCGGGTTCCTCCTCGATGGAGGACTGGTCGACCTGAACAAGTACAACGCTGCGCAGTACCAAAGCAAGTTCGTGGACTGGCAATGGGCGCAAGGCACCTATGGCGGCTCGGTGTACGCGATACCGCAGGCATCGGGGCCGATGGGCCTGTTCTACCGGGCTGATCTGTTCGCCAAGTACGGGGTGACCAAGCCCCCCGCCACGTGGGATGAGTACGAGCAGGCCGCGATCAAGATTCACAAAGCCAACCCGCAGGCCTACATCGGCACCTTCCCGCCCGGTAACGCCGCCTGGTTCGCCTCCCTCGCGTGGCAGAACGGCGCCAAGTGGTTCAGCGTGGACGGTGACACCTGGAGCGTCAACATCGACACCCCGGCCACCGAGAAGGTCGCGGCCTACTGGGACAAGCTACGTACGGCGGGTGTCATCAAGACTGAACCCGACTTCGCCAACGGGTGGTACAAGGACCTGCAGACTGGAGCGATCACCAGCTGGGTCAGCGCTTCCTGGGGCGATGCCATCATCACCGGTAATGCACCGTCGACCTCCGGCAAGTGGAAGGTCGCCCCGATGCCGCAGTGGACCGCCGGCGCTACCGCCTCGGCGAACTGGGGAGGGTCTTCGACCGCGCTGCTCACCGGGACCAAACATCCGAATGAGGCACTGAAGTTCGCGGCGTGGCTCAACAGTGATCCCAAGAGTATCGACCTGCTCATCAAGGGCGGCTATGGCTGGCCAGCGGCCAAGGACGCATTTAAAGGTTCGTCACTGAATCAGCCCTCCGCGTTCTTCGGCGGCCAAAAATACAATGACGTGTTTGCCGCGGCCGACAAGAACATCGACAAATCGTGGGGGTGGATTCCCACCGTCGACGCGGCTTATGGCCATCTCAACGACGGGTTCTCCGCCGCGGTCGCCGGTAAGGGCAGCTTCCTGTCCACTATCAAGCAGGCACAGGCCGCGGTCGTCGCCGATCTCAAGGCCAAGGGGCTGAAGGTCAAGACCGGTTCCTGATCCCAGCCCGGGCGGCGACACCCGCTCACCGCCCGGGCACCGCCCACCAGAGAGGACGCACCGATGGCGTTGACGAAATCTCGATCTGCTCGCGCCGCGTGGGGCTTCATAGCCCCGTTCTTGTTGCTGTTCACAGCGATGTTCATCGCGCCCATCGGCTACGCGATCTGGCAGAGCCTGCAAAAGGTTCAGCGCAGCGGCCCGCTCGGGCTCGGCGACTCACACACTGTCCTGGCCGGACTATCCAATTACACCGATGCGTTGCACGATCAGGCTTTCCTCGACAGTATCAAACGGGTCCTGTTGTTCGCAGTCGTGCAGGTCCCGGTCATGATCGTCCTCGCAGTCGCGTTGGCGTTGCTACTGGACTCAATCTCGGCACGCGGTGTGAAGCTCTTCCGCGCCGTGTACTTCCTGCCCTACGGAGTGCCCGGAGTGATCGCCTCGATTCTGTGGGGTTTTCTTTACACCCCCGGGACGAGCCCCATCCTGGATCTGCTGCGCCATGTCGGCCTGCATCCGGATCTCCTGGGCAGTCACACCGTGCTGTGGTCCATCGCCAACATCGTGACCTGGGAGTTCGCCGGCTACAACATTCTGGTCATCACCGCCCAGCTGCAAACGATCCCCAGTGACTTGTACGAGGCAGCCCGTATCGACGGAGCCAGCGCTTGGCAGATAGCCAAGACGATCAAACTTCCCTTGCTGCGCCCGGCGATCGTGCTCACCACGGTCTTCACCATCATCGGCACGCTGCAGCTGTTCGCCGAGCCCCTCATTTTGAAGCCGGTGTCCACTGGCATCAACACCGACTACACCCCGAACCTCAGCGCCTACAACTCCGCTTTTGCCAACAACAACTACCACCTCGCCGCCGCCCAGGCCGTCCTACTCGCGCTGACTGCATTCGTGCTGTCGTTCGGCTTCTTGCGCCTGGTCGCCCGCGGCGGGAAAGCAGCCTCATGAGCGCCCCCAGCGCCACCCCGGGCGCGCACCCTGCTGCTCGACAATCCGAACCCGTAGCCACAGCCACAGCCACAGCATACGGTCGCCGCCGCGATGGCTCTACGCGTACCAGCCGCATCATCGTCGTCGCCATCTGTACCGTCTTTGCGTTGTACTTCCTACTGCCTGTTTACTGGCTCTTCATCGCCTCGACCAAGTCGACCAGCAAGTTGTTCGGCAGTTCCGGGCTGTTGCTGTCGCAGCCCCAGTGGTGGTCGAATATGCGGCACGTATTCAGCTACGACAACGGCATTTACCTGCGCTGGTCATTCAACAGCCTCATTTATGCCGGGGTCGGTGGTGGGTTGGCAACCCTTTTGGCCGCCGCAACCGGTTACGCCCTGGCCAAGTATTCCTTCCGCGGCAGGGAACTGGTGTTCAACCTGATCCTCGGCGGCGTTCTCATCCCCGGCACTGCGCTTGCGTTACCGCTCTTCCTGCTGTTCGCCAAGCTCGGACTGACCAACACCTACTGGGCGGTGCTATTCCCGAGCCTGGTATCCCCGTTCGGTGTGTATCTGTGCAGGATCTATGCTGACGCATCGGTGCCCGACGAGCTGATCGAATCCGCCAGGATCGACGGAGCCAGCGAATTGCGCATCTTTCGCACCGTCGTCCTGCGAATTATGACTCCCGCACTGGTCACTGTTTTTCTCTTCCAGTTCGTCGGCACCTGGAACAACTACTTCCTTCCGCTGGTCATGCTGTCCGACCCGAAGCTGTACCCGATTACCCTCGGGCTCACGTCGTGGCAATCATTTCAGGACAGGCAGCCGGAGCTGTACCAGCTCGTCGTCGGCGGAGCGTTCGTCTCCGTCATTCCCCTCATGGTCGCCATGATCGTGCTGCAGCGGTTCTGGCGTACCGGACTCACGCAAGGGAGCGTCAAAGGATGAACCGTCTACCGAGATCCGCGCACAGACGAGGCCGGGTTGTCCTTGGCGCCGGCCTGAGCGCCGCCCTCACCCTGACGCTGATGGTCGCCGCGCAACCCGCCCACGCCAATGGCACCTATTCGGCCTCGGTCCTGGCCGACACGCCTTATCTGTACTACCCCTTCGCCGGCGCCGGTGGGACCGGGATTGCCGATACCTCCGGACACGGCCACGACGCCACCGCCTACGGCGGCCTTGTCCCCGGTGGTGCCGGGCCAGCCGGCGACTCCGCGATCACCCTCGATGGCTCGACCGGCTACCTCAGTGAGAACGACACCAGCGCAGCACCACAGAACTTCACAACAGAAGTTTGGCTCAAGACCAGCAGCACCCGCGGCGGCACCATCGCTAGCTTCAGCAGCGCCCCCACCGGAGTCAGCGGATCACACGACCGCCAGCTCTACATGACCAACGACGGAGTCGTTCACTTCGGCATCTACTCCGGCAAGACCCTGACCATCGGTTCCACCAGCGCCTACAACGACGGGCGGTGGCACCTCATCGACGCCTCCCTCGGTTCCCGCGGCGCCGAGCTCACAGTCGACGGGATCCCGGTCGCCGCGGACACCCTCGACCACAGCGCCGCGGAGTACACCGGACACTGGCGCTTCGGCTACGAGACGCTCAAGGGCTGGCAAGGCAGCGCCACGAGCTGGGCGATCGCCGGGACGCTCGCCGAAGCCGCGGTCTATCCCGCACAGCTGGGCACCGCTCAGATCGATACCCACTACACGTCATCCGGACGAGCCGTCACCCCTCCGACGACTGCGCAACTGCATATCACGACCGCTGCCCAGACCATGGCCGGCTTCGGCGCGGCGGGAGACTGGTGGACCGTAGACGCGCAGTACTTCCCGACTGCGATGCGCGAACAGATCAAGTCACTTCTGTTCTCCGACCGGGGAATCGCACTATCGCAGTACCGCTACAACATCGGCGGCGGCGGGACGGGCGTCGTCAACCCCGCTGGTGACGAGTCCGAGCTCGGCGTCACCAGCCGCGCACCGTCAACGCCCTACGTCTCGCCAGCCATCATGGACTACACCAAGGACCCGGGAGGCGTGGAGTTCCTCAAGGCAGCGGCGAAGAAGGGAATCTCCATCACCGCCCACGCCAACAGCGCACCTGCAGCGTTCACCACTAACAACCAATCGTGTGGTGGAACGCTACGTGCGGACAAAGTCAGCGCCTACGCCGACTACCTGGCGAAGGTCGTGCAGCACGCGTGGACCGCCTGGCACGTCAAGATCGCCTACGTGAGCCCAATGAATGAACCGGACTACACCCGGGCCGACTGCACCCAGGAAGGCATGGTCGTCCCTCCGTCACTGCGCGGTGCGCTCATTACCGCCGTCCACGACGCACTCGTCACCCGGGCACCCTGGGCGAAGGTGCTCGGAGACGAATCGAGCTCCCTGGCCGGACAGTTCCTGCCGGAGTTGAATCAGTGGATCGGCGGCGCCAACGTCCGACACGACCTCGCTGCCCTGGTCACCCACACCTATGACTATCCCGACGCTGCCAGCCTCGCTCAAGCTGCCAAGGCCGCCGCGTCGGCGGGCAAGACCCTCTGGCAGACGGAGGTGTGCTGCTACGCGGACTTCCACACCTACGGCGCCCAATGGGACCCGGGAATCGACAACGCGCTGTGGCTGGCAAACACGCTGTCCGATGACCTCACCATCGGCCAGATGTCGGCCTACGACTGGTGGGTCGCGCTCTCCCCAGCACTAGGCTGTGACCCCGCTACCCAGACCAGCTGCGGCAGCAAGCTCAACGATGTCGGGTACAACGACGGACTCGTGTACTTCAACCCCAACTTCGCCACCGACCACGACAACCGCCTCATCCCCACGAAACGATTGTGGGCGCTGGGCAACTACTCCAAGTTCGTACCCCCAGGAGCGATCCGCTACGGCATCTCCGGACTACCGAACTCGATCCGCGCATCGGCGTTCAAGGTCGGCTCACACTGGCGGGTCGTGGCCATCAACGACGCCCCCACCGCCGCCGGGCCTGCCACAGTCCAGCTGATGTTGCCAAACGGGAAGCTCGCATCTCCATCCGCCGCCTACCGGACCAGCGCGACGGAAAACCTCCAACGCGTCGGCAACACGCACCATAACTGCACGCTCGTACTGCCCTCCCAGAGCATCACCACCTTCATCCTGTGATACATGCCCGACCGAGGTACCACCGGGCCCCCTCGCCGATCACGGCGAGGGCCCGTTTGGTGGCCAGCTAGAACGCTCCGCAGGGGGGCATGTCGCCGGCGACGTCTTAGTTAGCCGGCGGCACGAGCCGGTCGGTGATCGGCTTGCGGAGCGGCATATCGGAGCTACAGCTCGTACTCGAGCTCGTAGCGGTGGGTGCCATCCTCGTCGATGTTGAAGTGCAGGATGCCCGTGAGCCAGCCCAGCTGGCCGCTGCCGGAGCCCGGCACCACCTCGTAGTGCAACGTCTGCGTCCCGCCGTGCAGTGTCCCGAACTGCCGCAACGCGGAGCTGCCGCCCTGCGATGTGACTGTTCGAATTATCTGGCGGGTTCTGTTCACGCTATCTGGCGGAATGATCGACCCTCTGTTCGAAGGCTCAACGTCGGTCGGCGGCCCCCACCTGCAGTGATGCGACTCAAGGCTGCGGACACCGCCAGATAATCCGAACAGAACCCGCCACTTAATTAGAACAGAACCCGCCAAGTAATTCGACAAGTGACACCCGAAGACGCTCGCCTTCTCACGGTGGCGAGCGGGAACCTGGACAAGTTCCTACGGCAGCACGTGATCGTTCAAGGTCCGACGATCACCGTGGACGAGCAGCTCACGGTGCACGGCCTCATCGGCGAGTTCGCGAACAAACTCGGCGGCGTCCATGTCGATGTCAGAGGCTCTGAGATCGACATACTCAACCGGGCATTGGACGAGGCTCCAGAGATGGTGTTCGGTGCGCTCGCGGCGGTGGGCCGCATCATCGTCAGGGCAATCGAGCCGCTGAGCGCGAAGGTTTTCGAGGACGCACAGGCGGTAGGCCGCGCTGCGGGCTACCGGCTGCGGCTTCACGACCCGGCCCTAGCCTGATGCAGCGGTCGGTCGACCACCGGTGTGGATTTGCACGGTAATTCACAGGCCACCCCCTACACGGCCGGCGACTGGGAACAGGCCGTCGCACGGCGCCGCGCCGACCAGGCACATCTCCGCGCGGCCGCACAGCTCAACAGCAGGCCCAGGAAAGATGCGGGCGGCGTTCGACGAGTTCTACACCTTCGCCGCGGCCTGCAAGGTCCCGGAGATCCGCACGTTGGCCACCACCGTGGACATGTGGCAGCGGCCGATCATCGCCGCCATCGAAACCGGGTTGTCCAACGCCCGCAGCGAAGGCCTCAACCGGATCGTCAAACACATCGGCCGTATCGCCTTCGGGTTTCGCAACCCGACCAACCAACGACGCCGGATACGATGGGCCTGCACCCGCCACACCAGGCCGGTGCCATCCAGGATCAGGCCGCTACGCCCCTGTTAATTCTGAAGAGCCGGCATCCTCGATCAACCAGATCCAGACCGCCGCCGGGTTCCCGGCACAGGCCGGTCCGATGTGGTCCGACGCGCCCTGGCCGGAGTACGCCGCACCCGCAAGACCCCGCCGAAACAAACGCAGCCCGCTCCTGCTGGCCGACGTCCGGTGGCCGACGTCCGGCGCCTGCTCGAGCAGATGCGACCCTCGAGTTTGATGTGGCCGGCGGCGATAGCCACGCACCGCGACGCCGCCATCCTGCTGATGGGTTTCGCCGGCGCGCTCCGCCGCTCCGCCGCTCCGAACTCACCGCACTGCGGAGCTCGGACGTGACCGTGCACCCAGCCGACGGATTGCACGTCCGGGTCGACGGATTGCACGTCCGGGTCCGGTCCTCCAAAACCGACCAGGAAGGGCAGGGAATCGTCCGGGCGCTGCCGTACGGACGGGACCCGCAGACGTGTCCGCCGTGCGCGCTGGTCCGGTGGCGTGCCTCCTGCTGGCCTACCACGACGGCGGCCGGCGCGGCGCGATCACGCTGATGAACCGCTGCGGCCTGGCCCCCGAGCACTGCTGCCGCACCGTTGACAACCCACCCGGTGATGCAAGATCGTCAGCTGGAAAAGACGGCGAAGGGAATCCGGTGGGGGAGCGGTGGCTATTCCCGACGGTGCACAAGAAAGACCGGGCAACCCAGCAGGAAGGCGATGACCGGGGATGCGGTAGCCGCGATGATCCAACGCCGAGCCGCCGCAGCGGGCTGTACCGCGGCGCAGGTGGATTTGCTGGGTGGGCATTCGCTGCGGTCCGGGTTCGTCACCGAAGCATTCCGGGCCGGCGCCGACGCCCATTATGCGGCAGACCGGCCACAAAGACCCCAAGATTCTCGAGACCTCTGTTCCGCGCGTCACCGACCGTCTGAAATGCTGCACACGTGTCATGGTTCAGTTCCTTCATCGTCACCCCCGGCGCCGGGGGGGTCGGAGCTGTGCTCGCGGCGGGGCTCGTCGGAGGTTCGGCGCTCCTGGTGAGTGGGCACAGGAAGAGGGAAGCCGATCGCGAGAGGTGGTGGACTCAGTACGTATGGTTGATGTCCTCCGACGCTGATAGGCTGCCGTTCGACGGTAGATCAATAATCTTAGGGCGTACCGATAAATAACCACATCTTTTGGTGAGATGTGCGCGATACTGTGGTAGTGGCGATCAGCGTGGATGTGGTGCAGGCGTTGCGGGCGAAGTTCGAGGCGGTGCTCCCGCATCTTGA
>JAABUK010008943.1_pt1 | contig 13861 bp, 11 predicted proteins | sample 5559141 | NCBI WGS metagenome assembly JAABUK01 (sample SAMN10711869, study PRJNA513367) | rock metagenome | isolation source: Antarctica rocks | place: Antarctica: Victoria Land, Pudding Butte nord | collected 2016-01-03
AGTTAAATGATTCAATTTTTAAATGTTCTTTTTAATAAATAACTGTTAGGGCAATTATTTACTAACAACAATCATCAGGAACTTATCGTTAACAATTAACAATTAATCATTAACCATTAATTGTAGCTTTAAGCATAAACTATTCTTGGTGGCACACGAAGCTATTTCAGTTTTTGATATGTTTAAGATTGGTGTAGGGCCTTCCAGTTCCCATACATTAGGTCCATGGCGGGCTGCGCAACGCTTCATTTTTTCATTACAGGAAAAGCACGATATTTTTGACCTTATCAAGGTAAGAGTGCTGTTATATGGCTCTCTTGCAAAAACCGGAATTGGCCATGGTACTAACATTGCCGTTCAATTAGGATTATGCGGAGATGATCCGGTTAGCTTTGATGTGAATAATATTGAGGCTAAAATGAATGATATAATAGCCATGAAAAAAATGGTTATCGATGGAAAACATGAAATAGATTTTGATCCAAGTAAGGATATTGAATTTCTGATTACTGAATCGCTGGCCTATCATCCAAATGCGCTTACATTCCTGGCTACGTTCAGGAACTCAACCCGGATCTCTGAAACCTTTTATTCGGTTGGTGGAGGCTTTGTAAAACAGGAAGGCGAACAAGGAAATGAGGCGTCGAATGTAACACTTCCTTTTCCGGTTAATAAAGCCGATGAATTGCTGCACTGGTGTATGAAAACGGGTTTATCAATCAGCGAAGTGGTGCTGGAAAATGAAAGTGTCTGGCGACCGGAAAAACAAACAAGAGAGGGCTTGCTGAATATTTGGCGGGTAATGTCTGAATGTGTTTATCGTGGTTGTCATAACAAGGGAACCTTACCGGGAGGGCTACACGTAAAACGAAGAGCTGCAGAACTTAATACTAAACTAACGGCTGATAAATCTTACTCCGGCTATGATTCTTGGGTTGATGTTATCAGGAAAGGAGGCCATCATTTTAAATACATTCTTGATTGGGTGAGCTGTTTTGCGCTGGCAGTAAATGAAGAGAATGCTGCATTCGGCAGGGTAGTAACAGCACCTACTAATGGTGCTGCCGGTGTTATACCGGCAGTGCTTTTATACTATATTATTTTTTGTGAAGATGTTTCACAAGATAAGATCATCCAGTTTTTACTTACAGCTGCAGAAGTAGGAAGCATTTTTAAAAAAGGTGCTACCATATCTGCAGCAATGGGGGGATGCCAGGCTGAAATCGGGGTATCGGCTGCTATGGCCGCAGCAGGACTGACAGAATGTTTAGGTGGCACGCAAAGGCAAACGCTGATGGCTGCTGAAATTGCAATGGAGCACCATCTGGGACTCACCTGCGATCCTATCGGCGGATTGGTACAGATTCCCTGTATTGAACGCAACACTATGGGAGCTATCAAAGCCATTACTGCTTCCCAGCTAGCACTGCAAAGCACACCCGATTATGCTAAAGTTTCCCTTGATGCAGTAATAAAAACCATGTGGGATACTGCCCTTGACATGAACAGCAAATATAAAGAAACCTCCGACGGAGGACTGGCAATTAATATTCCGATTAGCCTTAGCGAATGTTAGGAAACTATCAGCATTCGGCAGTCAGCAGATCAATACCGCTTAAAGATTTGCCTTTAACTGAGAGCAATGCCTCATGTGAATAATTATTACGCTAATTTTATTGTATCAGCATAAATAATTATTACTCAACTTCCTAATAATATTTTCGTCATTCCGTTCTTATATCGGCTTGTGGACTATAACTGATGACCTGAGTTTAATTGTTATTTATTGTACATCAGGAATTAAACCAAAGTTTCACATTGTACCCTAGCTGATTAGGTAGTTAGATGTTTATCGTAAAGTATGAAATATAAAAATTAAATAATGAAGCTATCCAAACTAGGAGCAAATCCGTTTATTCCTGCTTTGCCATGGAAGGCTTGCTATGCATTGATCTTACTGGTACTTAGTGCGCTGACTGCATCCGCGCAAAAGTTAAATCTGAACTATAAAGTTGTAAACAATGGCAATATTATAGGTTGGGTAAAAATTCAAAAAAGTGATAACGGCAGCGCCCGTTCTATCATTTTAACCTCTGAAGTAAAAAGGCGTATTATATTCTTATTAACGGTTGAGGAAAAACAGGATGCTTATTTTAATGAAGCTGGGATGATTACTTCATCAATCTACAGAAAGGTAAACGACAATGTAAAAATGAACCAGCAGACGGTCTATAAAGGAAATTATTATGAGATTAAGAACCCGAAAACATCGGAACGGGTAATGATACAACAAATTCAATATAACCTGCTGAGCATGTATATTAAAGAACCTGTTAATATCAACAAAGTGTATTCAGAAACTTTTCTGCGCTACCTGGTTATTGAGCCGAAAGGTAATTCGGTTTACAAATTAAAATTGCCTGATGGAAACACCAATTACTATCATTATGAAAACGGCACTTGTTCCAAGGTTGTAATGGAGCACTCGCTTTTCACTATAGAGTTTGTGAGGATATGAGGTATAATGATTAATGATTAACGGTTAATTGCTGAAGGTTATTAATGATAATAGTTTTGTAATTGATTTATTATAGGATGAAACTCACCGTTAATAATTAATCATTAATAATGCCACCGCACAAATGCTTCCATCGCTGCATAGTGTGTAAGTCCAAGCTGGGCATAGGCTTCGGCGGTGCTCTTGTTTCTTTCTTCGGCACGCTGCCAGAACTCACGGTTATCGCTACCCTGAAATGGAACCATGTCTTTTTGTGACTGATGAATAAAAATACCAAAACGCTTTTTCATTACCTGGTCCGGACTCATAGGAATAGCCATTTCAATTTCATTGATATCCCATTCCTGCCAGGCGCCTTTATAAAGCCAGACCCAGCAATCTTTTATCCAATCTTCGTTACACTCTTTTAATCTTCTCAGCGATTCAAAAATTATATCAAGACAAACTTTATGAGTGCCATGTGGATCGGCAAGATCACCGGCGCAAAAAATCTGATGTGGTTTTATGTTCTTTAATAATTCAATAGTGATTGCAATGTCATCTTCACTCAAGGGATTTTTTTCTATGGTTCCGGTTTCATAAAAGGGCAGATTAAGAAAATGAACATTCTCGTCTTTAAGTCCAACATAACGTGATGTGGCGCGCGCTTCGCAACGACGTATCAACCCCTTAATACTTCTGATTTCAGATGTATCTACCTGACTTGTGTTTTTCGACTTTAAAAAAATGTTCGCGGTTTCCAATATCTGGTTGGATTTTTTACTATCAATACCAAACTCGTCCTCGAATCCAACAGCAAAATCCAGGAAGCGGGTTACGAATTCATCAGTAACAGCTATATTGCCACTTGTCTGATAAGCAACATGCACATTATGACCCTGGTCCTGAAGACGCATAAAAGTACCACCCATGCTGATTATATCATCATCAGGATGAGGTGAAAAAACAAGTGATCTTTTTGGATAAGGTACTGAGCGCTCAGGATGATTAGGTATCACCGCATTAGGTTTGCCACCAGGCCATCCGGTAATGCTATCACGCAGCATATAATATACCTGCAGGTTGATCTCGTACGCATCGCCTTTTTCAACAAGCAGGTCACTGAGTGAATTATCATTATAGTCACTATTGGTTAAGCTAAGCACCGGTTTTTTTAATTTGAGCGCCATGTTAACAATCGCTTTTTTAATCAGCTTCGGAGTCCACACCATTTCACCGGTAAGCCAGGGTGATTTAAAACGCGTCAGCTCCAATGCGGCAGCTTCATCCAATATAAATACAGTATCATTGTGCTGTTGTAATAATGATGCGGGAATGTGTTCGGTAACATTCAGCTCCACTGCCTTTTGTATCACGGGTGCCTTAATTTGCCCCCATGCCATAAGTATTATGCGATTAGCTTTCAAAATATTTCCTATGCCCATCGTTATTGCAAGGCGGGGAACTTTTGAAATATTTTGAAACTCATGTGAGTTGGCGATGCGTGTTGAATTATCTAAAGGAACCAGTCTTGTTTTTGAAAACAGGCTGGAGCCAGGTTCATTAAAGCCTATATGCCCATTATTGCCGATTCCTAAAATCTGCAGGTCAATGCCACCCACTGCTTCAATCTCTGCTTCGTATTCCCGGCTATGTATTTTTATAGATTCCTTGTCCCATTCACCATTTGGAATATGACAGTTGCTTTGGTCAATATTGATCTTGTTAAACAGATGTTCTTTCATGAAGCGGTTATAGCTCTGTAAAGCATCATTGTCTATAGGATAATATTCATCCAGGTTAAAGGTGATGACATTTTCAAAGCTCAGATTTTCCTCCTTGTGCAATCGAACCAGTTCATTGTATAAAGTCTTTGGAGTGGAGCCTGTTGCAAGCCCCAATACACATTTTTGCCCTTTGATTTGTTTTTCGCGTATCAATGCTGCAATTTCACGAGCTACGAATATTGATCCGTTCTTTAACGAATCAAAGATTTTCACGGGTATTTTTTCGAAGGAATCAACCATACTCATTGTATCGGATTTTTGCGAAATTAACTGCAATTTGTTAATATTATTACATATTCATTTTTTAATGATTAATTATTAATGGTTAATTATTACCGGATAGAAGCTGATCTTTTAAAGACTACAACCTGGAATTTCCGGCATTACAATAGCTAACCGTTAATAATTAACCATTAATAATTATTTCTCAAGCCCAGGACAAACTGGCAAAATTCACGTAGTCAAAATCTGAGGGGACTGTTAATTGATGTAACTGTTTTATCTTTAGAATTGCTTTCCTCATGCCATGCCTTCTAATGCGGAATAATTCATTTACCCTTAAAAAATTGTCATGACTCATCGTCGAAAATTTTTACAATCATCATTCTTAAGTTCCGCTGCATTATTATTTGGTAAAAGATCTTTTTTACAGCCTCCTCTAAGCACGCTTACTTTGGTTAATCAGCCGTTGATTATAACTACATGGGCTCAAAATACCAAAGCCAATGCTGCCGCATGGGAAGTATTGGGCGCAGGTGGCAGGGCCCTCGATGCAGTTGTAAAAGGCGTACAAGTGCCTGAAGCTGATCCGGCAGATATGAGCGTTGGTTATGGAGGCTTACCAGATCGCGATGGTAAGGTAACATGCGATAGTTGTGTGATGGATGAGTTTGATAATTGCGGAGCAGTAATGTGTCTGGAGCATATAATGCATGCTGTTCTTGTAGCAAAATTAGTGATGGAAAAAACGCCACATGTTCAGTTAGTGGGTGATGGCGCTTTGCAATTTGCGCTGGAGCAGGGATTCAAAAAAATAAATATGCTCACTCCTCAAAGTGAAAGAGCCTGGAAGGAATGGTTGATAAAAGGTACTTACGACCCTACTGCTACTGATAGTTTATTAAGGGAAGCAGGAAAGAATATTAATATTGTACCCGGACAGAAATCTAATCATGATACTATTGGTATGATAGCAGTTGATGCAAAAGGAAATTTAGGCGGTGCCTGCACCACTAGCGGTATGGCTTATAAAATGCATGGCAGGGTAGGAGATTCACCGATTATTGGTGCCGGACTTTTTGTTGATAATGAAGTGGGCGCCGCTACTTCTTCAGGTGTTGGGGAAGAAGTGGTTCGTATTGTTGGTTCTCACCTGGTAGTAGAACTGATGCGACAAAATTACAAGCCTGAGGAAGCCTGTAAAAAAGCTATTGAACGTATTGTAAACAAACGTAAAGAAAAAGCTAAAGGACTGCAGGTAGGATTTATTGCCGTGAATAAAAAAGGTGACTTCGGCGGTTATGCATTACAGAAAGGTTTTACTTATTGTGTAACAACCAAAGAAGGCACTAAAACATTTGAGGCTAAAAATTGGTTCTGACATGTCTCAACTACAAATTGTCGCATTTTGCTATCAGCTATCAGGAGAATAATGCCTGATATGTTTTCCTCCTGATAGCTGATGGCTGATAGCAAATACTTCAATCTACAGATAACTTAAAACGATCATGATCTTTCAACTTGAAATATGCGCTTTTAATATAGGCAGTTGTATTACCGCACAACAGTCAGGCGCTCACAGGATTGAACTTTGTGATAATCCATCGGAAGGAGGAACTACACCATCATATGGCTTAATACAATCGGTAATAGAAAGATTGCATATAGATATTTATCCCATTGTACGTCCGCGCGGCGGTGATTTTTTTTATAATGATGATGAGTATAGTGTGATGAAGAAAGATATACAATTGTGTAAGGACCTGGGATGTAACGGTGTTGTTATAGGCATGCTCAATATTGATGGGTCTGTAGATAAAAGAAGAGTAGCGGCACTTGTAGAACTGGCTTATCCTATGGGTGTAACATTTCATCGTGCTTTCGACCGGGCTGTTAATACTTTTCAGGCTCTGGAAGATATTATTGATATTGGCTGTGAAAGAATTTTAACTTCAGGGCAACGTCCGACTGTTATGGAAGGTATACAATTAATCAAAGAGGTTGTTGAACATGCGGATGAAAGAATTATCATTATGCCCGGTTCCGGGCTGAGATCAAACAATATTCAGGAGCTTGCTTTACAGACAGGTGCTGTTGAATTTCATACTACTGCAAAAAAGATTATAAAGAGTGAAATGAAGTTCATAAATGAGGATATGAAGGAAACATTGGAACAGGTGGTGTGTGACGGGGAGGAGGTGAGGAAGATTATGAACTCTTTAGTCGACCTGTGAGGTTTCCTGAGTTAATTTTATCATGATAAGCTAACCTCACAGGTCTTTTACTGAGAGCTTCCCTCAAATTTAAACCTGTGAGGTTAGCTTATCAGGTTTAGTATACCTAGGTAAACCTCACAGGTTGACCCAAAATTTTAGGTTTCTCGAAGAACCTAATCCACCTTCGTAATCTTTAGCATATTCGTTGGTAAATGCAGCTGAACCGGCGTACTGCCCGTATTAACCACAACATCTCCTGTTTTTATAAAACCCCGGCTACGTAATATTGCAATCTGGTCGGTAACAATATCATCCACACTATTTTCTTCAGCATAATAAAAAGCTCTTACACCCCAGCTTAAGCTTAATTGATTGATCAGAGATCGCTCCTTACTGAAAATATATAACGGTGATTTAGGACGGTAACTGCTAAGTACAAACGCAGTATAGCCGCTCTGAGTCATGCCGATAAGAACTTCCGCATTTACATCTTTGGCAAGCCTGCATGCGTTATAACAAATAGCATCGCTTAAAAAGGAAGGTGAATGAGCTTGAGGCGCCAGTTCTTCTTCACGGTTATAATTATAATCTGTTTTTTCTACCTCCATTATAATCTTGCGCATTGTTTCCACTACCAGGGTAGGATGCATGCCTGTTGCTGTTTCACCACTTAGCATTACCGCATCGGCGCCTTCTGAAACCGCGTTAGCCACGTCAGTGATCTCACTGCGGTTGGGCTTGCTGCGTTCAATCATACTTTCCATCATTTGTGTTGCCACAATTACCGGCTTTGCACGGTGAAGGCATTTACGGATCAATTGTTTTTGTATAAGTGGAACCTGTTCTATCGGCAGTTCTACACCAAGGTCTCCACGCGCGATCATAATACCATCCGATTCAATAATAATATCCCTGATGTTTGTTAATGCTTCGGGCTTTTCAATTTTAGCAATAATTTTTGTCTTACTTTTTTTCTCCTGCAATTTGCTTCGAAGAATAACGATATCTTTTACACTGCGCACGAAGGAAAGCGCTACCCAGTCCAGTTGTTGCTCAATGATGAATTCAAGATCAACAAGGTCTTTATCAGTTAATGCAGGTAATGAAATTTTTGTATCGGGGAGGTTGATACCTTTTTTAGAGCTAATTACTCCACCCATGGTAACCTCAACTTTTACATCATGATTCTTTTCAATACCCACCACTTTTACTTCCAACTTACCATCATCTATCATTATTTTATTTCCTATCTTAACATCAGAATGCAGGTTGGGATAGCTTACATAAATACGCTCCATAGTACCCACCATTTTTTCATTAGTGAAAGTCAGGATATCACCTGGTACTACGTTTAGTGCATTGTTCTCTATTTCTCCAACTCTTAGTTTCGGACCTTGGAGGTCTCCAAGAATTGCAATATTATAAGGTTCTGTAGAATTTATATTGCGGATATGCTCAATGATCAGCTTCTTATCCTCATGTGAGCCATGTGAAAAGTTTAACCGGAAAACATTCACGCCGGCTTTAACAAGAGCAAGTAATTTTTCAAGTGTATCGCAGGCAGGACCAACAGTAGCAACAATTTTTGTACGATGAAAAGTGTGTTCAATACCTGCTTGCCTATCCATTGTCTGGTGCAGGTATTTAGAAATATTTTTTGACATAATCTTGGCAAATTTCGGATTTAAATACTGGTTATTAAGTAAACAAGCAACCAGCAACCAGTTACCGGTAACTTGCGTGAAAACTATTCTTAATGCCTGGATATTTTATTCTTATACTTTTTTGAGCCTGAAATTTAAGCCTTTTTATTTCAGGTATCGATGTGGCAAAATATTAGCTTGCCAGAATGTGAACTATCTTCATCCATTCATCACTTATTCTTTGTTTTGCTTTTACCGCTTTTTCCAACGGTGTATAGTGCATTTTGTTATTGATGATGCCAACCATAACATTATGCCTGCCGTACATCAGGCACTCAACGGCTGAATAACCCATGCGGCTTGCTATGAGTCTATCAATACAACTTGGAGATCCACCACGCTGGATATGACCCAGGATACATACCCTGATATCAGCCGATGGTAACCTTAATTTAATAGTTTTACTTATTTCATCTGCACCGCCTGAATCACCACCTTCCGCCACTACAATCATGTTCACGAGTTTTTTTCTACGTTCCTTTTCCTGCAGTGATTCAATAACATCTTCGATATCGGTTTTTCGTTCCGGTATAATAATATGTTCTGCACCTGTAGCAATACCACTGTGCAATGCAATGTAGCCGGCATCCCTACCCATTACTTCAATTATAAACAACCTGTCATGAGCGTCGGCTGTATCGCGGATCTTATCAATCGCTTCAATGGCGGTGTTTACCGCTGTGTCAAATCCAATGGTGAAATCGCTCCCGGCAATATCCTTGTCTATCGTACCTGGTAAGCCTATACATGGAATGTCGAATTCTTTACTGAACTGGAGTGCGCCTTTAAATGAACCATCGCCGCCGATAATAACTAAACCGTTAATACCTCTTTTCTTTAAATTGTTGTAAGCTTTTTGTCGTCCTTCAAACTCGAAAAATTCTTTGCATCGGGCAGTTTTTAATATTGTTCCGCCACGTTGAATGATATTTGCCACTGAGCGCGATTCCATTTTCATGATGTCGTCGTCAATCATGCCTGTGTAACCCCGCATTATACCATGAACTTCCATGCCATTGTAAATCCCTGTTCGTACTACCGCTCTTATTGCGGCGTTCATGCCAGGAGAATCCCCGCCGGAGGTAAGTACGCCAATCTTGGATACCTTTTTGTCAGTCATTAATTCTGCTAGGTTATATTTAAAAATATTCAATCAACGGCGGCAATCGTTTAATAAAAATCAGTGAATATTTTAATAGCATCAAAAGTAAGGATTTGATTTGATTCATCAACGGATTACCTTACTTGTACCTTATCATCCGTAGTTTTAACAAAGGATCAATAATTTTATAATTTACTTAATTAAATTTTATTGGATGAAAAAGAATAATTATACGGTTTAAAAACAGCCAGTGTTATGAAAACTATAAAATGGCACATTTTGCTTTCAGCAGTCAGCTATCGACTCTCAGGAGAAATATCTACTGGTATTGATTTGCAGTCTGCTGATAGCAATTCATACGATATTTCACGGTTAACATAACAATAAAACCTTTGTCATTTAATTTTCAACTTACTTTGTTATACAGCTAAACAAATGATTAAAGTACTAGTCACAGGGGCCAACGGCTTATTAGGACAACACCTGATTAAACAGTTATTAGAAAACGGCTTTTCTGTTGTAGCAACCGGAAGGGGACCCTCCCGGTTGATCTTTCCCGAAGGTGAAAATTATAAATATGTAGAAGCAGATTTAATAAACGGTCAAGTAATAAACAACTTATTATATAATGAAAGAGCCCGTGTAATTGTTCATGCAGGAGCTATGACTGAGGTAGATGAATGCGAACAAAACCAGGATGCCTGTTTCGAAGTAAATGTTCAGGCTACTGCTCAACTGCTCGTAGCTGCTGAAGAGTATGCAGAATTCTTCATATATATTTCAACCGACTTTGTGTTTGACGGGAAATCAGGATATTATGCTGAAGAAGATCATCTTAATCCTATTAGCTGGTATGGATTTACAAAGGTGCAGGCCGAGAGTACCGTAGAAACCAGCGAAATACCCTGGGCTATTGTTCGTACCTGCCTTGTTTATGGGAACATTAATAACGGAACGAGAAGTAATATTATAAGTTGGGTAAAGGATAATTTACAGGCAGGTAAAAAAATTAAAGTGGTGAGTGATCAGTATAGGACTCCCACTTATGTTGAGGATCTTGCCAGGGGAATTATATTAGTCATTCAGCAAAGAGCTACGGGGATATTCCATATTTCCGGCAAAGACATGCTTACTCCTTATGATATAGCGATTGCTACTGCAGACTATTTTAATTTAAATAAAGAGCTGATAAAAAAAGTAGATGCTTCTGTGTTTACTCAACCTGCCAGGCGGCCGTTACAAAAGCCCAAAATGTTTTAGGTTTTCAGCCGCTGAGTTTTACAGAAGGAATGAAGTTAATGATTAATGGTTAATGGTTAATTGTTAATTGTTAACGGAAAGTGGTCAATCATTACGAGTTTTATATAATATTTGAAGATTACTAAGAAACACCGAACAGATTAAACTTTCCGTTAACCATTAACCATTAACCATTAACAATTAATTCATCATCAATACATTCACACTGCGTTGCAGGATATTAAATGCAATTTCGGCCATAAGATTTTCTTTGTCGAGAGTAGGATTTACTTCTGATATTTCGAAGCAGCATATTTTACGGTTTTGCATGAATTTGCTGATAAGGTCTTCTGCTTCTCTTTCACGAAGTCCGTTACTAACTGGCGTGCCTGTGCCTCTTGAAATGCCTGCATCCATGCTATCTATATCGAAGCTTATATAAATATCCGTACAGTCGCTTAAATATCTTAAAACACTTTTCACTATATTTTCAGCGCCTTTTCTCCTCAGCTCACTGGTTGTAATAACCTTCATGCTGTGTTTATCTATCAGGTATTTTTCTTCTTTTTCAAAGTCACGAAGGGAAATGAATACAATGTCTTCAGGCAATACTTTAGGAGCCGTAGTTCCCATATTTTTTAACTGTTTCCAATGGGCGGCTGTTTCTGCATCAACCTTATGAATAGCGCAATCATTATTATCTTCATCGATAACAATTGATATGGGCATGCCATGAACATTACCTGAAGGTGTAGTATAAGGCGTGTGAAGATCTGCATGCGCATCAATCCAAATCACGCCCAGTTTACTCGTTGGCCTTGCTATTTTTAAACCTGTAATAGTTGCACCTGCAATACTATGATCACCACTTATTACTACCGGAAAAAAATTGCTTTTGATGCACTCACTAACAGCCTTACTAACTCTTTCATACATAGTAATGATACCTTTAACACGTTTGGCATAAGGCGACTCAATAGGTTCATACAATAGTTTATTCTCAGTAGGAATTTTTTCTGAAGGGAAGTGGATAAAGAAGTTACTCATGAAATCTAATGCTGCAATTTTGATCGCTTCAATTCCCAGACTGGCGCCTCGAGTGCCGGCGCCAATTTCAGAGGGGACTTCAATCAGCTTAATATTTTTCATACGGAAGTTTTCAGGTGAATGCAATGTACCCTTTTCGGCAATGCTTTAAAGCTTCGGGATTGAATTATAAGACTGATCATTTTTAAAGGCTGTTTGTTGATGGAGAGCCTGAAAAATACTATATCAAACACATATAACGCAAATATTGACTTCTGGAGTATTTGATTTTCAGGAGCTTTCTATACAAACGCTGACATCGAAGTCTTGAATAAGACATCTCCAAAACAGATAAAAATGTAAACTTAAAGAGCCAGCGTTTCCAATCAAGACTTTCGAAGTCTGAGCCCTATGTGTAAATATCGAAATTCAAGACTTCGGAAGTCAAAGTCTGTTTTGCATGTTTCAATAACTTTCGCCATTCAAGACTTAAATACAACGATACTCACTTAAGTCAATACAATCATTATAGAACTAAACATTATTCATGTATTGCCAGAATAGGAACATGACTATGATAAGCAAGCTGCCTTGTATGGCTCGATGAAAATAATGTAGTAAGAAAGGAATGCTTCCTTGGCTCAATCAATATAAGGTCAATATGATTATCTGCAGAAAACTGGCTGATTGCTTCTGTAAAATTATCCTGCCTGATAAAATGAAATTCGGTTTTGTATGCAGAAAGCAAGGATTCCATTTTACCCATTTGAATTTTATACTCCCCGGAAAGTTCTGTTGTATTTTCGCTCTCAACATTTACTATATAAAGTTCTGACTGAAAAGCTTCCAGCACTTCTTTAATATATTTTAATGGTGTTGATTCATCCACATTTTTAAAGTCCGTAGCAAACAGCACTTTTTTTATTTCTTTATACTTGGCAAACGGTGGTACAATAATTACCGGACAAATGTTTTCATGCACAATCTTAATGGTATTGCTCCCTATTGCAATCAGTTCTGCCAGGCTATTACCAGTAATGCCCATAACGATTAGGTCTGCATGCTCAGCGACCACATTTTTTTTCAAACTGTCTATGAGAGAATTGTTCTCTTCGGCTATGCATGATACGGATACTTCCGGATTGCTTTCAGCAATCGTTAGTTTTATATTATCAAGTGCCAGTTCAGTAATTTTTTTTCTGGCTTCAGACTCATCTGCAAGCGGACTGCCATCACTACCCGCGACTATAGGATCTACAACATTTAATAAAGTAACGGTTGCTGTTAATACGTTAGCAATTTGCGAAGCATACAAAGCTGCGTTTTTAGAAGTATCTGAAAAATCAACTGGTACAATAATTCTTTTCATAATTTTCTATTTATTTATAATATTACATTCTGGACTTACGAAAATAAAGATACGTCAGCTTTTACGCGATAAGATTATCATAACTTTAGCGCATCAAAAATACTTGCAAGAATAAGGTATTGAGGCGGATTATTTATGAAAGGAGGTATACACAAAAATCCCCGTAAATCATTTGATTTACGGGGAGATAATATTTAATGTATATCATATAGCTTATTGATGAACAGCTATAATTGGAAGCTCACTTTGATAAGCTAACTTTTTTGTATTACTGGTTACAAACATTTTGCTCAGGAGCGAATGTTTGCGTGGTACCGTTAATATAAGGTCGATATTTTTATCAGCAGCAAACTGCCCGATAGCTTCAATAAAATCATACTGCCTGATAAATGAATATTCTGTATTGTATCCTTCCAGAATAAGTTCCATCTTTGCTTTTTCTTGTTTATATTCTTCTGTCAGTTCAACAAAATGTTCGCTATCTACATTCACCACGTGTACATCAGACTTGAACAAATCAAGCATGGTTTGAATAGATTTCGCTGGAATTGTTTTTTCAACATTTTTAAAATCAGAAGCTAACAAGATCTTTTTGATGCCTTTGAAGTTAGAATGCGGCGGAACAATAATTACAGGGCATACATTCCTGTTAACCATATCAAGTGTATTACTTCCAACAAGCATCTGTTCCATGCGGTTTGTT
>JAABUK010008945.1_pt1 | contig 13857 bp, 15 predicted proteins | sample 5559141 | NCBI WGS metagenome assembly JAABUK01 (sample SAMN10711869, study PRJNA513367) | rock metagenome | isolation source: Antarctica rocks | place: Antarctica: Victoria Land, Pudding Butte nord | collected 2016-01-03
AGCCGTTGCAGCGGGGTCATGGCGTCGAGGGTGGCGGGTTTCATGGGGGCCTCCGGTCTGGGGTCGATCCGATCCCCCGTTCTAACCCCAAATGGAACAGCCTGCCAGAATCCGCTGGCGCACCCTTCCCAATCCATCCCCCTTGAGGAGAGATCCCATGAATCGGTCACTGAAATCGCTGGCGTTGATGGGCACCCTCGCGATCGGGACCCTGGCGGGCACGGCCTCCTCGGCCCGGGCGGGATGGGTGTACAACGCGTACACTTCCACCTGGACCTGGGTCCCCCCCGGCCAGGCCCAGTACAACCAGAACGAGGCGTACGAGAGGCAGATCACCGGCGGCCGCGATATCCCCGACGCGGGGGATGCCATCTACAACCGGCCCCAGCCCACTTACAACCCCAACGCCTACAACCAGTACCTCCGCAACGAGCTGCTGGAGCGCCAGGTCACCGGCGGCCGCGACATCCCGGACACCGGCGACTATATCTTCCCCCGGTAAATCCGAACACGTCCGTCGGGCCGGTAGACCCGACGGTCGTCCTTGACTCATGATGCGGTGCGTGCCCTGACGGATGGCCGGGAGACCGGCCTTCCTCCAGGGCACGCGCCGTATCCCGGCCCTTGCCGCCCGCCGATCGGCCCGGCGGCGATCCCGATGCCTCCCCTTCGCGAAACCCCCGCGGTGGCGTTATGCCGCGGGCGCGGCCAGGGGTCCGTGGATCGCGTCCCGGATGGAACCCGACGCCATCCTGGTGTCGCCTTCCCGCCTCCGTCCGGGATCGGCCCCGCGGCCGGGGTCCCGCCGCAATCCCAGGACAGGCGGCGTCGGCGGACGTCGTCGGGTCTGCTCACCTTCTCCAGTTCTCCAGGAATCGCCGGATACACGCTTCGGGCCCGGCCGACCCTCAACCAGGCGAGGCTGGTGTGAGGTCAGGGATCGATGAGACCGGCCGATCAGGCACGCGATTGCCCGGTGAAAAACCGGGTTAAAAATCGGCCCCGGATACGATATTTAGGATCTCTTATTCAATAAATTCCCGAAGTGTTGTAGGGTGGGTGAGCGTAGCGAAACCAACCATAACTTCTTGTGTCGCAGTCGTTTGTGGTGGGTTTCGCTGCGCTCACCCACCCTACAAGAGGGGGAAGACGCCGGCTCGATCGGGAATTTGTTGAATCGGCGATCCTTATTGATTGGATGGCGTCAGTCCGAATACCCGACTTTCGGCAGGAGGATCGATTGGCTTCGTTTTTCCCGGAGGGGAGAGGCCGTTCCTCGTGAGACCTGCCGAGGAGTCCTCGCAACCCCCGGATGACGTCGTCGCCAACCGCTGTTTGAGAGTAAACTCCGTCGTGTTCGGTGGTTCGGTCGAGTTGGCTTCGTTTCGTAATTTTGTTTCGCGGGCTCGATCACGCCGGTCGGGTCGAGAATTCTCCCGTCCGGTCGAATTTGGAGAGGGTCCGGTTGTCGGGTTGCTCTGGTGAGCGTTTGTTTTCCCGAGTGCGATGCCTGGTCCCGGGTGAGATCCGGTTTCCTTCGAAGTCCGGGAAGTTTAACCTGGGTTCATGGCCCGCCCGGAATGCGTCGGGGGTGATCGCGACGATGTCCACCGCTTCGCTTGCTCGCACGTCCGAGACGATGGGTGTCCTCGGCTTGCCGATGCCGGTCCGGGAGATGTGTGCCCGGCCCTGGGATGTGATCATCGTGGGGGCGGGGCATAATGGGCTGACCTGCGCGGCATACCTGGCCCGGGCCGGCAAGCGGGTCCTGGTGCTGGAGGCCCGGAATCGGGTCGGCGGGGCCTGCACGCTGGAGGCGGTCTGGCCGGGGTATCGGGTCTCGCCGTGTGCTTACCTCGTCGGGCTCCTGCACCCGATTGTGATCGAGGAGCTGGACCTGGCGGGGCGGGGGCTCCGGTGGGTCCCGGCCAGTGCGGGGATGTTCGTCCCGTTCGACGACGGGACCAGCCTCCAGCTCGGCGAGGATGACGCCCAGGCTGAGGAAGAGATCCGCCGCCTGAACCCCCGCGACCTGGCGGGCTGGCGGGCGATGGTCGACGTCAAGCGGCGGCTCCGCGACGCGCTACGCCCTCCCGGCGAGGGCGACCTCTGGGTCGGGCCGGCGCCGACCCGCGACCGGATCGAGGGCCTGCTCCGGGGGGATCCCGAGGCCCTGGGGATGCTGTTCGAGTGGTCGATGGTCGAGTATGTCGAGCGCTACCTCGACGACGAGCGGATCCAGATGGCGTACCTGGGCCAGGGGGTGATCGGGACCAACGCCAGCCCGCACGACCCGGGGACGGCGTCGGTCCACTTCCACCACGCGTCGGGGCGGCTGGGCGGCGAGCCGGGGATGTGGGGGTACGTCGTGGGCGGGATGGGGATGGTCTCGTTCCTGCTCTGCGACGCCGCCCGGGACGAGGGGGCCGCGGTCGCCACCGGCGTCCCGGTCGCCCGGATCCTGCCCGGCGAGGGGGTCGAGCTGGCCGGGGGCGATCGGATCCGGGCCCCGGTGGTCGTCTCCAACGCCGACCCGGTGGCCACGCTCCGACTGCTCGGCGACGCCGCCGACCCGGCCTGGCGGGCCCGGGTGGATTCGGTCCCGATCCTCGGCTGCACGGTGAAGCTGAACGTCGCGCTCCGCGAGCTGCCCGACTTCAGGGCCCGCCCCGGGACCCGCGAGCCCCACCACTTCGGCCAGATCAACACCCCTTTGACGAAGGACGAGTGGCGCCTGTATCATCGGGCCGCCCGCGACGGCCGGCTCCCGGATCGGCTCTGGACCGAGCTCTATTTCCAGACGGCGCACGACCCGAGCGTGGCCCCCGAAGGGGCCCACACGATGAGCGTCTTCGCGCAGTACGTCCCGTATGCCTTCGAGGAAGGTTCGTGGGACTCCCGACGGGCCGAGGTCCGCGAGCTGGCGCTGGGGTCGATCGCGCGGTATTGTTCGAACTTGCCCGATGCGGTGATCGCCGCCGAGGTCCTCGGCCCGCCCGACATCGAGCGGGACGTGGGGCTGACCGGCGGGCACATCTTCCAGGGGGAGATCCTGCCCCCGTACCTCTGGGACCTCCGCCTCGAACCCCGGACGCCGATGCCCGGCGTCTTCCTCTGCGGCGCCTGCACCCATCCCGGCGGCAGCGTGATCGCCGTCAATGGTCGGAACGCGGCGATGGAGATCCTCCGGGGATCTCCGGCCCCGACCGCCTTGCCCACCTCATCGACGAGGCCCTCCGGATGACGACCCACGCCCTCCCCGAAATCTACCTGGCCCGACACGGCGAGACCGCCTGGGCGATCACCGGCCAGCACACCGGATTGACCGACATCCCCCTGACCGAGCGCGGCGAGCGGAACGCCCGGGGCCTCGGCGAGCGACTCAAGGGCGTGACGTTCAACCAGGTCCTGACCAGCCCCCTCCAGCGGGCCAGCCGGACCGCCGAGCTGGCCAACCTCGCCCCCGAGGTCGACCCCGACCTCGTCGAGTGGGATTACGGCGACTACGAGGGCCGACGGACCGCCGACATCCGGGTCGAGAACCCGACCTGGCACCTGTTCCACGACGGCTCCCCCGGCGGCGAATCCGTCGAGGCCGTCGGCGCCCGGGCCGACCGGGTGATCGCCCGACTCCGGACGTTCCAGGGCCGGACCGTCCTGTTCAGCCACGGCCACTTCAGCCGGGTCCTGGCCGCCCGATGGCTCGACCTCCCCGTCGCCGAGGGCCGCCACTTCCTCCTCGGCACCGCCTCGCTCAGCGTCCTCGGCTTCGAGCATAACATGAATGAGCCGGCCATCCGCCTCTGGAACGACGACCGGCACGTCACACCGTGAACCCATTGTCGATCAGTTGTTATGAACTATTGGAGGATGGGCGGGCGCAGGGAAACCCACCAATCCCCGGGCGACATCGCCGGCCGTGGTGGGTTTCGCTGCGCCTACCCACACTACATAATTGGTTCGATAGATGATCATCAAAATGATAGGATGATAATCGGTATGCAACGATCAGTCGTCCTGAAAGCGGCTTTGACGGCGGTGATTGTGACGATCACGCTCGCCGGTATCTGTCATGCGGACGGGCCACTGCCGTCCCCCGCGAGGGAAACGATCTGGTCGGCGAACAGGCGGTTTTTCGCCGTCATGGAGCCTGACAAGCAGATCACCACGATCTATCGAGCGATGCCGGGGAAACCAGGGGAGAAAGTCTGGTCGATGTACGGCTGGTTCAGAGTTGCAGCCCTCGCCGACGACGGAGATCATCTTGTTGTTGGGAACGGAGGCATGAACCTCATCCCTCTCAATTTCAACAAGCAAGAAGTGATGATCTATTTTTTCAAGCGAGGCGAGTTGATCAATCACGTCACGCTCGATCAAATCATCCGCGACTATTCCAAGCTCCAACGGACGGTCTCCCATTATCAATGGGGCACTTTCGAGGGATTTGACCAGGCCGGTCGCTATGTTGTAAATACGGTGGAAGGTCGCAGGATCCGCTTCGATGTGGCAAAAGGAACACCAGTGATCGAGGGAAATAGACAAGATCCGCCCGAGAAAACGGTGGAGCCAAGACCGTAGCATCCTCGGGATAGGTCATTCTCCATCGGAGTTGGAAGTCATTCCCCTCCGGGCCGGAAGCGACCGCCGACTCGGCCCCGTCTGGTCAAAGGACGGATCGGAAGTATTCGAGGGTCCGGGCGAATCCTTCCTTGCGATCGATGGTGGGGTTCCAGCCGAGGAGAGTCTGGGCCCGGGTGATGTCGGGGCGGCGGCGGCGGGGGTCGTCCTGGGGGAGGGGCTCGTAGGCGATGGTGCTCCGGGTCCCGGGGACCATGGCGAGGATCTCCTGGGCGAGTTCCAGGACGGTGATCTCGGACGGATTGCCGATGTTGACCGGCTCGGCGAAGTCGGCGTGGAGGAGGCGGTAAATTCCGTCGACGAGGTCGGTGACGTAGCAGAAGGATCGGGTCTGGTCGCCCCGGCCGTAGACGGACAGGGGCTCGCCCCGGAGGACCTGGCCCATGAAGGCGGGCAGGACCCGGCCGTCGTTGAGCCGCATCCGGGGGCCGTAGGTGTTGAAGATCCGGACGATCCGGGTCTTCACCCCGTGGTATCGGTGGTAGGCCATGGTGATGGCCTCGGCGAACCGCTTGGCCTCGTCGTAGCAGCCCCGGGGGCCGATCGGGTTGACGTTCCCCCAGTAGTCCTCGCGCTGGGGGTGGACGTCGGGGTCGCCGTAGACTTCCGAGGTGCTGGCCATCAGGAATCGGGCGTCCTTGGCCTTGGCCAGCCCCAGGGCATTGTGGGTGCCCAGGGCGCCGACCTTGAGGGTCGCGATCGGGTGGGCCAGGTAGTCGGCCGGGCTGGCCGGGCTGGCGAAATGGAGGACGTTGTCGACCGCGCCGTCGATGGCGATCGTCCCGGAGACGTTGTGCTCGACGAACCGGAACCGGGGGTCGTCGATCAGGTGGGCGACGTTCCGCCGGTGTCCGGTGAGCAGGTTGTCGACGCAGACGACTTCGTGGCCCTCGGCCAGGAACCGCTCGCAGAGGTGGGATCCGACGAAGCCCGCCCCGCCGGTGATCACCGTTCTCGACATCCTGACGTCTCCCGTGCTGGCCATATCCGGTCGATCCCGGGGCCGCGGGCGGTCCCGCCCCGCCCCGCCCCTCGTGCCGAGATCACCATACAACCGACCGGCCGGTCCTGACAACCGCGGGCGTCGGGCTCAGGGGAGGCCGCCGGGCGGGTCGGGGTCGCCCGGCCCGGGCCCCGGCCGGGCGGCGGCACCCCGGAGCCGTCGGACGAAGGCGCAGGCGCGCTCCCAGTGTCGCTTCGGCCCGGAGGCCGGGACGGGCCCATCGTCGGGCGGATCGAGGCCGAACGGTCGGGCCTCGACGCGGTATCCCATCGCCTGGATCTGCATGGCCATGATCCAGGCGGCCGCCATGTTGTGGGTGTGGACCGTGAATCGGGCCCGTCGGAGATGCTCGCGAGGCTCCCGGGCCAGCCACCGGACGACCTCCATCCCGCAGTCCTCGCGGTCGACGTCGACGTAATGCTCGCCGCCGAGGTCGTGGTCGAGGTGGACCTCGTCCCACCGCTCGGCCAGCCTGGCCAGGCACTCGGGGACGGTCTGGACCCAGACCGCGTCGGGGTACGCCTCCAGGAAGGTCGCGGCCCGCGCGGGGTCGTCGTCCAGGAACAATCGCCGACGGGTCTTTGCCAAGGGGGTCTCGGTCGGTCAGGGGATCGGGCCCGGTCCGGGCGCCGGCCCCTGCCATCGGGCCCGGGCCTCGGGCGGCGGATACTCGGCGATCGGCAGGCCGAGCGCGGGTAATTCCACGAGCCGGAGGTAGCCCCGGGTGACCCGGGCCTCCTCCGAGGCGACGAAGTCGGGGTCAAGCCCAGCCTTGGCAAAGAAGCCCTCGGCGACGACCGGCTCGAACCCGTCGGCGACGATGAACTGGGCCAGCGCCGGGTGACATCGGAGGTGCCGCTCGCGGGAGACGTGGAGCGTCTCGGGGTCGACCTCGCCGAGGACATACCGGAGGTAGAGGTCGGACTCGTGGATCTCCTCGACCTCCCGGCCGCAGACGTCGCAGAGGTATCCTAGCTCGCAAAGTGCCATCGTCGCCCCTTTCCTCCCTCGCGACCGATCAACCGATGAGGTCGTCCATCGTGTAGAGCCGGGGCGGCCTGCCGGCCAGGAACTTCGCGGCATCGAGCGCCCCCCGGGCGAACCCGTCGCGGTTCAGGGCCCGGTGCGACAGCTCGAGGCATTCGCCCATCAGGCCGAAGACGACGGTATGCTCGCCGGGGTTGTCGCCGGTCCGGAGGGCGTGGAGCCCGACCTCGCCCCGGGGCCGCTCGCCGACCAGCCCGTGGCGGCCGTGGACCATCCGGTCCGACCCGATCGCCTTCGCGGCGATCTCGGCCAGCCGGAGCGCCGTGCCGCTGGGGGCGTCCTTCTTGAACCGGTGGTGCCGCTCGACCACCTCGATGTCGGCCGAGTCGCCCAGGGCCCGCGCCGCGTCGCCGACCAGCCGCATCAGGAGGTTGACGGCCCGGCTCAGGTTGGGCGAGATCAGGATCGGGATCCGGTCGCCCAGCCGCTCCAAAGTCGCCTTCTGACCGGGCTCGAAGCCCGTCGTCCCCACGACCAGCGGCGTCCCTCGGTCGGCGCAGGCCGTCGCGAAGGAGAGGGTCGCGGCGGGGGTCGAGAAGTCGATCGCGACGTCGACCGGCCCCGACGGCCGGTCGGCCAGCGGGACGCCGATCGGGCCCAGGCCGACCATCGGGCCGACGTCCTGTCCCAGGCCCGGGTGATCGGGGCGGTCGATGGCCGATCCGAGGGCCAGGGCGGGATCCTCGCGGATCAGCTGGATCAGCCGGGCCCCCATCCGACCGGTGGCGCCGTGGATGCCGACGAGGAGCGGGGCGGCTGGCAATGCGGGAGTCCTTGGCGATGGGTACGACCGGGGCGGCGATCAGTCCCCGGGCTCGGAATACAGGGCGATGGTCCGGATGATGTCGTCCAGGTCGTTGGGGACGATCACCGGCCGGTTGGCGAACCCGGCGCGGCGGACCCCCCGGCTTCCCAGGACCTTCTCGAAGTTGTCCTGGTCGGTCCCGTGATAGGCGACGGTCGCCGTCGGGTCCTTGAGCTGGTGGCCGGTGAGGATGCAGACGACCGAGTCGCCCGGGGCGATCACGCCCTCCTCGCGGAGCCGCTTCGCCCCGGCCACGCTGGCGGCGCTGGCGGGCTCGCACCCCAGGCCGCCGGCGCCGACCCGGGCCTTGGCGTCCATGATCTCCTGGTCCGAGACCTGGCGGACCACGCCGTCGCAGAAGTCGAGCGCCCGGAGGCACTTCTTGAGGTTCACCGGGCGGTTGATCTCGATCGCCGAGGCGATCGTCGAGGCCTTGGCGCCGTCGGCGTCCATCTTCCGGTAATAGGTCTGGGCCAGGTTCATGTCGGGCAGGCCGTCGAGCCAGGTCAGGCCGTGATTGCCGACGAGCTGGTCGAGCGTCTGCGCCCCGGCGGCGTTGATCACGGCCAGCCGGGGGACCCGGTCGATCAGGCCCAGGTATTTCAGCTCGATGAACGCCTTGCCGAAGGCGCTGGAGTTGCCCAGGTTGCCGCCGGGGACCACGATCCAGTCGGGCGGCTCCCAGTTGAGCCGCTCCAGGACCCGGTACATGATCGTCTTCTGACCTTCGAGGCGGAATGGGTTGACCGAGTTCATCAGGTAGATGCCGAGCCGGTCGGCCACCTGACGGACCCGGTGCATCGCGTCGTCGAAGTCGCCGACGATCTGGATCGTCAGGGCCCCGTGGTCGAGGGCCTGGGCCAGCTTGCCGTAGGCGATCCTGCCCGAACCGATGAAGATGATCGCCTTGAACCCGAACGGGGTGGCCGAGCAGTAGACCGCCAGGGCCGCCGAGGTGTTCCCCGTGCTGGCGCAGGCGACCCGACGGGCGTTCACCATCCGGGCGTGGGTGAACGCGGCCGTCATCCCGTTGTCCTTGAAGCTCCCCGAGGGGTTCATCCCCTCATACTGGAGCCGGAGCCGGCCGGGATTCAGGCCGACGTACTGGCCGACCTTGTCGGCGACCTGGAGCAGCGTCTGCCCCTCGCCGATCGTCACCACCCGATCATCCGACGCGAACGGGAGGAGCTTGCGGAACCGCCAGACGCCCGAGAAGTTGAGCGGGTCGTCCCGGTCGGCCCACAGGGCCTGGAACTCGGACATCCTCCTGGGGACGGGGAGCCGGTCCCATTCGTAGACGACGTCGAGGAGGTCGCCGCACTCGGGGCAGGCGAACGCCACCTGGTCCACGGACAGGGTATTCCCGCAGGCCGGGTTGAGGCACCGCTGGTAGGCCAGGTCGGTCTGCGTCGTGGTGAGCACGGACATGCGAAATCAGCCTCGACGCGCGGACCTCGATGGCCGGATCGGCACCCGGTGGCGCCTACTGTACCGGCCCGGTCGGGGCCCCGACAAGTCGAAATCCCCGCCGGAGGCCATCGGAACATCGCCCGGCGCGTGGCGCAGTTATTTCGGGAGAAATCGATCCGGCCCGCCCCCCCGGACGTACTGAATGACCCAAAGTAACCGGATCGGATAGCGGTATTGATATCCAAGGATGGATTTCCCGGCAGGTCTCGGGCCGGCCCGCGGCCCCGGGGACGACACGTCGGCGGGCGGGGGACTTCGACCCGGGATTCGGATCCAGAATCGGGTTGACGTGAGTTGCGTCAATCCTATCATTAGAGAAAGCGAACTGTCTTTCCCCCTCACAGTTTTGACTTATTCTGCCCGCGTCCCTTGCGACATCGACCGCTCCTGAGGAAATTCATGGCTGCCACCACCTCCAAAACCTCGGCCGCGAAAGCTGCGGCCGCGAAAGCCGCCGCACCGGCCCGCCCTTCGCCTGAGATCCGTCGGGTCGCCGACCTGCTCAAGCAGGTGTCCGACCCGACCCGGCTCCAGGTCCTGATGCTCCTGAACGACAAGGAGCGCAACGTTTCCGAGCTGTGCGCCGACCTGGGCACCCAGAGCCAGCCGGCGGTCAGCCACCATCTCGCTTTGCTCCGCCACGGCCGCCTGATCGAGCCGAGGCGCTCCGGCAAGCATAATTTCTACGGCCTGACCGACGCGGGTCGGGAACTCGCCGAGGTCGTCAATACGATCGTCGTCGGCTGATCCCCGGCCGATCGATCCGGATAAATAAAGCCGCCGCCGCCCGATGAGGGTGGCGGCGGCTTTTTCTTCCGACCGAGGCCCGTGGGATGACGGATGGTCAAGGGCTGGTGGTCGTGGTGGTGGCCGGCCGGATCGCCAGCTGCTCGACGACCTTGGTCACGCCCACCGTATCCCGGGCCAGCTCGATGGCGCGGAGCCGGGCCCTGGCGTCGGCGACCGTGCCGGTCAGGGTGATCAGGCCGTTCTCCCCGGCCGTCAGCTCGATCGCGGCGTCGTTGAGGGCCTTGTCCCAGTGGAGCCGGCCGTAGACCCGGGATTCCACGCTCATGTTGTGGACCGAGTTCCGGGCCCTGTTGAACTGCTCCTTGGTAGCGGAGCCTGCCCGGTTCAGGCCACCCTTGACGCTCCGGCCGACATTGTCGAGCTTCTCGCCCACCTTCTCGGCCGGCCTCGGCTCCTGGCCCCGCGCCGGCCCGGCGTCGACCCAGGCGAGCGCGAGGCCGGCGGCGACGGGGGCGATCCAGCGGAAGTGCGTCCGATTCATGGCAAGCTCCCTGGCGTTCGAGGCCCGACGCCCTCGGGGGCGTCGGGTGATCCGTCCCATCGACAAGGATTGGGAGGCAAATCGCGGACCGGCGGGTTTCGGTCGCCCTGATCCCCGGATGGTTTGCGGGGCGGACCCTCCCGGGCTAGAAATCCGCCAAGATCTGGGCCATCACCAGCAGATACGCCATCGTGGCAAACCCCATAGCCAGAGCGATCGTCGACAGGACCACGCCGAGGCGGGCGCGATCGAGGCCCGGGACGTCCCGGCATCGCCACGCCGCGACCAGCCCGGCGAGCGGGAATACCTGGCCGAAGACGGGGAGCCACCAGGTAAACATCCCGACGAAGCCCCAGGCCAGGCACCAGTCCGCCGCCTCCGCCGGGTCGCGACCGGGCCCGGCCTTCGTGAGGATCGCGGGCGCGTCGAAGTCGGGGTCGGGGGGGCGATCCGGCATGGTCCGGGCTCCGGATCGTCGCCTCATCCCCGGGGCGATTCCGAATTGTGGACCCCGGGATGGGCGTCGGCCGGGGTGGCGGGCTCGGCCAGGGATCGGCGGATCAGGTCGAGGCCGTGCTTGACGTCCCGGATCCGGTCGGCCTGGCTGCCGACCTCGCGCTCGACGACCAGTGGGCCGGCGTAGCCGACGGCCTTGAGGGTCCTGAGGAATCGGGGGATGTCGACCTCGCCCTCGCCGAGCGGGACCTCCTCGCCCCACTCGCCGGGGATGGTCGGGCGGCGGGCATCCTTGACGTGGACGCTCCGGATGTCCTGGGCGAGGATCTCGACGGCGTGGATCGGGTCGCCCATGTCGTAGAGGAGCATGTTGGCCGGGTCGAAGTTGACCTTGAGGTTGGGCGCCTTCAGCTCGTCCAGGGTGAGCCGGAGCAGGAGGGCGGTCTCCTGGCCGGTCTCGAAGGCGAGGGTCACGCCCTTCTCGGCGGCAAGCCGGGCGGCCTCGGCCAGGGTGTCGAGCATCGACGGCCGGCCGGGGTCGCCGACCTCGGGGAGGAAGCCGGCGTGGAGGGTCAGGTCGGCCAGGCCGAGGGCGACCGTCCGGTCCAGGGCCCATCGGAGCCGGTCGAGCCGCTCGGCGCGGGTGGCGGGGTCGCCGAAGCCGCCGGTCTGCTTGATGGTCCGGGGGGTGGTGTAGTCCTCGCCGGCGAACCCGAGCATGGCGCCGGTGAAGGTCAGTCCCGAGGCCCGGGCGGCCTCGGGCATGGCGTCGCCCTCGGACCAGCTCGCGTGGTGGGGGTCGCCGCAGGCGATCTGGGCGGCATTCACGCCGAGGTCGCCGAGCAGGCGCCTCAGCTCGTCGATGCTGCCGACCTGGAGGCTCCAGGAGCAGACGCCGAGGGTCGGGTGGGGCAGGGGGGCGGCGGTCGAGGGCTGCGACACGGCGTCACCTTCGAGGTCGGGGCGGTCGGTCGGGATCGGGGGCGTTTCGCCCGATCATAGCCTCCGCCCCGGCCCCGGGCGACCGGAATTATCCGTCGTCGACCGTGGTGACGCTCTCGATGGTCCGGGGGGCGATATCGTGGCTGAAGACGGTCCGGTCGCGCCCCGCGTTCTTCGCCTGGTAGAGGCCGCGGTCGGCGGTGGCGATCAGCGCCGAGATCGACCGGGGGCGGCCCGGGGGGGTGAACGCCAGGCCGAGGCTGGCGGTGACCCGGAGCGGGACGCCGTCGGCCAGGATCCGCCGCGAGGCCAGGGTCGCCCGGACCCGCTCGGCCCGCTCGGTCGCCTGGTCGGGCGCGGCGACCGGCAGGGCCACGACGAACTCCTCGCCGCCGTAGCGCGCGACCAGGTCGTCGGAGCGGGTGGCCTGGCGGAGGACCCCGGCGACCTCGCGGAGGACCACGTCGCCGACCTCGTGGCCGTGGGCGTCGTTGATCCGCTTGAAGTGGTCGATGTCGAGCATCAGGACCGCCGTGCCCAGGCCCCGGAGGGCCCCCCGGTCGGCCAGCGGGCCGAACTGGGCGAGGAAGAACGCCCGGTTGTACAGACCGGTCAGCGGGTCGCGCACGGTCCGCTCGAACATCTCGCGCTGGAATTGCTCCTCGCACGGGTCGGGGCGGATGAACTTGACGATCACGTTGGCGCCGAGCTGGATCCGGTCGCCGTCCTGGACCAGGACCGGGGTCTCCTCCGGGAGCCTCCGGCCGTTGAGGAAGGTGCCGTTGGTGCTCCCCAGGTCGGACAGGCGGACCTGGCCCTCGTCGTCGAGGCCGAGGAAGGCATGGTGCCGGGAGATGCTGGCGTCGGGCATCTGGATCGTGTTCTCGGCGGAGCGGCCGAGCCGGCTCCCGCCGGGCGAGAGCCGGAGCATCGCGCCCGGGATCCCGCCGCTGAGGACGACCAGGTACATCGGGTGCTGCGATGCCGAGGGGGCGACGGCCTGGCCGGCGGTCGTGATCAGGTCGCACAATTGGGTGGCGCCGCTCTCGTCCATGGTAGGTCCCTCGGGGGGTGGCGTCTGCGGGCAAGGCCGTCCTGCCGGGCCCGGGACCCGGACGACCGGATGATGAAGGCCGGCGGACCGGCGCGGAGGCCCGTCTCAGAGAACCTAGGTCGCCGCCGTGGCCTGTCAAATCGCCCCCGGCCGTGATCCCCCGGATCAGCGCAACCGAGGGTGATGGGCCGCGCGGGGCCGTCGGCCGGACGATCCCGGACGTCAGCCCCCGATCAGGAGCCTCCGCCCGAGCTCGTCGCCGACGCGATACACCCGCTCGGGCGGGAGCAGTCGCCCGGCCTGGTCCGCCCGCCCCGAGCGGATCAGGTCGTGGATCTTCCGGACGCGCGGGGTCAGGTCCTCGATCCCCTGGACCCACTCCTCGACGTATTCGCGGATGACGTGCCGGCTCAGGCCGACCTGGATGCTGAACCGGGGCAGGGCGGCCCCGCGGATTGACCGTTCGGTGTCCCATTGCAGGTGGACGACCGCCCGCCGGAACTGCTCCTCCCATTCGCCGGGCGATCGGAAGGCCGACGGCTCGAAGGCGGTCGGCACGGCCAGGGAAAGCGCCCGTTCCCAGCCCGCCCGCCCGATCCGGACGGCCAGGATCCGCCCCTGCCCGCCCTTGAGGCCCCAGCGGCTCCGGTGCATCAGCCACAGGAAGGACGGCTTGATCCAGGTCATCCGGCCGGTCGAGAACGGGGGGACGAACCGGCCGGCCTTCAGGGCCGCATCGGCGATCGCGTCGGGATACGCCTGGTAGATGACGATCGAATCCCCGTCGAAGTCGGCCCGGATCTCGCGTTCCGCTGCCACGGCCTGGCCCCACATCGTCGCGTCGAGGAGGCGAACCGGGTCGCGGCCTCGACCGGCCCGTCCGGGCGGCTTCCCCTCCGGCCATCCGCCCCGGGCGATCATTGTAACCGCCCGGTTGGCCGGCGCGGTCGGGCGACATGGGGCGGCCCGGCGAAATTGGCCCGGTCCGCAGCCGGCGAATCTGGCTTTGTTCCGCGCCGTGGTTGGCTTGGTTCCGGTGCGCCAGGCCAAGCCTGGTGGATCTTGTCAGTTGAGAGGTGCTGATCATGGGAATTGCTCGTTCGCCATGAAGCCAACCAGCGGCGTCACGAGTAATCGTGGCGTCGAAGCCT
>JAABUK010008946.1_pt1 | contig 13857 bp, 13 predicted proteins | sample 5559141 | NCBI WGS metagenome assembly JAABUK01 (sample SAMN10711869, study PRJNA513367) | rock metagenome | isolation source: Antarctica rocks | place: Antarctica: Victoria Land, Pudding Butte nord | collected 2016-01-03
GGTATCTTATACTCAGACCGCCAAGTCAACTGTCTACCAATGAGTGAGGCGACGATGCACTACCAATAAGCCCACCCCATCTGCGGACACCGGATTCCCTCGCACGCGAAACACGACTGACTCGGGGGACGCCCCAAAAGAGTCCGTCATGTCGCCCTTATTTCTCTCGTCCTCCATCCTCAGATCCTCATCAGGGCGCCATCGTAATCGTCAGCCCGGCACACGTGGCACGGACGAAAGCGATCACCTACAATCTCCTCCTGGCGCCGCATGGGATCCTTGCTCATCTGGCGATGGGGAGTGGTGTCGGAAACTTCTTTCCATGTACAGTGTCATAGTGCGGGTTTCTACTTCTTGGTGATTGGGCAATGCAGTGGTATTGATGAGACTAATAGGAAGTGGCGCCGGGATGAAGAAAGCTGATTACTACCGCTTCATCTCGGAGGGACCGAGAGCCTCATCAACTCTTGGTTCCCAGCCATATTCTCCCTGGGGAGTGGTGTTGGAGTTTCCTATATATAATCAGTGTCACGATACGATTTTCCACTGTTTGGGTGATTGGGCATTGGGCAGTGATGTTGGAGTTGATGGGACTGATGGGGAGTGGTACTTGGAAGTGGCACCCGGATGAAGAATAGCTGATTACTACCGCTTCATCCCGGGGGAACCAAGAGTTTCATCAACTCTTGCTTCCGTGCCATACTCCACGGTGGACATTCGAGCAAAATATATCAGTAGTTTAGACTAAATGAAAGGCATAACTGGTCGAACTTTCTTGTGTCTACGCGAGGTCATGGCAGTGTGCAGGTATTGGGCAAGGCAGGTGGCAAAAGAGAGAGCGCTAATGAGGCTGTGAGGTTGAGGGGATGAATAGTTACTGACTTGCTATGCTCTTAACAAATCAAACGGTCTATCAGTTCGCCTGCACGAATCTTCCCAGCGCGCCGCCCAACAGCCTGTTGTTACCATCTAAGACGATCCAGCTCAAACTATCGCTATCGCATTCCCAAACCAAAACCAGCACACCGAATGCCCGAAGCACCTCTCCCTTTCAGTCTCCCAATCCCCCTACACGAACCTCCCCAATGCATCTCGTGCCCGCCCCCCATCAGCCGGCTGTTGCCATTCACGCGGCACAGCCTGCACGACGGCCCTCGCATTTCCAACGTCCACCTCGAACAGGCGCACCATAGGCCATATCCACTGATCCGTCTCCAACTGCTGCTGCCCAACCCATACATCCTCAATGTGGCCGATGCGCCGCCCTCCGATCTAACGAGATACTGCAGCCCAGATGCGCGATCCACCTCGCTCTCGTTGCCGTTGTGATCGACGGCGCGCTTGGCGACGATTTCTTTGGGGGTTTGGATGATGGTGTCGAATTCGATCGCGAGCTCTCGTGATGCGGCGGATAGAGAGGAGGCGGCGTACCATGCGTTGCCCCGAAAAGGGAAGCGGCTTTGGAAGAGGTATTCATGTCCTGTGCCGTCGGCCGAGCTGCGTCGCCCGAGGATCATGGTGTTGCCACGGAGGTACCAGTAGCCTATAAGTATGGTAATCCCGACGCTGAGGCCCACGCCAACTCCGACCCAATGGTCTTGGAGCGGAGAGAGAGATTGCTTCAGAACGTCATTCAGCCTAGTGAAGAAGAGATTTGCTGCCGGCCCAATCGCCTGTATCTGTCGAATCAGAATAGGGATAGGGGTATTGTTTTCCACAGCTTTGCGGATGGTGGTTTCAACGACGTCCAGGTTCCGAGGATGACTATAAGTGACCGCGCAAACGCATCGATCGCAACGTGAACCAAATTTGTAAAGTCCGTTGTTGCAAGTTCGGACGAACTCCCCAACACTTGTAGCATTTATTCTGAGTGCTTCAGTACACTTGCAGATGGAAATGAAAGGGCTGTCAGGACAGGTGAGGAGCTTTTCCGGCATGTCCATGAGATTGGGAGCCATGGTGACAGTGGAAGTCGCGGTGATGTGTGGTAGAGGGTGCGTTGCTAATGTATGTCAGAGGATGCGTTTATTGCTGGACAATTGTTGTTCGCTGGTGGAGTCTGTAAGATGGGTTGATTGCCTGTTGCAGGAAAAGAGATCGGGACCGTGAATATAATATACCTCGTGGATCTCATGTGACAAAGAACTGAATCATGTCTCTCGTCGCTTGAGACCGAGAGGCTTCTAGAGTCTACTCCAAGACCGGGAGTATTGAGCGCACCCTTGCGAGACATTATCGTACAAAGAGATCTGAGTCATGCAGGGGACTTTTGCGAGATATTGATCGACAGAGATTTGAGTCTGACGAGTGGTGATGGAAATAGATTCGGTAGAGAAAGGAAGTGAGACGTTTTGATTTCGTAGGGAAGACATGGTGTTGGACGTGCAAACTGATGTAGAAACAACAAGGAAGTAGTTTGTTCCTAATGACGTCCAGTCTGAAACCCCTGATTGTGGAAATCATCCAATCGCTGGAAGCTCTCGGTGCAACCTCTTCGTTGATCCTCCAGCTCACTCTCTTCCTCATCAGTACTATCGGCATGTACAAAGTGTCTACAAACCTCTAGGCAGTTTAATCCCCACAGAGTCGTCGTGGTATGGAATCTATCTTCATTCATGGCGCTCCGGTTCCCTCGCGCGTGAACTAACGACGTTCAACTTTCAACTTTACTCCCATAAATCGCCGAAGGATCATCAAAAGGTAGGATATCGATATCTGCTTCTTGATACGCTGACCCGCTTCTAATTAGGACATGCCTTCTACTGGTTGTAGTCCTCCTGAAGCATTGCCATTGCGTACGTCTTGATATGTGGTGGCTGTAGGAAAAGTGGTGGCGAGGTGTCTGGCCTTGACATTGGTTTGATGGCTTGCCGGCGCTGGGCTTGATTTAGAGGACGGCGTTCTGGAAACTCCCTGCGGTGTGCCCGGTACACTGGCTGTGAGGCATGGAGAGGCCCTGGGGCAAATGTCCATTGCCGAGCAGAGGTGGTGCCATATTCACGACTGAATAGTATGTATGTTCCGCACGGTATCCTCGTCGCAAGTGACTGTGCCAAAACATTAAGTCCATGCTATTGCTTCCTCCATAATCTGCCTCAGGGTGACCCATCGCTCTGGGGCCGCAGGTAGCGCGCCCTTGGCAGTATCGAATAGCGAGGGATGGTGCGGCCCACGTAGCTTGCGGATGTAATTAATTCTCGGTGGAGAACGAGGGCGGGTGGCCGTCATAGAGGACCTTGTCGTCCACCAACTAGGCTTCCTTGCTCGTCGCAGATCTCGCCATGATCGTGTCCTTCTCAGACAGGCCACGAGTATGGAGTGTTGCCCAGTGCACGTACACAGAAGTTTGCTGATAGAGACATTAGCATTAGTCATTGGACAATATCATAAGCCGTACCATGGTTGTTGCTACATGGTGGATCGTCTAGCTTCCAGCCGCCCTCGAGCGAGGACTTCGTCACCGTCACGACCTTGCGTTGGTCCTGTCCTTCAGGTATCATCGTCTATATGTTCTGATCGTCCTCCTGAGTGATTTCAGCGCGTATCAGTCCAGCCATGACTTGTGCGTTGGGTGTCCTTGGACGTAAGACATAAGAGAAGGTCCTCGCAAGCAGCTGGGGAGCCCGTCGCCTTCGCACAGAATTATATGAACGTGGGTATGGCATTTGACGTGATCACAGTCCCAGAGAGCAGAACCCATACCATGGTGAGTCGTGAGGGTATCACAGAGTGGCGCGGAACAACTATAGAGGCTGAACTTACTAGAGAATTTTGGAGAGGACACCGGCACACCGGCATCGATTGTTCCGTGAAAATCACCCCTGAAGATCTCCCGACCTTATCTAATCTGATCTATCGGCGCTAATCGGCGCCACCCTAGTCGCTAAAGCTCCTAGGGGTTCCCGGCCCAATGTTAGTTATACTTAAATATCGGTTTTTTATTATTTATTACTAACCTATTTCTAACTACTCCTTATTAACTATATTATATCCGTAGCTTATAAGGATAAAGAGGTATATATAATAAGTCCGCAAATGGAAACCCCGCCCAGTCAGCTCCCGGGGTCAACCCAGGGCTCCCAGGGCTCCCAGGGGCGATCGGGCCAGAACACCCGCGCCTAGGCCCCCGGGGCCGATAGCCAAGCGTCCCGGGGCAAGCCCAGGGCCAGCCAAGGGTAGGCCCCCGGGATGCGCCGGGCGCTGCACCTAGCGGGTACTACCGGGTACTACCGGGTACTAGGCTAGGGCCCCCGTAGTATCCTAGGCTATGCGCCACGTACTAGCCCTTATAGTACCCGCTCCCGCCATGCCTAAGGGCCTTAGGCGCATACATACTTTATAGTTACTGCTACCGTACCCCTAACAACGCTATAGCCTGGGGTCCGCCTACATCATGCGCCTGAGACTTTGGGCTGAATCGACTGATTCCGGGCATCAAAAGTCCCTAGCGTTGGGGGTCGCTCCGGGGGTAACCTCCTAAACGTCGCCGTCGATTATGAATATCAAGATATCCGGCCCCTAAGACTTAGGGGGATTAATGCCCTCAGGGCGACCCGCCCCTAGGACTTAGGGGGCTTAGCGCTAAGTCTCCAGGGGGGAACCTCCCTAGCGCCGCGAAAATCAAGATTTTTGGCGGGGTGGCAAATGACGTAGCTCCCTAGGGGCCGCCCCTAGAGCTTAGGGCGTACCCCGCTTGGAGCGCTCCCTGGGCCTACCCCTGGGCCTACCCCTAAGCCACCCTTGGGCCGCCCTTAGGCCGCCCTTAGGCTGCCCCTAAGGCCCGCCCTGAGGCCCGCCCTTAGGCCTATCCTAGGTGGGCCCTAGGCCCTCCCTAGGCCTACCTTACGTGGCCCTAGGGGCCCGATTAGGGCGCATAGCGCCCCGGGCGGACCCCGGGGTATATGAGTTCCCGGGGCGCCTAGAGGACGTCTAGGGGCCGGCGGGGCCCCGTTTCTATTTGCGGACGTAGAAGCTTATAGTATATTTCACCACGGCGAATTTACTACTACCGCCGCTATATCTAGATATTATATTATTATGAAAAGACGCGTATAAAGATATATTATAAGGAAGGATTTAAGAAGTAGCTATTTATATAGTTATATATAACTTACGTTAGATAAAGAGTAGTTAATATATAATTATATATAATACCTTAATAATATTATATACTTAATTTATATCTAGTATATCTATAGCGCTATTAAATTTATCCTAGGAAATAAGCCTAATTATTATTAAAACCTTAATAAATCCTAGGTTATATACTTCTTAAAAAGATATCTAGAGTTTTATAAATATAAATAGATATCCTTAATAACTATTTAAAAAAATACTTATAATATAAAAGATATATCAATACTCTATAATAAGTTTAAGAGGGGGAAAGATAAATTAGGAATATAAGATTATAATATATAAAATATAAATAAGATAGGCTTCTAATATAACTATAAAATTACTTATTATATAATAATATTTAATAAGAGTAAACCTTTATATCTTATTAATATAAATAATTAAGATTATATTATATTAATAAAATATATTAATAGAGCTAATAATAGTATCCTATTATTCCTAATATTAGAAGCTAAAAATATCCTTTATAAATAGGTATAAAATAACCTACTATTAAATTATATATTAATATACTTTCCTTTAAGCTATTTAAATAATAAGCTAGCCTTTAATTAACTACTCTATTTTAATAAATTCTTATATTATTATTAATATAATATATATTAAGTATTAATCCTTGAAAAATTTAGCTCCTATTATACCTATAAATTCTATATAATAGTAAAGACTTTATTTATTAAACTATTTATCTTAAAGTTATACTTAATATACCTTACTTAATTATTAGATATTAGTTTTTTCTAGCTATTTAAGTACTATTATAATAAGTCTATTAATAAGGTTATATATATAAGGAATATTAAGTTTAATTATCTTAACTTCCTAAGTTTATTTTAATAAATAAGATCTAAGATATTTATAATCTAGAATATTAAATTAGCCTTTAAAAAGACTAGACTTATTCTATTTAATCCTAAGATAATATTAATAAAGATATAAGTTATAAAATTAAAAGGAATCTACTTAAATATACCTCCTCTATTAATAATTATACTTATATAAATACTATATACTACTAGCGACGTTATTATATATATAAAATATATATAAAAGGTTATTAAGGAGTATAAGATAATATAACTTAGCTTTTAATAATAAATACTTATTTTTAATTATTAGCTAAGTAGGACCTTAAAGTAATCTATAAAGCCGCTATAATAAAGAAAGACTAGAAGTTACTTAGGGGTACTATTATTAAGAAGGACGGCTAGATAATTACTAGTTAAGTATAAATATTAGCTTAATTAAGGATAGAATAGCTAGTTAAAAAGGATAAGAAAACGCTAGCTTATAAGAAATATATGAAAGAAATTAGGCTAGAAAAGGCTATAATAGTAGTAAAAAGGGTCTTCTATAAATAGGATTATTAATATTAGAAGGTAATTTATACTTCTAGGAGGTACTTCTATAATTAGTTAGTTATAAGGCGAGAATTATATACTTTTAGAAGGTAGTTAATAAAAAACCGACATTTGGCTATAGCCGACATTGGGCCGGGAACCCCTAGGAGCTTTAGCGACTAGGGTGGCGCCGATTAGGTCCATATCCCGGACAGTGCCCGGACTCTTGCTTCTTCTTTACATCGTACGCACCTACCAGCCAACGCTTATGATTTTCTTTTGAGTAGGCCAGAAGATGCGTATCATTCTGAAATCTCAAGGCACCAACAACAGTTCTCATGCCCAAGCGAGAAGTCCCACCTTGCAACAGCTCAAACTATGAACGCTAGACTGTAGGTCATGCTAGCCGTTACCAGGTGTGACTTCTCGTCAGGGGAGAGTTTGACATGAGAGTCTACGGCTTATACTTTCTAGAGTCGTGCGCGAGCTTCTGTCCCTTCTACCACCGTGCCTGGAATTATCTATAACCGAAATTACTCCACCGTTCGTAACCTCGGCCTTCTAGAAGCATCCCGATCACACTCTATATCCCTCATATCGCTCTCTGACAATGACCTCTTCAGCTCTTTGGTTTCCCTTGATAATGGCTTGAGCATGATCACGTTGTTCACTACGAGTGGAGACGATTGTAACGCCTTCGTCTTCATATCAGGAGGTGGAGTGAATTCGAGCAGCTTCGGCTTCAATGGTGGGATTCGAATCGAGCGTGTTAAGTCGATAAACATGACTTGTTGGAGCCTCTCGTTCCATAAGACATTGGCGTGCCGGACATCGGTATGCAATACGCCTAGGCTCAGAAGCTGCTCATGAATCCTCCCGACTTGGTCTTTATGAGTCTCCCAGCGCACCTGAGCCCTCAGTGATGGGCTTTCCAGCCCACGAAAGAAGCAAAAAAAGGACGATCCTTGCTCCGAGATGATAACAACAAGGGTACACGCAATCAGAATCCCATAAGCTTATCAAGTCCTGCCCCTAACACTGAATTTCATCAGCACAGTCCTATAAGACCCTTCAGGACCGTCCTCCACGGTCCCTCCAAGATCGCCTAGTCTAACCTCGAACGCAGCGGCGTCCTCGAATCCCAATTGACGATACAATGGATACCCTGTTGGCGTTGCTTGGAGGTACAGGTCGAGACCTTCACGTTCCGCCAAATCAATCAACCATTGAAGAAGCATAGTGGCAGCGCCGCGATGCTGGTGCGAGGGACGGGTTGCCAGCCATGTCAGATCTACATCGTAAGGAGTACACTTAGTAAAGGTTCTTTTTGGAGCATACATATGGACTTACAGATACATTTCCTACCCCTAACAACCCTCCTTGTGAACTCCCTCTGCAGCCCACGAAACCAATTTGCTGCTTCCGCGTTGACTTCCCCGGCAGGTCCCAAATCGCCTTCTTTGATGATGTATGGCACATCCCAGCTCTTGGGTTCCCGCTGCTCGCGCCACACAGCCCACGTGGCGAATGCAACGGTGCGACCCCCCGATTCGCCGGACTCACTGCCTATGTTTTCTCGTTGAACGTGGCCGTACTCTGCTAGCGGTAAGTGTACCTCTTCACTCACGTGGCTGGAGTCCACGACTTTGAGATAATTGGTTTGAGGCTCGTGGAAAGCTTTCTCCGCCGAGGCCAATGAATAGGCGAGGACGGAAGGCGTAGGACCGAGAGGGTAGATGATACGGTGTAAAGGATCGCTTTGCTGGAAGGCGGCGAAATGTACATCTATGATGGTGGGGAGATCGCTGGGTACAACCTTCTGGAGGCTTAGAGGCATGACTGCTGTCCGTGGTTTGGTAACAAGGTTGGGTAAAACAATAGGCAAAGGTCTTGTCAATGCTTCCACTTCGGAAGGACTGCCACGCTTTTGAACACGCAACATAATTTAAAAGCAGGCAGACATTGGCAGCGACGTGATAGGGCTTCCATTTCTGCCTTCTGCCTTCTGCCTTCTGCTTTCAGAGAGAATGATTGCCTCATTTGCAAAGGCGCCCTGATACTTTGGATTTGATGCTCCAATATGCCGATCTTTATCAAAGACCATTCAGATACCCCGATTCCATGCTGACAAAGCCTACATGCAGCCCCACGGACGCCCCGCATTAATGAGATGCCTACAATCGCCTCCAAAAGTCCTCCCAGTCGGATTAATTTCAGCTGTCAGACGCCTTAATTAGCCTCATGGTCGAGATTATGACTTAATGAGGCATAAGAAGCTTTACTAGTCTTCGACTTCATCAATGATGTTGAGGCTACATAAGGCCAAAATTCGCTGTGAGAATGAGGCTGTCTGTTATAGACTCGACGTGTAACGTTCCACTCTATCCGGGCACGTCGAACGTCCTGCAGTCTCTTTTTTGAAATCTGTCTCCTCTTTCTAGAACTCATTTTTAATAGCCATCGTTTATACGCAGTTTTTTAAGGCTTTAGCTGCAGAAACAGGAGACCAGACCTCTCGGACATCGCTGACACTTCTTACGCGACAATTATACCTCCCACGAGAACGACCCAAAAGATCTCAGCTGTCTTCCAAGGCGTCGACCCAGCAACGCCCGTCAAGTAGAATCAGGCCCTCATAGGAAACAAAGCCAAGGCAAAGAAGGCAATTGATCAAGACGAAAGAGGAACCGTCTGCCATCGAATACAATCCCGGCCCCTCAATAGAGAAGCTCAGACAACAAAGATGGAATATCCTCATGATAGAGGAGCCAGAAGCGCCGTGAGTTTCTACCACCTAATCCCCTGCGCTTTCACCAAATCCAAGCAGCGTACTGTCAACGCACTTTACTTACACCATCTATTGAGATCTGCAGACGACTATGCCTCATCTACTATCCTTATTATAACTCGAACCCCGTCTCGCGCCCGCTGCCTGTGGCTACATAATTGACAAGCTGGATAGAGGGAGGGTGTCAAGGCGAGTTCTACAGAAGGACATGACACTTCGCGAAGCGTAGGGGTAACATCAACGCGACTATAGAGAAAGAGACGCCGAACGCAGAAGTATATCAGATGGAGCTAGAAGAAAGGGTGGTCACCGTCTAGAGAGCTCCTGAAGGTCGGCTAGGCCATTCAAGAGAGAGATGACGCACGTTACCAAAGACTGCGATACGAGGCTTTCGGAAAGTTGCCACTAAGAACGCACATTCCTGAAAGCATTCCAAAACAAGCACTTCTTATCCTCCTCGGACACCAGACATGCCCCCGCAGCGCCCAACGCTCCCCTCGCTCTTCATCCACCTCGTCATCCGTCCAGCTCGGCTTTTGACACTGATGATTACTTCACACCTTCATCAGCTTCCACCCTAGCCTCGCCTCATCGTCAAGAAAAAGGGGTAGTAAATACATACCACTGCGGACATCGTTTCCCAGAAAGCACAGACTGGTCGATGCCCTGCTCAGCGCAACGGGGGCATCGCACCCCTGGCATTCTCTCGAGGAGACGTGGGACGGTGAAAACACATTTTGTGGGTTTGGTCAACGTTGTGGGCACATTCCGATCCCTTGCAGGATTAGTACGCTTGAGATTAAGCGTCCCATTCCACACTTTTGTTCTATATGAGAGTGGCTTACGGGAATGACGCGAACGACTTCGAATATCCGCTAAGGGCCTCCGAGCACCTCTCCAACGAGTATGCAAATCTTACATTCTTAGATTAAGGTTGAATGAGTAGCCCGTCCGCGAGAAACAACCTATAAGATAGCGATCGAGACATTCCCCGGCCACATGACTTACTGTCAGCGCCTACATTTAAATATTACACGCTCGCCCTCTCAAACCTTCAGCTACTATACTCATCTCATCCCTACTCTTCTTCTCTAACATGAGAATTAGTAGAACCAGAAGAACAACTATACCGCCTTCACCGTTATTAGTGATGGTAGTATCTGATTCATGGGTTCTGATATTTGGTGGAGGCTTGCAAATGTTCGATGTTAGTTTTCTGCTACCGTTGTTTTTTTGAGGCTTGCAAACGTTCGATTGTATTTGCCTCCATACAACATACAGATGTGGCTTGCAATCTGAGTAGTAGGGACTCGGTAAGTGCCTGAAACCGGATTACCGCCCGCGTGAATCAGGATGTAGCATCAGTGCATGTAGTCTTCACGATGTACTCATTCTTGTTTGTCACTAAGCCTAAGTCCGCAAACGGCCGAGATGTGTTCTCTTCAACAATGAGATATTCACCGACGTGCTGAAGTCATCGAACGTGACAAAGACCTGTGGAGTCGCTGCGAACGTCTCGAATCCTACGGCCGCAAACAGATGATGTGCCCTACCATTCTCATATCATGCCAGCGCCTATATTACGGGTATCCTCTCGTCCGTCAGGACTTGACTTCGATATCGAATATTCTTGGACGTATACTGCGCGCCCCTAACTTACTACCTCTAGTATCACAATTCTAGATATCAGCCACCCTCGATGGCCGAACGCAGCTCCCCCGCCCCAAAGAGGGAGAGACGTCCTCCCCACGACTTGTCGTTTGTACAGAGGCTTACCGATCCCGTCACGAAATTTCTCGCAAATGCAGTCGAGATCATTAAACCCAGGATCGACTGGCAATGGTGCCGCCAAAACCCTTTCTGGGCTATCGCCCTGCCGTCCTGTTCGTGCTTTACTTGATATGTTGGGCCGGTTACTTAGCCTGGATAATCGCTCACTTAGCCTGGAAAAACTTTCACCCGCCTGTTGAAAGCATCTGGCTCGTCGATTCCACCAGCGCCGTGCACACTACGAATGACTTGAGCGACTTCTCGGCCTACCAAGCCTTCATTCACACCCACCCTCTGAACAACGCCGTCAACATCTCCCACCCGACCTTCGTAAACGGCGTGGAAGTCTACGGCCACGGAGCCGTCAAACTTGAGATCCCCAACTGGCCGGATACGTCCCTTTACCTGCTGCGCCATGTTCTGTATATTCCGTCGCAGCCGAAGAGGATCTCACTGGGTCTTTTGGCAAGAGCGAGGAAGGAGTATCGTTGGGATCACAGCTGTGAGCCATGCGAGGAGGGGGACGAGTTGTGTAAGGGTTGGGAGAATAGGCCTATCACGCTTGAATCTTGTGGTTTCCGCTGTTTCGACGATGGTGCGGATAAATTGATCGACGTTCAAGGCTTTAAGATGCTTGGATATACTTATGCAATCAATGCGCATGTGATGTAGGTTGAAGATCCTGAGTTGATGGTTTTCCAGCAGGCTGACTGTTCTTTAGGAAGGAGTGGTCCTGTGGGACTAGTTGCAACCCCTGTTCAATGCATGTTTGAAGCAGGGCGGGAACACGTTTCCTTTTCTGGGAGCAGATGATTGTTGCAATGGTATGGATGTGTTTCTTGTAGTACACAGCGTTTCTCATTAGGGGCAACAATGGTGTACCTTCTACGCTCAATGAGATTTCTCATTCGCGGAGAGTCTGGGTCGTTGGCGGCGAGCACTCTCCGAATGAGATTGTTCCTGCGTACTGTTGTAAGAACGGTACCAGTACTTACTGCTGTCTAGCCTTAATCCGTGGTCCTTCTGCCGTCTAGAAATGGAGAAGATTAATTTAGGATCTTGTGATTTGTCTTTGGCGCTCGCTTTGCCTACCGCTTTCCCACCTTTGATTGGCGATGTTTTGAAAGTACTTTACTCCTGTCCGCGTGTCTCGCTAGCGATTCGATCAACGATGAAGTCTTCCAGGCTATACGAGAGGAGGCAATGCAAACAAAACTGGAGGGCTGCATGATGGTAGAGTCGTAGACACCGGAGCCAGCAATATCGATGTATGACGAGTCATCTCAGCCTCGTACCGTTGCTTCCTTCGCGTCACTGAAGCTAATCCCGTCTAATGCTCAGGTTGTTAAATGCCGATGGCGATTGCAATAACCTTACTCCAGCATGGATATTAATCATAATAATATATCTATCTATATAATTATAAGTAATATATATATAAACTAAGTATATATACTAAGATATATCACGTGATTAAATAGAGTATTAAATAAGTAATTAATATAACTTATATAAACTTAATAATAATAAGAGTCTACTACTTAACTAGTACTATTTATAAGCTTTTATAATATTAATTATTATTATATTTTACTTCTACCTAGTACCTAAGAGTTCTATACCCTATATAGCTTAGCTTATTTAGATATAAGAATATATCTTACTAGCTTATAAGATTAGTAACTTATAATCTATAAATTATATTTATACTATTTATTATAATATAGTACTAATATATTTTTAATACTATTAACTATATAAAAGATCTAGGAGTTCCTTTATTAATAGTCTTATTATTATAAGGTAATTCTTGTTAAGATATTAATAACTATCTTACTATTAAGAATTTAATCTATTATAACTTCTATTATCTTCTATTATATCTTATATTATATAACTTCTTTAACCTTATTATCTTATTAGAATAGTCTATACTTCTACCTTATAATTTATATATAGATATACTATTAGTTTTATAAGAGGAAATTATAAATTACTTTATATTTATTAAGTATTTATATTCCTAATATTTCTAGTTATAAACCTTAATTATTCTAGTATTAAATGTTTTCTTATTTATAAAAGTCTTATTAAAGTAGTTTAATTTATATTCCTAATAAAAATATCTATATCTATTAAGTTAACTTTATAACTATTATATTAAGATTTAATTCTTCTAGTATATTAGATTCTAAGTTTTATAATATCTACTAGGTAGATATATATTTATAAAGTTTATTATAAGGTTACTTAAATAATAAATTCTATTATTTAATATTATTATAAGTCTATTAAGATATAAGTAGATTCTTCCTATTAATAAGATACTTATATATTTATAACTAAGCTACCTATCTTTTTATTTCATTAGGTAACTAATCTACTTATATATACTAACTATTAAGTTAGATTTTAAGTCTAACTTTTAGAATTAATTAAATACTTAGGTTAAGTACCTAGAACTAACCTAGATACTTAATACCTACTTTTAGGTATTAACTTAAAAACCTCTTAATTCCTTAGTAATCTAAGTTAATCTAACGTAAATCGCTAAGGTACTAATAATTAGTCTAGGCTAAAAAAAGGTCCTAAATATAGTAAGATTTAAGGCTATTTTTAGAATTTTTTTAGGTCTAACTTTTTATTATTTATCTAATTTCTTATTCTAAGGAATATATATTACCTTTTTATATAACTTAGAATACTATTTAAAATACTAATAATATTATTATAATTAGTACTAAAAATAGTACTATTTTAATAATATACTATATATATTAGTATTACTAATCTTATCTTTATTTCTTAAGTATATAT
>JAABUK010008947.1_pt1 | contig 13857 bp, 9 predicted proteins | sample 5559141 | NCBI WGS metagenome assembly JAABUK01 (sample SAMN10711869, study PRJNA513367) | rock metagenome | isolation source: Antarctica rocks | place: Antarctica: Victoria Land, Pudding Butte nord | collected 2016-01-03
GCGAACCATTCGGGTCAACACCGTCCGGCAAGGCGTTGGCGTGAATGCTCATCAAAACATCGACGTTCAACCTTTCGGCCAACAACGGACGCTCGTAAATCGGCACTTGGACATCTTTGTCGCGCGTCATCGTCACCATTGCGCCACGCTTTTTTAGCTTGCTCGTTAAACGCCGCGCGATGTCCAAGACCAAGTCTTTTTCATCGATGCCGAAAGCGCCGGGCGCGCCGCTTTCACTTCCGCCATGTCCCGCGTCAATCACGATTGAGCGACCAAGCAGCGGTTGCCTGCGATTGATTTGCGGCGCGTGTTTGATTCGCACGACCAGGCTGTTGCCTTCATAAAAGCTTTGAAAACCCCATTGCTGACGAGTTTTCAAGAAGATGTGCGCGCGAAAAACGCCGTCGCTTTCCTGCGTCCAAGTGACGTTCTTGACAAGTTCATCGGGAAAGGCGGACACGAAATAATCGACATCCGATTCCGTATTGAACAAGCGCACATCGAGAACTTGATCGCTGCCATTGGCGGTTTGCTCGATTGAAAACGGCACGCGGTCGGGCAAGTCGAAGCGCACTTCGGTGTCATTTCGAGTACTCGATTTCCTGATTCGCGTCTCGATGCGACTAAAATAAACGCGCGGCAAAGGTGCGCCGGTCGGCAGTAACCGCATTTGTGTTTTGAGGATGTTGACAGTTTGATTTGGCGAAAGTAGGCAGCGAAAAGTGGCGCCGTCTTCGCCAATGACGGCGAACTTTTCGCCCGCTTTCAATTGCAAAACGTGGCTGCGCCCAGCTCCATTGCGCGCGACCGTTGTGCTGGCATTCACGCCCAAACCCACGGCTTCAACGGTCGCAATTCCAACGCGCGGCTGATTGGTTTGTGAAACCGAGAGCTTGCTCGTTGCGGTTTGCGTCACGGTTACACCATCACCTCCCGTCAGCGAAACGACGATTGGCGCATCTTGGAATTGATCGTTTGCATCGACAACAAACGAGCCTTCATAAGTTCCTGCTGCGACATTTTTCGCGCCTGGAAAATCTTCAGCTTTGCGTTCGCTCATCGCAAGCGGGCCACGATTTCCAACCATAAAAGTTGCGCTTCCACGGGGCGAACCACGAAACGAAACGTTGACGGTTCGTGCGGCCAGACTTCCACCAGAACTGAACAATTTCCAATCGGCGCCTGGCTTCACGCTATCTGCAGCAATGGTTGTCGGCGTTGCAGATAAAGGCGCCGCAACTTCAGCCGTGATACGAAACTCGCGTTTCGAGTACTCGATTCCGGCTTTGCTTTCCAAGTGCAACACGTTCAAGCCAGGTTTCAGCGGCAGCCATTCGATGAACAATCCATCGCGCCCGACATCAACCGCGCGCCCGTCAATTGAAAAGCTCGCACCGGCGGGAACCGAACCTTCAAACAAAACATGATCGAACGTCACCGTTCTGTTTTCCGGCGGATCGGCCACATATATAGAAGGAGGCGCAGCGAAAGCATTGGCGGAAGTAAAGAGCAACAACGCGAAAAGTGAAACGAGTTTCTTCATGAGGGTGATTATGGCAGGTTGCTTCAGGTTTCGAGTACTCGATTGCGGTTCTTATAAGGCGGCGGTTCTACTGACCGCTCCGGCTCTCCAACTCCGGCGCACTCCCAAGCTACAATTTTCTCTTCATCTAAACAATACCCACGGAGAGATTCGAACTTTCAATCCGGCCCAGAGGGTGCCCCGGGTTTCTAAGACCGTCGCTTCTGCCAATTGAGCTACGCAGGTAAATTCCGTCATTGCGCGTGCAGAGACTCGAACTCTGATAGCTTCATTTTGAATGAACCGCTTCTTCCAATGGGGCTACACGCGCTGCACAAGTTGCACACATTTACAGCATAGGAGCGAGAGGAGTCGAACCTCTATCATCGCGTTCGTAACACGAAGTCCTGTCCATTGAACGACGCTCCCAGTTCGAGCAAGCTGTTGAACTTAAGCTTCAAGCTTCAAGATTCAAGCTTCCAACAGCTTACTCGTTCTACTTCCTTCTCTTGGCGGTCAACTTCCTCAATCTAAGAACACCACGCCGCGACGATGTTCGTTGTTCATCAACACCTGATGCCAGAACCGCAGCACAATTGTTTTGTGATCGGGATGGCTGATTTTGCCGCGTGCGAACACCCTCGCGTTCAGTCGCATCACGCGCCAGTTCCAGTTTTTGGCGTCGGCGTTGCGTTCGAGTACTCGAGCGTAAGCGTCGTAGGCCAGGCCGCGCGGATACTTCTGACACACGTAAACCGGAACTCCGCCATCGCGGAATAGTTCTTCACAGCAGTGCGATTTTCCGCCGTCGCCGCGAGAAAGCGGTTCATGGCGCAGAATCAACGAGGCCGGCGCATCCAGTTCCGCTTGCGGCACGAAAAACCATTCGCCCTGTCGCACAAAGGCTTCGTTGCGGCGTCGCAAAGCGTTTTTCGCGCGCTTGACACGACGCTGCACCAGATGCTCGACTTCGGGTGGACGCAAGCAACGCATCGCACCGGCAATGGTTGAGGCACTTCCCGGCACGCCCGAAGCGAACCAGTGACGCTCATCGTGACCGCACAAATAACGCTCCTGCCCGACATCTCCGCCGCGCACCAGCAACAGCAAATGACGCGCGGGCGGACGCATACCCAGCGTTTGCAATTCGATGCTTTGGGCCTGTGGCACGCGAATATCGAAGTATTCGCCGCTTTTATCCGACAAAATATCAATGCCGAATCTCGCATTGCGACGGTCGAAAGAGCGGTCGCGCGGAAGCGGAAGATGAATCTTGACGCGCGCCCAACCGTCCGGACGGCTTTTTCAAGGCTCCAACTTCCATGCGATTTCCTCTCTTTCCTACTTCGATTCGAGTACTCGATTTACGGATACTCGTTTGGTCAGGGTGGCAGGAATTGAACCTGCTGCCACCTCGTCCCAAGCGAGGCATGCACCCGTTACACTTCACCCTGATTTTGCGACTTACAACATAGGGATGGTGGGACTCGAACCCACAACATCCGGTTTAAAAGACCGGTTCTCTATCCAGTTGAGTTACATCCCCTGCTACACTTGAACTATATTTCTGCGAACGGAGAGTGAAGGATTCGAACCTTCGCGGGTGTCACCCCGACTGATTAGCGGTCAGTTGCATTACCTCTCTGCCAACTCTCCAACTACAATTTTTCTACTACTCCGGAAAGGCACCCCACCCGAACCCACAAGCTTTCACCCGGCACGTCGGTGTTCAAGACCGATTGGCGTCCTCGCGCCGCTACCTTCCAACTTTTAAACTCCACTGCCTGGCCTGGACTCGAACCAGAATCTACTGAGTCAAAGTCCGGGTGCCCCTTGGGCGGTTCCGACCATTAGACTACCAGGCAATTTACGATTTGCTAAATCAACGACAAGGGAACGAGAGGATTTGAACCTCTTCTGCAAGGGTCACAGATCGGGTGCCCTCTGGGCGGATGCTGCCTTTACACCACGTCCCCAAACCTTTCTAAAGCGCCAATCGAGTACTCGAAGACGGCAATACTGCAATAGGAGCGAAGGGAATCGAACCCTCCTCTGCGGATCGAAAGTCGGTTGCCCTCTGGGCAGGCGATAACCACTACGCCACGCTCCCGTTGAATCTTCGATATTGCGCATTCCGTATTCCGCCTTCATCATTCGCCTGGCGGGAGCGAGGAGAATCGAACTCCCATTTGCAGATCGACATTCCGGGTGCCCTTTGGGCGGATCATGACCATTAGACCACGCCCCCATTGCGCCGAAACAGAAAAACAAAAAGCCCGCTGTCGAAAACGTCTCGACAGCGGGCTTGAAGAAAATCGGTGGAAAGTACTTACACAAGTACCCTCGATGATTCATCTTTTCCACTGGCGAAACGGCGGCGATCCGAGCGATCCGAACTCTTCGATTCGAGTTGATAGCTCGGATGTTCGGGCGTGTTGAGGCCCGGGAAGCTCGGCTGTAAATGAGCCGATTTCTGGAACTGCCTGCCGTTTTTTGAGGAAATAAAAATAGTCATCAGGAAAGCTGCGTGTTCGTCAATTCTCGGCTTTTCCGGTGACGCCGAAGAGGAACAAGAGAGAACTATATAGCTGGCATTCCACCTTGTCAAGAGGCTGAGAAAAATATTTTCAACTATTTTCGCGGCGTGTTTTGCTCCGCTTTTCGAGTACTCAAAAGACTGTGAACCACCAGATTTTCGATTTAAATTAGCTTTGTCGTTCAGCTTGGCCGTTCATGGCTTGAACATGTTGCCAGTCTTCCGGCGAATTGGCGTTCATCAACTGGTGGGCGATTTTAGGTGGCGCGTCGATAAACTGGAAGTTTCCCGTTGTGACTAAAGCGTGCAAAGAACGCTTATTCTTCGCCAATTGACGCTCAACCAGCGGCAAGCAGGACACGTTGTAGAACGAAAAAAGTGGTTCCAACTGCTGGCCGCTGTAGACAATCAAACCGTCTTCCAAGGCGTCGAAATCGGTCGAGTTCTGAAGCCATTTCAATGCGCCGGAAGTGAGTAAAGGAAGGTCGCAGGCCAAAATCAAGACCGCTGAAAAATCTTCTTTTTGCGCCCAGTTCAAAGCCGTTTTCAAGCCGCCCAAAGGTCCCACATCGGGCGCTTCATCCGGCAGAAAAGTAATTTCTTCCAACGGAAAATCAGCGGGGCGTTCGCGTCCGACAACGAGTACTCGATTGCTGGTTTCCAAAGCGGTTCGACACCCGTGTTCCAGCAAAGAGACACCTTTCCAGGGCAATAGAGCTTTGTCGTTGCCCATTCGACGGCTTTGTCCACCAGCGAGAATCGCCACTGCGATTTTGTGTGTCTTATCGAGTACTCGGAACGTTGTCGGAAGAGGGTTGGTGGGCGAAGTCATCGTCGTAGCGTGGTGCGAGAGTGCCGAAAAGGCGATCCCAAATCAGCGTATAAAACCCGAAGTTATAATCGTCTTCGTGGTGATGCCCAGCGTGAAAACTGCTGGTCGAAATGTATTTAAGAATTGGCGTACGATTCCATCGGTCGGGAAAAGGCTCGACGCCGATGTGTCCCAAAAGTCCAAAAGCGGCGTTGAACGCCAGATAAAGCGACATTCCAATCCATGTCGCGTGGTAAACGGAAACGACAAGCAGCCATAACATGCCGAAACTGAGACATTCCAGCGGGTTCATCACGAACAACGTCAGCGGTCGTGGGTTGTCGTAGCGATGATGCGTGCGATGAACGATTTTGAAAAACATGGGAATATGCGCCACACGATGCAGCACATACATGCAAACGTCCATCACCAGCACGAGAAAGGCGAAGTCGAACAGAACCGTAAAAAATCCCATATCGGTGCGAAATTGGATGATGCCGCGCCGCCACAGAAAGAGTCCCGCGATTGTAACAAGCGAGTTCAGTAGCACAGTTGAGGTCGCCAGCCCGATTTCCTGGCGGCTCAAAAGTTCGGGTGCCTCAGAAACGGGACGATGAGCGAACCATTTCGCCAGCCACGCGCCAACTACCAGCGACGCGACAAAGATAAACACGTTTTCCAGCACGATGAAAACAATCAGCATCGCTACCGGCGCGTCACGCAAAAACCGAATTATGGCGTCCATGAATCAAAGCATACAAGGCTTCAGGTGGTGTGACACATCTTAATCGAGTACTCGATTGTGTATCAACGAACCCTGAGCGTCAGCGGCGGGTGAACTTGAGAGTTTTTGTCGCTAAGTGTTTCACCCGGCGCTGACGCTTCGGGTTCGTTGATTTACGCACTGGCGCTATCCACCGTCCACTCTACGATTTCGCGCACCAGAGTTTTGCACGAACCGCAGCCGGTTCCGGCGCGTGTCGCGCGCATCACGCCTTCGACTTCGCGCGTGCCGCCCAGAACACACTTGCGAATGGTGCCTTTATTGACCGCGTTGCAATTGCAAACCGTCGCGGCATCCGGCATGATTTCCAGCGAAGTGCTGTTGACGACCGGCGGCGCCATCTCGAAAAGTAGTTGCTCACGCGCTTCGGGCAGCGGGCCGCCGTGCTCGAAAAGTTGCATCAGGCGACCGGCGTTGCCCGTTTCGCCCAGCAAAATGGCGCCGACCAGTTTGCCGTCTCGGATCACCAGTTTCTTGTAGCGCCCGCGACTTGGCTCGACCCACTGTACGACTTCATCCGTCGGCTCGGGACGTGCCGCCACGCCCATCGACGCCAGTTCCAAGCCCATCACTTTCAGCTTGGTCGATATTTTCGAGCCGCGATACGTCGCGTTCGGGTTCGCGCCCGTAATGTGGTCTGCGAGTACTCGACCTTGTTCCCACAGCGGTGCGACCAGTCCGTAAACCGTTCCGTTGTGCTGCGCGCATTCGCCGACGACATAAACGTCTTCGTCATCAACCGATTGCATCTGATCGTTGACCTCAATTGCGCGCCCGACACTCAGCCCGCAATCGCGCGCCAGTTCGACGTTCGGCTTGATGCCGCACGAAAGGACAACCATGTCGCATTCCAGACTGGAACCGTCTTTAAATTGCAGGCCGGTCACCATGTCGTCGCCCAAAATGGCGGCTGTCGATTTTTCCAGATGAACCTGCAAGCCCATTTTCTGGACGCTTTCCAGCAGCATGGCGCCCGCCAGTTCATCCAGTTGCGCGTCCATCAATCGCGGCGACAGGTGAATGACGTGAACTTCGCAGCCATAATTGATCAGTCCGCGTGCCGCTTCAAGTCCCAGCAAACCGCCGCCGATGACAACGGCGCGACGACTTTTGTTGGCGTATCCGGCGATTTTCTGGCAATCGTCGATGGTGCGAAACACGAAAACGCCGGGCTTGGGCGTGCCGTCTTCCAGCGTCAAGCCTTCCATCGGAGGCACAAAAGGACGGCTGCCGGTCGCAATGATGAGCTTGTCGTAGGTTTCCGATTTTCCATTGGCATCGAGTACTCGTTTGGCTTCGCGGTCGATGTGCGTGGCCGCCGCGCCGTGATGCAGCGTGATGTTGTTGTAGCGATACCAGTCAATCGGGTTGAGGAAAATTTCGCGCGCGTTCTGCGAACCGTTCAGCACGTTCGACAGCAAAATGCGGTTGTAATTGCCGTAGTTTTCTTCGCTCCACACCGTGATGTCGAACTGATCGCTGCCGCCGCGCTTCATGATTTCTTCAATCGTGCGCGCTCCGGCCATGCCGTTGCCGATGACCGCCAGTTTCTGCTTATTGGGACAAGTGTTCATAGGTTTCTTCACGCAATCGAGTACTCGATTGTGGTTCTTAAAAGAACCCTGAGCGTGAGCGACGGGTCTTGGTCAAAGTCTCACAAGACCCGACGCTCACGCTCAGGGTTCGTTGATCTTCTCAATCTTCGCCGCGCACACTTTGAATTCCGGCATTTTGGAAGTCGGGTCGAGTGCGGGATTCGTCAACAAATTGGCGCAGCCTGCGCCGCCCCAGTGAAAAGGCGCAAACAGCACGTCGTGGCGCAACGTCGCCGAGAACTTGGCAACTAAAATGGCTTCGCCGCGACGCGAGGAAACGCGCACGCTTTCGCCGTCTTGGATGCCCCAGATTTGCGCCATCGCGGGATGAATTTCGACAAACGATTCCGGCATCGCGGCGGCCAGTTCCGGCACGCGCCGCGTTTGCGCACCCGATTGATAATGTCCCATCACACGGCCAGTTGTCAGGTAAAATGGAAACTCTTCGTCCGGTTCTTCGCCCGCCGGTCGATAATCCACAGCTTGAAAACGCGCGCGGCCATCAGGTGTCGGAAACGAGTACTCGAACGGTCGCGGCGTGCCCTTATGATCAGCGTTTTCAACGTCGGAACAGGGCCAGAAAACGCCGTCTTGCGCTTCGATTTTCTCGTAAGAAATGCCGGAATAGTCGGCGATTCCGCCGCGACTGGCCGCGCGCAATTCTTCAAAGATTTCGCGCGGTTCGCTCGTCGAAAACTTGTCGCCCGCACCCAAACGCTGCGCGATAGCCGACAATATTTTCGTGTCCGTCCACACGCCGGTTGGTGCTTCCTGGGCGCGCTTGCGCCACAAAACGCGGCCTTCCAGGTTCGTCATCGTCCCTTCTTCTTCGGCCCATTGCGCCGTGGGCAGAACGACATCGGCGCGTTGCGCGGTTTCCGACAGGAACAAATCGGAGACAACTAAAAAGTCGAGATCATCTAAACCGCGCTTAATTTCGTTGACATTGGGCGCGGAAACCACGATGTTGGAAGCAACGACCAACAAAGCGCGAACGCCGCCCGGTCGTCCCATCGCGCTCAACATTTCGTAAGCCGATTTGCCGGCGCGCGGAATCTCGCTTTCTTCCACGCCCCAAACCTGCGCCATGTGTTCGCGCGCTTTGGGGTCGTTGATGCTGCGATAACCTGGAAGCTGATCGCATTTCTGGCCATGTTCGCGCCCGCCCTGCCCGTTGCCCTGACCTGTCAAAGTGCCGAAACCGCTGCCGCGCGGCCCGACTTTGCCCAGCGCCAGCATCAAGTTGATGAAAGCCGAAACCGTATCGACACCTTTGCTTTGCTGTTCCGGGCCGCGCGCCGTGAGCGTCATCGCGGTTTTAGCGCGAGCCAGCAAATGCGCGGCTTCAGTGAGTTTTGCGACGGGAACGCCAGTGACTTGCTCGACATATTCCGGCCAATAGTTGGCGACGGTTCGCTTGGCGTCGCGGTAGCCCGTCGTGCGCGCCGCGATAAAGACGTGATCGAGCAAGTTATCGCGCGTGCAGATGTGCAGCAATCCCAACGCGAGCATCAAGTCGGTGCCGGGCGCAGGTTGAAGATGCAAAGTCGCGCTTTCGGCTGTCGTGGTGCGGCGCGGATCGACGACGATCAGGTTGCCGCCGCGCTTTTTTTGCTCATCGAAATACTGCATGAACGGCGGCATCGTTTCGCCCGGATTGGAGCCGACCAGCAAAATCGTTTCGGCCAAAGGAATGTCTTCGAGCGGGAACGGCAAGCCTCTGTCCATGCCAAAAGCGCGATTATTCGCCGCCGCCGCGCTCGACATGCAAAAGCGCCCGTTATAGTCAATGCTCGCCGTTTTCAGCCCGACGCGCGCGAACTTTCCCAGCCAGTAAGCTTTCTCGTTGGTCAATCCGCCGCCACCGAAAACGCCGACCGCATCGCGCCCGTATTTCTGTTGCACATCTTGGAAACTGTGCGCGATTTTGTCCAACGCCTCATCCCACGAAGCCGGACGCAAGGGGCCGCCTTTGCGGTCGCGGATGAGCGGCGTCGTCAAGCGGTCGCGGTGCGTCAGCAGCTTGGTCGATGTCCAGCCTTTGCGACACAGGCCGCCTTTGTTGGTCGGGAAGTCGCGCGGCGAAACTTCCAGGTGCATATCGAGTACTCGATGTCCGTTGGCGTCCGTCAATTCGATGGCTTCAGGCGTCAGCGTCATGCCGCACTGCAACGCGCAATAGGGACAATGCGTGTCGGTGCCTTGTGTCGCGGATGCCGCGTCCGGGTTTAATACGTTGAGAGTCGTCATAAGCGATTGTTGTCGGGGCGCAAGGTGCCGCGCCCCGACGAAACGTCAAACATCAATCCGCAGCTGGAGCCAGCACAGCGCGTCCACCGGCGCCCAGCCATCCGGCACGATTCCACAGCGGATGCAGCACGACGACCAGAGCGATGCACAACGCCGCGCCCAGCGCAAAGCCGGTCAGGCCGGTGCCGAAACTTCCCATTGTCTGCTTGAAGTAGCCCAGCGCGAAAGGCAGCGCGAAACCGCCCAGCCCGCCCGCCGCGCCGACGATGCCGGTGACGACACCGATTTGACTTGGGAAACGCTGCGGCACCAGTTGGAACACGGCGCCGTTGCCCAATCCCAGCGACGCCATCAAAACGAAGAGCACCAGGATTTCAGTTGACAACGGGAACAAGCGGGCCGCCGCCAAAGCCAGCAGGCAGATGACAGAGTAAAGACCAATCAGCATTCGCACGCCGCCAAAGCGATCCGCTAAATAGCCACCGATAGGACGCACGAAACTTCCCGCAAAAACGCACATCGCGGCATAAGTTCCCGCCTGGATTTTGTCGACGCCGTATTGGTCATGGTAAAACGTCGGCAGAAAGCTCGCCAGGCCGACAAAGCCGCCAAACGTGATGCTGTAAAACAAGCTGAACCACAATGTATCCGATTGGCGCAAAATGCCCAGATATTCATTCAAGCCTTTGGGCGCCGGACGATTCGGGCTGTCTTTGGCCAGCAAAGCGACAATGACCCATGTGATGGCAATTGGAATGAGCGCCAGCGCAAAGACCATGTGCCAATCGCCGCCAAAATGTTTCGCAATGCGCGGCGCAAACAACGCCGTCAAAACGGTGCCGCTGTTGCCCGCTCCGGCGATTCCCATCGCCAAACCCTGATGCTCGGGCGGAAACCAGCGCGAAGCCATCGGCAAAGCGACCGCGAAACTCGCGCCGCCAATTCCCAGCAGCAAGGCGACAACGTGCAATTGATTCAGGTCGCGCGCGCCCAGCCAGCCCAACAGCAACGGAATGAAGGTCAACGTCAAGCCCATCATGGCGGTTTTCTTGGCACCGATGCGGTCGGTCAAAGCACCGAAAACCAATCGCAAAAACGCGCCACCCAAAGTCGGCAAAGCGACCAGCAAACCTTTCTGTGCGGGCGTGAGGTGAAAGTCTTCCGCGATGAAGACAGCCAGCGGCCCCAGCAACACCCAGATCATGAAACTGATGTCGAAGTACATGAACGCACTGAAAAGCGTCGGCATGTGCCCACTCTTCTTAAAACTCGACATTTGCATTTTCTAAACTCCCTATCGAGTACTCGGTTGGCACTCTTTTTCGATTTCGGCCTTGCTGCGACGGGCTTTTCTCCCTTCGCGCGACCACAATCTTAAAATGCCAGATGCGTGTTTCGTTGTCCCGCTGCTTCGCGTTTACTTTGCGTGAAAGTTGCGTTTCGGTTGTGTTACGCGGCCTGAATACAAACGCAAAAAGGACGCAGCAATGCTGCGCCCTTAGGGAACTTGAAAGTGCGACGCTTACGCGCAGCGATTGCAGAGCCAAGCGCCTAACGGGTCGGGTACCCAGTAGCGCTCCTTAAAACAGGCATCGTATTCGGCACAACCGCAAACGCGGCAACGCCCCACTTCTTCGGCGTCTGCTGCATTGAGTTCATCGGCCCAAGCTTCCATCGCGTCCGCCTGGGGCGATCTGAAAGATAATTCGCACTTGTCGCAGCGCAACATCGAAAAGGCATCGTTGCACAGCGGGCGCAAAATCTTGTCGCAAATTGGGCAGGCCGGCTCCGCGCCCGGAAATTCTTCATCAAAAGGAGAAGTCCATTCCATACCTTGCATTTTACATCGTGATACGCTCGATTCGAGTACTCGACAAACAATATACGAGGACGAAATACCCGCGCTTGGCCGCACTTACTTCACATCAAATTTCAACTTCTTGAAGACGGCTTTGGCTTTCGCGCTCGTCAAAAAGCTGACGAAAGAACGCGCCTCTTGCGGGTTTTGACTGTCGCGCACAACGGCGGCGGAATAGCGAATCGGGCTGTGAGAAGTTTCGGGCGCGACCGCGACAACGCGCACTTTCGAGGAAACCGCGGCATCGCTGCGATAAACAATGCCCGCTTCGACGTTGCCCAACTCGACTTGCGTCAAGACTTCGCGCACGTCTTTGGCTTGAATGGCTTTGGGCGAAATCTGGTTCCATACGCCAATCTTCACCAATACTTGCTGCGCGTATTTTCCAGCCGGAACCGAAGCCGGAGCACCAATCGCAACGTGCCGCACATCAGCGCGCGCCAGGTCGCGGAAACCCCGAATCGAATTTGCGCCATTTCGAGTACTCGATTGCGGCACGACCAGCACCAATTGATTTCCGGCCACAACCCGCTGCGTGCGCGCATCAACCAGGTTTTGCGACGCCAGTTCGTTCATGTTTTTTTCGGCTGCCGACACGAAAACATCGACCGGCGCGCCCTGCTCAATTTGTCGCTGCAACGTTCCCGACGACGCGAAGTTGAAACGCAGCACAACGTTCGGCTGCTGCCTGCCGAAGTCGTGGCCAATCGTCGTCAACGCTTCTTTCAAGCTGGCCGCTGCGGAAACGGTCAGTTCGGTTTTCTGTGCGCGCGCCGGAAGCATCAATGTCAGCAAAAGCAAAGTCAAAATTGGCAGGCGACGAATCATAATTTCTCCAAAGTAGCGCGATGATTTAGATGTATTTCTCTAATCGTCGCCAATGATCTTCATACGGTCGTATACTTTTACCTTGCAACTTCTGCAAATTTCTCAGATAGTCCGGGCGCTCTGCTTCCAAATAGTAACGAAGCTTTTCCACGCTATAATTCTTGAGCAAGCCCGGCAAGTTGTGAATGTGATCGGCTTCAAGCGCACAATAGTCAGCATCTCCATTCCATCCAGCAATACGGATTGAGAGTACGGCGATGTGGAGAATATCCAGCACGACTTCTTTGACTTCTTCTGGACACGCTAAATGTTCATTGACGGACATATATTTGTTTCCCGCCGCCTGAGATTCATCTGCTTGCTCGTTGCGCGCGCCGCAGCCACGTATTCAGAAACACGACAAAAACCAGATTGAAAGCGCCGACAACTAAAACATACATCTTCGCAGTTTGCAAATCGCCGCCTTCGGCTGCCATATAAATCGCAGTTGGCGCCGTCACAGTTTTGCCCGCGATGTTTCCCGCCACCATAATCGTCGCGCCAAATTCGCCCAGAGCGCGCGCAAAAGTCAGAACCGCGCCCGCCAGCAAACCGGTTGCGGCCAGTGGAAAAGTCACCGTCCAGAAAACGCGTGAGCGGCTGGCGCCTAAAGAACGCGCAGCTTCCAACAAGTGCAAATCGGTGTTGATAAAAGCCGCTCTGGCGCTTTGATACATCAAGGGAAACGCGACAATGGACGACGCCAGAACAGCGGCTGACGGCGTAAAAAGTAGCTGCCAATCGAGTACTCGATGTATCCACAAACCGACGATTCCGCGTCGTCCCAGCAACAAAAGCAAAACGTAACCTGTCACGACCGGCGGCAAAACCAGCGGCAACAACAGCAGCGCATCAACTAAATCGCGGCCCCAAAAACGCGCGCGCGACATCCAGTGCGCCAACGCCGTTCCCGCGAAAAAGGTAAGTAACAGTGCCACGCTCGCCACTTTGAACGAAAGAAGCAGCGGCTGCCAATCGAAAGTCTGCAACGAAAAGTTCACTCCGCGATTTCATCCAACAAACCTCGCGCAGTGTAGCAAAAGCCTTCCCGACCAACGAAAACAGCGCTATCGAGTACTCGATAGCGCCGCTTGGAACTTTTTAACCAACCGCGCACGTAAGTAAGCGGGCTTTGATGCAGTTCAAGACAAGCCCGCTTGCTTACGCGCGCGGTTAGTAACCTATCATTCGTCATTTAAAACTTTTGCGTCACTTCGATGAAGCCGAATTGCGCCGAATCTTTCTTCTGGTAAGTCTGCGAAATGACGCCGCGACCTTGCGCCGTTCCCAGGTAAAGCGACAACGTTGTGCGCGCGGTGATCTGCCGATCAAAGCTGATGTCAAAGACGTCGGCCAAGCCTTTCAAGCCGAACGAAGGCCGTCCGGCATAACCGAAAGTGTCTTTCTGAAAGGCGCCGCCGCCCGAATAATACAAGTCGTTGCGGTTCGATAAATCAATGCGATGCGCGTCCAGACGAACGTTGGTTTTCGCGTCCGGGCGCAGCAGCAACTGCGCGAAAATGTCCTGGTTGTTCATCAGGTTGTAGAACGGCAAGCGCGCATAAACGCGCGGCGTCGGCAGCATCTGGAAAAACGTGCCGTGACGATTGTCGGTCGCGTCATTGTCGCCGCTG
>JAABUK010008948.1_pt1 | contig 13856 bp, 6 predicted proteins | sample 5559141 | NCBI WGS metagenome assembly JAABUK01 (sample SAMN10711869, study PRJNA513367) | rock metagenome | isolation source: Antarctica rocks | place: Antarctica: Victoria Land, Pudding Butte nord | collected 2016-01-03
CACCTTCGCCTTGAACTCAGACCCATGCTTCTTGCGTGTATTCGCCATCTCTTACCCCTGGCCCAACGGCCGTTTTAGGGGCGAGACTCTCTCTTAACCACCTGTCCAGTTTCCAGGGACCATCTCATCAAGCCGTTCCTGAAGGGACGGGTAGATAATTGAAAGATCTCGTTGCTGACGGCCGCCCGACTGATTTTGGAAAACTGTTGCAATGCCGGCAATCGGGCGATTGCCAATCGCAAGCACATAGGCGAGCGAACGACGCAGGGACGCGTCACTAAGGGCGTTTGCATTGAGACTAAGGGCCTGAGCCAAAACAATCGAGTCGAGATTGTGGGTAGGAATCGGTTTGCGGATCGTATCAGCCTGGCAGGGTAATGGACACTGCCGCCATCAAAGCCCGCTTCGAAGCGCTGCTCCTAGGAGAGCGCGACCGGCCCCAGCGTCCAATGGCGGCTGGACCAGAACACCTACGAGAAGGGCACCGAGGTGTCCGACGAGCAGATCGCCAGCCTCAACATCACCCCGGCCAAACACCACGGCGAATGGAACTACACCATTGCGCCTCGAAAGCCGGGTAGCTGACGCGATTGTTTTGGCTCAGACCCTAATTGAATGTGCTAGCGCCAAATTGGCTTGCTGAACGGCTGCCATTACAGCAATCCGCGTGCGGTCATCGAGTCTCCCTGCTGAGCGGAACCGCCGTCGATAACTGTCCTTATGCACTTCGGCAACGCGGAGCAGTGAAAGGGCCGACACACCGCTGTTCAGTATCTGGCATACGCCGATGTGCATCAATTGACCGGCAACCCAATCAATGCGGCTGGGTTCTGCAGGAACAGCTTGAGGAAGGCCCCACTTTTCAACTTGGTTGCCGGAGCTGTTAAAAGCGATGAGATCGAGCAGTAGCGGGTAGGTTGAAGGAACACGACGCAGCATATCTGCGATTGCTTTTTGCGTGAGTGGACCTTGATCAATCAGCGCCTGTAGCTGCGCAATCTCCTGTTCTTTAGAATCGAGCTGCTGGCTAATCACCTGCCAGTCGATGAAGTCATCATTGACAAGGAGATTGGGCGATATCGACGAACGGAACGCGCTGATACGATCATTTAAGTCCAATGAGCGCAAGTCGACTCCACCGTCTAACGGTATAGAGTCCATTCTTGCCTCCACGGCAGTTTGTGGGTCAGGGAGCTGCAAGTGACCTCTACTTTACGCGAGATCGAGACGAGCAGAATTGCTCACCGCGCTATCACCAAACGCCTTAGTTTCCAAAGCAGCTGATTAGAAAGGTCGCGGCCAAGGCGTCGTTTCATCTCGTGTAAACACCCCAACAGTCTTTTCTCGATCCGGAACGACCGCAGGGCTTTGCGAAATGATGTGAGGCGACCATCTAGCGTAACCCCTCCTCGACGCCGTGTTGTCGCCGGGCCTAATTGCGACTATAGCCAATTTCTTACCTCATGTCTCGCGACAGTTGGTTAGGTCATTGCGGCAGCCGCGTACTCAACGCGCGCTTGCCCGAACACCCGGTCCAAACATGTCATTCGGCGTTCCGCCAGACCGGCTGACCGAGGAGCGTCTGCTTTTTAGCCTTTTTGGCGAAAAGCAGCCAGGCCGCTTCCCACCAAACCTCGCCGTTCATGACTTCGCGCCGAATCTCTGCTTCGGAGCAATGACAAAAATCGGCTGAACGACCGGGGTGGGCGCAAAGCAGCCGGTCGTGCCATCCAGGAGTAGATGACCGTTTTCCCACCAGATCAACCGCGTGCGGCGCGCGCACCATCATATCGGGGAAATTCGATACTGGCGTTCTACTTCCGGTGGCGCTCAGGCTCTATTTCCTCAGCAGGACTCGCTTATATCACCCTCGCGAATGTCCGCCGACTGCCTGCAGCTTCCATTTAAGGCAGAGCAATAGCAGCTGGATGTCGGCGCCGGCGTTGTAGTCAGCAAGCAGGCGAACGATGAGGGCTGAATGACGGACAAGAGCAGCGAGATCCGGGTCAACCGTGCCCCGGTGCTGACGCTTTGGACGGCGATCGTCGCCGAGCGCCTGGGGCATGACGCGGACGCGGCAATCACGCTGGGCCGCGCCGTCGCCGGGTCGAGCGCCCGGGTCAAGGCCCGTGCGATTGGCCTGGAGGAGAAGCGCGAGGACGGCAACGTGCGGGACGCGGCGAAGCCGGCCCCGCGGCAGACGGTGCACCTGCTCGGCCGCGACGTGCCCGTGGCCGAGCAGAGGGGCAGCCAGTATGCGCTCGACCACGACAAGCTGGCCTCCCCACGCCCGGCCCATGCCTACGTGGAAAAGGCGTTCGGCGAACACCTGCCGGCCGTGCGCAGGGCGATGGAGGCGCTGGCAGACTCCCTGCCGCCCGAGGAGCTGAACAGGATTGGCTTCCGGCTCTACGAGCACTTCCGCCCCGAGGTGCCGGCCGGCGCCGCAGGCTGGGGCAAGAAGGGCGTCCTCGACCTCAAGCAGATCGAGAACGCCCGGCACTGACCGCTACGCCGCGGCGGCGTCCGCCATGGCATCGTCGGCTACGGCCACCTTGTCGTTGGCGGCCAGGTCTGCTTCCAGTGCCTGCAGCTCGGCGCGTTTAGCGTCGAGTTCCTCCTGCAGATCGAATCCCTCGCCGATCCGGCGCCGGTAGCCGGGCAGGCGCTGCTCGGCCTCAGTGACACGGCGGCGATGCTCGGCCAGGTCCACCTCGAAGCGGTCGAGCTGATACTCGAGGCGCGCGATCAGCCCGAGTGCCGTCAGCTCGCCGTCGACCTGGATCTCCTGCTCATAGCCGTGCCGGTCGAGCCACACATCCAGCCGGTGGTTCAGCGCATACGGCTCGCCAGACGCCTTGATCTCGAACCCGCCGATCTCCCCCAGAGTCCAGGTGCCCTTCTCCTTGTTGCGCTCGATCAGGCGGATGCGGCTGAGCAGCGAGCCGCCGGCCACTTTGCGTTCCGTGCGGGACTTGCCACCGACCTGCATGGTGAACAGGTCGCCACGGGTCGGGGTGCGAACCGCGATGTCCTGCTCGATGCCGCCGATCCGCTGCGTCGAGCTGGCGATGGTGCGCTCGGCATCGGTGATCTGCCGACGGATGGCGAGCTGGTCGTCGAAGTGCGCCGCCCGCAGCCGTTCAAGCCGGCCGAGCTCGGCGTCCAGCCCGGCCTTCTGCATCAGGCGGGGGTCGCCCGACGCAAGCGCCTTGGCCATGGCGAACTGGTTCACCTGGGCGCCGGCGTCCTCCAGCCGGCGGACGCTGCGGTCGCCGGCCAGGGCCGCTGCGATGAACCGCGACTTGCGTTCCAGCAGCTGCCAGGACGTGGCATCGACGCTGCCGAGCGTGGCATAGGCGTAGATGTCGATCTCGGCATTCTGGTTGCCCTGCCGCTCGATGCGTCCCTCGCGCTGCTCGATGTCGGACGGCAGCCACGGCACGTCGAGGTGGTGCAGCGCCGCCATCCGTTGCTGGGCGTTGACGCCGGTGCCCATGGTCTGGGTCGAGCCGATCAGCACCCGCACGCGGCCGCTGTTCACTGCGGCGAACAGCTTCTGCTTGGCTTCCGACTTCTTGTGGTCCTGCATGAAGGCAACCTGCTCGCGTGGCACGCCGAGCCGCACCAGTTCGTCCCTGATCCACAGGTAGGCCGAGAAGCCGCGCTTGCTGTCGGCCGCCTCGGTGCCGAGGTCGGAGAACACCATCTGCGCCGCCCCGGGGATCGGGTAGGGCGTGCCGGTATCCGGCTGCAGGTAGCGGTTGCCCACCGTCTCCCGCCAGATGCGATGCACGTTGCCGATCAGCGCGTTTAGCTTGTTGCCCGGTTCGTCGCCGGCGCGCAGGTCCTCCGCGGTGTCGGGCATGAGCACGAACCGGGTGTCGATCGCGGCGTGCCGGCCGTCGGTGATGACGGAGAGCAGGATGTCGTCGCCCTTCTCGACGCGGCCCTTCCGCTCCTCGATCCTGCGGATGCGCTCGGCCAGCACCGTCTGGTAGGCCCGGAACGCTGGGCTCGCCTTGGCGGTGACGATCTGCCGCTTGCCGGTGCGCAGGCCGGGCAGGCGCAGGTATTCGCGTAGGTCGCTCATCAGCACGACGTCGGCGACCGAGCGGAACATGCTGATCAGCTCGGGGACGTTCACGAACTCGGCGAACCGGGTCACCGGCTTGTAGGCGCCGGACGGCTGCAGCTCCAGCTCGGTGCGCGTGTCGCCGAAGGACGACGCCCAGGCGTCGAACTCGTGGATGCCGCGCTCGGCCAGCACCTTGGGCTGCATGAAGCGCTGCAGGGTGAACATCTCGCCCAGCGTGTTGGTGATCGGCGTGCCCGAGGCCAGGATCAGCGGACGGTGCGGCTGCGCCTGCGCGATGAAGCGCACCTTGGCGTGCAGGTCCCATGCCCGCTGCGAGCCGTCCGGCGCGACCCCTTTCAGGCCGCTCATGTTGGTGGCGAACGACAGCTTCCTGAACTCCTGCGCCTCGTCCACGATGAGCTGGTCGACGCCGATCTCACTGATGGTCAGCAGGTCGTCCTTGCGCGCGCCGAGCGCCTCCAGCTTGGCTTCCAGGCCTTCCTTCATACGCTCGATGCGCTTGCGGGTCAGGCGGTCGTCGCCGGCCACCTTCTCCAGCAGCGTGGCGTAGCTCGCCAGTGCGTCCTGGATCAGCCGGCGCTCGAACTCGGCTGGCGCCGGGATGAACTTGAACGCCGAGTGCGTGATGATGATGCAATCCCACGTCGCCGTCGCCGCACGGGCCAGGAAGCGCTGCCGCTTGTCCTTGCTGAAGTTGGTCTCATCAGCCACCAGGATGCGGGCGTTCGGGTAGAGCAGCAGGAACTCGCGCGATGCCTGCGCCAGGCAGTGGCCGGGCACCACCATCATCGCCTTGCCGATCAGCCCCAGGCGCTTCTGCTCCATGACTGCGGCTGCCATGCTGAAGGTCTTGCCGGCCCCGACCGCGTGGGCGATGTAGGTGCCGCCGGCGCTGACGATGCGCCAGATCACCCGCTTCTGGTGCTCGCGCAGGTTGATGACGCTGCTGGCGCCCGGGAGCTGCAGGTGCCGTCCGTCGAACGTGCGCGGCCGGAGATTGTTGAAGCGGTCGTTGTAGCAGCGTGCCAGCCGCTCGGTGCGCTCCACGTCGGTCCAGATCCAGCGCTCGAACGCCTGCTTGATCTTCCCGAGCTTCTCCTTCGCCGCCTCCGTCTCCGAGGCGTTCAGCTCGCGGTGGTCGCCGTCCGCATCGCGCCAGGTGTCGTAGATCTGCGGGATGCAGGCGTTCAGCGCGTCGTGCAGCAGCTCGCCCGCGTGCCGCCGGCTGGTGCCCCATTCGGAGGTGGCGGCGGCCTGACCCGCGAAGGCGTCCACGTCGATGGACCACGCCGCCACTTCTACGGTGTGGCGCACCCGCGTCGCGACGCCGATCACCTCGGCCGAGAACCGCTCCACCACGCCCGCCGGTATCCAGGGTGCCCCAAGGCGTGCGGTGATCTCGGACGGCTTCAGGTCCTCGGGCTGCACGCGCTGCAGGGCATCCACGTTCCGGGCATAGCGCGGATCGAGTGCCGCGGCGGCCACCGCAGCCGCGAGCTTGGTGCGGACCGGTCCCGACAGGTAGGCATCGGCCGTCTCCCACGCTTCATGCGCCATGGTGGTGCCCTGCGGGTTGAGGAACACCGCATCGCCCAGCTCGGCCAGCACCTGCTGGCGCGGCCGGCCCAGCATCTCGGCGACGCGGGCGACATCCACGTGGCCGACCTCGTGCAGCGTCACCGCCAGCGCATCGGCGGCCGAAGTGATGACGGGTTCGCTGGGCGGATGGATCACCCGCTCGGAGAAGATCGGCCCCATCTTCGCGGTGCCGCTCTCCTCGTCATACTGCTCGATCGAGGACACCAGCCACACGTCAGGGTCGTCCAGGAACGGCGACAGGTTCGGCCGGCGCACCGTCTCGCGGATCTCGCCGGTCTTCGGGTCCGTGCCCGCGCTGACGGTGGTCAGATTGATCGGCCCGAACTGCCGGACGAAGGACTGGTAGGCCGTGCGCAGCCGGCCCTGCAGCATGCCCCAGGGCTCGTTCGCCTCCTGCGCCCGCAGCACCGCTCGCACGGCGTCCCGCACCGGCAGCAGCGATTGGATGATGCGGGCGTGCTTGGCGAAGATGCCCTCCTTCACCGTCGCCGACTTCACGGCCACGCACCGCGGCACGCCGTCGATCACCTGCGTCAGCATGCCGTCGAGCACGAGGTAGCTGCCCTCCTTGACCGTGGCGCCCTCGGCCGCGGTGCCGACCTTGATGCGCGGGCCGCCGGGGTGACGAACGGGTATGGACTCTGGTGACGCGAACGGCGTGTGGATGCCCCGCGGCAGGCGCTCCAGGGCAGCGCCAAGGTCGGCTTCGAGCGACACGGACGGGCAATAGTGGCAGGTGTACACGACCCCGAACGGGCTGGTGGTGCGGCCGTGCAGACCCAAGACCATGTGCGGGCGCTCGGCGAAGTAGCGGTTCACCGCCAGCGCCGGCTCGCCGTCCTCCTCGGGCAGCACGTCCACCAGGTCAGACCATGCGATGCCGTTCTGCGGCTGCTCCGCCTCGCGGCGCTGGAAGAACAGCATATCCACCACGACGTCGGTGCCGGACACTGCCGACATGGCGCCCTGCGGCAGCCGGACCGCTCCGACCAGGTCGGCCAGGGATGCGATGTGCGCCCGCGCCTTCGGGTCCGCCTTGTCCATCGTGTAGCGGCTGGTCACAAAGGCGGCCAGGCCACCCGGCTTCAATCGCTCAATCGAGCGCGCGATGAAGTAGTCGTGCAGGCTGAGGCCAAGCTTGCCGGCCGGATCGTCCGCCCGCACCGTGCGGTCGCTGAACGGCGGGTTGCCGACCACGAGGTCGAACGTCTCGGGCAGGCGGGCCTTGGTGAAGTCCTCGTTCCTGATCCACGCTTCCGGGTAGAGCTGCCTGGCGATCCCTGCCGTGGTCGGGTCCATTTCGATGCCGGTGGCCGCTGACTTCGCGGCGATCCTCTCCGGCATCATGGCCAGGAACAGGCCGCTGCCGCATCCAGGCTCCAGCACGCTGCCTCCTGCGAAGCCCATGCGTGCCAGTGCGGCCCACACCGCCCGCACCATGAACTCCGGCGTAAAGTGGGCATACTGCTTCGAGCGCGCGAGCGCCGCCATTTCGGCCGGCGACACCAGTTTCTCCAGCTCGTTGCCGACGTCCTCCCAGCCGGGACGGAACGCCTCCCCGGTGCGGCGGAACAGGGTGTTGGCCAGATCGCTCGCGCCGAAGCCCACGAACCGGATCAGCCGGTCCTGCTCCTCGGCGGTGGCATGGCGGTCTTCGGCCTCGATCTCCCGCAGCAGGCGGATGGCTACGACGTTATCGGCAGCACGGGCCTTCCAGCCCTTTGCCAGGGTGCGCTCGCCGTTCAGGCGGTAGGTGCGGGCGGGGACGCGCTCGGGTGTCAGCTGCGGGGAAACGTCCACGACGTTCTCGCGGAAGCGCGGGCCGGAGGTGGTCCCCAGCGTGAGGCCGCCGGACAAAGCGGTGGTGTCGAACAGCGAGAGGGTGAGCTGGGACATGGAGTGTCAGCCTTTCGGACAAACGCAGTCCGCCCGACTGCCTGGGGAGGCGGCCGGGGGACCGGATGCGGATGGGGGCCCGCGTGGTGGCGGGCGAGCGGTAGGGAGGCGTTAGCCGGGTCGGATCAGGTGCGGGCTACCAAGCGCCGAAGGACGCCTCGATCAGTGCGCTTCACCCGGTCCACCTTCTGCAGGGCCTCGCGGTCCTCGGCAAAAGCCACGGCGTCGGGCCTAGGAGGGCCAGCCGTTGTAGCTGGACCATGGTGCTTCCAGCTGGATGCTGGCCGCATTCCGTGACGGTCCATCCTTCTTTCCAGGCTGCCTTAGGAAACTTGGTCAGATTTGTTGCGGCATTCATGTCTGGGATCTCCATTCTCTGTCTTCTTCCTGAAGACTTCCCCGACCAGGCGGCTCGCGCCGTCGCGTGCAACGGCGCGACCACTTGGGCGCGGGACCGGACCCACGCGCAGCCGGGCCGCTTGGCCCGGGGAGCATGGGGAGGACCCACCCGTTGCACGGGACGGCGCGAGGCGGCAGTCCATCCGTTCCCTTTTACTCGCATCTCCTCCCATCATTTTCCTGATTGCCTCATCGCTGACTTGCCTCGGCATCATGTTGACGCCAAGGGATGCGGCAGGGGCTTGGAGTGCCGCCCGTCCCACGTCAGCGCCGAACATCGGCTGAGCAGGCCGCTCCGCATTGCCAGCATGTCGCGTGCAATGCAGGTGTTCTCGTTGCCGCCGTTAGGCCGCTGGCAGGGTTGCCCGGCGCGGGCCGGACAACGCGGGCAGTCCAGCAACAGCGCTGGGTCCATCTGCCACTCGGCGGCGCAGCGACGGCACTGCACCGGGCCGATGGCAAGGGAACGCTGGACGACGCGGATGGAGTTGGCGGGGCCGAATTGTCCCATGGTGCTCGATTCCTTTCAGGATCTCTGAACACCATTCCGGCCTGGCATCCCGGAGCTGGCTGCAAAGGCGCGCCGCCTTTGGCGCGGGGCGGAGCGAGACCAGCGCAGCGGCTCGCGCAGCCCTCCCCTTTGCGGCCGGTTCCGGGATGCGGCAGCCCCACTCCCCTCCGTCTCAGATTGCTGCCTTCCCCATGCCCGGCCTTTGCGATCCCAGTCTGCTATGGTTTCAAAACGAACACGGGCTGCTGGTGACGGGATCACCAATCCACAACGGCATCGTGGGTTGAGGAACCGAGGACAGGGGTGCCGTGCCGGCCTCGGGCGCAGGGTCCGGGATCATCGCCGCTTCTGGATGAAAGCATTGCGATTGCTGCGGGTGCGCGAGCCGCCGCACTAGCCGTAGCCTCCCGCAGCTCCCTCGTCCAGCCAGCAGCGCGCAGGCTGGCCTCGTCCTCGTTTTTCTTCGTGTACGTTATGATTTTCTGAGACCCGCACGTTCGGCGGTGCAGGCCGCATCGCCGGAGTGCATCGATGCAGCGTTCCAGCACAGCAGGGCGCTAGGTCTGCCCTGACACACAGCCGGTTCACCGCGTCCAACACCCCCGAGATGCTCGGCTACCGGAAATCCCGGATTGGCACCTTAATACCGGTGCTGAGCCTTGGGTCGGCGAGGCCGATGTCGATGTCCCGGGCCGTGTGGCCGTCCGGCCCGACCCCTCCCATCTTCCGTAGATCGGGCCCTGCCGGGTGCGTGGCGCCGTCGCCGCGGCCGTGCTGGATCGGCGCGGCCGCATCTCGTTCGCCCACGCTGCGCAGCAGGTCCGACAGGTCCTCCAGCCGGTCGGTGATCACGTGCGTCACCTCGCCTTCCCGCTGCACCCGCCCGTGGCAGGCGAGCATCCCGGCCGTCAACACGAGCCGGCGCTGCTTGGCATAGCGGTCCGGCCAGAGGATCAGGTTCGCTACCCCCGTCTCGTCCTCGATGGTGATGAACATCACTCCTTTGGCCGAGCCCGGCTTCTGCCGCACCAGCACGATCCCCGGCACCACCACGCGCCGGCCATCGCGGACATGGGCAGGGTCCGCGCATGTGACCATCCCTTGTTGCTGCAGCGTCGCCCGCAGGAAGGCGACCGGATGCGACCGCAGGCTCAGCCCGACACTTCGATAATCCTCGACCACCTCTTGGCCGTCGCGCATCGGGGCCAGCGGGACAGGTACCTCGACGATCTCCGGCCGTGGACGCCGGCCGGCGTCCGCGGCGGCGAACAGCGGCAGCACGGTGTCGGCCAGCCCGCGCACCTGCCAGAGCGCCTGGCGCCGGTCGAGGCCGATGCCCCGAAAAGCGTCCGCCTCCGCGAAGCGCTCCAGTGCCGCCGCCGGGATGCCCGCCCGCCGCCAGGCCTCCTCCACGCTGCCGTAGGGTGCGTCGCCGCGGTGCGCGACCAGCTGCGCCGCATGCTGGTTGGCGAGCCCCTTCACCGTGCGGAAGCCCAGCCGCACGGCAGAGCCCCTGCCCTGCTCGCGTCGTGGCTCAAGCGTGCAGTCCCACCGGCTTGCGTTGACGCAGACGGGCCGGACCTCCACCCCATGCTCGCGCGCATCCCGCACCACCTGCGCCGGGGCGTAGAACCCCATCGGCTGGCTGTTCAGCAATGCCGTGCAGAACACGTCCGGGTGGTGGCACTTGATCCAGGCGCTGGCATAGGCGATCAGCGCGAACGAGGCGGCGTGGCTTTCCGGGAAGCCGTAGCTGCCAAAACCCTCCAGCTGCGCGAAGGTCCGCTCGGCGAAGGCGCGCTCGTAGCCGCGCTCGACCATGCCGCCGATCAGCTTGTCGCGGAAGCGCGACACGCCGCCGGTGACCTTGAAGGTCGCCATCGAACGCCGCAGCTGGTCCGCCTCGCCCGGGGTGAAGCCGGCGCAGTGGATCGCGACCTGCATCGCCTGCTCCTGGAACAGCGGCACGCCCAGCGTCTTGCCCAGCACGCGCTTGAGCTCCTCCTTCGGGTAGTCGGGACGCTCCTTGCCCTCGCGGCGGCGGAGGTAGGGGTGCACCATGTCGCCCTGGATCGGGCCGGGCCGCACGATCGCCACCTGCACGACGAGGTCGTAGAACGTGGTGGGCTTGAGCCGGGGCAGCATCGCCATCTGCGCCCGGCTCTCGATCTGGAAGGTGCCGAGCGTGTCGGCGCGGCGGATCATGGCGTAGGTGGCCGGGTCCTCGGCCGGGATGCTGGCGATGTCCATGGCTGGACTTCCAGTCGTGTCCATGGCTGGGCGTTCAGCCCTATCCATGCCGACAGTCCCGCCCTGCTGTTCGATCATCGTGAAGGCGCGGCGCAGGCAGCCGAGCATGCCGAGGCCGAGCACGTCGACCTTCATCCACTTCAGGGCGTCGATGTCGTCCTTGTCCCACTCGATCACCTGGCGCTTGGCCATCGCCGCCGGCTCGATCGGCACCAGGTCGGAAAGGCGGTCCTGCGTGAGGACAAACCCGCCCGGATGGGTGCCGAGCTGGCGCGGGAAGCCGATCAGCTCCTGCGCGAGTTCCAAAGCGAGGCGCAGGCGGCGGTCGCCGAGGTTGAGGTTGAGCTCGGCGGCGTGGTCCTCCCCGACGCCGTTCTCCGACCCGCCCCCGCCCCAAACCTGCGAGGCGAGCGCCCCGGTGACGTCCTCCGTCAGCCCCAGCACCTTGCCGACGTCGCGGATCGCACCCCGGGCGCGGAAGCGCATGACGGTGCAGCACAGGGCGGCGCGGTCGCGGCCGTAGCGTTCGTAGACCCACTGGATCACCTCCTCCCGGTGTTCGCTTTCAAAGTCCACGTCGATGTCGGGCGGCTCGCGCCGCTCGGCCGAAATGAAGCGCTCGAACAGCAGGCCGGTGCGGACCGGATCAATGGCGGTGATGCCCAGCACGTAGCAGATGGCGGAGTTGGCGGCCGAGCCCCGCCCCTGGCACAGGATGTCCTTGCCCCGCGCATAGCGGACGATGCTGTTCACCGTCAGGAAGTACGGGGCGTATTCGAGGCCGGCGATCAGCCGCAGTTCGTGCTGCAGCTGCGCCGCGACGTCGGGCGGCAGGCCGTTCGGGTAGCGGAGCGGGATGCTCTCCTGCACCAGCCGCTCCAGCGCCTGCTGCGGCGTCTCGCCGGGCACCTCGCTCTCGTCGGGATACTGGTAGCGCAGCTCGGCCAGGCTGAAGGTGCAACGGTCGGCGATCTCCAGTGTCCGTGCCACTGCCTCGGGATAGCGCGCGAACAGCCGCGCCATCTCGTCCGGCGCCTTGAGGTGCCGGTCGGCGAAGCGCTCGCGGCGGAACCCGGCGGCGTCGACCGTGCAGCCCTCGCGGATGCAAGTCACCACGTCCTGCAGGATGCGCCGCCCCGGCGTGTGGTAGAGCACGTCGCCGGTGACGACGGCCGGCACGCGCGCGGCCTGCGCCAGGTCGGCGAACTGGCGCAGGCGCACCGCGTCCCCCGGCCGCCGGCGCAGGCCCAACGCAAGGTAGCCGCGGCCCGCAAAGCCCCGCCGCAGCCGGGCCAGTGCCTCGGCCAGCGCGGTGTCGGCCGCGTCCGGCAGCAGCACCGCGATCAGGCCGTCGCCATGAGCGACGAGGTCCGCCCAGGCGAGATCACAGCCACGCTTGCCGGCCCGGCTTTTGCCCAGGGTCAGCAGCCGGCACAGCCGGGCATAGGCGGTGCGGTCGGTGGGGTAGACCAGCACCGGCAGGCTGTCGCTCAGGTCCAGCCGACAGCCGACGATCAGACGGAGGCCGATCTCCTCGGCCCGCGCATGCGCCCGGGCGATGCCGGCCAAGGTGTTGTGGTCGGTGATGGCGACCGCAGCCAGGCCGAGCGCCTGGGCCGCAGCGAACAGCTCCTCGATATGGCTCGCGCCGCGCAGGAAGGAGTAGTTCGTCGTGACCTGCAGCTCGACATAGGCGGGATCAGGGACACTAGGGAAACCAACCACGACCCTCAGTCGCTGTTCGGGTGCCGGTGCCCGCTGGTGGACGGGGCTGCTTTGGCCGGCCGCCTCATCAGGACATAGCCGGAGCGTTCGAGGTGCTGCACCAGCCGCTCGGCCGTCACCCGCGCCATGACGTCGTCGGCCGTGTGCACGCGCCGCCTGCCGGCATAGCGCAGGGCAAAAGACAGGGTGTCCTCGAGTTCGGCGACCGTGGCGGGGTGCAACGTGCGCTTGTCGTCGTCGGTCATGCGGCAGTCGCCAGCGTCAGAAGGAGACATGCAGGACCCAGGACCCGAGTGAGGCCGGCGGTCACGAGAGTGACGGCGTCTTGGCAAAGCGCCGGTCCGACGCCAGGGCCGCATACGAACGCCGCGCTCTGCGCGTGCGAGGCTGTGGTGATCTCCATCTGCATGGGCCGCATCCTTTCCCGTTCTCCAGCCGTGAGACTAAGAACGTATCGCGAACAAACAGCGTCTGGAAAGCGGTTTCTGGTGGCCCGTCAGCAGAAAAGCGCTCAGGGCAGCGCGGTCAGGCAGATACGATGCGGTTCGCACCCAATGAATGAGCGTTGCGCCGCCAGTCTGCCCGTTCCGCATCCGAGTGCTCCGCGGCTGTCCGCCAGAACGAGGCGGCAGGTGTCCGGCTGCCGGGTAGACGGTTTCGGCCCACGTCGGTATCGTTGCGATCCCATGTCGGGCACCTCGCTCCGCAGCTACCGCGCCAAGCGCGACTTCACCGTGACCACGGAGCCGCCGCCGCGCGACGTCGCGCCCGGGGCAGAGGCGCTGCGGACCGACAAAGACCCGGACCGGCTGTCGTTCCTGCATGCCGTGCGCGTGGTGCGCCGCAAGCCGCCGCTGCTTGCGGCTTTCCCCCCCCCCCCAGGCCAGGCTCGGCCTGCATGAGCAGGTGCTGGACGAGATCCTGGAGGAGCGCGTGGCGAGTTTCCGTGGCAGGCAGGTGCCGCCCGGGGTCAAGCGCAAGATGAGCGGCTATCCATTGCGCCCGCGCACGCCACAGCTGACCACGCGCATCGACTTCAGCGCCGCCATCCGAATCGCAAAGTGAACAGTGTTGCGGCGAGGCACCCGCCGACCTGAGCCGACCCGGTCGGACACGCAGCCATCGCCCGCGCCGGAGAAGGCGTCGGCCCGCAAGCGCGAGCGGGGTACGAATAAGGGTCTGGAGCATCGAGACTCGCGTGTCCTTGTTAGAACTTGATCGCCGGAATTACTCGAATCAAGCAAATCTGGCCTTTTGCTTCAACGGTGTGGGTATATTTTGAGTTCTTGAATGCAAATAGAGACTTTGCCGGGAACGAACATCCTGGAACTATGCTCTTTACAAATCGCAATTATATGTCAACTTTCCGAAGCGTAG
>JAABUK010008951.1_pt1 | contig 13853 bp, 15 predicted proteins | sample 5559141 | NCBI WGS metagenome assembly JAABUK01 (sample SAMN10711869, study PRJNA513367) | rock metagenome | isolation source: Antarctica rocks | place: Antarctica: Victoria Land, Pudding Butte nord | collected 2016-01-03
CTCGCAGCTCAGCAGCCTCCAGCAACTCAGCTCCCTCAACTCGGTCCTGCATGCAAATCATGGACATTTGACCACATGTTCTGTGTAGATGCAAGCTATGATTTGTTGCACAGCAGCACTACATACAACAGCTGAACTGTGACGCCTGGACACCAAGCAACTCACATGTAGAAGCATCAAACAAAGCATCAAACATGGAGACCAAGCCATTCAGGTTTTGAAGCGTCACAGAGTTCAGGGAAAAAACTTGCCCAGAAGCCACAGTTCACACACTTGTTGATGGATCTGCTGTTGACCACAAAACATAGCATACTATTATTTCATACAACAACCTAACTTACTGTGAGCAGACACATGGCAAGACCAATTAGTGAAGATGACAATCAGGAGATCGATGTTCCAGAATCAACAGCAGCCAAGCTATGCAATTGTGCTGTGGAACACCAATGACTCTGAAGGTGAGAACAAACTGAGCCCTATCCCCTGATGGTCTTGGTGGCATTATAACACTCCAGACGCTTGGGTAACTGAGTGGCAATTGCACACCAACATGCAACCCAGCTAAACATGTCCTAGAGCAGATGTAAAGTTGCTTGGTTGCACTCATGCTCAAGTGCGCATATAGCTCTTTTCAATCTCAAGACGTCTAGTTTTAGAAATGTCGCTGGAAGTCTGAACTCAGAAACGACTGGGGACAGTGAAGACACATTTCTACACCAGGGAGATGCAGACTAGAAGCTGCAGTGCACAGGGTTGCAGCAACAACAGCAGCAGGTGAAGCTTACTCTGACTGTGCCAGCACCATACTCCATGGGTCTGGCCTCAAGGTCTGCTCCCCGCCCTCTATCCTTCTTCTCCAGCATGTAGGGGGCGATCTCCCGGAACAGGGTGATCAGAGAGCGCGCAGCTGATGCCACAGCTTTCTCCTTGTACTTTTTGTACGCCGTCAGATCCTGTGAAGACAAAGAAAACAGTGCTGAATGAGAAGATCTTCCCTTGGGCAGGCTACTGCTACAGCTTCGACTAGAGCACTTTACAAGACTCGATGGCACCAGACGGGGCAGGACCTTAGCCTTGGCAAGAGCATATACTTGGGCAATCATCAATCATCAGGGTATGCCTTGTATCAGGCCGATCATGACTAAATCAAAGTCAGACAGCTACTGATACCACAGCCGCTTGAGTACTTCTATGCTGTCACATGCAGGAGCGTATCAGCACACGATTTGTGTGCCTTGTAAACATAAATATTGGAGACAGGTTTTCAGCAAATACCCTCTATAATCAGCAAATCTGCAGACTTCAGCAACAGTGCACCATCATGTGGTTGCTCCCGTTGCGTTCGCAGCACCACTGCTTGCAGTAAGGCATGACCATATGCAGACTTGTCACAGGGTGTTGAATATCTCACCTCCTTTTCTGCAATATGGGTGCATATGCCGTACAGAGCATGGTGGAGACACAGCTGGGGAAAGGACGAAGGGAAGGTGGGGGGGGGGAGGGGAGGAGAGAGGGCAGAGTGCATCCAGGGGTTGCACCATACAGAGGCTTGTTGCCACACTGTTTGCGCAGCTGCAAGTGGAGACTCTGCACTGCTAACAAGCATACTCATGCTACCTACCAGCAAAACTTGCTGGCTCATAACAAGGGGCATGCACCATGGAGAGCTTACCAGCAAAACTTCCTCGCTCATGATAAGGGGCATGCGCATGCAGATCTCCCTCACGGTCTTCAGGCCCACTGTGATCTCCTCAGGCCGAGCACGGTCGTGCACAAACTGGTTGCACAAGTGCCGCATGACGGGCTGCAACCAATCGGGTGGCACCAAGTCATGGCATGCCTGTACAGACACACACGGGCAATCAGTGATGCTCATCTTGCGGTGCAGATGTGTGTGCTAGCCCTTGATGTGTAGTCTGCAGGGTGTCTGTGACAGACCACAGGCATGCAGACAGAGTGAACAAAAAGAAATCTGCAGGAGCGTGGTCGTTGTCACAAGCTAACTGAGTGCTCTGCAGTTGCACAGCGCATGCTGCTGAGCCCATCAAAGATCTGAACACCTTCAAGCCCACTCCTGATATATGAAGACAATAGGCTGTGTGCTTGGACAACAAAGTCAACTCTACATCTCGTGAGCGCCCCAGCTCAAGAAAGGCGACAAAGTTTTGTCCACTGGAGTTGAGGCACACAAGAAAGGGTGGACTCAGCACACAAGAAAGGGTAGACTCAGCACACAAGAAAGGGTAGACTCAGCCCACAAGAAAGGGGAGACTCAGCACACAAGAAAGGGTGGACTCAGCACACAAGAAAGTGTAGACTCAGCACACAAGAAAAGGGTAGACTCAGCACATAGCGAGGTATATACAACATGTAGCATAAGCTTGAGAGATGTCACAAAGCAGTCACCATGATGAGGGCAGCAAGGACGTGGGTCACATCCCTCTGCCTAGGCTGCACCAGGTTGAGGTATGAGGCGTAGTACTTCTCATCCATCAGCAGCTTGTGCACACCAATGACACGTGCAGTGACTGTGATCATGGCAAGGCGCGTCTCCCAGGTTTCTTTCTTGTAGCGCACGTTCAGCTGAGTGAACAGCTTCTCTGCAAAGCTCTGCAGACAGGTGCAACAGACATGTTGTTGGGCAACTCTCCATCAAATTCTTAAGTTTGTTGAGAAAGCTTTGAAAACAAGCAAATTCTGGACCCCCTGGACCCCCCACCCGTGCCGGAATCCTGGTTCTGGCATCTTGTGGTGACGCGTGAAGCGTGTCCTGCTGGGAGTATAGTTGCATTCAAGCAGTCATTACATGTATCAGTATCAAGTTCAAAATCAATCTTCCCTCAAAGTCAGGTATGTATACCTCGAAGTAGCCCTCTGTACAGAAGCACACTCACAGCTAGATGGACATCCTGGCTGAGGTGCAAAGCATGACAGGCAACATGGCAAGCAGCGTTGACTGTAGTGGTGATTGAGATCATTGCAGACCACAGAGATGGCGCATCACCCCAAGATTGTGCAACACAAAGACAACTTACGCCACATCTGCTGTGTTTTCGCCTCAGAGGAGCTACACCCATCTGGTGTGGTCTCTGTGACATGTGAGAAGACTCAGGACACATGCCTCACACAGACTTCAGATGTGCAAGCTTTCAATCAGAAGCATGGTGATCAAGATGGGATCTGATCAGAAGTGGGCAGGCCCAGGCTGGAGGCTGGGAGCTGCAGCATTTGCCAGGACACATGGCAAGGCCAAATTACCCAAAAGTGGTGACAATCAACTCATGAGTTGAGTCATCGAGTGGCACACCTGAGGGTCATTGAGCAGCTGTACAGCAGCAAAGCTGTCATGTGGGTTGGCATTCTCCTTCTTGGCCTGCTTCTTCACCGTTGCCATAACGCGCTTCAGCTTTGCCTGCTTCTTCTTCTTGCTGGACTTAGTGCCCTGCAGACCAATGTACCGGGTTCCTCTGGTGATGTTGTTACACTCTGACGATGTTGTTACACTGTGACAATGTTTTTAAGGTCTGACGATGTTGATACACTCTGACGATGTTGATACACTCTGACTATGTTGCTACACTCTGACGATGTTGATACACTCTGACGATGTTGATACACTCTGACGATGTTGATACACTCTGACAATGTCAATACAGTCTGAACAGCGTTATTACACTCTGAAAAAGCACCTGCCTGGTGTGACCAGAATCTGCGCAAGGCAAGCTGGCCATGAAGCACACAACAGCCAGGTGTAGGTGATGCTGATACTGTGTGATATGGAACACACTGCATGCTGCCTTCAAGCGCCACCACAAGGACATGAGTGCAAGCAGCACAACAGCATGTAAGTGAGCCCCAGAGACAGGAACTGTGGACTATCCAAAGGGTTGATGAATTGAATGACTGGTTCATTCATTGCTCTTTCAATCTGAAAACGTCTATTTTGATTCAGAAACGTCATCTTCACACGGGAAAATCTAAACTCAGAAACGTCTGGGGACAGTACATACACGTTACTACAGTGCGGAGATGTTTTACTTCAGTTGCATACCTTGCTGTTCGCCTTGTACACCTCTGCCTTGCTGGGCTGCACAGCTTTGAAATCATCGTCATCGTCATCATCACTCTCGTTGTCGGCAGCTTCGTCTTGACCCAGAAAGAACTTGAGGGCGGCCACCATGATGCGCGAATTGGAGTTAAAGACGGCGCTCGCTGCAACACCCATGACAGCAGGGTTCACTGACTGATGACAATGATGCGTACATTGCAGTTGAAGACGGCACTTGCTGCAACATCCATGACAGCAGGGTTCATTGACTGATGACATCGACTTGAAGACAGCGCTTGCTGCAACACCCATGACAGCAGAGTTCACTGACTGATGACAACAATGCCTTGTGTGAGAAAGCATGCTGTGCAGGCTTAGCCCATGTACAGCGTGATGCATAAGTCAGTGTGACTGGTGTCCTACTTGCTGTTTGGTGTTCTGACATTTTCCAACAGCTTTGCAATGGCTGCAACATATTCTATGGGCTTGAAACGTGCACAAGCTAAACAGCGATGCAGCCTATGCATGAAGGTGCTTGAACTGCAACAGGCTTGACTTCAGCCCATGCTTAGCATATTGTATATGCCTGGCAGCAGCAAACATGCATTACAAGTAAGTCAGAATGGTCAGATGCTGACTGACCAATGACGTTGACTGTACGAGCATCACGCCACACATGGCGTCTCCACAGCTCTGTGAGAACCGCCAGTGACTTCTTGGCTGCCACATCATTGTCCGTTGCCAGCAGGCTGTACAGGAAGTTCTGAATGGTCCTGTTCAGTTGCTCGTTACGGTGCTTCTGGTTGGCGGTCTTTATATCTGCAACAGACAGCCAGATGAGCTTTTGAGCAGGGTGAAGATGTGCAAGGTAGGTCAGTGAGGTGCTGTTGGAGCACAGCTGATTGTGGTGAGTCATAGCAGAAGCTTCACATTGGGTTGGTAATTGGCACCGGCAAGCATGCCTTTTGATGCCCTGCTGTGCACAATGGAGTGGACTAGCAGCAGAACCTGTTGCTGCTGCTGCTGCTGTGTGTGCAATCTGCACTGTTGCAACTTGATTAACTACTGCATGCACATATTGCTGATGCAGGCAGAAGTTGACAGCTGCAGGCATGTGTAAATGGTGAGGGTCGGTCCAAGTTTGGCAGCCTTGTAGTGTCAACTGCGCATGCTAACAAATTAGAGGCAGTCTGTGCTACCCATGAGGGACATGTACCTGCAACTATGTGCTTGAAAAGCAGATCACGCAGGCCTTTGTCCTGGCATCTGAAGAGCCTGAAGAACAAGGGTAAGACCTCTGCTGACTTGAGGTGACCCCTGTTTCTGAGCAGGATCAGGCTCTTGACAAGGCTCTGACGCAGCGCTGAATTGAGGACTGCGTAGTGTCTGTCTAGCAAGTCCATGACTTCTTGCGCAAAACCTGTGGTCTGTTCAGGATAGCATGTGCAGACCTGCACCATAGCAGCATGAGTCAAGGCAGTCACGCAGGAGGGTCAGCTGACAGCAGAAGGAAGCTGTACCTGGGCTATGAATGTGACGAGATCAGCAAACTCTTTGGAGTCTTTGCTTGGCTTGAGGTTAAAGATGTCCAAGCAGGCTTTGTAATGACGCCATTGCAAAGCAAAGTCGTCAGCGTGGCCTTCAGGATCTCGCTTGATGCATCCCTGACAGGCGTATCACGCAGTGACCACCAAGAGCAGAGAGGTTGCATAAAAGCAGCAACTTTTGTTGCCTATACCTGAAGGGCCAGTAATCCGGCACCGCTCTTCGCCATCACAGTCGAAGGTGATGCCTTTGGCCGACCAGGCCTCTAGGCCGCAGGAAAGCTCGCCGCCTGCGACGGGATGCTGTTGAACAAAGTCTACGCCGCCACTGCGTTCCCACGGTCTGGATCTGCCAAAGGTGCAGTCCGGCAATGAAATGCAAGTTGCCGTGTATTCCGCTTGCTGAACGCAGATGTCAACGGCTTTTTTCTAAGCCTTACTAGTCGTGCACAGTGGATTCGGAGCACGGTCCAAACACGCATGCTTTGCTTCTGGTCATCGTTGATGTGTCTACATCGACTCACTATCTCGCTATTTGCTGCCTGTTGTGTAGCCCATGTCGCCTGGGCCATTGGCAACCAATTTTGCAGCGTGCACTATGACCCGTTCGGAAGTGCAGGGGCCTCTGCCTTAGCCAGACCACCTGCAACAGCAGCGCAGCTGTATGCAACATTCATTGCGAGCTGCAACTCTGTCTTGGCTTCGTTGCCAAGCTCCACAATCCTTCACGATGCACACCAGTGCATCTTGCTGGCACCAGCCGAAGGTTGTCAGACAGCCTTGGAAGTTGTGCTATTTTCGGCAGGTAGCACCAGGCCCAACATCTCCATTGCTTATAGTGATGTCTAGTGCCATCTATTATGGCGGTGTGCATTGTGCAGGCAGTGCAAGCCTGTGGCTGTGCAAGCCTTGGCAGAAATGTGCCTGCTAGTGCGCATCGCGTGAGCAAAAATGATTTCAGGTTGGTACCTGTCACTCCCTTTTCAAAGCATTTCTGCCTGATCTGTGAAACTTGACACCTGGGAGGAGCATGAAGCTGATAAGCATTGCAATTCACCATCACCACTCACAAAGAGCCAGCAGTATCAAAGAGTTCATGTAGTCCTGTAGCTAGGGGTTATGCAACATGTCGTTGCTGCAAGCTGTCATTGCGAAAGCCTGCTAGCTGTTTCAGGCATGTCCATGCAAAGTCGGCAGCTGCACAAGCTCCCACAGTACCAAAGGAAGCTCAAGCTGAGTCCCCAGCTTTGTCAGAGCTGCAGCTATACAACACAATGGGTAGGCGCAAGCAAGTCTTTAGACCGCGGCAAGACCAAGGGCAGAACATCAGCATGTATGTGTGCGGTGTCACAGTCTATGACTGGTGAGTCTTGCTGCCCAAGATCCTTCAGGCTGGTGTTTGATGGCATGAAGCATACAAGCTGCCAGATGAGCATCCAATACAGACAATTCATATGATGGGACACATCTGATCTAATTCATTGTGGTGGTGCAAACCACATCCTGAATGGAGTGTAGTCCCAATCTGCACAGCACACACCACATTCTCCTCGCTCTCTTGCAATGTCTCAGATACCATTCACCTTTAGTTGCAAGCTGCACTCAGAGTGTGCATCTTTCATGTGTCTGACTTGCACTCAGTAGAGTGGCATTGATGCACATCTGTGCTTTCAAGCCAGGATGTCTGATGAGTCACATCTGGCTCCACACCCCAGACTGTGAAGTATAAACGGAAAACAAAAATGGAAAACATGTGATTCTGTGTGGCAGGGCTCACATAGGACATGCCAGGGTGTACATCTCCTTTGATGTTCTGCACCGCTACATGAAGCACCTGGGGTATAATGTACAATATGTGCGTAACTTCACAGACATAGATGACAAGATCATAGCGCGGGCCAAGCAGTCTAATGAAGATCCATTGAGCTTGAGTCGCAGGTGACACCCTCACAGATTGTGCACGTACACATCAAACTTCCATGAATGAATCCCCCTGCATGCAAAAGCTATCAGGAAGTGATCGAAGGTCTGTCATGACAGGATCTGTGGTAAGACCACCATGTCCATCTTTGCTCTAGTTTGACGCCAATCTAAGCGCTGTCAGCTCTGCAAGCACACATCAATCAGCAGGCTCAATCTTGGTTGAACTCTAGCTGAAGAACAAAGAACGCTCCGCATTTGTTAGATTTACATTTCTTGTTTAATTGTATTTGAAAATACAATTATTGAAGGGACACATGCATTGCACAATCAAACAAGGAGCTCAGAAGGAACACCAGTATCAAATGCCATGGTTGATGTGCAGATTCATAGTGGAGTTCCACAAGGACATGGAGGCACTGGGGTGCCTCCCTCCCACCCTAGAGCCCAAAGCTACAGACCATGTGGCTGACATGGTCGCTACCATTGAGCAGATCATTGCCAATGAACATGGGTATGCCGTGGATGGGGATGTCTTCTTTGATGTTGCCTCTCTGCCGGGCTATGGCCGCCTCTCTGGACGTGCACAAGTGAGCTGCTTCTTGAAGGAAAAGAAAAGAAAAGACTATGCCTTTCGGCCTCTGCTTCATGCACATGGTGCTACATGCAACATGCTGTACAATGTTATCCTGTACTGTACTACCATATGTATGCAAGGATGTCAGTATGTACGCAAGTGTATCACCTTGAAGTTGAACTATGTCAAATGCCCGCCTTGCTGGTCTAAACAGCGCACAAAGTGCTCTGATCACTCTTGTGATGTTAGTTGTGGAGTGCATAGATGCATGTGCTCCAAACACAGCAGCTCACACAAGCTGACACAGCACAGCTGTCATCAACATCTCGTCGTTTAGGTTACTTGTTTAACCAGCCTGGGCAGTGGGATCAGTTGCGTTTGTGTGTGAATCACACAATCTGATGCAGCATGTGTGCCTGTTGAAACTCACCATCTGTATTGCACTGTTGTGGGGACTGGGACATTACCAAGTTTGTGTATCTTGGCCTGTCAGACAGCCCTGACACAGCGTAGCTCGTATGTACAGGAGGATAACAGAGCAGGTGAGCGAGTGGCTCTGGACAGTCGCAAGCGCAACCCCTCAGACTTTGCCCTCTGGAAGTCTGCCAAACCTGGGGAGCCGACTTGGGATTCACCCTGGGGACCAGGCCGTCCCGGTTGGCACATAGAGTGCAGCGCCATGATTCGGCGACTAATGGGACCTGTCATCGACATCCATGGCGGCGGCTTCGACCTGGTGCCCTCTTTACTCACAGACATAGAATTCCCTCGTTTCTTTGTTCGTGCTTTTTGCATGACAATCAGACATTGTGTGCCTGTGCCCTTTGTCATCCACTGCAGTGTCAGAATGATCTTACCAGCCCTTGCATGCAGAGCATTTACCAATGTCAGATGCTACTGTTAGAAAAACCAACAGGCTAATGGCTTGCTCAACCCGCATTTGCAGCAAAGCACTGTCCTTCATTGATGGCTCAGTCCTGTGCAGGAAGCTCATACCCCCGTGAGATAAAGTGAGTTGTGTGCAGATCTTCCCACACCACGAGAATGAGATTGCGCAGAGTCAGGCGTGTGCCTGTGACCATGACAAGCAGCAGATGGACAACAATGGCACAGACTTTGTCAGATTCTGGTTGCACAACGGCTTTGTCAAAGGTATATTGCTGTGATCCTCGTCATGTCTTTGTCTTGATTTTCTGTGATACACCCTGTCAGCTTGTTTCAATGCCGAAACATCTGTAGATTTGCAGAGACACCCGTCCTACAGCGGAGTCTAATCTCAGAAACGCCTGGGGACAGCGACAACACAGTTGTACATTGGCAAGATGTTTCAGGTCCTTGTCAATGGTACTCTGTCATGGATCCTGTTGTTAGTCTGTCAGTGCTGTGTTGTCATGATCCCCTTTCATGAACAACCAGCTGCACAGAAGCAAATCACCTTTCACATTGAAGCACCAAAAACCTCTTTTGAGAGCTCATTGACCAATGTGCAGTGTGATGCTGCAAGTCAGCCAGCACCTCATCATTTGCCTTCAACCAAATGTGTGACTGTGCAGTTGACAGTGAGAAGATGTCCAAGAGCCTGGGGAACTTCTTCACCATACGGGATGTGACAGCACAGTACCACCCCCTGGTGCTGCGTTGGTTCCTGCTGAACACGCAGTACCGCCAAGCCATCAATTACAGTCAGCCAGCCCTGGATGAGGTATACACATGTGCTCCATTTGTACAAGTGTATTGCCCTGCCCTGCCCTGCCCTGCCCTGCCCTGCCCTGCCCTGCCCTGCCCTGCCCTGCCCTGCCCTGCCCTGCCCTGCCTGCCCTGCCCTGCTGTCGTTTGACCTCTGCTCCCTCCTGTCCTTCTGCTCTTCTGTGCCAAATTCTTTCCTGCTCTGCATGCATTGGCCCTTTCTGAGTGCTCCTCTGTCTTTTGCAGGCTGCAGAGCGCCTGTACTATATCTACCAGACTCTCCTAGATACCAGCAAAGCCCTGAAGGCCGCAGGCTCAGAGGGGGAGCAAGCCCAGCAGGAAGCGGCTGACAGTTTCCAGGTATGCCCAGTCTCAATGCTGAAATACACTCTCAGACTCATGCATTGCTGGTCTTTGAGAGACAGTGCACGTGCACCATCAAGACAATCCCCGAGTTACTGCAGATCGCCTCAATCTGTCTCCTGCAAACTTGTCAAGACATCGCTGCTGGTGTCTTTTCCTTGCTTATTCTGGAACGGCGACTTGCAAGAGCTGTGGCCTCAGGCTTTTCATCATGCAAAACTGTCACCTGGCATTCTGTTCCCAGACTGCAGCATTGCCTTCTTACAGGAGAGTAAGGGCGAGGTGGGAGCAGTTATGCAGCAGGTGCATCAGGGCATGTGTGATGACTTAAATACGCCCCTGGCCCTGGCAGCTCTGTCAGCTCCTCTCAAGGCCATGAATGACCTGCTCAGCACTAAGAAGGGCAAAAAGGCCAAGGGGCGATTACACACTCTGGCCCAGTATCAGCTAGCCTTGCAGGAGACCTTTAGGTTACTGGGGATGCAAGTCACAGATCCCCAAAAGCAGTTGGACCAGATGCGGCAGCTGGCTCTATCCAGGTGTGTAAGCTCAACATGCTTTTGCTTGTGTGCATGTGCTTATTCCATGGACTGTGTGGTCCTCTGGTTCATTTCGCAGCAAGCACTGGTGCATAGGTCCAGCTATAATATCTCCTCCTTGGGTGGTGTAATATAACACTGCTGCTGCAACACCCAGACACCCCTATTTGCGACTAGGCAGGCCTGCATTCACTTCATGCATTGTGTGCTGCAAGCACAGGCTGTGCAGCACATATCAGATGTCAGTCTCACATCTACATGCTGTGCAGAGCCAACATGACAGAGGAGGATGTGGCTGCTGCCATCGACAGGCGAGCAGAAGCTCGTCAAGCCAAGGACTACAGCAAGGCTGATGCAGTCAGAGCCGAGCTGTCCAAGAAGGGCCTTGCCATCATGGATACTGCAGAGGGCGTTGAGTGGAGGCCAACGACACCTGAGCTATAACAGCTTGCCCATGAACATTTTTGCATGTCTAGCACAATCTGCTGGAACCTTTCAATGTACCCATTCTGAGTTGAAACGAACGAACACTTGCAGCAGACCACGGAAATCAGCCTGAGTAGCGTGCAGCATTGTTAATCGATGATTCATTAATATAGGCCTGACAACATCATCACCAGCACACAGGCTGACAAACCTTTATGATTATTGCATAGTATGAACATTAATATATTATTAACACAAGGCTCTGCAGCTCAATGCAACCTTGGGAACATGCAGCTAAGATCCGATCAATCAAGGAAACAAAGGCATCTCTGCAGCAACTATGACTCAAACAGGACGTTCTGTGTCCTGACACAGGGCAATGCAAGCTAGATTGTTGGCTCCTGTCGGTATTCTCGCAATATAACAGGGACACTGGTTGGTGGAATTGCGCCAAACTCTGTCACCACCAATGTAATGTAGTCTTGAGGCATGGCATCATATACCAGATTCAGCAGCCCTGCTAGACAGACAACACTCAGCACCACTGCATAGTTGCCACTGCAGACGCATGCTCACTACACTGAGCACCAAATCCACTATAGGCTGCTTATGCAAGCAGCAGCATGGCGCGATGCACAAACCAACTGCTCTGCGCTGTTGCCTTGCATGCATTTTGGTGAGGTCAGCACGCACAGATCTCCAATGCAGAACTCGAAAGCACACCATTGCACACGCTGTACTACAGCAAATTTTCAGTATCAGCACTGCCCAAAGCTAACTGAATGCTTACCCAATCCTGGCTGTTGCTCCCAGTCTTGCAAGGCAGTGACATCAGGCCTGCGGGCCACCCGGGTCAGCACTGAGGGGTCCCCAAGCTCGTTGTGAGTGATGCTGTCCAGCTGCACCTTCTCGTGGAACTTGTAGGTCTCACAGCAGATGATGACTGGCTTGCTGGTGGAGGTGGCCATCATGGCCACAGCTGCAGAGCCTGCCCTGGACATGACTGTGCCATTTGACAGCACAGCTGACGCCCCTAAAAACACCTGCGACCAGACATGCAGTCCTTGTTCCATTGATGCCTGCTTGTTTTGTGTTTGGACATTTATACATGTTCTTGGCATGATGCCGAGAAACATGCCAGCCTAGTGGGACAAGACTTGTGCCATACACACATAGCATTTGCTGGAACATGTTATTGTGTTTGTTAGTACTATTGTATACTCAACATCATGACAAATAAAAAGGCAAAGTATTGCGGTGGCTCCAGTATCACAGAAATGCAGTGAAAAGGTGCATGTTCAGCATCATGTATGCCTTGCATGTGATATACACACTTGCGTCGGAAGGTGCACATAGCCTATGACAGAAAGCCAGTGCACACAACTGCCCTAGGCTGCAAACATCATGCCTTTGTTACAGGTAACATCCAACAGGTGGCAAAACAGCACTCCAGTGACACCTGCAGCCTGATGCTGTGATGGGAGACACATAATGTGTTGGATGACTGGCCGTGCAAAAGCAGTGAGGGTGCAATACCTTGGTGACTTCTGACATGATGTAGGAGGCGGCGTTGAGCAGAACATAGGTACAGGCGATGCCGTGAGACAGCAGGCGGCGCAGCAGTGCTCGCCCCTCCAGTTGAGGCCTGGAGTCCATCACCACTACCCTGAACTTCTTGCCCTCCTGTCAAGCCACAAGAGACTGCTTTGTTGAAGTCTTACATACCTCCCAACAGCTCCAACGCCTGCTACTAGTGTCCAGACGAATTTTAGAACAGGCGCTTCTCTGAAAGTAATGATTTCACGTGGCCCCAAGAGCTGAGAGATTGCAACCGACTGCAAAGCTGAGTAGGGTTTATGAGCTCTTGTTTGACTGCAATTATGCAGCACGATGAGGCACCGAAATTTTGACAGCTGTGATGCACACAGCATGCCTGCCCATCCTCAATCACAGAGGAGTCACACAGACATGAAACCTGCCAGCTCTTCCTTCACATATGGCCTACCTTCTTTGCTCTAAGCAGTATATTGAAGATCACAGAGGAGAAAGAATACGTCAAGATGACATCATCATCATAAACCTTGGCCACAGCATTGGTGACGAGCACATTGTCTGCAAAGACAATCTTCTCCTGGATGTAAGTGTTGATCTTTTCCACGAGCTCCTCCTTTGCATCTACCTCATGAGCAGCTGGATCTATCTTGCTCACCTAGTGCAGGCAGCAGCTTGGTCACAGCACAGACCCGTGGTCAGACATTTGACTGGTGATTGAGCAAGATGCAGCCTGTAGAGCAATGAGAGCATGCACTAGGTACTAAATAAATACATAAATAATGATAATAAATAGGTATTAATAAAATGAAAATGCAGCTTGACACACTTTATGGCACTGCTGATAGACTGCAGCCAAATGACAAAATGCGTTTGATGTGCATAAGACAGCAGATGATTTGCCTGCAGCTTGACATACTTGATGGCACTGCTGATAGACTGCGGCTGGGTGACAGAATGCATTTGATATGCAAAAGACAGCAGCTGACTTGCCTGCAGCTTGAAATATCTGATGGCGTTGCCCATGCTGGTAAACTGCAGCCGGGGGACAAAATGCCTTTGATATGCAAGACAGTTGATATGCACAAGACAGTAGATGACTTGCCTGCAGCTTGACATACTTGATGGCATTGCCCATGCTGATGGACAGCGGGCGGCAGTGCACCAGGAACTGGATAGCGTTGTTCAGCTGCTGTGTC
>JAABUK010008952.1_pt1 | contig 13853 bp, 15 predicted proteins | sample 5559141 | NCBI WGS metagenome assembly JAABUK01 (sample SAMN10711869, study PRJNA513367) | rock metagenome | isolation source: Antarctica rocks | place: Antarctica: Victoria Land, Pudding Butte nord | collected 2016-01-03
GTCATGCAATGTTGGTATGCCCCGACTCAGGATACAGCATCAGATCGTCGCTTCAACTGTTCCCCTGTTTTTCAGAGTGAGCACTTACTGTTGGTGACACCAGTTCTTCGTTTATCTTGGCAATCTTCGCTGTTAGGGACTTCTCCGTGAGATAGCCGGAACAGCATTGGACACAAACGGTACATCCGCGATCGACTTGTGCCAAACCCAACGCTGTCTCAGCCTGCGGACGTGGTTCCGGAACGGTCCTGGGTTTTCTGGCACAAGAGCAATCTCTGTATAGTGGCAGAGCTGATACCTATGTGAGCTAATATCCGATCACATCCTCAGATGGGCTACCTGGACGATGTCATTGTCATTTCTGATGATGATGAAGGACCTAGCCAGCCCCGCAGATCTAAGCGCCTCAAGACAGGTACTTCCGTCAAAACTTGCCTTTCCCTCTGCTGCTGGCTGTAACACACTGCTAGTATGAATAAGGCACTTCTGTTGTGTCATTGCCTCGTGTCAGCATGTCCTGGGACATTGCAACTGCACTGCTGCATCTTTACATGGCTCATCGGCAACTTACCATGCAATAGTAGTATTGCAGGCCATACTTTGCATCAACCTTCATGCTCTGCCAGTCGATGCACTTGTGTCGTAAGTCTGAGTTGCTTCCTGCTAGGCACGTCTCCCAGTACATCGCCCATGGTTCTGGATATGACTGGGGATGATGATGTGGTTGACATCACAAGCCGCAACAGCAGTGTGGACATCATGGGCAATGACTCTGCTGATGTCATTGACCTTGACAAGATCTGTCAAGCAGGTCAAACTCAATACAAAATGTCCAAAAAGCCATTAATTGCTTGAACATGTTGTGACAGCAGTAAACAGTGCATCGCATGCCAAACTCTGACTTGACCTTGACATGAATATTGTTGCACCACCTTCTGGCTATACATGTCATCAGGTTTGCCCACTTGCTGGAAAGACTGCATCATTGCATGGTCAGCTGGACCCTACTCTGTGCTTCTCTGCCTGCTGCGTATTTACATAGCCCCAATGATGTGCTGGCCTGCATGATTGAACATAGTGCCAGCGACCATAAGCGCACAGAAAAGCTGTTCTGTAAACCCTTGGCAACACCACATGCAATGGCTATGATCACCACATATCATACAGTAGCATCAGCATGTGCATGACAATGTGTGCCAGGAACCTTTTCGAACCCACCAGTAATGTACTCATCATCAAATTTGACACTTTGGAATGTACAAGTCCATGTATGAACACAGGACCATCCACTCCAGCCAGGGACAAGGGCAAGGGCATTTCCATGTCTCCCCAACAGCAGGCTCTGCAGGCGTCACATGCCATCATGCAAAGAGACGCTGGCGGTGTTGACAGGTACCGTAATTTCAAAAACCTCCCTGCATCATCAGCTGCTGGCGCAGCAAGCTTGCTCTTCTTTCAGAGATCTGAGTGTTGAGGCAGCAGCTTCATGACGGTGTCTTGGCCATGACAGTGTTTACACATATTTGTGAGACTTTTTGCTGAGGCACAGCAGCTTGTTGTTAGAGTAGGATTAGGCAATGGCAAGAAGGGGACTGCGCTGTTTGTGCAATTTGTCCACGGGCATTCTAGCTGATATAAGCTGAGTCAAGGTGCCACGGAACATCTGTCTTTGTGACAGACAGAAGCTTTCCCTTTTCTGATAGAAACCGAATGTGTGGTTCTTGAACTTTTCCAACCAATAATCATACTAAATAATAGTAATCATGCTTTCCAGCTCAACATGAGCTAGGTAGGTGCGGGACAAGTCTTGTCTCTCCTAAGCTGTCTGTCTTGCGCATCTCTATAAGGTCTACCAATACGACAACTAAGCTGCCATGCTATACGGTGAGGCAGTCAAGTAGTCTTAGTTTGTGACCCATAATGACGCTAAATGGACATCTCCTGTTGGCATGATCCATGGCAAAAGTGGCTTGCAGCCACAGCAGCTGGGCAGCTACTTGACTGGTGCATAGTAAGCCAAACTATCATCTGCTTGATTGCGCTTGCTGTAGGGAAGAGCTCAGACACTGGCTTGAGACAACTGCAGCTGGGCTGCCTTGCAACCTACCACAGCAGCTGCAGCACTTGACACATGCTGCATCATCCTCATCCTCAGCCCATGCTGGCAAGGAGCAAGGTCCTGTCACTAGACGCGACATGCTAGCGCTGCTGCCTGCACGTACTGTCAACAAGGTGAGCAATGTATGGGGGTTGTCTGCGGCTTGCAGTGCGGACTCTTTGAAGCCGTGCAAGCGCATGGAAGTGCACCAACAACGCATGGAATGCAGAACACATGCAACGAATGCAGAACACATGCAACAAGGGCAAAGCAATGTCAGTCGCGTCTGCCTCACAGGCTTTTCGTAGGCTGCTTTCCCTGTGTGCAGTCGGCCTGGCAATAGAGTCAAACTGGCAAGCAATGTCAATGTGGCTACAACTTCAGTGAATACATATTCTCTTAGCTCAGCACTGCAGTATTGCGCTGCACCCAGCATGGCAACAATGTTGCTGGTCGCCATTGTTGCCATGTCACAGTACAGTGCTGAGCTAAGTGCAAGTGTCATTCACTGAGGACATGATTGACGTATGTGCTTGTGGGTGCAGCTTCTTGTTGTTATCATGTGCACACCACTTGTTTCTCAGCTGGTGTGTCAAATGATCAATGAGTGGTTTGGTACGTCTTGACCATGTTTGCCAAAAGTAGGGCCACATAAATGTATGGTCCCATGTTGAGCTTTGATTTCTTGAGCACTGTACATGCCCCAAGCGCTTCTGTCTGTGTCAGAACATGACGGCAACAATTTCTGGCTGTGAACCTTGGCATGAAATGTATTGATCTGTGACTGGCCTGCCTTGGTTCAGCACTTCTCTGCATATATTACCATTCGATACATCATGTAAGCATGTTTCGTATTCCAAGGTCAAACTTACAGATTGCAATACATGGACTTACAGGTCACTCCATGGACTTACAGGTCGTACTCCACGAATTTGCAGGACATAATCTATGGACTTACAGGTCATTCTTTATGAACTTACAGGTCATACTCTAAGGACTTTACATTTCAGAGGTAATGGAAGTACAGGTCATACTCTATGGACAAGTACCAGTGCACGTGTGCATCACACTGGCAATGGGACAATGTGCACAGGCCAGATTGCCAATGAACAAAGTCATGCAATGCAGATGGAAAGAAGCATCTATGATGCCGCATCCAGGGCTGTTCAACACCAGAGGAATCCGGATGGGAGCGTGAAGCAGGATGCTTTGCCTGCTGAGCCTGCTGTGCATGATGCGGCCTCGACATCACAGCCTGCAGGTGTGAACAAACTGAATTGCATGGACCACCAAGGTCGTTGAATATTTAGTGCTTTCATGTTGATCAAAGCCACAGCTTCTTCTGAGTGCATGCATGTACACACCTTCCTGATTAAGATGATCTCCACTAAACTCAATTCAAAGGAGATATAATGGCCAGAGAGGTCAATATCAGACTGACTGAAATGCATTGTTGGGCAGCGTGTTACAGGCAGTGTTGTGTCTGTTACCTCACCAAAGCTTCTGTTGCATTCACCTGAACCACTCAGTGATTTCTGCCTGAGATGAACATTGTTCACTTGTATGGCAGATACAGCTTGTGCTATGTCTGCAGCTGAAGAAGATGTGCAACCAGCGGCAGAGCAGCTGGGCTCAGCAGCCATGGGGGGCGGGGGTGGCAGAGTGTGTAGAGGTGCAAGAAAAGGGAAACGAGCTGCTTCCAGTGCTCTTGACCAGGTACAGCTAGCATGTACTTGTTTGAGTACCATCAAAATGGTCAAAACCTGGAAACATATAGTCAAAACCTGGAAACAACACTTCCTGGCTGTTTTACTGATAGCTCGACGCCGCCGTAGACTTGAAATGGGCCCCGCGTAAAAGGAATGATATGGAGGCAACTTTGCAAGATTACTAAAATCAGCTGCACTTGTCTGCCCTGCTCTCCATTCAACTGACTTGCTCACATCCTCATTCATTACCTCACTCAATTACCACCTCACTCAGCCGTTTGATCATTGACTCATCCACTTACCTCTTTTCTGAGCACTATTCGTGTTGCTGATTCAGGAAACTGCCCTCAGCCCTACAAGAGGAGGGTCCAAGGGCAAGAGGAGAGCTGCCCAACCTGAGCTTGGCTCAGCACAGCAGGCAAAGCAGGCCCAGCATGTTTTGAAACGCCTGGGCAGGGAGAGAGCGCAATCCTGCCCGCTGTGCCTGTCTGCCACCACCTTGGCATGTGACAAACTGGACGTCATGTCATTTGCTGAGCTGAAGCTCATCATGGGGTGAGTGGTGGCAAGCCCTGCTGGTCTGCTGATGTAGCATGCACCCACTGTCTGTTGGACCATGTTTAGAGATGAGTGTTAGTCTGCATTTTGCTGCAGGCATCGAGGGCTGACTCCTGGCAAAGGTCACAAGGCATGTGTTGACATGCTGACAGCCAACTGCCAGGGACTGTGTAACATCTGCCCGTTATGCCACGGTAGCCTCTCCCTCAAAGGAGATGTGCTACGTAACAGTGACACTTTGGAAGGTACATCACTCATTTGATATACCTTTGACGGCCAATACTCGAAGTCATTGCTTGTTTTGTTCAATGGGTTTTGTAGAGAAGCTTTGCATGGTTTGCATGGTGTGTTTATGCTGGATCATTGCATGCTTTGTTTGGACACATTATTCAGGCACATAGCACTTTTCTTGGTGAGTGCAAATGCTACATTGCATGCTAGATGGTTCACAGCTCCTGCAATAGCTGAATTTCTGAAGTGTTCACTCGTCGTAGCTGAGCTGTTGCTTGCAAACCCAGGAACTATATGCATGCTTGTCAGCCTGACAGCACAATCTCTCTTTCAGCACTCCTGCAAAGGCTGTCAACCAACACCGCATCTGCCTTGCAAGCATTTTGCCCTTTCATGCCTTGATCTTAGCGCACCGCCCGGTCATGGGCGATGCTGTTCTGCATTCCATACACTGCACAAACATACAATCATCATCAGACATACACCTGTCAAAGAAATTTTGCAACCATGCACAGGGATTTCCCTTATGCACACCACAGGAATCCCGATGCTAACATGGCTTATCTAATCATCAGATTTTCATTTGTCAACAGGTGCAGAGGCACGCTGGGCTGATGTGACAGTGCAGCAGTGCCTGAACCTGTGCAGTAATGTGGACCTGGTGTACAAGCTCCTGATTCAGGAGATACAGCCTGTCCTGGGTAAGCAACTTCTGCCAGGGTCTTATCAAAGATCTTCCACAGTACACAAAATCTTATTCAGGAGATCCTTGGTAAGTTCTGCCAGGGTTTCCCAGTGTTGACCTGGTGTACAAGCTCTTGATTCATCAGATACAGCCTGTCCTAGGTAAGAAACTTCTGCCAGGGTTTCCTCACAGATCTTCCGCTGTACGCAAAATCTTATTCAGGAGATACAGACTGCCCATGGTAAGCTCTGCCGGGGTTTCCCAGTGTAGACCTGGTGTACAAACTCCTCACGCAGGAGATACAGCCTGTCCTGGGTAAGAAACTTCTGCCAGGGTTTCATCAAAGATCTTTCACAGTACACAAAATCTTATTCAGGAGATACACACTGTCCTTGGTAAGTTCTGCCAGGGTTTCACAGTGTGGAACTGGTGTACAAACTTCTGATTCAGGAGATACAGCCTGTCCTAGGTAAGAAACTTCTGCCAGGGTTTCCTCAAAGATCTTCCGCTGTACGCAAAATCTTATTCAGGAGATACAGACTGCCCTTGGTAAGCTCTGCCGGGGTTTCCCAGTGTAAAACTGGTGTACAAACTCCTCATTCAGGAGATACAGCTTGTTCTGGGTAAGAAACTTCTGCCAGGGTTTCATCAAAGACCTTCTACAACAACTCCTCATTCAGGAGGTACAACTTGTTTTTGGTAAGCAAGATCTGCCAGGGTTTTTAATCAAAGGCCTTGCAGGGGGTAAACATTCTGAGTCCTTCTTACAGCAAGTGTTGGAAGCAGAGTGACTGGTGGGTGATTGTCTTCTCTGTATGTAGCCTTTGCTATAGGCGTCAGACTTGTCCTGCACATACCTAGCTCATCATGAGCTGGAGTACATTCAATAACTATGATCACTGTTTGTTATTGTTATTACTATTCTTACTATTTTCATTGTCGTCACAGACGTCAGAGTCTTGGCTCTGCCTATAAATACTCCATGCTTGCTCTTCTTGGGCCTGCTTCTTTGGTTGCCTCTGAAGTGCTTCTAGGTGGTCACTTCGTGCTTCTTGCTTGCATGACACATGATACATGACACATGACACACGACACATGACACAACTTTGTACATGCAGCTGCAGCAGGGCCGCCGCCGGGTGCAAGTGGGGTAGCTGGCAGGGGGAGAGGTAGGGGTGGTGGGGGCCGGGGGGCAGGGGGTCGTGGCTCCGGGGCCCTAGCAGACCCATACACGCAGCAATGGCAGAATCTTGATGGGGACAGTTATATGGCCTTCTCAGGCATGTTGCAGGTAGGAAGAACAGAAAATGAAAACAAATAAACGAAAAGTAAAGAAAAGAAAAGAAAAAGGCAAGAAAAGACTACGCCTTTTGGCGTCAATTTAATGACAAGCCAAGTATTATATCAGGCTGCCCATGTTGCAGGTATGGCCCTGACATAGCCCATGTGAGAGGTATGTCGTATGATTTGAGAGGCACAAAAGGGATGGGTCACAGGTACCATATGCATCAGATGATTAGCATCAGACGCATCAGCTGGTACGCGTCAGACGCATCAGCATCAGCTGGAAGTGACAGGCACAGGGGCCATCTTTCGTCCAGCAAAAACTACGTCTTGGTCAGAGATAATTATTGCGCTATGCCCAATCGTGATATATCCCGGAGGGGGGGGGGGAGGGGGGGGGGGCAATAATTGTTTTGTGATGGTGTTCCACAGGAAAAGCTACTAGTCTTCAGGGCCCAAGGGCGTGGTCTGAAGGCTGCTGGGTGGAACAGCTTCTGTCAGCTCCTGTTGATGAGTCACCTCCATGTCTTGAGTCATCATCCTGTACATCAGTCACCATCCTTCCACGCAATTACTATCCAGTCTATCCAGAGATACATGTCATACATGCATGTCATATGTTATCCAACAGCAGGCCAGATGCATCAAGCTGTTACTAATTGTCACTGTCTAAGCAAGCCCTCTGTGTTGCAGCATGGCCAGCACCCCAGCAGCAATGGGGGTTGGGCCAAGGGTACTGGGTATGGGGGTCCAGGCTCCTACTATGGCATGCAGCATCAGGTGGATCAAGAGGAACAGGAGTCCAGGAAAGCTGCTGGCCAGAGACAGCAGGTGGTGGATGAGCACCTACAGCGTGGTATCACAGCCATTTGTAATTGTCTTGAGCAAGCAACAGGTACCCACACCTGACTCTGCATATGTTATGGCGTGACGTGACATGGCATGACGTGACATGACATGATGAGCATCTACAGCGTGGCATCACAGCCATCTGCAACTGCCTTGAGCAAGCAACAGCTTCCCACACCTGACTCTGCATACAAGAGGAAAGAAATGACTACGCCTTTCGACGTCAATTTTATGAGAAGCCAAGTATTATACCGGGCTGCCCAGGCCTGACCCTGCATATGTTATGGCGTGACATGACATGGCATAGCATGGCATGACGTGACATGATGAGACTGTGACGTGGCATGATGTGCCAAGACGTCACTCATCACAGCTTCCTGCTGAGGTCGACAGGTCTGCAGAATTGTCGCACGAATGCAGCAATAGCATCACTTGCTCACCTGCTCTGTTATGGCATGATGTGATATAGCTGTTGCAGCTTATGTGCTCTTCCTGTCAGCTCAGTCTCAAAAGCCAGCACTGCAACTCCCGAGCTGTGTGTGTGGCTGGCTACAAAACAGCGCTTGGAACCTCCGTTTGTAGGATATGTGATTGCCAAGTCCATACCTGAAAGGTTACAACCTGTGATCGAATCTGTGACTGCTCTCTGGATGGATTGATCATCTGGATGTCAGCATTGCTGCATGATAGGTGTGTGGCATGATTTGTGTCTGTGGCTGCACCAGGGCAGTGTTGTATGTCAGGTCCTCACAGGCTGTGGATGTGGGTGGGTGCGTTGGGCTGGGTGTGTTTGTGGGTGCGCGTGTGTGTGCGTCTGTGTGCGTGCGCGTCTGCGCGTCTGCGCGCGTGCCCGTCTGCGCGCGTGCCCGTCTGCGCGCGTGCCCGTCTGCGCGCGTGCCCGTCTGCGCATGTGCCCGCATGTGTGGGTGTGCCGCGCGCGCGCGCGCGTGTGTGTGTGTGTGTGTGTGTGTGTGTGTGTCATTCTGAACTTCTTGAACAGGCATGCAACCATCTTTTTGCCAGCTATGATGTCCATCAAGCATGTTTACGCTTTGATGACAGCCTCGGTCACAGCTGCAGCATAATGTACCTAGGCAACAATTCATTGATAGACTACAGATGGCACATGGTATGCAGGGCAAAACAAGGGCAAGCTGATACCAGAGTGTCCACCAATGTGGGTGACAGCAGTACTGTATGGTGGACCCTTTGCTGCCTCCTTGAGGCTGCTGCTACAGAATGACAGCGTCATGGACATTGGTTCCAAAGGCCGCATCTATGGAGAGCTTCTCAGGCTGCTCAATGTGTTAGGTATGCTACCATCAGAGATGTGTTACCCATGTGTTAGGTATGCTACCATCAGAGATATGTCACCAATGTGTTACAGCTCACCGTGCCAAATTGTTTAATGTTTGTGCTTGGATGCAACTTGAACTGGTCAAATGGTTAGGCAGCAGCCCCTGGAACATTATGATGATCCATCATACCTGGTAGTACTTTGCTGATGGTTCTGTACATCTCAGACTGGGGTTGCAGGTGTTTCATGATACAGCATCCAGTGTCAGTCAGAATAACGATGCAATGCACAATGCTTTGTTTTCTGGCCCGGCCCACAGCTCTGACCAACATGTGATGTCCTGCATGTACCTAGCTCATCATGAGCTGGAATGTGTTTTTGTTATTATTGGCACTAGTGCAATATTAACAGCATTGGTATGTCATATTACATGCTTGCAAATTTGGTCTGGCGGCAAGAACACAACAAAGCACAAGCTAACAACACTGTTAGGCCAATGCACTGCAACCTGCAGGCAAGTCATCAGCAACCTTTCTGCATGCCTCCAACTCCAGCTGAGTTCCAGTCGTTTTTCACACATCATGTTTTGTCCCATACTTTTCTGGCATGATGCTTCTGATGGTGCAGGCTCCAGCATGGACCTGGTTGCATTGCTGTATGAGCCAGCAGACTTTGAGGCACAGCCCAAGGAAGCTTCTGCTGGATCCACTGATCCCAAAATGCCTGAGAGCCTTGCTCCCAATGTGCTGGACGCCTTGCATGGTCTCAGCCAGCAATGCATTGTCTTCAAGAAGAGCGCTGAGCAGCTAGGTCGGCACTCTTTGCTGTGTGCTTATGCAGCATTGCATGAGTGAATGACATGGGTTGCAGCTTGTGTGCATGGATTCTGTTCATGAGGTTTTGTATCTTTTCTTACAGAAAAATCAAGGAGAATCCTTGATTTTCTTTGTTGTCATTTGAAACGTATTTAAAGCAAAACAAGCTCTGACATTGTGTGGCTTGTCTGCAGCGTGTGGCAGTACAGAAGACATTGGGGCACTGTCCCTGGTTCTGCAGATCATTGATGCATCCCAGGAATTGCAGCAGACTGTTGCACATGTTAAGAAGCTCACGCCCAGTAGCTCTGCTGCTGCTGCTGGTGGTGCTGCTGATAAGGACCAGGGTCTGGCAAGCACAGATCAAGGTTCGCTTGTCATGCAGCACGTTGTGAGCAACTTTGCTCATTTCAAGTATCGTGCATTGCATGTTGATGCCTAGCAAGTCAGCTGCTGCTGGCCCACTTCAAATTCGTGTGTTCTATGCAGAATCGTGCGCTGTGAAGATGCATACGCATACCCATGTTTTTGGTAGAGAATGTGGCATATGAGCATGCCCCTTGCACACATACAGAGCACAACCAATGTGACCTTGCTGCTGTGTTTAGAGAACCTCATCATGTCTATCTGTCTGGTGGCAATTCCACCTAAAGAGATATTATAATATATACAAAAGGAAAAGAGAATGATAATAATATATCAAATGTGCAGCAAACCCTAAATCCTAAATAGATAATATAGAGAAAAGGGTAGAAGTGGAATGAGTATGTGGTGCAGGCCCAACAGCCAGCCCAGCAGGTGGGACCAGGGGTGCAGCTGACAGGAAGAAGAACAAAGGCAAACAAGCAGCAGCTGCTGCAGCTGCTGGAGACCTACAGGTCTTACAAACCAGGTGAGAAAGCTTTGACACATGTTGGACATGTAGAAAAGCCACAAGGACAGCTGTTGCTGCCACTCATCGCTCTTCTGTCATCCTTAGTCGCAACAACACAGCAACTTGCGCAAGCAGTCGCAATGTCCTTGACGCGCAGACTCATGGCTGAGGTGCGAAACCTGTCTGTGTCGTGCTGAGTTTGTATACAATGTCAGCTGAGTGTGAATATTCTGAGCTGAGCTGAGCGTTGCTGGCCACGAGTCATGAGACACAAGCAAATGTCTGTGGTGTAATGATCACTCAGTGTTTTGCCACCCTTGCCGGCCTTCCTTCTATCTCCTGCAAGAAACTTGTTTGTTTCACAATGCCTCTTCGGCAAGGCTCTGTTGTTGAAGACTCAATGCTGACATGGGCATGCAGGTATGTAGAGGCTCTGCGCCCCAAATCCTTCAGTGAGCATGATCTGATGGACCCCCAAGCCAGGTTCTATTTCAGGGAAAAAGCCATTGCCAGCAAATCAGGTGATATTTTTCTCTTGAGCTTTGTTTGGGCATGGCGTGTTTAGGACAAATTGCAGCAGAGTAACATTGGGCTTGATAGTTGGTTGTACTTGTCAGTTGAGGTCGCAAACTGGTGTTGTTCCTGCCTGTTGACCATGCACCAAGATCATATTGAGCCAAAGCTCAATGCTGTTCACATGCCACTGTGAGATCTTTGGCTTAGCGTCGAGACAGGGTTGTGTGGAATATCTGTTTGCCTTTTTGCTTGGCTGTCTGGCTATCTTCTGTGGGCACGTGCGTCTGTGCCAATGCCAGCCTGTGTGCAGGTGCAAGCCGTCTCACTCTTGTGTAATCCAAGAAACACATGATCATGACAGCAATCATGCTGATGATGTATTGGGCACACAGCATTAGGTGTCATACCTGATTTCAAGACATCTTTACCGTCATCATGCCTAGCAACTACAGCTGAAACCATGCAAACATGTTGATAGGGATGCTGATTGTGTTGTGTGTGCACGGCGGGCAGTCAGGTGATCCACAAGTAAGCAAGACATGCTCCGTGTAGTATCACAGTTGAAGTCATGCAAAGGTGTGGGTAGGGATACTGATTGTCCTGTGTTGCTCTGGGCACAGCTGGCAGCAGGGTGGCTTAAGCTACTCTGTCAGCATGCCTAATGTCATAAGTGAAGGCATGCAATGATGTGAATAAGGACGCTGACTGTGTTGCGTTATGTGTGGATCAGTGAGATGATGCGGAAAAGTGGCTCAAACAGCCTTTCTATCAACGTGGGTAGCATCGTAACTATAAATTTGTGGATAAGGATGCTGATGTTGTTGTTTGAGCACAGCAAGAGGCTCAAGCAGCTTTTCTGTCAACACCCCTAGCCTCATGAAAGCATGCATTGATGTGTGAAGTAGCGATGCTCATTGTGTTATGTTGGCTACAGCTGGTGGTGAGGTGATGCGCAAGTGGTTGAGGCGAGTGAGTGGGGAGCATGCAAGTCTGAGCGGCAGCCTGCCCCTGGCTTGGACCTCCTCCATCTTTCTGGCAGCAGACCCCTCGCGCCTTGACTTACTCAGGTCTGCCCTTCTGTGGGAAAGCTTTCCCCTGCAAAGCTGCCTTTTGCCTGAGTGGTGTTGCCCTCTAAGCCAGATTTTGTAGCAGCCTACCACTGGCTTGGACGTCTTCCACCTTTCTGGCAGCAGACCCCTCGCGCCTTGACCTGCTCAGGTCTGCCCTTCTATGGAAACACTTTCACCTTCAATGCTGCCTTTTGCTTGAGTGGCATTGCCCTCTGAGCCAGATTTTGTAGCAGCAAGCCTGTGGCTTGGACTCCTTCAATCGTTCTGGCAGCAGACCCCTTGCGCCTTGATCTGCTCAGGTCTGCCCTTCTATAAGCAAAAATCCCCCTTCAATGCTCCCTTTGGTCTACTGGGCGTTGCCCTCTGAGGCAGGTTCTGTAGCAGCAAGTCTGTGGCTTAGATACCTCTGTCTTTCATGAAGCAGACCCTTTCAGGTTATCTGCCCTTTGTTGCTATTGTATCGGCCTCTGAAACTTTCTTTCGCATGATCTGACAGGTGTTGTGGCTCTGTACTAGGCTGTGTGCATCTCAACAGCAAGCTCCTCCCTTCACTGCTCGACTGTTTACTGTCAACCTGTGCATACCTGAGTCTAAGGTGAAGAACACGTGTTACCTGAATGTGCAGGAATGGATAAAGGGATGTCTTTGCAGGCAGTTTTGACATGATTGTCAGCCTAACTGCATTGTTTTTGCAGGGCGTTGATCATAGGGCCAGCCGACACTCCCTATGCCAATGGCTGCTTCCTGTTTGACATCTTCCTTCCCTCCAACTACCCAAGCGCTCCCCCCTCAGTCCATTTCCTGACCACGGGAGGTGGGCGTATCAGGTTCAACCCCAACCTGTATGAATGTGGCAAGGTGTGTCTGAGTCTGCTGGGAACCTGGAGTGGACCTTCTTGGGATCCGACCCATTCAACTCTTCTTCAGGTATGATCAGTGCTAAGTGAGCTGCTGACTTAGGCCGTATCAGTCTGAATCTAAACAACATTGCTGATTGCGTGGCTTGTGTTGTTATCACTGATGCTTGGAGCTCTGCATCACCGTTAAGATTTGCAAATCTCCTGTAGTTACTGATTCGTAGGTAGACCATATTCCTTGTGCTTGCTTTGCAATGTCAGAAGGAGTCTACTCTGCCTACCAATCAGTAAGTACAACAGATTTGCAAACTTCGACGCTGATGCAGAGCACCAAGCAACAGTGGCAATGGCAATTTTTGCAACATATGACTGTATATTATCGCCATGTGTCATTCATGCAACCGCACGAATGTCAGATGCAGTACGGCAGTAAAGCATGGAGCTGGCATACGTTTGTACTTGAGCTTTTGGAACATGCTTGGCGTTTGATGCAGCGCAGTAACATTAGGAGTGACTGTGCCTTGAGTTGATGGTACTCTGCAAGTTGGTACAAGGTGACATCTATAGTACAGGCCCATCTTCATGATCTCCAGCAATGCTTTACAATCTGCTGAGGCTAAGGCACTAGCCCATGAGGGGGCATCAGCTCTTGTTCGGGGCATCAGCCTCTTTGGAGTGAGGTACTGTCCATTCCAAGCTGCTGAGGGCTAAGACCCTACCCAGGTCAGGGGTATCAGCCATTTGGGAGTTTTCTTTTCTCCTTTCCTTTCCTTTCCTTTCCTTTCCTTTCCTTTCCTTTCCTCTCCTCTCCTCTTCTTTCCTTTCCTTTCCTTCCTTTCCTTCCTTTCCTTTCCTTTCCTTTTGGGAGTGAGTCACTGTCCATTGTGCAGGTGCTCATCAGCATCCAGAGCATGATTCTGGTGGATGACCCCTACTTCAACGAGCCTGGCTACGAGTCAAGCAGAGGAAGTACGCATGGCAAGTCAGCCAATGATGCGTACAACCGTCAG
>JAABUK010008953.1_pt1 | contig 13853 bp, 22 predicted proteins | sample 5559141 | NCBI WGS metagenome assembly JAABUK01 (sample SAMN10711869, study PRJNA513367) | rock metagenome | isolation source: Antarctica rocks | place: Antarctica: Victoria Land, Pudding Butte nord | collected 2016-01-03
CCAAACCCGTGGGATTAGTAGACCGTATAGAGATGCGCAAGACCGACTGCTTTGGAAAGACAAGACTTGTCCCGCACGTACCTAGCTCATCATGAGCTGGAAAGCGTTGTTATTATTATTATTATTGTTATTATAAACTTGTGGCCAGTGAGTCAAATGGTACTGCAACAGGGCACCACAGAGCGGAACAATTGCAAAGAGTATACTTGAGGATGTGAACCTGATGTTGTCTGAGGAGTCAGGATACCGCTCAGCCACTGATGCAGAGTTTGCAGAGCTGATTTGGGGCGGACTTTCACAAGCTGGAGCAGAGGTAAGCCCTCAGCAAGGATGCAAGAAAGTGGTCACAACCGCATCTCCAGGCAGACATTGCACATTCCCTCAAGAGCTGTGATTACAGCTTCTGCCGTTACATTGTCAGAACAGAAGCTGTGCACTTACATGGCCGTGTGTGCACATTGGGTGATGAGCCTGGCTTTTCTGATTACATGACTGTCAAGCTTGCGACGGCTTAGCAGTTGAGCTGGCACTAAACATTTTGTTGCTATTGGTATGTTTGCTTGAATCATTGGCGTTCTTCCCTACTATTTTTTTGCAAAAGAAAGCTTCATACTGCGCTGGCACACTCCTTCACAGCAATGCCAGAACTCCTCAGTTTGGTGGCTGTTGCACGTAAGCATTGTCGCCACGCAGACTGTAACAGCATACAGGCTGTATCAGCATACAGACCGGATGAAGTGACTCAGGAGGCGGACTTGCCAATTCTTACAATCAGTGAATGCACAAGATGGCATTGCAGGACATTTCAGCAATGCAACTTGTCACTCGTATGTTGTTCATGCGCTCGAGCCAGGACAGCTTTATTTCTTTTGTATGTTTTACGGCTGCCTCAAAATGATTTCATTGCTGTTGTCCTGCTGGCTGCATATCTGCTTGCATGCTGTCAAAAGACAAGAAGTCCGATTGCATTGCCTCAAGCTGCAGCTAGGGCTTGGAGACAGTGTGTTGTGACTGTCTTTGCGACCACAATGCATCTGGATCCAACCCCATCAGCAGATACAGATGGTTGTGCTCATCATGATGTCAGGTTGGTGCGTTGTACAAGGGGCTTGTGCAGCAGCTCAGTGCTGTCACAAAAGCAGCCACCGTGTATGTCAGAGTTGACGCCAGCCACAAATGCTGCAGGGCCGTCACTGGATCATCAATCCTATTGATGGTAGAGAAGGGTTTGAGAATCTGCGACAGTATGGCATATCGTTGGCCCTGTTGGAGCAAGGCAAGGTGATCATGGCATGCAACTGCCGCTCACATGCTGCTGCCTGGCGCAAGCATCACAGCTTTCATGCTACTGTGCCACAGCAAGCATATTTCCAGTTGTCAGATTGCCACACATCTTGTGATCATGGGTCTTGTCAATGGTACTGGCCTCAGGCTTACACTATATGGTTTGCTGACCAGCAGAATTTTGGTCAGTAGAGACATGACTTCACAACAGCTTGGCCAGAAAGAGTGTTAATGAGCATATGTTTGCTGTGTGTAAGTATTATGATTTTGTGACTGCTGTTTGTATGCCAGGTGGTGCTGGCTGCTCTTGCATGCCCCAATCTGCCTCAAGCGCCTATTTTGGCAATAAAGAGGACGGTGGGCCATGATGGCAAGCCCTTGAGTTATGTAGACCGTAAGGTCGAGATCCCAAAATCTGTAACCAATCCTCAAGTGCAGCTAAGCCCTCCAGATGGCATAGGCTGTCTGTTTACAGCACAACGGGGTCAAGGAGCCTATCAAGCTGCTTTATTTGGTGAGTAACCCGCTACTGCCAACTTTATTTGGGTTTGCCAGGCAGCAAATATCTTGTCTCAATCACTTTTTGCCCCCCCCCCCTCTTCCCCGCCCCGCCCCTCTACAAAAGAAATCGATTCAGATGATTTAGAAAACAGTCCCCTTGTTGTAGGGCAGAATCCCACAGTGGGCATTAATTGCCCCTTGACTCATTGTACCCTGCTACATCTCCCCCCCTCTGTCAAGCTCCGAGCCACCGTGCCGGAATGATCGATGTCAAATATAGCGGTGCATACTTCTCACATGGGCACTATCCTCCCATCCGCTCCTTCACCCACCCACCCACCCACTCACTCACTCACTCCCGCACTCACTCACTCACTCACTCACTCACTCACTCACTCACTCACTCACTCACTCACTCACTCACTCACTCACTCACTCACTCACTCACTCACTCACCCCGTCACTCACTCACTCAGCAGGATCTGCAATCCTTGGAAGCACATGACTATATGTGCAGGTCAGAGTTACCCAATCAGGCTACCTTTGAGGCCATTCTTGTCTCATGACCAGCTGGCATATCGCAATGGTATCAACTGGGCCTGTACAACCCCAACCGATCAGACTATCTCCCTGGTAACCCCTCACGAGAGCAAGTTTCGCAGCCCAGGGCGTGCCTACAAGTTTAGTTGGGATCATGAAACATGTGTAATGCTTGATGGCCAGGCTCAATACGGTATGCCATGGTCAGTGATGTCATACTTATCAATGCCCTGCTGCAGGCCTTACACCCCATGTGCAGGTACATGCAACCAAGCTATGACTGCATACCCACTGCTCTGATTGGATCTGGTTCAGTGTGTCATAAGCATAAGATTGGTACACTCTTGGTCATTGACTGTTGCCACTAATGCTCTCAGGACTTGTTTCAGTCCAGAGCTGAACATACTGCTGGTACTTGTGGGCACAGGAGTGCTAAGCCGAGGGGATGCTCAGGCGATGCTCACGGGCGGCCAGGGTGACATGTGGGATCATGCGGCTGGCCTGCTCATTGCACAGGAGGCTGGCCTGCTGGTCACCACTGGTTCAGGTACCTGCTGCCCACACTCTCAGCCTTTGCGCAGGCACAACTGCTTCACACATGAGATGTGCAACTGCCAAAACAGGAGTTGCGGGTGACTTGCCTGTTAAGTGTGAGCTTTGCCTGGCGTCGCATCTGCTCTGCAGCCTGATTGCCTCAACAGTCTGGATTATGTGGTGACAAGTGCGTCGATGTTATCAGACACCTGCAGCTGGATATCCCATGTATGGCCAGGTCTCTTGCTTTCATTCAGTTTGCAGCATACAAGTGAGGACATCACGATGACTCTGGCTGCTTGCAGGTGCACCCCTGGACACTAGTCTTGGCACTCATCTGAACGTTGCTGACAGAGGGATACTGGCAACGCACTCTTTGTTACATGCTGCCCTTGTCAGAAGCATTCTTGAAAACATGACCTCGACTGCTCACATGCACTGGATTGACGCCGTCATAGAAAGTGGAACAGCTCCTCCATCAACCCTGGAGGCTACTGCAGACAGATATGAATGTGGGAACTATCATGATTTTGTGGGAAAGCTGCGCGAGGCTGCCAAAGCATCAAAGTTCAGACTGAGTTACAGCCATGTGATGCAGCTGCTTGCAATGTTTGCCAAGGGCCCTGATGCAATCAAGCTTGCAGTATTACAGCATTCCATTGCATGTGCTGAAATTGAGCGCATGCTTCAGCTGTCGCCTGAGGCAGCTTCTGCTCTTACTGGCAGGTCACTGGGTGACAAACATGCTGACTACTATCATGAGGTAGATGGCTCTAGTAATGGTGAAGATGAGCTTGGCTTTCCAAAGTGAACATGAATGACTGCATAACTGGCTGCTTGAGGCTAGACCTACCGGTAGCACAGCATATGCCTTTTCACAGTCAGTGCCTGCAACAATACAGTAGTGCAAGCTAGCGCCAACTCAATACATCCTGGGAAGGCTGATTGCTTTCTGGCAGGGGTGCTGCTGTCATAGTATGGCTGACATTGCTACACGTGTGTCTGACACAAAGTCGAGTGATTGTGTCATGGTTTGGAAGGTTGCTGCTCACACAGATCAAGAGCTTTGCATACATCTTACTGGGAGTTAGCAGCCTTGTTTGCCTGGCATATCTTTACAGGTTTCCCCAACACACATCTGTGTGTTTTCTAATTCTCTTTGTACCATTCCAACACTGGTGCTAGTCTGCATGTGGTTCAAATGGGTAAATGACAAGCAATATGAAAGGCATAGCTGCCTATTGGCTGAATGTGTGTGACTTGTTCTGCATCCTGCCCAGGACGGTGCAGGAGCATTTGGCACGACATTCTACAAAGTCTCCTGCAGCTCATCAGCACTGGGTTGTGCACCTTCTCGTCTGCAAAGGAAACATCAAACGTCTGGAAAAACAGCAATGTACTGATTGCAACTGATGCACAACCCATGTACACTTTGTTCTTGCAACTTGAGGTCTGTATGGGGACTTGAGCTGTGGGCTTGGCAGCTACTTGGCTGTGACAAGAAGGCCTGGTAGTCAACACCACGAGATGTCATGCCATGTACATGTATACATGTCAACCTGTCAACCTTGGTCAAGGATTTAAATACAAGACTGCACACATGTCACAAGGATGTTATGAGGCATTAGCCTGGCAGCCAGTTGCACATGTTCCAACCCCTTGCCTCAATAGGCACACTTTCACCTGCTTCTATGGAAGGTATATGTATATAAAACTCAGCATTCCTGATTTTATTCAATAACTTACATTGATATTACCTGGTGCTGTAAAATGTAGGGGTGGCAGCATGTTTCTGTTTGCCCGCTCTGAACACGCTCTCTAGAGTGTCTACAGGTCGCAAGAATGCAACAATGGCGGTGATGTTGTCTGCTGAACCCCTTGACAGGGCCTCTGTCACCAACCTGCAGGAACATTGCACCAGACTTGCACGACTGGTGAGATTACAGCGCAAGCTTTGTCAGGTCAATCATGAAAGCAGGGTGCACGACGATTGTGTTGCACCTGTGCAGCTGATCTGGTGCTTTGGCTGGTCCTTTTGCAACACTCAGACCAGATTGTCTGACGTATGCAGGTCCTCATGCAAATCAAGATAAGGCAAACAAAGCCTGGGCGCAAGGCAAGAGATCGGCTCAGCTGACTTACTTGAGGCATTTCTGCCTTGTGAAGATGTCATGGCAAGACCAAGAGCTACAGATGTTTCCAGCATAATCCTGGATCATGACAGTAGCATATGTAGAGTCTTGAGAGGGTTGCACAGTGATATTCTTGAGCTATATGCAAGCCATATGGCGCTCAACCCTATCGGTACAGGACTTTCTTTTCTTTGCACAGTGACAAAACCTAGGGAGCAGCTGGCAAGGTGGCAACATCGTAAACATACCTTTGAGCTGCCATGATGGGCTGTTTAACTGTGTCGTGAACCAGCCCTACAGCTTCTTCATTGCTCAGCTTGTCCCACAGCCCATCGCTGGCCAAGACCACAAACTCATCCTCAGCTGTGAGTGGGTGCTGAGTAACCTCAGGCTGAGCTGTCAGAGCTGGCTTCAGATCTGCATCCCCAATAGACCTGCACAGCAATCACAGTATAAGCACAGGAAGTATCATACACATGGTCTTGGAGTGGCATGTTCATGCCTGATTGACATGGATTTGCTCGGTCGTGCTGGAATTATGGCCGACAGAAACCCAAAATTGCAGGCAGCCAAGAGGGAAAAGTCTGATGTAGTTGCTATCATACATCATGCTCTTGAATGTCATTATGCACGGCTTGCATGCTTGCCAGCCAATGCATTCACAGAAGCTTCTCCCGCTGTCACCTTGCAAGCTACAGTCTGGCATTCACCAATTTCTAGTGCATGTCTCTTATGAGGCAGCCGTTGACAAACATAGCATACGCTGTCAGGACTGGCTAAAACAGCACAGATGAGGAACGCTTGGTGAGTGAGACTGGTGCTGTTACTGTTGACTGGGGCAGGTCAGGATAGCACCTGGTGACTTGTATGCCTGCATCCCCAATGCGCCAGCTGTCCACCCGCCACTGGACAGAGGCACCAGCAGCCTCTACTCTGTGCCGCTCATCTGCCACATCAGCTGTCTGGTCACGTGATAGGGCCATGGCTTTCCCTTTGCGGCATAACACAGCTCGGCAATCCCCTGTGCAGCCGGTACAAGTTCTCAGCTGTGGACAACATAATGCTGTCTGCCCCTATTTGGACAGCAGATGTGTCTTTGTCATCCATTTGTATTCAACATCGCGAGGATCATGCTCAGGCAAACAGGCTGGCTTTGCTTGTCAGTTTTCTGTCACTTCTGATCAGCATAAAAGCAGAGAGTCCAAGCATGTGCAGCATGCACAGCTGTGACGCAGGGGAAGTAGATGGCATCAGGCACGGACCTGCATTTGCCACCAGCATGGTGTTGTGATGCAGCAACACAGCCAGTGCAGTACAGCCTGGCCATGCTTGTTTGCCTGCAGCGCCGGCCCCCATACGCCTCACCCTCTCTCTCCACTCTTGCTCCTGCTGTTGTCTACACACCACAGCACCCCTGACTCTTTGCAATATGTTACTGCATCTTATGTTGCTGTCAGGAGTTTCGCCATCATAAGTTGGCAACAACATGTTGCCAAATGATATTCTTGCCGTCAAACTGGCTGTTTCAAGCATGTGTGCTAGATTGGATGATGTTCAGTGAGTACACAGAGGGCAAGCAATGTAGAACCAAACACCAGATCTGGAGCACAAGTGCAGTGTTTGCCCTGTTTACCTGAAGCTTCTATCAACAGAGACAAAGGTGTTGGTGAGGGCCTGTGCAGGAGCACCAGTGGCTAGCTGGTCTTGCAGCACCTGTGGAATGTGGTGGGCAGCATATTGCGCAGCTTGTGGGCCTCTGTGGCCATCAAACACTGCCAGCAGGTGACAGCCAGCCTGACCATCAAGGTCTTCTCTGATGACATGTCTGTCTTCCATTCTGTCATCACCACGCAGACCAGCTGTTGCAAACACTCCTGCCATCAACTGCAGAGAATGTTTGCATCTTCGTATGGCAGGGAAAGGTGTACTAGTGGCTCCAGCATTCTGCTGCTACAGTGTGAATGCTAGGCAGACTATACAACAGGGATTCGCTGTTGAGCACAAGGATGTCACAGATCATCATTCACAAGAGCCAAGGCTGCTTGGGGGAGGGTGTTAGCCTGGGCAGAAATGTAGATCAACAGCAGCAACCATTGGGGTATGCCATGTACAATAGGCCAATCGCAATTAAATCAAATGTCACAGATCATCGTATGTTCACAGATGGACCTTGAGAGTCAGGGTAGATGAGCAGTCAGGACTACCTGCGGTCTATAGCCATCGTCATGTTGTGCAGGTACATCTTGGCTGTTCATGGTATGAGCTGCCGTTTGCCTATCAGAAGTCTGTGATGCGTCTGTGCTGGAGGGGTCTTGACTTGCTGAAGCTTCTGTACACATCAGCACGTGATGTGAAGCAGATGCAAGAAACTTGGCAGGATTGTCCCTGATTGCAGAGAGGATCGTGACACCTTACACGTAGACACCTGGCATGGTCAAGTTTGTTCATTTTCTAAGCAGGTACATGCAAAGGGCCTATATTGCAAGCCCTGACAAGGATGCCAGATACGTATGAAGGGCATGGGACATGTGTGCATCACACTATACAGCAAGTAACAATAAAAGGTCTGCACATGATGCAAGCTGGGTTATACCCTGTTCATCAGAGTCTTGGGTAGCAACTGCTTCTTGATAGACAGGCTCGGTGACATCTGCTTGCATATCTTGCAAGGATTGCAGCATCTGTTGAGCAGAGGGGCGGTGTGAGGGTTGTAGACTCCAGCAAGCCTTCAGCAGAACTGCAAAAGCAGGTGGCATGTCCTCTCTTGTCAAAGGCAGCAGCCCATCTGTAGCAATAGCAGCTGCCAGCTCCTGTCTGCAGCAGGGGCATCATAATAATACTGTTAAAAATTGAACGCTTTCCAGCTCATGATGAGCTAAGTACGTGCAGGACAAGTCTTGTCTCTTCAGAGCAGCCTGTCTCGAGCAACCCCATAAGGCCTACTAATACGACAGTTTTGACAATTACGTAACACAACATCATTGAAACTAGACCTAGGACGGCCAGGTGGGCAAAGGCCCTTGACTTCACATGCAGGGGTATCATGCATCAACCAATTTGTCCTGTGACTTGATGATAGACTTGGTGAGACTGCAAAGTGTGCACTGTGCTTGTTCATACTTTGTGACAGGTCACAGTTTGGCAGCGGCCTAATATCAACGCCTTGGTCTGATGCACACAGTTCCAGTGCTACTCAACATGCACTGTTGGGCTCAGCATTGAGTTGTACAGTGCAGCTGTACCTGCCATACCCCATCTCCAGCACAGTGTGAGCTGCTGGGTTCTCCTGTGTGCAATCTGAGTATGGAAAGATGCCTGTGGCCAACTCGTTCAGGGTGACTGCCAGCGCCCAAACATCAGATTTGTCGCTTGGTGCTTGCTTCTGAAGTGTCTCTGGAGACATGTATTCCAGAGTGCCAACCATGTTACGTTTGTGAAATCCGCCAGTGGGCCTGCCTTTGGCTGAACCTCCAGCGTCATCTGTGATCAGCTCATTTATGGGAATGGCAATGCCAAAGTCGCATATGTATGGCAAGTCCTTTTCATCAAGTAAAACATTTGCAGGTTTGATGTCACGATGTAAAATGCCTGCTGCATGGATGGCAGCTAAGCCCTCTGCAAGCTGCATGGATAGCTGCAGCACGACGGACCAGCCTGGCCTCCATCCATCATGATGGATTTTTGTGTATAGGTTTCCAGGAATGTATGGCATGACAAGTAGATAGCCTACAGCAGCCATGTGGTCATCTTAGAGCAGCAGGGTGGCACACGCATATCTGATGTCTCAGGTGCAGTAATTGCATGTCTTGTCTTGCTGAGCATGCAACAGACAGACTTGCACCTGGTGGTACCAGGCGAGCAGCGACGAGACTGACCACGCTTGGTACGTGTCTGAGCTTGGACATGACCACAACCTCCAGTTTGAAATTGTCAAGATCTGCTGCTTTGCCGATCTTTGCTGTTTTGATGGCGACACGCTGATTTTCATACTGACCCTTATACACCACGCTTTGCGTACCGCGTGATATTTCTGAGTGCCTGACCAGATCTCTAGTGTTCAATCCAAGAGGCACCTCCGCTTTGTTGCCCAGTCCAGCAGCCTGTGCGTCGCAACAGAAGAATGCAAAGTCGATGGGTCGGCATGCAGACCCAACTGATCCAGAGCACAGATTGGCTTACTTGTTGAAAGTCTCCCTTATCTACCAGATCCCCCATTTCTTTCACAATCTGCTCCATGGCCGCAAACATCGTCTCGGAAACTTTCATGTTTGGTTGAACATGTTTGACATTTTAGGGATTGTTGATGTAACACGGCAAGCGTTGTTCGCGTGCCGTCGAGTCGGACACTGGCCTGCATTGCCTGCATTGCCGAGGAGTGCATGCAATCAAGGTGCCTTGCCGCAATTATGTCCACGCCCAAAAAGGTCAAGATGTCTGACGAGCCTGTCCCTGCTGAGCCCGACTCACAGGTCTTTCAGGCCCTCGACCAGGTTCAACAAAAGCTAGATCAGGTGTGTGTACAACTCTGCAAAGGAAAAGCGGCCGCGCCATATCCATCGGCGGACTGTGCGCACACCCCTGAAAGGAAAACATGAGGGCTTTTTCTGGTTGCAGATCACTGACCAGAGAAGCGACGAAATCCTAGCTGTAGAGCGACGATACAACGAAATCCGCCGGCCTGTGTACCTTGAGCGCAATAATTTGATGCGCGAAGTTCCGGATTTGTGGCTGCAATGTCTGCTGCAACATCAGCAGATCTCGGAGCTGGTCTCGGAGAGGGACACTGACATATTGTCCTTTCTGGAAGAGGTAGAACTTGCAAGTCAAGGCGGCAGAGCCTATGATTTCCTTAGGTCGTGAGCTCAGCTCCTGTTGTTCCAGGTGGATGTGGAAGACTTCCCTGACATCAAGTCTGGGTATAGAATCACGTTCTCATTCAAACAGAACCCCTTCTTCAAGAACTCCCAACTTGTAAAGGAATTGCATTATGCTGATGACAACGCCCTTGCCGTCAAAGGGACAGACATTGAGTGGACAGAGGAAGGGGTATGCACCAGTGCACAGGCCTCCTTGGCATTGCTTTTTGCTGAACTGCAGGCTCAATCTTACATGTTCTAGCTTTGTCACCCATGTTCTAAAATGCGTTGCATAGACATCTTTCACTGAGTGTCTGTTTATGTCTGCTCTGCATATTGCATGTTGCAACCCTTGAGCTATCAGGTGGCAATGCCTGGCAAGTACAGTCAGATCTGCTTGTATAAACTTAACGTTGTAAACGTAACATAGCTGACTTGACCTTTGACGCATGCAGTTACAGCATCAAGAGCAGGCTCATCAGGAGCTTGTGAACGGGCGGAAACGTAGGGCTGAGGAGCCCACCTCCATGTTTGACTGGTTCTGGGAGAGTGGTGATGTCCCTGAGGGAAATGAGCCCATCTCAGACCTCATCAAGGATGAGCTCTGGACCAATCCAATGCGTGGAAGCACAGAAGACACGCAGGTTCATAATTCAATTTGGCTCTGGAACATCTTTCCTTGATGTGCGCTTCATGTCCAAGTGTCTTTCATAGCAACGTGAAACCCCGTTGCTGCAGCTTGTCAACTTCAACTTCATGCCTAAGCACCTGCAGACATGGTCATTTACTTCTTCTTCTTGGCAGCACTGAGGTACCATACTGCATGCAGAATGGTGATGGCCTAGAAGCTGGGTCAGAAGAAGAAAATGCAGGTATGTACGCTGAGGGCCAGTATGCAGAGCAGTATGAGTACACAGACGATCCAGCAGGTCAGGAGGCAGCAGAGGGTGATGCAGACAATGGCCCGCAGGACACTGAGCTGCAAGGAAGCGACATGCAGACTGATGTCATACAGCAAGATGAAGATGATCTGGCGGCAGGAGACTTGGGTGAGGAAGAAGGTGATCTTGCCGAAGGTGGTTTTGGCGAAGAGGACCTTGGTGACACAGAGCTTGTTGATGGCGGTTTGACAGAAGGCGACCTGACAGAGGGGGACCTTGCTGGAGCAGCCGAGGGCGATGATGATCTCCTAGACAGTGCAGAAGCTGCAACTGAATATCCTGTGAGTTAAACATCATACTGTGATTTTAGGCTAGGCGCATGAGCTCTATCTCTTAATAATTTGGTGCAATCAGGCTGCTGGTAGAAGTTGCTGTGCAAGATTGCAATGCAGGCATTACGTTAATGCATGCATGTGCTGTCTTTGGTCAGCTATGCTTTTTCCATGGTCAGCATGATGTTCTTTTGGGCTGTGCAGCTTCTATATTAGTACTCATTGAGCAGCATTTTTCGTTGTCCTGCTTGCCAGCTCATCACTTGCAGGTCCTGAGACTGTGCGTGACCGTGTTTCCTGATGCTTGCAGAGTGAAGATGGTGCCCCCGGTCCAATTGCAGAGGAAGAGACAGTAGCAACGACCGATACCAATGGGGTACCAATCAGTGCTGGCATTGATGACAAAGACATGCAGAAAAGCGCTGCTGGGCTGCTCTTAGGCAAGCTGCTTCTTCTGCTGTCAATGCCATTACTCGTTGGCATCACATAGTGCTAGTTGTCTTGTTTTGTCATTGCTTGTTGATAGGCCCACTATTCTCGTCCCTTCCTTTAAAGCCAATGTCACACAGTGCAGCTTTGCATGTTGTCACTGTTCTTGTGCTGTGCAGATGAATCTCCAGGTATGACAGATGCAGATGCTTCAGCTGTGCAGAAAACTTGATTCAGCCGAGCTGTCAGTGGCGCACGCAATCTACATCAGCAGTACATCACCCAGCTTACCAATGTTACCCAGGTCATGCGCACAGGAGAAAAACCAGCAAGCACAGTCAGTTGAACCACAGTACCTGTCACCAATGCACAAGTCTACACATAGGTTCAATGCAACATCAAGGGTATTAGACTAGGCTGTGCATGTCCCTGCTGCCCCAACAAGTTCATCCCTTGCATGGCTTGGTCCTATGCGCATTTTGTCAAGCATGCAGCTGCATGAAGCTGTCAGTTGCATGCTGCACCTTGTCACCAAGCATGTCATGTGCATTTAAGCATACATTACAATACACAAAGATTCTGTGCCAGAGTCAGGTAAGATCATATTTGCATACAACGCCTGGATATCAATTCCTGGCAACAAAATCTTGTCTGCATGTTTCACATTGCCCGAGACCTCTTGGGAATGAATGCAAAAAGCATGCATTTGTGCATGGGGCAGCAGGGATCCTTAGAAGTGTCTGGGAAAGTTGGTAATTAGTACTGCTTATAATCTTCCATTGTTGATGTGGATGAACTGCCTTTTACGAGCTGCGGCATCTTTGATGGATAACGTTGCTGTATGGACTAGCCTTCAGAGTGAGCAAGCTTTTTCTCTTGAAGTTCAGCACCAATTGTGAGAGACCCTTCTGTGCAGTTGTGACGTGTTGACAAAAGGTCTGAAGCGCAATCTCAATCATTGGGTGAGGGCATTGGATGCTTAGGAGCTTGTGTATGGTGTCTGATCAGGAGGCTGCATGCTTCATTGCATAATGAAGTGTGTGTGTGTGTGTGTGTGTGTGTGTGTGTGATGGAGTGTATTACAAGACACAGTACAAAGATCAGGACATGCATCTGGCAGAGCTCTAAGCGATACGCTGACAGGTGCGCCAGCTGCAAGCAGTACTGTCACATGTGCACTCAAGGCATCTACGCTGAAATAGTATTTTGTTGTTGTTTTGGTTTATGTTTAAGGTCCTGGGATCAACTAGGGGCCAACAAAGTTCTATGCTGTGGACTCAAACAAAACAGTCTTTTTCCCAACATCCGAAGTTGCTATGAGAACATTGTGCAGAGTTTGAACGAAACAAGTCATTCAATGCTGTTTTGGCCAGAAACCCCATGAGCCCCAAATGCAAAGTTTGTCGGCAATCTGCATCTATGTGTACCTACCCGCAGAAGAAGTCCTAGCACAATCTATCTAACAACTTTCAAGAGTTTGTGTGTCTCGACGAGCATTAAGTGCCTACAGTAAACATCTCTTACTCAAGGCTTTCAGGTTGGCTGACTACATTTCGGGGCTCCCAAGTTGGCTGACTACATGGCCATGTGCAAAACTTGAATAACGGCACTGTGAAACACACTAAAAGACTCCCAAAGGGCCCACAGGACCCGTTTGAGCTTGAGACCTGCACATGGTGTCAGAGTTTGGTATGAACAGATCAGCATACGCCCTTCCAGCGGCTGAAGAGCAAAAAAATGGAAGATGGTGGCATGATCACTGCACATGCCATTCATCATCCGTTATCCCCTGTAACGCTTAGTAACCTGCTTACAAGTGATTACGCTATGCAGGCAGTGTCCGAACTTGTGGCACACCGCCGAGAGTCACGTTCGGCTGGACCAATCCTTCAGTTGCTTGGGCAGCTCAGCTCAAGCTTGGAGGTTTGTTCCACTCCGTCTACACAAGTCTTGCCGTGCGCAGACCCGTTGGCGTACTGGCCACGCTGCTGAGCAAGTCTGTATTTAAACTTGTACTTGCTGGAACCACAATTCGACAGCCTCGCGACGCGTACATTTAGTTCATCCCTAGCGAGTCAAAGGCGATGAGTCTTGAAGCGGGAGGTCGGGCACGCTTGATTGTGTTCTGCAAGACATGTGTCTGCAGTGCAAGTGTCGAGCAAAAGCGTTTAGTCAATCCTGTCATACAAGTGTCCTGCAGAACAGGGGAATCTGCTCGTTGTCTAAACTCGAAGCATTTGAACTGAAAGAGACGTTGTACCTGCAGCTGTGGACGTGAGTGACCGTGCCCCACACGGAGCAGCCAGGGACCAAGCAGCTAATGCAGGGGATCGAGAGTCTCGCAAACAGCAGGACTTTGATGAT